>ERZ791624.293-NODE-293-length-36398-cov-2.437086_pt1 | contig 36398 bp, 28 predicted proteins | sample MGYA00510058_ERZ791624 | MGnify/ENA primary metagenome ERZ791624 (study PRJEB30046, sample SAMN00715158) | human gut metagenome | study: EMG produced TPA metagenomics assembly of the A metagenome-wide association study of gut microbiota in type 2...
GAATGATGGAAGAACTGTAAATTCAAGTTTGCAGAACTAATAGAGAAGTAACATATAAAACAATAAATATGGTCAAAAAATCATCGACATCCGACCTACAGCACGTTATAATATAGTTAATCTAATAAGAAAACCAAGTGATCATTGTTACGAAGCTGAATCGTAATGGTGGCCAACTGAGTGAACTCGATGGAACGGAATGGTTATATCCTCCGGGTGCTCCGAGCATCGGACGAGCACCGAAAGGTGCTTTACAGAGATGAAAACAGGTTTTCTTATTTTGACAGGGAGTAACAGAATAGTTAGGAAAATCAAGGATTTCTTTGACTTATGTTGACTAATCATTGTATGTATTTACAGTGGTATCTCGAACTCCTAAGACTCTATTGTAGGTTCGATTCCTATAGGAGACGCTCATTTTTAGCGGTAATGAAGATAGTTTCATTGCCGCTTTTTTCATGCAGAATTGTAATTTCAGTGACAAATTTGTCAGCGAAACAAGGCTGAAAATACTGATTTTGTCAGCGGGGATGGATGCTTGTCACCAATTCACACTTTCCTAGCCGTCACCCAGAGGGATTAACTACAGTGTAGGATGAGTTTTAGGGTGTAAAATTAGGAAAAGCAGTGAAACAAAACACTATATTCTTGTCTGTGATATCAGGCCTGTCGGAAGAGTCCGTTCAGATTAGATAAATACAATCTATTCTGGACGGGCTTTTTTGCGTTCAGAGAAAGGAAGTTGCCTATGGAAGAAAAGAAGGAATTGCTGGATCAGGCTGTTGACCAATGCAACTGTTGGGGACAGGGAACTTCCAATCTATTGTGTGGATACAACGGAGAATAAAGTGGCACTTAGTTTTGACGCTGCCTGGGGCGTGGATTCTATTATTGATACGGTTTGTAATCATAAGGCACTTGGTCCGGGAGCGATCATTCTCTGTCACAATGGTGCAAAGTATACGGCAGAAGCGTTAGACACCATGTTGACGCAATTGGAAGAGAAGGGGTATACGATCGTGCCGATCTCCGAACTTATCATGAGGGAGAATTATCATATGGATGTGGCAGGAAAGCAGATTGCGGATGAATGATTGAATCTTTAGTCTTTTTATGTTAACATTAAGACTGCAAGTATCAATAAGGGGAAGTTATGAAACAAGTAGACAAAAAGAAAATCATAGATGCCGCATTTCACATATTTGTGAGAGATAAGATTGAATCTGCCAAAATGAGTGAAATTGCACAGGCTGCAGGCGTCGGAAGGGCTACACTGTTCCGCCATTATCCGAGCAAACTGGAACTGGTGATAGCGGTTAACGCAGCAAAATGGAAGGAATATCTGGATGAATTGGACGAAAAACGACCGATTGCATCCATCAATGAGATTCCTGCCATCGATCGCTTTATATTTACAATGGACAGTTACATTGATATGTGCGTTAACCATAAAGCACTTTTGCAGTTTAATGATAATTTTAACCATTTTGTCAGCCGCGCAGGTACAGACAGTGCAATGCTCAATAATTTTAAGTTATCTTTATATTCGGCAGATACAAGATTTCTTAAAATGTATGAGAAAGCCGAAGAAGACCATACATTCAGAACGGATATTCCGTTTGAGGAGTTTATGCGTGAGACGGTTCACGTCATGATGGCAGCGTGCACATATTATGCAAATGGGTTTATCTGGGGCGCAGATGAGGATGAGAATTATGTTTCTGAATTGAAGCGGATCAAAGGGATGATTGTTGCTTATGTAAGAAACGGAGAGCCGTAATCAGTCTGGTTGCGGAAGAGGAGAGAGGATACAAATGAAAAATAAGAAGGGATATTGGATTGTTTTGCTCACAATCGCAGCATTACTTTTGGATCTTGTCGGACGCGTTTTGGCGGATCAATTCGTATTGCCGCTATGGTGCGATTCCATCGGGACATTTCTGATTGCATATCTGGGAGGACCGGTGTGTGGTGCCGTGGTCGGCTTTTCGAATAATATCATTTATGGAATCTTTGTTGACCGACAAACGGTTTATTGTATTGTTGGAGCTTTGATTGGCATTGCTGTCGGTTATTTTTCCAAAAAGAACGTGTTTGACAGGGAGTTTACAACCATGACTCTGGGAATGGGACTTGCCGTTTTTTCGACCATTGTTGCGGTTTTGATCAGTACGCTTTTGTATAATGGAATGTCCGGAAACGTCTGGGGAAATCAGGTTATGATGATGTGCATGGATAAAGGAGTCCCTCGTTATGTTTCGTATGTGATCGGACAGTTTTGCGTTGAATTTTTAGACAAGCTTGTGAGTGTGGAAATTGTCTATTTGCTGCTGAAAGGTGTGCGCTGTATGCGAAGAGGTTCGAAAAAGAAGCTTCAGGCTGCAGCAAAACTCATGTTATTGATTCTGGCGGTTTCGGGATGCTTTGGCAGCATTGATACGGCGAATGCGCAGGAAACAACAATAGACTATGATTCTTATGTGCAGAAGATCTATTCGAAAGAGGAAGGCCTTATATCCGGCGAAGCCAATGATATTGCACAGACAAAGGATGGAAAGCTGTGGATCGCTACATATGCGGGACTGTTCAAATATGATGGAGCAAAGTTTGTGTATCTTCAGGACATTTCTTCGGTCAAAACGATAAATTGCCTGTATGTTGATGAAGAAGGCAGATTGTGGGCAGGAACGAATGATAGCGGCGTTACTATTTTTATCAATGAGGAGCCTATTAATGTAGTAGATGATCAAAATGGTCTGCTTTCCAATTCTGTGAAACAGATTGTATGTGATTCTTTAGGAAATTATTATATCGGTACCGTCGAGGGGCTGTCCGTTGTATCCCTCAGCGGCGGAGTCAAGGTGACCGGATCATTGGATCAAATTAAAAATGTAGTTTCGATGACTGCGGATGATAACGGAAATGTGGCCGGGGTAACAGAGCGAGGAGATGTATTCTGGATCAACAATGGAAAACAGATACCCGCACCGGAAGGCATTGAACCGGATGCATGCTACAAGTCAGCGTTTTTTTCGCAGGATGGGCAGTTGTATCTGGGAACAACGGATAATAAGGTATATGTTTATACAATGAAATCTGGGAAGCCGGTCCTGGAATCCAGGATTGTGATGGACGGATGCGAAACAATCAATTGTTTTTACCAGACGGAAAACGGAGAATTGTTTGTCTGCTCGGATACAGGTGTGGCTTTGATTGACAAAGGGGGCAGATGTCAGAGTATCAATACCAATAATTTTAATAGTTCCATTGACAATATGCTGATGGATTACCAGGGCAATCTGTGGTTCAGTTCCTCCAGACTGGGATTATTGGAGATGTGCCAATCCCCATTTGAAGAATTATTTCCTAAGATTGGGCAGAATGTCGTCGTCAATACGACGGCGAAGTGGGATGGATTGTTGTTTTGCGGTACGGATAGCGGGTTGATTGTAATCGACGACAAAAAAGAAGTAAGTAATACCCTTACCGAACTGCTTCAGGGGGTGCGTGTCCGTTGCTTGAAAGTGGACAGTACAAATGCATTGTGGATTGCTACGACGGAGAAGGGTGTATATAAAGTTACCGCAAAAAACCATGGTGGATATCATATAAAGAGTTTTACAGAAGAAAACGGAATGCCGGGTATGCGGTTCCGAACGATCATCGAGTGCAGTGATGGTAAAATAATGGCTGCCGGAGATTATGGAGTTGCCGTTTTGTCGAAGGATTCCGTTGTGAGTATTCTCGATGCCAAACGTGGGCTGGCGAATGAGAAATCGCTTTGTCTTTTGGAGTATCAAGATGCCTGCTACGTTGGATCGGATGGAGGCGGAATTACACGAATTGATAAGGATAACCATGTTTCAAGTATTACGAAAAAGAATGGCTTATCATCGGATGTGGTTCTTCGTATGGTTTATGATCCGATTCAGGCTGGCGTTTTTATTGCCACAAGTAATGGGCTTTGTTATCTGTCGGCAGACGGCAAAGTGACGATTCTTGATCAATTTCCATACAGCAATAATTATGATCTGATATGTAACAGCGACGGAACCTGCTGGATTTTGAGCAGTGCGGGAATTTACGTTGCAAATGCGAAAGATCTGGTAAAAAATGTGAGGACGGAATATCCGTTAATCAATTCCAAACGGGGATTTCGGGCTTCTTTAGTCGCAAATTCATGGATCGGAAAGAAAATGATGATTTGTATCTATGCTGCGATACGGGCGTCGTAAAAGTAAATATGGCGAAGTACGATATGACAACAAAGTCCTATCGAATGATTTTGAATTCGGTAAAGGTTGACGGCAAGAGCATGGAGATCAATCGTGTGGATCCGTTTCAATTGTCCGCAGATGCGCATCAGATTACATTTTCACCGGAAGTGTTGAATTATTCCATGGATGATCCGTATGTAAGGGTTAAACTGGAAGGCTGCGATAAGTCGGAACGGGTATGCCGGTTAAGCGAATTGAATTCCATCACATACACGAATCTGAAACAAGGGCAATATGTATTTGAAATAGCGATTTTGGATGATGTGAACGGAAATGTTATAGAGGCCGGTAGATACGTGATCGAAAAAGACATTGAGATGTATCAGAACTGGTGGTTTAAACTTTATGTCTGTTTGATTGCGGGACTGGTTCTCATGTGGATTACCTGGTTTATCACAAGATCGAAGATGCAGAGAACCTTGCTGAAGCAGAAGCTGGAACTGGAATATGCAAAGAAACAGATCCAGATGAGCAATGAAACGATTCTTTCGATTGCACGCACCGTGGATGCAAAGGATTCCAATACGAGCCAGCATTCTTATCGTGTATCGGAATATTCGGTTGCTATTGCAAAACGCCTCGGATACTCGGAAGAACAATGCGAAAATCTCCGCAAGATGGCTTTGTTGCACGACATTGGTAAGATAGGAATACCGGATGCGATTTTAAATAAGCCGGCAAGGCTGACCGATGAAGAATATGAAATTATGAAGACACATGTAATCCGGGGAGGAGAAATTTTAAAGGATTTTACTTTGATTGACAATGTGGGAGTTGGAGCCTTGTATCATCATGAGAGATATGATGGAACCGGTTATTGTCACGGACTGAAAGGAGAAGAAATTCCGATAGAGGCACGTATTATCGGTATAGCAGATGCGTTTGATGCGATGACCGCAAACCGTGTATATCGAAAACAACTGGATCTTGATTTTGTGATTGGAGAATTAAAACGCTGCAGCGGAACACAATTTGATCCGCATCTTGTCGAAATCATGCTTTCGTTGATTGAGGAAGGCGTTATTGATGCAGAACGGTTATATGCGAAAGCAAAAGGAGAGCAGAAAGAATGAAAAGAGTATATACATTGTGCGTAATAACCTGTCTGGTGATGTCGTTGTTTTCCTTTGGAATCCATAAAATAACCAGGGAGGATGAAAAGCATCTGAAGGTTGGATGCGTATTTGTAGGGGATGAAATTACACCTTATACCAATAATTTTATTAAAGCAAGAGATCATGTGAAAGAAGTGTACGGTGACCGGATTGAATGTGTGACCATTTATAATGTGGCAGAGGGACAGGTAAAATCGCACCTTCAGGAGCTGGTTGATGAAGGCTGCGACTATATTATCGCAGCCAGTTATGGGTATGGTCCGGATGTGAAAGCCATCGCTGAACAGTATCCGGATATTCAGTTCTGTGTCCCTACAGGCGATAACGCAAATTCGGATCCGGTTCTGCCAAATTATCATAATTGTTTTGGAGAAATCTATCAGGGCAGATATGTATGTGGCAGAGTTGCAGGAATGAAAATCAAACAGATGATCGAAAAAAATATCATCACTCCCCAACAGGCAAAAGTCGGTTATGTGGCAGCTTTTCCGCTTCCGGAAGTAATATCCGGCTATACTGCTTTTTATCTTGGGGTACAATCGATGGTTCCGGAAGCCACCATGATCGTTAAGTATACCAATACATGGTCAAGTTATTCACTTGAAAAACAGGCTGCAAATGAACTGATCGATGAAAACTGTGTGGTTATCTCACAACATTCGGATACCATTGGACCAGCTACCGCTTGCGAGAATGCGAAACGGGAGATCCCGGTCTATCATGTAGGATACAATCAGAGTATGACGGACATTGCTCCAACCAAATCGCTGATCAGTTGTTGTGTTGATTACTCGTATTATTTTGAGCAGTCGATCGGAGCCCTGCTCCATGATAAGAAAATCGAAGATTGCATCGATGGACGGACGTATGGACAGGATGCTATGGCCGGTCTTGATAAGGGCTGGGTACGGATTCTGGATCTCAATGAGACCGTTGCGCCAAGCGGAACAAAGGAAATGGTTGAGGACACCATTGCAAAATTAAGCAAGGGAGAATTGGAGGTCTTTTCCGGACCATTTACCGGTGTGAGTGTGTTTGATCCGAATGACAGGATCGATCTGAATTCTCCGTATAAAGAAAATGAACAGTCATCCTCGCCGACTTTTTGTTATATTCTTGATGATGTGATTTCGATGGAAGAGATGAACGAAAAATAGAAGCCATAATAGGAATATGAAAATGGATTCTATGCAAGGACAGAAAACCCAGGTGTGTTTGTGCACCTGAGTTTTTTTGTGCAGATTTTTCGGATGGTAAAATAAATTTGGTAGAGAGAGTATCAAAGGATGCAATAGAAGCACTCAATTCAAAAGAAATTATCATGATATTTCCAAGCCAGAAGAAAAATAACAGGACGGTCAGAGTGCTGAAAACACCGAAGACAGACAGCAGTGTCAGGAAGGTGTTTATTCCAAAATCAGTAGCACAATGTCTGATTGATCTGAAAGCAGATCAGGATGAGATAAAGGAAGTGCTTGGAAATGAATATCAGGATTATAATCTGGTAATGGCGACAACATTTGGTCTTCCTATAGGAGACAGCTATCTAAGGACAAAAATGCAGGAAATGAACTAGGGTTACCAGATGTAGTGTTTCATAGTCTGCGTCATACCAGCGTCACCTACAAGCTGAAATTAAGTGGTGGGATTATTGTGAAGAGAGGCAGAGGGAAGAACGTATAATAGCAGATATGAAAATTAAGGATGAAAATAATTTTCAAAATTTTCTATCAGCTTATTTCACAGCCCCTACTTTTATTTTTCATGATGGTATCATTATGGTATAATAGAGACATACAAACCGGAAGTTGGAGGATACACGCATGAAAATTGTAATCATTAATGGAAGTGCCAGAAAAGGAAACACGCTGACAGCAATCAATGCATTTATAAAAGGAGCATCAGAAAAGAATGAAATTGAAATCATTGAACCTGACAAACTCAACATTGCACCATGCAAGGGATGTGGTGTCTGTCAATGCTCTAAGGGATGCGTCGATAAGGATGATACAAATCCTACAATTGATAAAATTGCTGCCGCAGATATGATTCTTTTTGCTACACCAGTTTATTGGTGGGGAATGTCAGCACAATTGAAACTTATCATTGATAAGTGCTACTGCCGTGGATTGCAGTTAAAAAATAAAAAAGTTGGCACGATTGTTGTAGGCGGTTCTCCAGTAGACAGTATCCAGTATGAGCTGATTGATAAGCAGTTTGACTGTATGGCAAAATATCTTTCATGGGATATGCTTTTCAAAAAATCATATTACGCAACAGCTAGAGATGAACTTGAAAAAAACAAGGATTCCATGAACGAACTTGAGGGGATCGGAAAAAATTTATAAAGCACGTTCCAAATTCCAGCTCTACAAGCAGTCCTTCATCTCTATTGATTCAAAGAACACAGGAAAGTGAAGCGTAATTTTAACTATGAAAAAGAGTCTGAGAATGACAGAGGGAAGTATCTCCCAAAAGATCATTTTTTTTGCAATTCCATTGTTTCTGGGAAATCTGTTCCAGCAATTGTATAATACTGCTGATTCCCTGATCGTAGGAAATTTTCTAGGAAGTAATGCACTGGCGGCAGTCAGTTCATCTGGAAATCTGATTTTTCTGATGGTAGGTTTTATTAACGGCATTGCCATGGGTGCAGGTGTTGTTATTGCACGATATTACGGAGCCAAAAAAAGAGACTGCCTGAAAAAGGCAATCCATACAACGGTTGCATTTGGACTTGTGGCCGGTGCTGTGCTGACAGTTTTGGGAATGTTTCTGGCACCAAAGATCCTGGTATTGATGGGAACTCCTGCGGACGTGCTCCCGGAATCTATTGTGTATTTCCGTACATATTTTGCAGGGTCTATGGGTGTTGTCATGTACAATATCTTTGTTGGAGTTCTGCAGTCGGTCGGTGATGGACGCCATCCTCTGATATATCTGATTATTTCTTCCTGTGTCAATGTCGTTCTGGATATTTTCTTTATCGCAGGTCTTGGCATGGGAGTCGGATCAGCAGCACTTGCAACCGCAATTTCACAGTTTGTCAGTGCACTGCTCTGTATGGTTCATCTGCTGCGTGTGGAAGAAGAATATCGTCTGGAATTGCGAGAGATTCGTTTTGACAGTTCTATGCTGAAGCAGATCATCCAGAATGGTGTACCATCCGGTTTTCAGAATTCAGTGATCGCGATCGCGAACGTCTTTGTACAGTCAAATATAAATGCATTTGGAAAAATGGCGATGGCAGGATGTGGTTCCTACTCCAAGATAGAGGGATTCGCCTTTTTGCCGGTGACCTGTTTTACAATGGCTCTGACAACCTTTGTCAGTCAGAATCTGGGTGCAAAACAGTATGACCGGGCGAAAAAGGGAGCAAGATTTGGAGTTCTCTGCTCGATTACTATTGCAGAGTTGATCGGTATTATCATATATGTGGCAGCACCGGTACTGATCACAGCGTTTAACAGAGATCCTGATGTTGTACATTATGGAGTCATGCAGTCCAGAACAATTGCGTTATTTTATTGTCTGCTGGCGTTTTCTCATTGCATCGCAGCAATACTTCGTGGATCAGGTAACGCATCCGTTCCGATGATCGTTATGCTCTGTGACTGGTGTTTGTTTCGCGTAAGCTACATTACTGTGGCAGTTCGTATTCTCCCGGATATACGAGTGATTTTCTGGGCATACCCATTGACTTGGGGTATCAGCTCCGTGATTTTTCTGTATCTGTTCTTACGTGGAAAATGGGTTTACGGATTCGAGAAATCCTAATCGCTATACCGAATAATCGCACAAAATTTTCTTTACATTTTCGATTTTTACAGGCTTTGCAAGGTGAGCATTCATTCCCGCTGCCAGACACTTTTCTTTACTATATCTGGTGCGGGAGCAAGTTTAAACAGCAATCAGACCTTTTACAATCGCCATTCCAAGTCCAATTTTTTCCTTTTTGAATTCATCACTTGACATTGTATCAAAGACTACCTGCTTTTCTATGAAAAGATAGTTAATTGGTTATCAACTGCATAGAAATGTGAAAATACACATAAAATAGTAATGGATATTGATTAAATAAATCCTAGATGATACAATTCAATTACTAAAAAGTGTGTAAATTTACAAAAACAAGGAGTTGAGCTCATGGAGATTAAAAGAGATGCATACCTTGAACAGTTAAAGATAAGAAAAGATAATGGGATGATAAAGATTATCACGGGAATCAGGAGATGTGGGAAATCATTCCTGTTATTTGTATTGTTTAAGAAATATTTATTGGAGAGTGGTGTAGATAATGACCATATCATTGAGATTGCTTTGGATGGCATTGAAAATGAGGAGCTGAGAGATCCAAAGAAGTGTTACCAGCATATTAAAGAGCGGGTGGAAGATGACCAGAAATATTATCTGCTTTTGGACGAAGTACAATTTATGTCACGATTTGAGGAAGTGCTGAATAGCCTGCTTCGAATCAGCAATATTGATGTATATGTGACTGGAAGTAACTCTAAGTTTTTATCCAGCGATATTGTAACTGAATTTAGAGGCAGAGGAGATGAGATAAGAATATATCCGTTGTCCTTCGCAGAGTTCTATGCGGCTTTCAATGGAGATTATGATGATGCTTGGGAAGAATATATGATATATGGTGGTTTACCACAGGTGCTACAGTTTTCTGTGGAACGCCAAAAGGCTGAGTATCTAAAAAACATTTTCACAAATGTTTATATTAAGGATGTTGTAGAACGAAACAAGCTGCGAAATGTTGATGAGATTGATACTTTAGTAGATATCCTTGCTTCTGCGATAGGAGCTCCTACTAACCCAACTAAAATATCAAATACGTTTAAAAGTGAACGAGGCATCAATTACAGCAATAAGACCATATCCAACCATATAGATTATCTTGTGGAGGCATTTTTGATTTCTAAAGCTGACAGATATGATATTAAAGGTAGAAAATATGTGGGAGCAAATCTGAAATACTATTTTTCAGATGTGGGACTTAGAAATGCAAGATTGAATTTTAGACAGCAGGAACCTACTCATATCATGGAAAATATTGTTTACAATGAGCTGCTTATCAGAGGTTATAATGTGGATGTTGGTATTGTAGAGGCGTATGCGAAAAATGATGAAGGAAAAACAACTCGAAAGCAGTTTGAAGTTGATTTTGTGGTCAATCAGGGGAGTCAGAGATATTATATTCAGGTGGCTTATGATATGACCTCTGAGGAAAAGCAGAAGCAGGAATTTAATTCATTTAGAAATATCCCTGATTCATTTAAAAAGATCGTGGTAGTAAACGGAACAAAAAAGCCATGGAGAAATGAGGAAGGCTTTGTAATCATGGGAATGAAGTATTTTCTGCTTAATGCGGATAGTTTGGAGTTTTAGAAATATTGCTGGGATATCGCCAACGAAAATTAATTATAGATAGTTTACTTGACTTTGCAAGTGAAATTAAGCAAAAAGAGATAGACCGCGTAGTATTCAAAACGGAGCAGCTTCACAGATTTTTCCCTGTCAGTTACACAGCAGAGCAGATGAGGCGTGAAATTTTGGAAATGTTGAAATTAAATATGAACAAATATTGGGATGAATAAAGCAGCTACCGAAACACTATTTCTGGATATTTCGATTAATCTTCTCAAACTCCCTTCCTCCCAGGGTATTGTGGGTGAGAAGTCTTTTGTTGCTTCCCGCTGATGCATTTTTCCGGTATTGTCCAGGGGTACAGCCGATATGCTGACGGAACTGTCTGCAGAAATGCTCTACATTATTATAACCACATTGCTCGGAAATGTCGCGGATGGAGTATTCGCTGCACTCTAATAAATCCTGTGCACGGCGCAGACGTCCTTCGATGACATTATCCATGCAGGAGGAGCCAAATTGGCGGTGATAGAGAGCCTGAAGATGACTGGGACTTAAGTGAAGCTTCGCAGCCATCATGTTTATATTCCATGGAAGCTGAGGATTATTGTAGATCATCTTATGCAATGCAACCAGCTCATGATCGTGAATACCCGGGGACTCATTCTGGATTCCTTCTCTTAATTTGGAGAACAGAACCCGCAGCAGGTGAGTAATGTTTGCTTCGCTTTCAGAGGAGAAAAAGGCGGACTCCCAGGTTAGTAATTTAAAAAGCTGATGACAGTATTCCGGATCTGTTACGGGAAATGGGGTGTTTGTTAACGGAAACAGCTTCACGAAGGAGTGATTGGAACGAAAACGAATCCAGTCATTCCGGTATTCTTCACCGGCAGCACGGTAATAAATCCTGCTTCCTGGTGTATACAGAATAGCAGAATTGGCGGCTGTCCGCATTAGTCTTCCGTCTATGAGCAGCTCCGAGGGAGAGTCGAAAAGAAGCAGAAGATAGCCTGTAAAGCCATTCGGAACATCATATATAAAATCTGAGGGGTGAACGGCACTGTAGCCGACAAATTCAATTTCAGTCATCTGGAATCTCCGTTCTGATACATCAGAGGATATATCAATTTTCTTATAGTATAAATCATTGGAAACTTTAGATCAATGCGATAGTATCAGATTAATATGGCAATCGTCATCAGAGAGCTGCGGATCGTGCAGCGGTCAGACATCGGATGCGTGACTGCATAGGAACATGATTTAGAAGAAGGAGATACATGCATGGTAAATATGGGTGAAGCAACAGAGAATGACAGAAAAAAGATCGTGATTACAAAGGATTCAAAGGCCTTTTTTCACAATAATGTAGATTATTGTGTGGGAACCGGAAGAATGGGGCTTGCATTGACAGAAGAATATCAGGAGGAGCTGCGCTTGGTTCAAAAGGAAATCGGATTTAAGCATATCCGGGGACATGGATTATTCTGTGATGATATGGCGATCTTTCAGACCTATGAGGAGGATGGTAAGGTAAGGGTCGAGTACAACTATACTTATCTGGATAGAGTAATGGATGCCTATAAGAAGGTGGGGCTGAGACCTTTTCTTGAACTGGGTTTTATGCCTAAAAAGTTGGCAAGTGGAAGCCAGACTATCTTTTACTGGCAGGGAAATACCACTCCTCCAAAAGATTATGATATGTGGTGTAATATGGTGCGTTCATTGCTGCGGCATCTGATGGGACGCTATGGAGAAGAGGAAGTTATTCAATGGCCCATTGAAGTATGGAACGAGCCCAATCTTTGCGGCTTCTGGGAAAATGCGGATATGCAGGAATATTTTAAGCTGTTCCATAGAACCTTTGATGCCATAAAGGAAGTGAATCCGGGATTCCGTGTAGGAGGCCCTGCTGTTTGTGGAGGAACGGATGAGAAATGGATTCAGGCATTTATGGAATATTGCCATGAGAATCACATACCTGTGGATTTCGTAACCAGACATCATTACACCATTGATCCGCCGGAATGTATTGGACATTATGCATATTCTGAACTGATGAAGGCAGAGGACGGCTTTGCCAATTTAAAAACAACCAGAGATATTATTGACAGTTTCCCGGAATATAAGGGTCTGCAGATTCATATCACAGAGTTCAACAGCTCCTATACTCCTCAGGGCGTCATTCATGATACAAACCTGAATGCGGCCCTTATAGCACAGCAGCTTTCCAGATTGGGAGATGTGAATGAATCCTATTCCTACTGGACATTTGGTGATGTGTTTGAAGAGCTGGGAGTTCCTTTTACACCATTCCACGGCGGCTTTGGACTGGTTGCCAATGGCTGTATTACCAAGCCGACCTTCTGGACATTTGCTTTTTACAAAAAGCTTGAGGAAAGTGAAGCCAATTGTGTATATAAGGATGACAATATTGTCGTTTTGAAACGTGCAAACGGTGATTATCTAGGTGTAGCCTGGAATATTGCCCGTAAAAGTACAGAACAGGGTAAAGAAAAAATGCTGTTGGAGTTTACATTTCCGGCTGAACAGGAGGAGTACTGCTTCCTGACTAAGACGGTAGATGAGGAAACATGTAATCCCTTGAAGGTATGGCATGATATGGGAGAACCTGCCAATCTGAGTGAGGAACAGACGAAGCTGATTCGGGAATCATCCAGACCTTTTGTAAAAACAGAGCGTAAAAAGCAGGAGGACGGAAATATCGGCGTAGAGCTTCCTGTAAACGAAAACGGTGTGGTTTATTTCGAACTGAATGCCGGAAAGGTGAATCCGGATCGAGGATATGACTATGATCGTGTGGTCAGCTTGAAGGCTTAAACTAGCACCCAGTAATTTGCTTTATGAAACAATGTACATGGATTAGGCTTGCAAAGGAGGATATCAAAGTGAAAAAACAAGCGTTTAACCCATATTTACCGTCCTGGGAGTATATTCCGGACGGAGAACCTTATGTTTTTGGCGATCGCGTATATGTTTACGGATCCCATGATTACTTTAACGGATATGTTTTCTGCATGGGAGACTATGTGTGCTGTCAGCTCCGGTCGATGACCTGGGCAACTGGAGATATGAGGGTGTGATTTATCCGAAGACAGCCGATCCGCTGAACCCGGAAGGCAAAATGTGTCTGTATGCCCCGGATGTTACGGTGGGACCGGACGGAAGGTACTATCTTTATTACGTGTTGGACAAGGTTTCGGTAGTTTCCGTTGCTGTATGTGATACTCCGGCAGGAAAGTATGAATTTTATGGCTATGTTCATTATGAAGATGGCCCACGTTTGGGCGAAAAGGAAGGTGATGAGCCCCAGTTTGACCCGGGGGTTCTGACGGAAGGAGATGTGACATATCTTTATACCGGATTTTGCGGAAAAGATGATAAATCCCGTACTGGAGCTATGGCTACGGTGTTGGGAGCAGATATGCTGACGATCAGGGAAGCTCCGGTGTTTGTGGCTCCCGGCTGTGGATATGGTGCCGGTACCGGATTTGAGGGACATGAGTTTTTTGAGGCACCTTCCATCCGTAAAGTAGGTGACACCTATTATTTTGTCTATTCATCCATATTAATGCACGAATTATGTTATGCCACCAGCAAGAATCCTACTAGGGACTTTGTCTATGGCGGAGTTATTGTCAGCAATTGTGATTTGCACATCGATACCTACAAGCCGGCAGATATGCCAACAGCTTACGGTGCCAATAATCACGGAAGTATTGTGCAGATCGGAGAGGACTGGTACATTTTTTATCACAGGCATACCAATAATACCTGGTACAGCAGACAGGGATGTGCTGAAAAGCTGCAGATTATGCCGGACGGCAGTATTCCACAGGTAAAAATTACCTCCTGCGGTTTAAATGGAGGTCCGCTTGAGGGTAAAGGCGAATACCCCGCTTATCTTGCATGTAATCTGTTTACCGATACCCCATCAGTTTATGTGGGTGAAGGGAATTTTCCACGAGTAATGCAGGACGGCAGGGATGGAGACGAAGAAGTTGGATATATTGCCAATATTACAGATTCAACTACCATCGGCTTCAAATATTTTGACTGCCATGATATTCGTGAAATCAGTATTTGGATCCGGGGCTATGCAGAGGGCACTTTTGAAGTAAAGACAGCATGGGATGGAGAGGTACTGGCGACATTAGAGGTTCAATATACCAATGTCTGGGAAAAGTATACCGCACCGGTTACGATTCCGGATGGAATACAGGCGCTTTACCTGACCTATCGCGGTAACGGAAATGCTGCATTAAGATCATTTGAGTTATCATAATCTATGTTATTGCATATACAGGCAGTGATCAAAACTCTTGGAATGTAAAAAAGGAGACTACAATGAGCAAGTTAAAGATTAAAACAAAGGAAAGACGATTTGAGACAGCCAGGGATTTATACGGAATCTTTTTTGAAGACATTAACCGTGCCGGAGACGGAGGACTTTATCCGGAAATGCTTCGAAACAGAAGCTTCGAAGATTCCGTTTTACCGGAGGGTTATATACAGCAGGAGGATGGCATTCATGTAAAAACCGTATCCGGATGGCTGGATGAGTTTTGCAACGGAGAAGGCTTATGCCGCTGGGTAAAGGGCAACCATATTCCGGAAACAGAAATACCGGCATGGTATACACACAATGCAAAGATGGAACTGGAACTGACGGATACCCTGAATGAACATCGGGACGCAGCTCTGCGTATGCAGTTTGAAAAGGACGGATCTCTGACTAATACCGGTTACTGCGGTATATCCGTAAAGGCTGGAGAAAGTTACTCTTTGTATTTATTTGCAAAAGCAAAGGAAGAAATAGGACTGGACGTAGCGATCGAATACCAGGGAAAAGTACTGGCTGGAAACAGTCTGGTGGTTTCCGGTCAGGAGTATACAAGATATGACATGAAGCTGACAGCAGCTGAGAATTGTCACGAGGCACAGCTTACTATTTCCTGCAAAGAAGGCGGAGAGGTTCTGCTGGGATTTATTTCACTAATGCCTGACAATACCTACATGGGGCATGGACTCAGAACAGATCTTGTAGAAAAGCTTAAGGGAATGAGTCCAAAGTTTATGCGTTTTCCCGGAGGCTGTATTGTGGAAGGAACGACACCGTCCACAGCGATGAGATTTCGGGATACGGTAGGTCCGGCATGGGAAAGACCCAGTAAGCTGTTTGTATGGCATTACAGAAGTACATTAGGACTTGGCTTTCATGAATATCTGCAGCTTTGCGAGGATCTGGGGATGGAGCCCCTGTATGTATGTAACTGCGGAATGACCTGTCAGGGAAGAAAGAGTGTCCTTCTGGAAGGAGAGGCTCTTGATGAAATGGTACAGGATACACTGGATGCCATTGAATATGCTATCGGCTCTAGGGAAAGCAAATGGGGAAGGCTTCGTGCTTCTATGGGGCATCCGGAACCCTTTAAAATGACCTATCTGGAAATTGGTAATGAAAACTGGGGTCCGGATTATGAAAAGCGATACAACATGATTTATAAGAAGGTAAAGGAACTGTATCCCCAGATTAAAACCATAGCCAATGAGCATGTAGAGAAAAATGGTTGTCCTGCCGAGTGTGTGGATGAACATTTTTACAATACAACAGAGTTCTTTGCAGAACGTGTAAATTATTATGATGACTACGATCGTAAGGGACCAAAAATCTTTGTAGGAGAGGTGGCTGTAAACGAAGGCAACTATATGGGACAGTTGTATGCGGCTTTGGGAGAAGCGGCTTTCCTTATGGGTATTGAGAAAAATCAGGATATCGTAACATTGGCCTCTTATGCTCCATTATTTGAAAATGTAAATTACAGAGCGTGGTATCCTAATCTGATTCGTTTCAATAATCATCAGAGCCTTGGAATTCCTTCTTATTATGTCTGGAAAATGTTCGGTCAAAATCGCGGAGAATATGTGGTGCGATCCGAAGATGAGGGAGGACGTGTTTATCGTCCGAGAACCGGAATGGCATCTTTAAAATCCAATAAGGAACTTCGCTTCAGAAATCCCATTTGGAATGGAGAAGAAGCAAAGATTACTCATGAATTAATGGGACATGTGCAGGATACAGAGGATGGCTGCCTGCTTCAGCTTCCGGATGAGGAGCAGAAAAAGGAATTTCACAGTATTCTGGAATGGGCTGATGAGACCAAGAGCTTTGTGGTATTTGGAGAAGAAGACCAGACTTATGGAAGATTTGAGACCGATATTTTTGTTGAGGAAAATGCTTACTTCGAGTTGGGTATATTCAGTGCCAGGGTGGTTCGTTCCTATTATGAGGAGCAGATCGTGATTACGGCCGGAGTGGAAAAAGAATGGGATGCAGCTCTGGTGCGTCCGTTCCTTTGGAAGTTTAATGGAGGACAATGTTCACTGGAAGAGTTTGGCTATATGCATGACAACAAGCTGACTGAGGATTTTGCTATTTCAGTAAAACCGGGAGAATATCACCGCTTTGGATATGAAACGGACGGAAAACAGATTCGCCTGTATGTTGATGGTGAGCTTCAGAAGGAAATTTCGATTCCCTACGGACCTGCTTTTGTTTCGGTAGTAACTGACACCAAGGACGAAATCATTATTAAGGCGGTTAATTTTGCAGGAGATGTGGATCCGGTTTCCATTACACTGGACTGTCAGGTACAGGGCGACTATACCGTAACACTTCTTAGCGGTGAAAAGGGGGATGAAAACAGCTTTGAAGAGCCGGAGAAGGTGAAGAATATTACCGTGAATATGCATGGCGCTTCCTCAGAGTTCGTATACAAGGCACCGCCATATTCTGTCAGTGTTCTGCGATTGAAGAAGTGCGAAGCGTTTTAGAGGTTATCGCCATTATACTTTGTATTGGCACCGAAAATATATTTATTTCTCCGCGGCTTTTCTTCCAGGATGGGAGAGTGCCGCGGAGAATTTTTTGCGAAGAAAGAATTGCTATAGCTTTTATAATTCAGGAAAAATATTTATCTAAGAAAAAATACAATATTAACATGAATATCATGAATATAATATTGGAGGCTGTGAATATTCCCAAATACTTCCCTCTCAGATTCCTGTTTTCTTTTGCAATATATTTGAAACTTATCAGGCTTGCCATGGATGCAATCAGAGTGCCGAGACCTCCAATATTGGTTCCGACAATTAAAGCCCGGTAATTATCTGTAAAGCCGGATAAAAGAAGCGCAGCGGGAACATTGCTCATAATCTGACTGGCAAGAACAGCAGTAAGTGTTTCCCTTCCTGCCATGATTCTTTCCAGAAAACTGCTGAATTGCGGAATCCTTCCAAGGTTGCCGATAAAAATAAATAATGCGATAAAGGTGGCAAGCAGGGAGTAATCCACCCTGCTTATATTTTCCCTGTTTCTTAGCAGCATATATATAAGAACCAATACAAGAGGAATCTGGTATGGAATGATACGCGCAACAGTGAGCAGGCAGATTGTAAATAAGATCAGGTAAGCGGCCAGGTATTCCATGTTAAGTTCTTTTCTGTCAGAGAATCTCAAAAGAGTTTTATCTTTTTCGGAACCGCATACGTGAGGTGCTTTGGCAGCGGCTACCTGTATCCATATCAGAAGAAGGATAAGTGCTGTGGCGGAATAGGGAAGCATCAGGGTTATTAATTCTGCCGCGGACATCCCTGCTCTGGCATATAGATAAAGGTTCTGCGGATTTCCGATTGGTGTGAGCATGCTTCCGAGATTAGCAGCGATTGTCTGCATGGCTACTATCTTAAGAAGCCAGTAATTGCCCAGTTCCTTTGGCAGTTTATGCACAATGATCAGTGCAAGAGGAACAAAAGTAATCAATGCCACATCATTGGTGATCACCATTGACAGGAAGAAACATAAGAGTACCAACAGCCTGATCACACCCACAATTCCCGATGTTCCCATCAGCAATTTTTTGGCAAGTATATCAAAAACACCAACAGCCTTCAAACCAGCTACAATTGCCATCAAACAGAAGAGGAGCCCGAGAGTCCTGAAATCGATATAAGTAAAATAAGCCTTATCCGGTCTGACCCAGAACATAGAAAGAAGCGCCAGGATCACTGCAATTGACAAAACGGTTTCTTTCCTGAAAAAAACATATAATTTTTGTAACATAATATTTCCTTTCCGGTCTGATACGACCGCGTATAAGTATATCACAGAAACATCCAGAAAAAAAAAGAATCTAAATTTCAAAACACTGAATCTGTATGCATGATGAGAAGGACGTTTTTGACGTCTGCTCTTGACATGCCCGAAATCATGTCGTATATATAGTAAGAGCTGGAAGCTCCAATTTAGCGCTTCCAGCTGAATCATTATCATAGAAGATTATTATTGGCAGACTTTTCTTCATAGTCTCTAAATTTTAGTTATGCACATTTTAATGCGCGAAGTTTGAGTCAATAATTTACAAAGGAAGGGAAAACGATCATGGAAAAGATCAAAAAGCGTATAGCTAACTTAAAGGTTGAAGGAAAATTAAAAGTATATCAAATGACAGTGCTTGTTATGACATTATTTTTAGTGTTGGTGGCACTGATCTCGACAGTAGTGATCCGTTCAAATATAGAGAAGATCACGAAGGTCTGGTCTCCGTCATTGGAATATCTGCAGGATTTAGAGACAATGACTGCGAAATACAGAATCAAACAGTATCAGCATCTGGTAGAATCAGATGCAGCAGTCATGAACTCCTGCGAAGAAGAAATCAAGAAGCTGGAGAGTCAGATCCAGGATACCGATGCGAAGCTGGAGGCAATCATGTCTGCAAACAGCAAAGCTCAAAAAGGACAGGACGATTACGAAGTAGCAAACGCTGCATGGGAAAAATACAGGGGTGCTTCAGATGAAATCCTGCAGTTGAGCCGTGAGGGTAAACAGCAGGAAGCATCGAAACTGATGACCGGAGAGGTGTATGAAGACTATAAGTCATTTTCTAAGAAATTAACTATATTATGTGACAAGTTCCAGGTAGAATTAGATCAGGCAAAGACCATGGCCAATGTATGCACTGTAATCATATTTATTGTGATCGTGGCAGCGGGTCTTGCGATTGCTGTAGTGACGACACTGATCGGAAAGATCATTACCAATTCCATTACCGAGCCGGTAAAACAGATAGATGCAGCAGTTGCCAGCCTGCGTAAGGGCGAACTGTCTAATGTAGAAATGCTTACCTATGAGTCTGAGGATGAGTTTGGCGATACCATCAGGAATCTGAAAGAAGCCATGGGTATTCTGGCAGATTATGTCAGCGAGATCTCTGTGGAGGTAAAGGCAATAGCGCAGGGTGACCTGACCAGAAATGGTGATGATATTACAGATTTCCTGGGCGATTTCTCGGAATTGAAGACATCACTGCTGTATATTCTGAAACGGTTTAACAGTACCCTGACCGAGATCAGCAATCTGGCAGAACAGGTATCATCGAATTCATCCGAGGTGGAAAATGCATCAAAATCCCTGGCGGACGGTGCAACAGAGCAGGCAGGAGTCATCGAGGAACTGAATGCCACCATTGACACGGTTGTGGATATGGCTGAAGATACAGCGAAAGAAACGCAGAACGCATCGGCACGTGTAAAAGCCTCTGCAAACAAAGCGAACGAAGAAAAAGAAAAGATGAACGAGCTGCTCACGGAAATGGAGCACATTACAGAAATCTCCAAGGAGATCGGTAATATTATCACAGATATCGAGGATATTGCTTCCCAGACCAACCTGTTATCCCTGAATGCTTCCATTGAAGCTGCCAGAGCAGGAGAAGCAGGAAAAGGCTTTGCGGTGGTTGCAGATCAGATCGGCAAGCTGGCAGCAGATAGTGCAAAATCTGCTGTAAATACAAGAGATCTGATCGATAAGACCTTAGTGGAAATCGAAAAGGGCAATACGATTACAAGAACAACAGCAGACGCATTCAATCAGATCATTACAGATATGGAGTCCTTTGCAGAGCTTGCAGAGAACACCATGGAGAAAGCCAACTCCCAGGCAGAGTCCTTGGAGCAGATCGGCCAGGGAATTGAACAGCTGTCCGGCGTAGTACAGGGCAATGCTGCATCCTCAGAAGAGAATACCGCGATCAGTATTAATCTGGCAGAGGGAGCAGCCAAGATGCATGACCGCGTGAATATCTTTAAGCTATTCTAGAAAATGGCAGGAATAGAGTGAAGCTGTCGGAAGGAAGGTTCTTGTTGTGATTGATGATATATTTAAAGTGTTTGGAGAGCAGACAGGAGAAATCTTATTTGAGATCATTACAGATTGTATGGATGATTACCTGTATATATTTGATCTGCAGAATAATACCTTTGAGATTTCACAGTCAGCTGTGGAACGGTTTAATATGTCGAAAAATGTTCTGACAGATGCTGCAAATGAAGTTATGAAGGTAGTATATGAGGAAGACCGCAGGATGCTTGCAAAGCATCTTGCGGATATATGCGAAGGAAGAGAAAATGTACATAATCTTCATTACAGGTGGCTTGATAAAGAAGGTATGCCGGTCTGGATTAACAGCCGTGGTATCGTGATCATTGATCAGCAGGGAAAGGCAGAGTATCTGGTCGGGTGTCTGAATGAGACCGGCAACAAGAGAAGAGCCGATAATGTCACAGGACTGCTTGGCGGTCCGGAATTCCTTGCTTACCTGCGTGGACAAAAAGAACCCATTACCAAGGGATTTTTTATGCATGTAGGAATTGATGATTTTGGAGCGATCAATAGCTCCAGGGGAGCTGATTATGGTAATTATATCCTGAGAAGCGTAGCCGGCTGTATGAAGGAATGCCTTTCAGACAAGCAGAGAATTTACCATCTGGTAGCGGATCAGTATGTGATCGTGGATCTGGAAGCTTCCTCCGCAGAAGACGCTGTGGCACTGAAAGAAAAGATTACAGATAAACTTCGTAATTTCATAGTAGCCGAAAATTATGAAGCTATATTTTCTATTTCTATTGGTGTTATCGATGCAGCAACATTTTGTGAGGGAACCGAAGAATGCCGCAAAAAGTTTGAATTTGCCTTGAAACAGGCAAAAAGCATGGGGAAAAATGGATTTTATATTTTTGACCAGGATGACTATGAGGTCCTTTTACGAAAAGGAAGAATCATAGCAACACTTCGTAATGCTATTGTGAACGATTATGATGGCTTTGAAGTATACTACCAGCCGATCGTGGACTGTCAGTCCGAACAGATCATTGGAGCAGAGGCACTGATGCGTTTTTCCATGATAACGGAAGAAGGGCGGGAGTTTGTTTCACCGATGGAGTTTATCCCATTATTGGAAGAGACCGGATTGATCATTCCCGCTGGAAGATATATTTTGAACGAAGCTGCAGCAATGTGCTGTGAAATGCAGAAATATATTCCTGACTTCCGGATGAATGTAAATGTATCCTATGTTCAGATCCTGCAAGGCAATGTGGAGCGCGATATTCTGGATGCAATTCAAAAATATTCATTACAGCCGGAATGCTTATGTGTTGAAATGACAGAAAGCGGATTTATGGATATGACACCTTCGTTCTGTAAATTCCGTAAAACTCTGGACAAGAACGGGATTCCCTTTGTGATCGATGATTTTGGAACAGGATATTCGAATCTTCATTGTATTCGTGATATGAATCCAAGTTACGTGAAAATGGATAGGGATTTTACTGCCAAGGCGATGAACAGTGACAGGGATTATGAATTATATAAAAATATCATCCCCATGGTACATTGTATTAACGTCAGGATATGCGCAGAAGGCATCGAGGAAAAAGAATGGCTTCTGAAAATGAAAGAAATGAAGGTTGATTATCTGCAGGGATATTATTTTGGAAGACCATGCGGAAAAGAACAGTTTCTGCAGCAATATGCCAGTGGCATCAACGTTAAATAAAGAGAGTAAGGCAGACTCTGCTATGTGGGGCTGCCTTATTTTATGGTCTTATCAGAATGAGAAACAACAAATGAAATACAGAAGCATACATATGCTATGGAAGGATTATATTCATGAAAGAAGAACTAAGAATAGATATTGTTGGACTTGCAGGAGCCTGTTCCTATGCTTTGGACTGTATAGAAGCAGAGTTGGTAAAAATCAAAAACAAGCATGGAAAAAGAGTGGCTTATATAAGTGTATGCATGGCTGAATATCTGGCAATTCAAGGTGATGCGTTACAAGATTTAGCTATGTGTGCCTTACTGCATGATAATGCTTTGACACAATATATTACGGAAGAGCTGGAAAGGAATTATGTTATTGACATCAAAAAGATTTGTCCGTAAGAAAAACGAATCTTCATTGTATTTATGGTGAAAAAAATATTACTAAACTTCCTTTTAAAACAGATGTCTCAAATGTGATTTTGTATCATCATGAACATGCCGATGGAACTGGTCCTTTTCAAAAAAAGTGGAATGAAACCCCATTGCCTGCAAGAATTATTCATCTTGCAGATACCGTTGATATCATAGGAAATAGTATTAAATCTGATGATAATAGATGGGATTTTATATGTCAGTATCTTTCCCAAAAAAAGGATAGTCTATTTGATTCAGAATGTGTTAATGCTTTTCTTCATGTATTCACAAAAGAATCCTATATGTGTTTAAGTGATGATTCTTTTGAAACGAAGCTATGGGAAATTATTCCAAGAGAAAAAATGGTTTTTGATTGGGAAATGTGTAAAAATGTTGCGGATTTCTTTGCAAAGATTGTAGATTATAAATCTTCTTTTACAAGCAGGCATTCTATAGGAGTAGCTGAAAAAGCCTCCCTGCTTGCCAAATATATGGGATATGATTCAATCACGGTACAGAAAATGTATTTGGCTGGTGCACTGCATGATATAGGAAAAATGGCGGTAGGCAATGAAATTCTGGAAAAACCGGATAAGCTTACGGATGATGAATTTTCTACAATGAAAAATCATGCTGGTTATACATACCTTATATTATCGGAGGTTAATGATTTTGAAGAAATACGAGATTGGGCGGCTTTCCATCATGAAAAACTAAATGGAAAAGGGTATCCTTTTGGAAAAACCGCTGATGAATTAAATGAGCAGGAACGTATGATGGCATGTGTTGATATTTATCAGGCTCTTACGGAAGACAGACCTTATAAAGAGGGATTGTCCCATGAAAAAACATGTGATATTCTTGATGACATGGCACATAAAGGTTTTATTGATTCAGATATTTCAAAGACAATTAGAGAATGTTTTGGAAGAACCTGATGCCATATATGAAAACAGAGGGTGTTTCAGACAATAGTATTTTCAGTTATGTACTAGTATGACTCTTACGAGGAAACACCGGCACGACATTCCAGATTACATCATGTTCGATCGGAGAGGTAACTGTAGAAAAAATTGGTAAAAGTGCTGTATTTTCGGGGGGGGGGGTACAACATTTTATGTGAAAAATAGAATAATAAAATTGTTCCTGAAATTTATTGACTTTGAGAAAAAAATTTGATATATAAGAGTCGAATAATGGAGAAAGGAAATAGCAAACTATGCCGTCAAAGAAAAATATGATGAAAAAGAACTTGGAAAATTTGCATCTGAAGGAAAGGATAAACTATGGCTACAGAAAAGTCATTATTATGATGTTAGTCTCAGGTCTGTTTTCTATTGTGGTTATAGGTATGCTATTTTCCAATACGATGCATTATGTACAAAATGTTACTGTTGCAGACCGGGCGGTGAAAACCTGCAGGATAAATGTTAACTCAGCAGCGAGAAATATCAGGGAAATGGCACTAGAAAATGATGCATCCTCTTATGACGGTTATGAGCAGACGGTAGAAAGACTGCTTGCAGAAGTTAATACCCAACTGAAAAATTTAAAGAAATCCGGAGTTGTTCCGGATGCGGATTATGAAGAATACGCATCTGCCCTTACAGACTGGGGAAACATTGGTTATTCCATCATGAAAGAAATCAAAAGCGGTGACAAGGATAAGGCAGTTGATTCCATTCTGAATGATTGTACCCCGGCATTAAATAAAGCCGTAAAAATTGCAATAAGATTAGATGAAATGACCGATGAGGTAAGCAGCCAGGCAGTCAGAATTACGGTTATTTTTGCAGTGGCAGGAATTGTGTGTATTATTATTTGTCTGGTTTTGGCATGGAAACTGACAATAAAAACAGGCAAAAAAGTACTTGAGTCAATTTTAGTACCATTACGTGAAGTGGAAGCCGTTGCAAAGGAATTAACAGATGGAAACCTGCATAGCACGCTGGACTACCGTTCGGATGATGAGATTGGAAGACTGGCACACAGTATGCGTAAATCCATCCGTATTCTGGGAAGCTATGTAGATGATATTGGACGTGCAATGAAGATGTTTGCAGAAGGAAATTTTGATGTGCAGCCGGAAGTAGAGTGGAAAGGGGATTTCGTTGGAATTCTAAACTCCTTTATGTTGTTTGAAGAAAGCATGGCAGAGACAATAAAGGGAATCCAACATGTTTCAGATGAAGTTTCGGGTGCCGCAGATCAGGTAGCATCAAGTTCCAATGAACTTGCGGATGGAGCAACAAATCAGGCAGCAGTTGTAGAAGAACTGACCGCAACAGTCGCAGGTGTTTCTGAACAGGTAGGAAAAAATTCACAATCCGCAAAAGAAATCAGTGGAAGAGTAGACGAACTTGGAAATGCCATTCTGGAAAGCAATGGTAAAATGAGGGATATGGTTGATTCCATGAATGAGATCAATGGGGCATCAAAAGAGATTGACAAGATCATTGCAACAATCAATGAAATTGCGTCCCAGACGAATCTGCTTGCATTGAATGCTTCCATTGAGGCTGCAAGAGCAGGGGAGGCAGGAAAGGGATTTGCGGTTGTAGCGAATCAGGTAAATGTGCTGGCAGACCAGAGTGCCCAGGCAGCAAAGGAATCAGCAACATTGATTGAAACCTCTGTGAAAGCCGTGGAAAAGGGTATGGTGATTGCAGGGCAGACGGCATCACAATTGCAGGAGGTCGCTGAGAATTCCCAGATCATTACAAAAGAAGTCACAAATATTGCAGAAACGTTAGAGACACAGACAACAGAAATCCAACAGATTAATGATGGAATTGAACAGATCAATGATGTCGTACAGACGAATTCGGCAACATCCGAAGAATGTGCAGCAGCCAGTCAGGAGATGAGCAGTGAAGCGGAAAATCTGCGTGAAATGATCCGGAAATTCAAAGTTGCAGAAAATAGAAATTAAAAACGGTGCAAAAAATTATTGATGATGAATTTACATATAAATTTGTCGCAGGCAGGAACTATAATTTGACTCGTGACATATATAAATCCGGGAAAAGGATGCAATGAGGAAATGTGCGTTATTGGTTTTAAACTGATAATGCACATTTTTAAAATATATGAACAGTAATATCATCGCAAAAAAGCATAAAAGTAGAAAAAGTTAAAAATATCGTGGATATAGTGATAGAATTGTTGAAAAAAGTAAGTTAAAATACAGGAAAACAACAAGTGTAAAGGGGAAATTTTATGGAATATTCAGCAATTTTTCATGATATGGATAAAAGGTTTAGCTATGCGGTTGATAAGGATTTATTCGTGATACGCGTGCAGGTAAAAAAGGATGATATGAAGGAGGTAATCCTTCACTATGAGGACAAGTATATACCTATGGAGCGCAAGGATACCAGAAAGACAGTTCCGATGAAGAAGGTTGCTGTCTCACAGTTTCATGATTATTATGAAGCACAGATAAAGATGCATTTGATCTGTCTGCGTTACTTTTTCGAATTTACGGACACGCAGGGAGAAAAGGTATATTATGGAAATTATGAGTTTGATAAGGAATGCATTACAAACAGGGATAGAATGTTTGACTGTCCGCAGAACCTCCGGGAGGAAGAGATGTTTGAGGTGCCGGAGTGGGCAGCAAACAAGGTCGTGTATCAGATTTTCCCATCCCGTTTTGCAGCAACGGAGCCGGTAGACAAAGAACTGTGGTATAAAGCACCGATTACGCCTATGGATGATCTGCATGGAAATCTCAGGGGAATCATCGAACATATGGATGATATTCAGAATCTGGGAATCGATGTGCTGTATATGACACCTATCTTTCAATCAAATTCGTGCCATAAGTATGATACCACGGATTACTACAAGATTGACCCATCCTTTGGAACAACAGAGGATCTCAAAGAGCTGGTACAAAAAGCGCATGAGCGTGGTATGAAGGTAGTCCTGGATGCGGTATACAATCATACGGGAAGAGAATTTTTTGCGTTTGCGGATATCCTGGAAAATGGTGAAAAATCCAAATACCGGGACTGGTATTTTATTGATGGATTCCCGCTTAAAAGCGAATGGGGAGAGATCCCAAACTTCAAATGTTTTGGTTATTATGGCGGAATGCCAAAGTTAAACCTGAAAAATCCTGAAGTTGAAAAATACATTACGGATGTTGCATGCTACTGGATTAAGGAATGCGATATTGACGGATGGAGACTGGATGTAGGGGACGAAATTAGCCATTTCTTCTGGAAGAATTTCAGAAAGGCAGTCAAGGCAGTAAAGAAAGATCTGCTGATCATTGGGGAAATCTGGCATTATGCTGGAGATTTCCTTGAGGGGGATGAATGGGATACGGTCATGAATTATCCATTTTACCTGAACCTGATTGATCTGCTTGCAGACGAAAAAATTACGGTCAGCCAGTTCGTACAAAATCTTGGATATTTGAAGGGACGCTTAAACAAAAACTGTTATCCCCTTATGTGGAATCTGATCGACAGCCATGATACCGCAAGATTTTTACATCTGTGTAACGACAATAAGAAAAAGCAGCATCTGGCAGCCGCTTTTCAGTTGTTATTGCCGGGAATGCCTATGATTTATTATGGAGATGAGTATGCGATGCCGGGAGCAAACGATCCGGACTGCAGACGGGGCATGTACTGGGACGAAGAATACCAGGACAAAGAGATGTATGAATGGTACAAGCAGCTGATTCGGGTCCGGAAAAGCCATGCATGCATTGTGGAGGCGAACTGGCTGGGATCGTCACAGAAGATGAGGAAGGGACAGTTGTCCTGATCAGAAAAAATGGTGAAGAGACCATTGCCATGATTTTCAACTGCAGCAGCAGTGCAAAAAAATTTAATGAGTACACCGAGAAGTACAATCTGCTTACCGAAAACACCTTTGATGGAAAGGTAGAGGGGTTTGATGCTGCGGTAATCGTGCTTTAAGAAGCCTTACGGCAGATGGTTTCCCGGGAGTTTGTCTGTGGGAAGAAGAGGGAAAGCACCAGTATTTCCGGTCATGTAAAGTACGGAGGATGATATGATGAATGTAAAAAAGAAGGATGGAAAACGGTTTGGGGCAATCGTACTTAGCCTGATGTTATTGCTCTCCCTGGTGTTTCCATATCCTGTGATGGCAGACCAGACGGCGGCAGACCAGACGGCGGCAGCTTCCGTTTATACCATTCACAAGACAGGTGATGATAAGGAAAATTTTGTGATTGTTATCATGGGTGAGGGCTATACCCAGGAACAACAGGAACAATTTTTAAAGGATGCAACGGCAAAAGCACAGGGGCTGCTAAAGTGGTCCCCTTATAAAGAGTATTCCGACAGGATCAATATTTATGCAGTACAGACGGTATCCAATGAAACTGGTGTGGGCGTGATGTATGGGGAGTCGAACCCGGACACATATTTTCATGTGCAGGCATTCGGAAAATCCTGCTATTTTACAAAGGACGGGGAAGATAAAGCCAGGGCACTGAGGGCAGAGCTGGAGAGCAGATATCTGGATACCGGTGCAGCCGTTGGAACCATCCATATCATTTGTAATACGTCTGCGAATATTGGATCTTCTTCCAATGCACTCTTTTCTTTTTCCGCAAATTCGAATGAGAATGCGCAGGGGGATGTCATGACCCATGAAATTTCCCACAGCATCGGAAGATTAGGCGATGAGTACGATAAAAAGATGCAGGGAGAAAATATTTCCGATACCTCGGACCCGGATAAGATTAAATGGCATAAGATGCTGGGATTCCGTGGAATCGGAATAACGGCAGCAGGAACAGAAACGGTATTTGCACCGAGCCGCGTCTGCATGATGCGGGATCTTGGAAATCCGTTCTGTGAAGTGTGTAAGATGGAACTGGCGCGGAGATTAAATAACCGTGATTATGTCAGCAGGCAGGCATCTGTTTATGTGTGCGATCCTGAAATTACAATTCCACATACCAGGACAGGAACACTTGACAGGGATAGTGACCAATACCGGATCGATGAGACAAATATCACAAAAGCAAATGGAAAGGATCTGGAATTCCGTACAATCGTACAAAATATGGTGGATGCCGAACAGCATTTGAAGATTACTTTCCGTATTATTGGAGCAGACAATACGGTCAAATATGAAAAAGAAGAAACATATACCGTTCCTCCACACAGTAACTGGTATGATCCGGATGCTGCCAGAGAGTCCCTTTCTGTCACGCTTCCTGCGGTAACCGGTCTGGTTTCCGGGGACAGACTGGAAGGAAAGATCATAGATGAGGACACCGGGAAAATTCTGGCTGACAATCAGACGGCAGGACAGGCGTGGAGTACCGTAACCATTCGTTATATGCTGCAAAACGAAGACGGGACCGAAACAACAGTGCCTGATACGGCACCTGCGACAGTATATGTACCAAAGAATTCTGCGTATACGTTAAGAAGTCCGGATTTATATGGATATACATGTGTAGGAAACAGTGCAAATCAGGGAGAAATAAACATCACAGAGGATCGCCAGGAGATCACTTATTATTACCGGAAAAACAGTGAGATGCCGGAAATACAAACCGTACCTGTCCGCGTAACTTATGATGGAAAACCCCATACATTTGATATCAAACAGGAAGATGGTGTACAAATCAGTTACAGTTTGACAGAAAACGGATCGTATACACAAACGGAGATGCCATTTTACACAGAAGCAGGCCAGTATAAGATTTATTTTAAAGCAGAAAAGGCATCTTTTATTCCAACATACGGGGAGGCTGTCCTGGAAATCGAAAAGGCTTCCACCAGCATGCAGCTGACTGCAAAAAACGATACGGTCAAAGGTGCGGGGACAGTAGAATTACAGCTTTGCAGACAGGGGATTCCGGAAGATGCCGGGATAAAAGTAACCTGTGATGTTTCCGGGATCACATTAGAAGAAAAGGGAACGGATCACTGGATTGCAACACTTCCGAATGAAACGAAAACATATACGTTCACCGCATGTTATAATGGGAATGGCAACTATACAGGAAGTAAGGCAGATTGTCAGGTCCGTGTAACGGCGGATCATTCCCAGACCGGGGGCGGTTCTGGTGGAAGTTCGGGTGGAAGTTCCGGAGGCAGTTCAAGTGGCGGTTCCGGTGAAAATGCCGGTGGAAGCACGGACGGATCATCTGGCAATGTTTCACCGGATTCCGGCACATTACCGGCACCGGATCATGCAAAAGAAGAACCGGGGAATGTGACACCGCCATCCGCAGAAGACACGCCCGTTTCTGTTAAGAATCTTAATGTCAAAGTAAAATCTGCAGTTAAAAATAATACTGTCAAAGTGAAGAATATTGCAGCAGTTTTGAAAAAAGAAATTACAAAGGCAGAAAAAGAACAGGGTGGCAGGATAAAAGATCTGTCTGTTGAAATAACTTTTGATACGGGAAAAGCCAAAAATTGGAAGAATCTGCATCTTGAAATGGATAAGCAGGCGGTAAATTTACTTGTCAAAAAGAATGTAAAAGAATGGAAGGTCAATGGTGGCAATGTAAATCTTACCTTTGATTCGAAGGCATTAAAAGAATTAAAGAAAGAAATGAATACAGCTGCGGTTATCAAAATAAAACAGGCTGACAAGAAAAATCTTTCTGCCAGGGCAGGGAAAATTATTGGAAAACGTCCGGTTTATGATTTTTCCGTCACAGGAATCAAGAAAAAGCAGTCGTCTGTCCTGAAAAAGGGACGGATCAGGGTCGCTGTTTCCTATAATGCTTCAAAAAAGGAAAAAGACAAAAAGATTTTTGCATATAAAATTGATAAATACGGTGCAGCAGTTAAGATACCGGGATCTTATTATGATTCCGATACAAAGACTGTTAACTTTGTAAGCCGTGGGTTTTTCACAGTTGCAGTAGGTTGTGAAAAGTGATGAAACATAAAAAATCATCGTTCACGTTAAAAAAACTGTAATTCATGTCGAAAAAGACAAAAACCGGTTTTAACTTGGTATAATGATAGAGCTCATTTTAGTAAAAATGAGTTCATACCGTGAATGATGGAGGGGATAACAATCATCGTTTTAGAAGAAATATTAATGGCAAACGGCTTGACCGTGTTAATGATGTGGTTCCTTTTGTTTTGCAGACGAAAGAACAGAGAGAGCCTTCATGTGGGAGATAAAATATATGATGGAATAGCAATCGTAAATTTAGTGGGTGCATTGTCTGAAACCATTGCTTTTCTCGTAGATGGAAAACAGTTTACTGGCAGCCGGCAGATTAATTATATCTCTAACAGCATATGCTTTATAGGGACAGTCAGTATGGGTATGCTTTGGTGTATGTACGTGGAATTGCGTATCTATCGAAATTATAAAAGAATGGTTCAAAAAGCAGGAGTGGAGATATTTCCCTGGCTGGTAGAAGTAATTATGGTTTTATGTAATCTGTTTGGAACAGGGATTATGTTTAAAATATCCGGGGAGAATGTATACCAGAGAACTGCCGGTGCGCTGGTGGGATATATTTCGCTTGTCATATATTTTGCTTACAGTATCTATCTGGTGTATCATTCCAAAAAACAAGGGGTTAACCTGAATTTTTTCCCGGTGATCTATTTCGTTGGTCCTTGTTTTGCAGGTGTAGTTATCCAGTTCCTTTTTTATGGAATTACATCATCATGGGTGCTGGTTGCGGTCGCATTGATATTTGTGCAGATGCAGTCATACGCAGAGAGTTTGTATATGGATGAGCTTTCCGGATTATACAACCGGAGATATTTTAATGCGGTGCTTGCGGAAAAGAAAATTGCAAGCCAGAAATCCTTATATGGAATCATGATGGATGTAAACGATTTCAAGTGTATTAATGACAATTTAGGTCATAGTACGGGTGATAAGGCTATTTGTACGTTGGGAAATATACTCATCAGATCCATACCGGATGATGGTATGGCAATCCGGTATGCGGGAGATGAGTTTATTGTGCTGCTGTCAGGTGTTGATACGGAGCGTGTCTTAGCGACAATGGAGGAAATTAACCATAATCTGTCCCGGTTTAATGAATCCGGAATAGAATCGTTTCATTTAAGTGTTTCTATGGGATACACGGAATTTGGGACAGAAGATGATGCAGAAACTTTTTTAATGCATATGGATGAGAAAATGTATGAGGAAAAACGGAAATATCATATGCGAAAGAAATCAGCCGGTTTGGAAAATAAAGTATAGCATTACGTTCCTGCCATTTGTCCGATAACTGGTTGCAATGGCACAAGAAAAGAAAATATTATAATCATCAAACGAGTAGCAGACTGGTGTAAATCCGGTTTTGCTGCTCGTTTTTATATTTATGGTTATAGGCAGGGATGCTCCACATTTCAAGATAGTAAATAACCGTGTTATGGTTGATGGAGAGGCAGTTTTTGTTTTATGAGAAAACCAGTTACCCATATAGATAACTGGTTTTTAAGGGATAATGTTAATGAGTATGTGCGATAGTGGAGTTATCAAGAAGTGTTCGTAAGGCATCCTGAAGGACTTGTGAGCAGTTGATTCCGCGCTTGTCAGCAAGACGGACCATCCAACTTGGAAGAGAAACATTTTTTCGAACGGCGCGAGTATCTGTCTGGGCACGATATTCAATGGTATCTGCGGAAATCAGGGAACAGATTGTGCCGGCATCAACACTTAATTTTTCCTGTGGTGATGGAGGAGCAATCGGTTCGCCTTCATCCTCTGCAACAACAAGCCATGCGCTCATTGCATCGGTAATTTGGTCAATTGCATCAGAAAGACTATTGCCAGTAGTGATGCATCCAGGAAGATCAGGGACTTTTGCGTAGTATCCAGATCCGTCCTCGATAGGTGTAAACAAAGCTGTATAAATATATTTCATAGTAACCCTCCTATTTGGAAGCACTGAGTTGTTTAATCGTTTGTTGCCTTGGATTCATTATGTACCTCCTTTAATTATATCATACACAATATTACACAAAAGTCAACTAAAATACACAAAAATACACAAGAAATAAAGTGAATGTGCACTACGGAATTTTCCAAATCAGCCGGAATTGTTTTTACCGGAGGCGGCGGATTGTGCAGAGAGTCATGAAGCAGAGGTTGGGGCGGATTGTGGAGGAGCAGGTCGGACAGTTGAGGATGGTTTGGCAATAATTTTTATTTGATATAATCGAACACATGTTTTATTATATAGGCATATAGGGAGGTAGCAAATGGGAGAAAAGCTAAGCAATGAACTTACGGATAAAGAAAGAGAAATGTATGAGTATATTGTAAAATATATGGAAGAAAATTTAATTTCTCCATCTTTTCAAGAAATCTGTAAAGGAGTAAACACAAAATCAAAGTCATGTGTGGGGAACAATATTTTCAGTTTTGCATACTGATTGTTGCTATTATCAATCTGATCGTAATGATCTTTTCTAACCATAAAAAATAACCGCCCCTACCAAAGACCGGTTATTTTTTAAAACTAACTTTGGCAAACCGCCTACACGGTATTGCGTTTTGTATTTTCATAATACCATTGCGTAATTTTTTGTCAATGATTTAAAGATCTTTGCTGGATACCGGCATAAAATAAGGTTCAGACCATTGTAAAACTCAAATGAATAATGAAGTTTATAATTAGTGTCTGCTTACTCAGCAGGCACTAATTATATTTTATTAAATTGTTTTATTATCTGCGAACAATTTCTAATCGTTCGCGCTGGATAAGTTTTTCATACTGCCTCAATTGAAATACTGTCTACCTGTGCACTTAAATGATTTTAGACACCAGATCCATATCTATTATAGAGTAAGATCAGTATAAGCAAAACGAGTATCACTATATATCTTTTTTTCATTATTATAAATAACTTGAAGCATAGAAATTGGTTTTACTCGAATAAGTTTGAGATGTAATCTTTACAATTCCTACATTTCCAACTCCAACATAAGTATCAAGATTTCCAGAACATTTTAAGGTAATACAGGAGGAAGTACATGTGGTTTTGTTACTTTGTCCAGAAAGTTTATATGTATATATAACAAAGTCAGAATCTACGCTTGCATTAGAAGCACTTGCATTTGTCCAGTGCTTTCCACTATAATATCCAACGGCATTAAATGTAATTGTAGCTGAACCAACCACCAAATCACTACTTAATGTTTTACTATAAGTAGCACGAGTCGATTGTGGTGAAGACGAAATGTCTTCTATATTTATAGTTGAGTCTTTTTCAACTTCTTTTTGATATTTTTTCGCTGAGTCTATTGCTTCTTTCAGTTCTCCAACTGTAACAGTTGCATAGCTAGCTTCTTGGTTTACTTCAAGGTTATTTTCGTCTATGTCCAAATACGATAGGACATCATAAACATTTTCAGTTGTTATAACTGTCTCTTCCGAGAACTGTTTATTGCTTTCGGCTGCAAAAACAGGTATTGGAGCTATAGTTGTATGTACTAGAGCCAACGACATTGATGCTGCAATTACTTTTTTAATAATTTTTTTGACTTTCATTGAAAGACCTCCATCTTTTAAAAAATTTATCACAACTATATATAATATATAGAGATGAACATTATAATTCCCGCAATTTCATTTCATTTATTTTCTTTTTGCGCGTAATCGTTCTATTTCTTTTTATCCGATTATAAATTGATATAACAGTAGGAATATTTGTAAGTATAAAGATAATGATACAATTATGTATCTTATCCTTTATAGACATCTGATTTTCGGAAACGAAACTATATGAGAGTGTCAATAACCCCTGCTTCTCAACGCGTTCAAAACTTTCTGGTTCAAAATTAAGATACACTATAATTAATACGATTGAAAGAACAAGAAAAATAATTGGTGTTAATGATACGGTAGTTGTTCTTCTTTTTTTATTTATAATTTTGTTAGAATTGTTTTTAACTTCTTTCTCTTTAAGATGTATCAAATCTCCCATAATCGTCATAGGACACATATTTCCATTCCAAGGTTCATCAAAACATTCATCTTTATCACCATTCTGTTTTTCACAAAATGAATGTAATGGACAAACATAGCCACATTTATGAAGTCCTGTTAAATATGTATATAAGGCATTATGCCCAATCAAAGCCAACATATCATTAGATATTTTATCCGAATCACTTAGTGATGTCAGAGGTAGATTAAAATCGCCAGCATCAGTATAGCTATATGGCATTCCCAAAAAATCTATTAATGTCTTAATTCGTTCCTTAGATAGAGGTTGGTAATCAGTAATCAAAGTTAATATTGGAACAAATCCTTTGGCTGGACGGATTCGTTCAAGAAGTTCACCGATATAATCTATTTCTACTTTGACACTCTTAGAAAAGACTTGCTTGAATGTGTTTATGAGAGTATCAAAAAAGTCACAAACCGACATTGATTTACCCTTCACATTTATTTTATCTTCATTGACAAATTGTTCAAATAATTCTATTGCTGATATATCCGGATTTTCATTAGCAAATGCCATTTTATTGATTAAAACTTCAGCAGGAGAAAGACTAAATAAAGATATATAGCAAATTGTTATCAGTTTTATATTATCTGACGCTATTGCTGAAAAATGTTGTTCTGCAATAATCTTAACTAAATTATACGGAAGGTCATATCTTTCATGAGTTGCAGTTTCATCAATTAGCATTTGATATAATGCTGCCATACTCTCCTTAATAATATTAGCACCCAAAGTTATTGTTTGTTTTGTCCCATCTGTAAAACTGACATCCAATGTTATTATGGGTAATATCCTATTATTTACTTTTTTCGTGTTTCGATGGATGCTAATTCGTTCATTTATATTTATCTTGAAATCAACCCTCCATGTATCTGAAAGTGGACAATATCCTGTTCCATATTCAACAATAGCCATTTTATTCGTCAGTTCTTGAGAATAATCTATATTTAATGGAAGGGTGATAGTAGATGTCGCATTTTCTACAACGGCATATGTTTCTGCCATTATATTATATCGAACCATACTATCATATAATCCCCACGGAGTTGATATATTCTGAAGAAAGTGAATGTATTCATGAACAAGAGTTCCTAATGTTGGAATATCAAGTTCATCTATATTCCCATCATAAGAATCGTGAATATGAATTTGCATAAACGCTGGCTTATATTCACCTTGACTATTGTTCCGTTCTATTATGATGTGTTTTTGACTTGTTGTTAATTCGCACATATTACTGTTATAATCGTGAGTATTAATACTCTTGCAAAGATACTCATAATATTCTATATATCGCTAAAAGCGATTGAAACAAAGGTTTCTTTGCTACTTTCTTTGTCCGCCATTATGCTCACGA
>ERZ791624.294-NODE-294-length-36353-cov-1.986363_pt1 | contig 36353 bp, 28 predicted proteins | sample MGYA00510058_ERZ791624 | MGnify/ENA primary metagenome ERZ791624 (study PRJEB30046, sample SAMN00715158) | human gut metagenome | study: EMG produced TPA metagenomics assembly of the A metagenome-wide association study of gut microbiota in type 2...
GTCTTATGTCTGAACGGCTTAACAAGTATGTTCGCTCCATTTGAGACTATGACATCCAGTATGTCATCAACAGCTATATCAGCTTCCTTAAGTACTTCCTTTGAAATTCTAATCCCCTGGCTATTCCACATGCTTTTACCTGAGTCTGCATCGCACATACCTCCTCTATGTATATCCATCATGGGATTTTTCAAGCTTCTTACCCTCGTTGGTACTGGCTGCTGCAGAACAGAATTCCTGGTCTGAAAACGGATGCACATGCAAACTCCTCAGTTGGCAGTCATGACATCCGCTCCATAAAGTTTCAAGCCAGGAGCATTGACTGTAACGATCGATGCTCCTGGCTTTTTCATCTCAATATAGAATTTAAATTAAGAACTTCCCATCCTGAAAGATCAGTTTGTCATCCATATACACCTTTGCATTCTTCCGGGTATCTTTGATAATATCCCAGTGAATTGAAGAGTAGTACGCTCCATTATATGGGCGTCCAAGGGCCATGTGACATGTACCACCAATTTTCTCATCTATCAGAATGTCAGTCGTACATATATTAATGAAAGGATTGGTCCCGAAAGCAAACTCTCCAATACGATTAGAGCACTCATCTGTGGCAATGATCTTTTTAACGAAATCCACATTATCATCCGCCTGCACTTCAGAGACAACCCCATCTTTGAAGCGCAGTTTCAGATTATGAATGACCTTCCCACCAATGGTTGCAGGGAACTCGAATGATACATATCCCTTCACAGAATCCCAAATTGGTGAAACATTCATTTCCCCGTCCGGGATATTGATCCTGTTATCGGAAACAATCCATTTCTCTCCCCCGTAATCAAACTCAAAGTCTGTTCCGTCAGCAAATAAATGTATATGTGAGCCTTTATCCAAAATATCAGCTACACGTTGCCATTGTTGCACATGTTCTTTCCAGTCAATGTTGCATGCATTAAAAAACATGTCCATCATATATTCATAACTGACATGTGCCTGCTGGGCAAACCTTTCATTTGGAACTCTCACAAGCCCCCACCGTGTATTTTTCCAGCGCAGCCCAGAAATTATCCCCATTGCACTTTGGTAGCTGGCAATTTTTTCGGACGATATGTCAAAGCACTCACTTAAGTTAAAAGCCCCCCGTAACCCAAGATAACAGTCAGCCCACTCCATTCCATATTTTTCAATTTCCGGGATCCAGGAGATCTGGTCGTTGTTTCCGTATTTCAAAATTGCATGCTTAATCTCCTCAGTCATAAACTGAATCTGCGCATAACCACCTGCCTTAATGCACGCTTCATAAGTTGCCAACGCCAGCGGGTATGTCTCCGTTTCATACATCATGATCATCAACTTTTCCCCTGGCTTCATCTGTAACGACCAATTAATCAGCATATCGCCGAGCTTCTTCCACCGCTTATCTGTCTCTCCCATGTACTCGCCTCATTTCCGGTCTCTGAATGCCTTCACAGTGTCCATGAACTCCCTAACCCTTGCCTCATCTGTAAGGTTCTCAAACTTTCCATCAATCTTGAATGTTGTTCCAACTACTGCCCCGTCTGCAATCGAAAGAAACTTCTCGATCGTATTTACACGACACCCCGTATTAGCAAACACTGCCGTTTCCGGAACTGTCTTCTTCACTTTCTCAAGAATTTCTGGATTTGTCGCACTTCCTGCAGTCGCCCCTGATACACACAAGACATCCGGTCTGCAATTAAACACTGTTGTCTTTGCAATAGATTCTATGGGTCTGTCTACCAGATACTGAGCCGCTTCCGGAACAATATTGAACATCAATCTAACATTTTCAGCACCAATTTCATGTTGATGACGCACAATTTCGCCGCAGTTCGTATTCCATAGCCCAAAATCGCTTGCATACACTCCTGTAAATATTTCGCGAATAAATTTCGCATCTGTTGCAGCTGCAAGGTCAAGGGAAGCAATCGGATCCCACAGACAATTCACCCCAAACGGAACTGAAATTTCATCTTTAAGCTCACCAATAATCCTTGCCATACACGCGACTGTTTCAGTCCGAACTTTTGTTAAGTAGGGTAAACTAAATTCATTGCTAAACATTACGGCATCTACTCCACCGTTCTGCAGTGCCAGAAGGTCATGACGAGCCTTCTCCAATACATCCTTCATCCCCTTCCCTTTATCATAATAAGGGTCTCCTGGCATTGCCTGTAAATGGCACATTGCGATAATCGGCTTTTCTGTCCCATAGATATCCTTAATCCAACTCAAGCTCATCCTCTTTTCCTCCTGTAAAATAATAAGGTCTAATAGCAATGATCCGTATAATTTGAAGATTCTTGCTCGTTACCATAACTCATGCATGATATCTTTGTTTCTCTCATACAGCTCCCGGTAAATCGTTTTCAGATGCATATAGGTTTCTTTATTCTCGTTTCTCGGAGAAACGATATAGTGGGTTGTTACCAGCTTCTTAATATCGTCCGGCGACCGAATACTCCCTACAGCAAGCCCCGCCAATAATGCATCCCCATATGAAGCTCCAATTGTGATCTTCGGTACCTGTTGCGTTATATCGCAAATATCACTGACAATTTGCAGCCATAACTTACATTTTGTACCACCTCCAACTGCAGTCACAGTGTCTATACAAAAACCCGCTTTTCTAAGCAATGCCAGATTCTGATCAATTCCAAAGCCAACCCCTTCCAAAGCCGCATGTACAAGATGTCCCCGTGTATGACTGAGGTTTAACCCAAAAAACACGCCCTTAGCAAACGGATCCATGATTGGCATCCGCTCACCTTGAAAATATGGCAATACTATTAAACCGTTACTTCCCGGTGGAATACTCTCAGCTTCCTGAAACAACTCTTGATAAGCATCTATTCCTGCATTCCTTTCTTTGATCACCAGATCTTTCGCAAGCTGATTTTTGATCCACTTTGTTAATGAGCCAGTCGTTGCCATTCCTCCTGTGTAAGCATACCTGTTATCGATCGTGAATCCCGTTCCCCACAGTGATGAATCCGTTACTGACTTATCAGTAACATGCGAATAGAACGCAGTGGAGCCATACATAAGCATCGTATCCCCCGGATTCACAACACCAACACTTACCGCCTCGGCTCCGGCATCCGTTGTCCCGCAGATCACTGGTGTCCTTCACATAATCCGGTTTCCACCGATGCTTTCCGGGTAACCCTTCCTATTATCGAGTACGTACTATTTGCTACATGTGGCAGCATCTCTTTCGGACAGACATACTTGCACATGTCATCGTCCCAATCCTGTTTCTGAGGATCAAACATTGGTAATGCGCTGCTTGCCGAATACCGATCAACATAGAAATTTCCGGTTAATCTTGCGGTAAGGAATCCTGAAGCAAATGTGACATGTTTTGCTTTTGCAAATAATTCCGGTTCATTTTCCTTAATCCAGAGAAGTTTGGGGCCGAAGTGTTCAATCGTACATTCAGTTCCGTATCGCTTTCTCCATGTACTGGCACCAATATCTTCATTTAATTTTTTCACTTGCTGCGTGCATCTTGTGTCAATCCCGTACAGAATCGCATTCCTGAGTGGTTTACATTGTTCATCAACAATCGTAACAGCTGCCATAATGGTGCTTATCCCAATACACGCGATCTCCTCTGCACTTCCATGGATCTGGTTAAGCAAGTCGTGACAAATACTCGTAAAATCTTCTAACCATTCTCCAATGGGGTCATGCTCCGCAAATCCGGGAGCCGGAGATATGATCTCATGCTCGCGGGATGCAACTGAAAGTACATTTCCACAAAGGTCTGTTAATGTTCCCTTGGTCGCAGAAGTTCCAACATCCACGCCTAAAAGATACTTTTTTCGCATGTTTATCTCCTTCAGATAGTTTTTCTCGCTTAGCTCGCCGCGCTGCCTGTTGTTGGCACTGCTTTATGCTGACCTTTTTTCTGGCGAATATAATCTGTCAGGAAATTCAATGCTAATACTGCAATTAACAGGAGCCCCCATGTAAACTCTTTAAAATAGCTGCTCAAATGCATCATATTGAAACCAGATGACAAAAATTGAAGGGAGAGCAGCGCAAGCACCATGCAAGTCACCTTTGCATGTCCTCCGTTCGGATTTGTTGCCCCCAGTACAGCACAAAGAATAGCCTGCATAACATATGTCACCGCATAATCAGCTTTTGCAGCATTGGTTCTCATGAGGATCATAATCCCGCATATTGAACTGACTACACCGCTATATAAATATGCTTTTGTATAAACCCTGCTGGTATTCATCCCTGTGAAATGACTCGCTTTCGGATTCGATCCCACCATCTTCGCCTCAAATCCGAAACGGGTTCTGTGCAGTAAAAATGCGGTAAACACAATCACAAGAATCAAAATCCACATACTATAAGGAATGGCGGCCAATGTTGTTGCCCCATATCTTGTAAACTGTTCTGGTGCGCCATTGACCGAATGCCCCTGCGTTAATATGATAGATATTCCCTCTATTATTTCCGACGTTGCCATTGTTGCCAGCATCGGTACGATCTTGATCTTTGAGACGACTAACCCGTTAATAGCACCAAAGAAGCAGCCGACGCACAGCGCAACAATAATCCCCAAAAGCACAAAACAAAATAGCTTTATTCCTGAGAAACCATTCGTTGTCGCATATTTCATGACCTTTGCTGCCAGTATCGCGGACAAATTTCCAATAGAGACAACAGATAAATCAATCCCGCCCGTAAGCATCACCATCATCATTGCCAGGGAGTATAATCCGAGCTCCGGGAGTTGGTAGCACATTGATGTCAGATTACTGGACTTAGCAAAATTTCCGTTTAATACAACCATGATCACAAATATCACAATTGTAATGGCAAGCATTTTCGCAATATCCGGGTCAAATGATCTCACAGCAGTCTTTTTCATTGTACCGCCCCTTTCTTGCCCAATATCTTTGAAAACAGGGTACTTCCAATTTGAGTTTGCGTAACGAGTCCGACAAATATAATCAATCCTGTTACAAACCCCTGGTAGTAGGACGGAACCCCGATCATAATCAGGTTGTTCGATATAAACTGCAGCAATAAGACACCAATAAGTGTACCAGATACAGTGCCTTTCGCCCTTTGTGAAGCTCCGCGTCCCAATACAACCGCTGCTATTCCGTTCAGCTCCTGTCCCACCAGATCCGTTGGCATAGGCAAAGAACAACGTCCAAGACAGTTGTGTACTACACCACCGATTCCACAAATAACACCTACTATGATAAATGCTATCAAACGTGTCTGAGATACATTAATGCCCGCCCTCTTTGCCGCATCCGGGTCTCCACCAATTGCATAAAGTTTGCGTCCAAAAACCGTATGTTCCAGAATCAGATTCATCAGAACATACATGACAACCATAATGATGACGGCCAATGGAAGTTGCGTTGCAACTCCACTTTTGTACGACGCTGATAACAAATATGTCGTTCCAAAGTCAACCGCAGACTTAGGGATATCATAGATGTAGGATGATCCGACAAATGCCAGAATAGCCCCTTTTAAAAAAGTTTGAGTTCCGAGGGTGGCGATAAACGATAGGATATGCAATCGATCAATTAAAAACCAGTTAAGAAGTTGCAGCACAATAGAAATTCCAACCGCTGCCAAAAATATAACCAGGAGAGGAAATTTTGTAATACTTTTTTCATGTAACGCAAAGAAAACAGCGTATGAAGAAAACGCCCCTATCATACAATAAGACATGTCCAGTTCGCCAATTACCATAACAACCATAATCGCTAATGCGAAGATTGCCGGAACCGTACATGTTCTGGCCAGCGAATACAAGCTCGCGACTGAGAGGATGTCATGGTTCATTACACCAAAGACAAGAATTGTTATCACAAGCAAAGCAAATAACGCAAATTGGCTTGTCTTACAGAGTCTTTTCATCAGATTCACTACCCTCCCTTCTCAGCTCTCTGCCCGTTCCGTCATCATCTCAAATTCATCAAGGGTTTGATCCTTAATAAATAGTTCTTCTACGACACAGCCCTCTTTCATCACCAAAACACGATTACATGTTTGCATCAATTCATAATTATCATTTGAGACAACTATGACCCCTATCCCCTTTTCTTTTGCCAGGTCTTTGATGATATTGTGGATATCACTTTTCGCGCCAACATCAACTCCAACTGTCGGGCAATTAAGAATCAGAATATCAGGCTCTGAAGCCAGCCATTTCATTAGTACAATTTTCTGTTGATTTCCACCTGATAATGAATTTGCCGGATTCCCAGGGATCATCCCTGTCACTTCCATTAAATTCATACTTTCGTACTGTTTTTTCTTTAATCTTTTTACATTAACAATGCCCGCTTTATTCGTATAATCTCTGATGATTCTTGCTATGATGTTGTCTGCAATTGACTGATCCAGATGCAGCCCTTCAGTCAATCGGTCTTCAGGCACATAAGCAATTTTGTATCGAATCGCCTCTTCAACATTCCTAAAAATACCGACATTTTCCCCCGAAATTTCGATACTTCCCTTGGTCGGCGTAATGAGGCCAAACAATGCTTTAGCCAGTTCACTTCTGCCACACCCCAGCAAACCAGTTATCCCCAGGACCTCCCCTTTACGAAGCGTAAATTGAATATCCCTAAAAGCCTTCTTATAACACAAGCCATTTACTTTCATCGCTGGAATATTGCTTTTCGGAACATAGGTAAACTTGGAATTTGAATATCTTTTCCCAGTCATATAGTAGATGATCTCTTCATTTGTAATTTTTGCATCACCTTTGTCTGATTGAAATACCCTTCTCCCATTTCGCATGATCGTATAGCTATCACATATTTGTGATACTTCATCAAGCTTATGGCTCACAAACAGCACTGAAACACCACTATCTTTCAATCTCCTTACAATTTCGAAAAGCCGCTGCACCTCTTTCGTTGTTAAAGCCGTTGTAGGTTCATCCATGATAAGTAGTTTTGCTTTCTGCACAATCGCCCTACATATCGCCACCATTTGCTTCTGCGCTACGCTCAAACCTGCTACGTACAAATTGGGATCTATCTCAAAACCAACCTGGTCAAGAATCTTCTGCGCACTTGCTTTTATGTCATTCCAGTTAACATGTATTTTTCTTTCCGCCACTGTCGAGTACATCATGATGTTTTCGGCAATCGTCATGTTAGGGAACAGCGAAAAGTCCTGATAGATTACTTGAATTCCCTCCGCAATTGCTTCAGCAGTCGTAATCTTTTCATATTTTTTGTTATTGATAATCAATTCACCACTATCAAATGAATGAAACCCAGAAATAACTTTAATCAACGTAGATTTTCCACAACCATTTTCACCGATCAAGCAGCGTATTTCACCCTCATTGATTGTGAAATTCATTCCGTTCAACGCTAGCGCACCATAGAATGATTTATATAAGTTCTGAACCTCAACAATAGCCTTCAATGTTTCACCACCCTTTTAAGTCATTCGATCCTCTTTAATTGAGCAGAAGAGCAGCGGCACTGGCCACTGCTCTTCTGCTCAAGAATCAAATTCGGTATCAGAAGTCATAATCAGCCATGTTTTCTTTTGTTACATCGACCCAAGCTGAACCAAATACTGTGTTATCTTTCACTTTACAATTCTCATATCCCTTAACGCCAAGATTAATGCCATCTTTAATTTCCTTCCCATCAAGCACCATCGTTGCAAGATAACACATTGCCTCTCCGGCATCTGCCGGATCCCAGAATGTAAACTTTTCAATCGTTCCGTCATTCATATAGTCTTTCGCCTGAGAAACCAGACACGTCCCCGTCACTGCAATTTCTCCTGCCTTTCCTGCTTCTTCAACAGCCATCGCAATTCCTGGCGGATCGTTTGTATCACATCCTATGAATCCCGCGATATCCGGGTATGTAGCAATGACTTCCTTGGCAGTATTATATGCAGCTTCCTGGCTGGACCCCTCAACCACATCACATACCTGATACATGTCCGGATATTTTTCCTTCTGCTGTTTGACTGCCCCTTCCGCCCACTGCTGATGAGACGTACTTGTAAGGCTTCCAACAACAATTGCATATCCACCTTTTTCGCCCATCTGTTCAGCAAGCAGATCCATCATATGAGCGCCATATTCCTGATTCACAAAAGCTTCCATATCATAGTCAACATTCTTCATTCCTTCCGCTTCATGTGAAATAACTACAATGCCAGCATCCCGTGCCTTGGCAAGTGTCGTCTCACACGAAGAAGGGTCAAACGGAATAACCGTTATCGCATCTACATCAGAGGCAATTGCATCCTCTATGCTGGATATTTGAACGGCCGTATCCGCATCACCCGTGGGTCCCGACTGATAAACCGTGTTACCTGTTTCATTAGCAAATTTCTGATTGCCAGCTTCCATTCTGTCCCACCAAGAGATCCCAATACATTTCGGCGTATTCGCTATCGTATAAGTCCCCTTAGCAAAAACAGTTGGAGCAGAAAGCATCGTCAGCCCGGTAACAGTTGCGATTGTAATCGCTATTGCTCTTCTCATACAGTGTCCTCCTTTTTTTGTTAATATTTGAACACATAAGTTCATATAAGTAAGTCTTTTTGTGTTCGTTTATTTGCTTTGTTATGGATATGATAATTCTATGCGATTGCTTTGTCAATATACTTTTCTTTGATAATTAGAAATAAAATTTGTTATAATTGAATAACTAATTGATATTTGTTTTATATTCAAACTTTTTCAGAAATAATTTTAGTGGATCATTGAGTGTTCTTGATAGCGATATTCATTTTGTATAGATGAATTGTTCTATATATATTTTATGATGTTCGTTTTTGTTGTTTTTATTGCTTTTATTGATACATGGTTATAGAATGGAGCAGAAAATTGCAAGGAGAAAAGATATGTTTCAAATCGAACGGCAAAAGCAAATATTGGATCTTGTTAACAGCGCTCACAAAGCTAATACAGCAGAGTTATCCAGAAAGTTACAAGTCTCTCCTGTAACAATCCGACGTGATATCGAATCCCTTGCCAAACAAGGATTAGTCGTAAAAACACACGGAGGTGTCGTATCAATTACCCAAAGTCCGCTTCATGAGATTCCTTACTCAATAAAAGCAGATCAGAATCTGCAGGCCAAAAGGGCAATTGGTATGCGAGCTGCATCAATCATTGAAGATGGGGACATCATTATTCTGGATTCAGGTTCTACAACACTTGAAATTGCCAAAAACATTACACAACAGCATATTACCGTTGTAACAGATGACATTAAAATTGCAATGGAATTAGCCGGGAAAGCAAATATCACTACTATAATGTGCGGAGGGACATTGATTGACTCTGTCTATACTTTGAGTGGCCCAACTGCAATTAGTTTTTTTAAAACATTGCATGTCAATAAAACCTTTCTCGGCTGCGATGCAGTCGATGTTGATTTCGGAATATCAGACCGTTCCTATGAAGAAGTGAATGTCAAAAGGGAAATGATCAGAGCAGCTGATCAAACCATAGCAGTTATAGATCATACAAAATTTAATAAGAAAGTTTTCTGCTATTTATGCACTCCTTCTGTCATTGACATTTTAGTTACTGACCAGATTGATGACAGGTATCTTAAGTATTTCAAAGATCATGATGCGCGTATCATGTTGGCGGCAAATTAATAAATACGGCTGAGCTTCAGAATGAGCCAGCCGTATTTATTTCTTACCGTATTTATTTCTTACCGAATCTGTTGCTGACCACTTGCAGAGTAGATCTCGAACCATTCATACTGTTCCAGCTTCACGTCAAGCGCTCTGATTGCAAGGTCAAGGCGTGTCAGATTTTTACTTCCTGAAAGCGGAATGGCCCCTACCGGGTGATACATAATCCATGCATATATGATGGTTGCCGGATCCTCATGATGTCTGTCCGCTATCTCAGCAATCTTCCGGTAGGCTCTTTCACATAACTGATCATCTTTGTTAAAAATTCTTCCGCCCGCAAGCGGCGACCAGATCATGGGGTGAATCTTATGGAAGGTCAGATAATCAATCATCCCTGAGTTAAAATGTTCAAAGCAAACCGGGTTCCATTCAATCTGGTTTGTGACAAGCATCCCGTCCATTGCCTTGTTCAGGCCATCAAATTTATATGGATCAAAATTCGATACACCCGCTTCACCCACAAGTCCTTCTGATTTCAGTTTTTTAAGAGCTTTTGCCGTATCCCATGGATCAAGGAGCGGGTCTTCTCTATGTATCAGGTACAGGTCAATATGATCCGTATTCAGTCTTTTTAAGCTCTCATGGCATGACTGAATAATACGATCACTGCTTGTATTGTAATATCCGAATCCATTATGATTAAAAATTCCCGTCTTGGTTACCAGCTCAATCCTGTCCCTTATAGACGGATCCTTTGAAAAGGCATCTCCCATTAATTTCTCAACAGCCGTATTCCCGTATATCTCAGCTGTATCAAATGTCGTAACGCCCCGTTCAATGCAACAATTCATAAAATAAGCCAGTTCATCTGCGTTCATGTTCCATCCATCCAGCCTCCAGAACCCCTGGACAACCGCAGATAAAGTAAGCCTGTCAGACATCTTTACTCTTTTCATCTTTTCCCATTATGCCGATTTTCAATTTTATCAGCATATTCCTTTCTTAAATGATGATGATCATTGTTACTTTTGTTCCCTTCAACTTAGAACACACAATTATCATTTCTGTTCTGGATATTGACTTTATTTCTTTGCATTCTTCCTCATATCAAGAGCCACTGAAGTACAGATAATTACTCCTTTAATAACCAGCTGCCAGTTCGAATTCAATCCAATGAAACTCAAGCCATAGCTGATAAAAGTAAATATCATCACACCAATTAAAGCGTCTGACACTTTTCCTATACCGCCGCTTAATGATACTCCACCAATGACACATGATGTGATGGCATCGAACTCGTATGCGTTTCCATAAGAACTATTTGCTCCACCAGTTCTAGCCACCTCCAGAATTCCGGCAAACCCAACCAGAATACTTTCTATCACAAAGCATGCAATCGTTATTTTGGTTACACTGATTCCTGAAACCTTTGCTGCCTCGGCATTCCCCCCAACAATATAAATGTTTCTGCCAAAGGTTGTTTTATTCAGCACAAACCACGTTAATAGCAGGATTGCAAAGGCAATCACAACCATTATACTAATCTGACCCCCAATTTTAAAACGACTCAGCACAGTAAGGCTGTTTTTTATCCCTCCTATCGGCTGTGAATTATTAGGCTTTTTAGCGAAATACAGCTGATTGATCCCATAAACCGCAGATGCCATCCCATATGTTGCAATAAATGGTGCCATATGCAGCTTCGTAATCATCAATCCATTAATAAGACCTATACAAGCCACAAGTCCAAGCGTAATCAGTATTGGTACAATTATTGGCAAATCAGGCAGGTTAGGCCAGAAACGGTTCGAATAGGTAACATCCTGTGCCAGGGAAGCGCATACAACCGCTGCAAGACCTACCTGACGCCCACCTGCCAAATCTGTTCCACCAAGTAATAGCGTAAACATTAATCCAATCGCACAAATCAACTTAACGGCTGACTGTGTAAGGATATCCGTCACCACCCTCCACTGAAAGAATGCAGGATCAATAATTATTATGCCAATAATCATAGCAAAAAGTGCAATAATCAATGCATTGTCCAGCAGCACTTCATTCAGCTTTTTTTTACGATTAATCGAATTCATGCGTATTACCTCGATTTCCTTGATGTCTTTGATGAAGTTGTCGCAAAACCATAACCTGTTCCTGCGTGGCGGCAGAAGCTTCCAGCATCCCGGTCTGTCTTCCTTCGCACATGACCATGATTCTGTCAGATATTCCGATTAACTCTGGCATTTCAGACGATACCATAATAATCGACTTACCCTCTCTGGTCAGTTTTCTCATTATTTTATAAATTTCATACTTCGCCCCGACATCTATCCCTCTTGTCGGCTCATCCAGGATCAAAATATCACTGTTGGCAAGAAGCCATCTGCAGATCAAAACTTTCTGCTGATTTCCCCCTGAAAGATTTTCTATAGGCGTCTTGGTACTAGGAGTTTTTACATTCAGGTCGCTTACAACCTGATCGACATACTTCTGAAGCCTTTTATTATCAATCAAGCCGAATTTATTACCGCAAAGCTTTTTATACGAAACAGCCATTGTGTTATCGAACACAGAAAGCATTGGGATAATACCTGTGGCCCGGCGTTCCTCGGTTAACATCGCAAATCCATTTTTTATCGCCTCTTTAGGATTTGCATTATGTATCTCTTTCCCATTTTTTACCAATTTTCCGTCCGCAATTGGTCTTAATCCAAAAATAGATTCAACTAACTCCGTACGCTGGGCTCCAACAAGTCCCCCGATCCCCAGAATCTCTCCTTTTCTGACACTGAAATTAATATTCCGAAATGATTTTGGATTAGCGCTCGTAAAGTTTTGAACCTCCAGGCTTATTTCCTCTTTTACAATGTGTTCATTTGGAGGAAATCGGTCTTCCATCTTCCGGCCAACCATCAGATTTATCAGGCCATCTATTGTTATGTCTCTAATACTGCTTGTCATCACATAGTGTCCGTCGCGCATGACCGTTATCTCATCGGCTATTTCCATTATTTCTTCCAGCTTATGAAAATATAGATAATTGACCTTCCTTCGCTCTTCAATCTCTTGATAATCTTGAATAGATGCTCTGTCTCGGCATCCGTCAAAGAAGACGTAGGCTCATCCATAACAATGATTTTTGAATCATAAGAAACCGCTTTCGCTATTTCAACCGCCTGCAGTTGTGATACTGAAAGAGTTCCTGCTATCGTTTTAGGAGATATATTAAACTCCAGTTCACTGAGCAATTTCTGAGTTTTCTTCATCATCAAGGCATCATCAATGATAATGCCTTTCTTTTCCATCCTCCCTGCCCAGATATTATTTACAATATTCATATAAGGAATTGGCGCCAATTCCTGCTGGATCATCGATATCCCCAGCTTCAAAGCTTCATTGGGACTGCTTATTTCAACTTGTTTCCCGTCAATTTCAATTGTACCTGAATCCTGACGATACAGTCCGTAAAGGCATTTCATTAGGGTAGACTTTCCTGCGCCATTTTCTCCGATAAGTGCATGTACTGTCCCTGGCCGCACAGACAACTGTACCTTGTCCAAGGCTTTCACACCCGGAAATGTTTTTGTAATATCTATCATTCTCAGGCGATATTCATCCATTAAATCACCCCTTTACTCTCCTGAATACAGTCAGGGCGTCTTGGCAGACGCTTTGATCTGTCAGACGCCCCGCTAGCCACATCGTTCAGGTTTGAATTAATTTGCCTCTGTTTCTGTATCGCTGGAAATACTCTGAATCTGTGCTAATGTATCATCCAGATTATTGCTGTCAACAATTACATATGGTACCCATACGTATTTCCCATCAACTGTGCATTCTACCCCAATCGTGTCCTCTGTGATCTCCTCTCCCGCAACAATAGCCTTCATAGCATTGATGATCGCAATGGACTGATTCTTTCTATCATTCAGAACTGTCCCTAAAAGCTCTCCCTTCTTCATTGCCTCAAGCGCGTCAATATTCGCATCAATACCGACAATTGGAACAAACTTATCTTTGTCTCCCTGATTGTATCCATTATTCAAGCATGCCTGAAGAGCTCCCATCGCCATACTATCGTTATTTGACAGAACTCCTTCAATTCCGTCAATTCCATAGGCGGTAATCCAGGTATTCATTTTGTCCAAAGCTTGAGACTGATCCCAGTTTGCTGTATCACTTGCAAGAATTTCATAATCTATTCCATTCTTTTTCAGGGTATCCTCGTACGCCTGTGTTCTGAGCGTTACATCCTGTTGCCCCGTTTCTCCCTGAAGAATGCAGATCTGTAACTTCCCATCCCCATTCTTATCAGCAATATCCTTATTATCATTCCAGTAATTTATCAGAGCCTGTGCACACATCTCCCCTGATTGAGACGCCTCTGCTCCAATATAATAAGCGTCATTATATTTATTCATCGTATCATCAAGAGGCTGCATATTGAAAAAGATAACTGGCACCCCCTCCGCATCTGCCTTCTGTGCCATCGTTTCACAAGATTCACGATCCGGTGCACAAATTGCCAGAATGTCTGTTCCTTTGGTGAGCGCTGTATCTAACTTATTAACAGCCGTAGTCACACTATTTTCTCCATCCTGCATCTCAAGGTTAATTCCGCCCATTGAATCAGCCTGCTGCTGCATGATGATACGAAATCCGCTTTGAAACTGATCATCAAAAGCTCTCCAGATCACGGTTGCATTAATTGGGGCATTGTCAGCCGATTCCGTATTTGCCTCCGAATCAGCCATCGCCACTGTTGCATCCAGAGAAACCACTGTTAGCGCCGTCAAAAACAATGCTAGATGCTGTCTAAGTTTCATTTTGTCCTCCTTTTTACGAACCATCCATTGTTTTTCTGCTCAAAGGTCAAACAGTCTCCAACCTAAACTGCCTCATCTTTGTTTTAATAAACTCTTTCGCACATTCTTTAGAGTTTATAAACATAGTAGTATTATATTTAAATCCTTCTCTCCGTTTCATCGTTTCGAAGGAATCCGCTACAGAGACAAGAACGTCTGTAGCAACATTAATTTTACGAATGCCGTGTCTGATGGCATCCTGCACCTGATTGATAGGAGTACCCGAGCCACCATGTAAAACAAGCGGAACATTGACCAGTTGTTCTATTTTAGCCAGCCGATCAATATTGAGGTGGGGAGCAGCCGTATAATGTCCATGCTGGGTTCCGATTGCTACAGCAAGACAATCGATTCCTGTTCTTTCAACAAATTCTGCTGCCTCGTCAGGATCGGTCTGCGCGGCTTCAGGCCCAAGTACTTTAAGATCCCCTTCCTCCCCGACAAGTCTTCCAAGCTCGCCTTCCACTGTCACTCCAAAACAATGGGCAAAGTCGACAACACGTTTTGTAGCTTTTATGTTTTCCTCAAATGGCAATCCCGATCCATCAAACATAACCGATGAATAACCTGCATTAATCGCTTTTACAATGTCATCATATGATTTAAAATGGTCAGCATGAAGCGCAACCGGAACTTTTGAATCAAATGCCGCTCTCTTTACAGTTTCAACAGCAGAATCATATCCGCCAAGAAGTTCTACGCAATCTGTCCCGGTAATAAAAATGACCGGAACATCTAATTCAGACCCAGCTTCAATTGCTGCTCTCGCCATCTCATATGAGACAGTAACGAACGCGCCATATGCAACATTCCTTTCTTCCGCAAGTTCCAGTATCGGTTTCATCGGTGCAAGTTTCATTGTATTGTCCTCCATAAGTGATTGTATTATTTGAACGGATATTTTATCCGTTAATACCCTTCTTCCAAATATAAAACTGTCTTACTGCTTCCTCATATGACGGTACGCCGCCCACAGAGCCTCTTTTGCTCACGTTCAAGCTTCCTATCAGGGACGCAAACTCCGCACAACGAAAGAAATCACTCCCATGAGTCATAGCGCAAAGAATCCCGCCATGAATGAATCGCCGGCACCAGTTGTGTCTACAACCGGAAACATATGCGGGCAACTATAAAACGTTCAGTCTGATAGTCGGTAACAAAACACCCTTTTCCTCCCAATTTGACTCCCAAAAACTTCATGCGATATGTCGAGAAATATGCCGTTATCTCTTGCAGGTTGGAACTTTTAGCAATTGCACTAGCCTCCAATAAGCTCGGAAAAAATACATCTGTCTCCTTAAATATTGCCGGGAGACACTCCTCCCAGTTTTGATTTTCATTCTCATTGATCGCTGCATCCATCACCGTGACAGCGCCATGTTCATGCGCCTTTTTAAAAAGTCTCTCAATCCCGCCATCATCCATCTGCTTCATCGATAATAAGGAGCCCACGTACACAATATCTGCATCTCTGATTAATGCTTCTGATATGTCATCATAGGATAATTTTTCAAACATCTCTCTATGCGATAAAAAATGCCGTTCGCCTGTACTGTCAAGCAGTACAAAGCTGCATGGCGTAGGTGCAGTACAATCTGTTTTCACACCGCTTATATCAACGCCATTCTTCTTGCATTCATCAAGCAAAAATCTCCCATACAAATCATCACCAACCTTACCGCACATCGTAACATCACATGACAACCTGGACGCACCGATTGCAGTATTCAGTGCGTCTCCTCCACACGACTGAACCGGAGGATCTATCTCTACGCTGTCAATTGATAAAATATCATTCGGTACGGGACCGATAACAGTATCACATACCATCATTCCAACGCTAAGTATTTTCATAGTATTGTCTCTACATCCTTTTGTACGTATGTTGTGACTATATCATCATGTTTTATATAAGTCAATATCACTAATCTAATAAATATTAATCTATATTTTTGTGCACAATGTTTAATAGTCGCCTAGATTCAGTAAGTAGTTGCTATTTTTATAATCTTATGATAAGGTTAGATGTTGTTAGGTATTATTGTTCGTACAATGTATGCATTGACGAACATTTTTCTATTATAAAAATATAGAAAGTTGGTACATTATGACACTTTTAGCAAAGCACCTTGATAAATCAACTCCCATTCCGCTCTATTACCAGTTAAAACAATTAATTTTGGAAGAAATACAATCTGGAAATATAAGAGTTGGGGAGAATATCCCGACAGAGATGCAGTTGGTCGAACATTTTCAGATCAGTCGTTCAACAGTTCGGCAGGCAATCAAAGAATTAGTCTCAGAAGGTTATTTAAAGCGAGAGGCAAGCAATGGTACCATTGTTACGAAACCTGAGCAAAAAAATGAAAGTTTTATACGATCTTTTGAACCTTTTTATCAGCAGGTCAAGCGGTTGAATAAAGTTCCTCACACCGAGTTAATTCAGTTAAAAGTAATGATCCAGATCCGACTTTGAAAGCCAAAATGGGACTAGCGCAATCCGATAAAGTAATATACATGTTCCGTCGAAGATTGGCAGACCGCACTCCCATGGTTCTGATTCAAAACTATATGCCGTATTCTCTTTGCTCGTTTGTCCTTAGCGAAGACTTTACTGTTAAATCACTGTATGAACTGCTTATGTCTCATCCGGAAACGTCAATCAGCAAAACACAATCCATTGTTTCTGCCGCTTTTCAAACGGACGAGGACAAAGAACTGCTCGAGCTGACCAGCGAGACGCCAATGCTTTGCTTCCATAATATTTCTCGTCGTAAGGACGGTACTATTTTAGATTATGCATTTTCCCGCTACCGCGGGGATCTTAATAAGTTTGAAATCTTCGATACGCCCAAACCGCATCCGGAATACTGAACACCCCTTTTGCTTTAATAGGTGGTGGTCTATCAAGTTATTCGTAGATCGCGGAATCAGACTGATCAGCTAAACTATAACTGAACGGAAGAAAAAAATCCCATAGATAGTACTGACCCAAAAGTCGGTCCTATCTATGGGCCTTAGCAATTGAAATATATCAATCACACTTCTCAGCCTGATCGCATGAATTAGACTCCTTCTTCTGAAGTACCGCTACATCGTATGATTTGAGTTCAATCTGGCCGCTTATTACCTCTCCCTTTATCAATTCCATAAATGAACCATCTACTGGGACAATGATGGTATGAGAATTATGATTCATTACGAATACAGCTTGCTGTGTACCATCGGTTACTGGCACGATTTCCACTCCGTCCTGTGCGCCAATTGGCATCCTTATTCCGTTTCTATGGCAGAGATATTGTGCAAAGCGTTTCATTGCTTCCTCGTTCAGGTCACAGCCAAGATAATATACCGTTCCTTCTCCATATGCATTCTCAGTCAGACATGGCTTTCCAGAATAATAATGCTCCGTATATACCCCCAGCGTTTTTGCTGTTTGAGGCTTGATGATATCACACCATAAGCCGGAGGCGCCGCTTCCAAATCCCCCTGCCACTGCCGTATGCTTTTTGTATTGTGGATCGTAGTCATCAACTACTATTCCTGTCATATCTTCAAACACACCGGGCGGTGTAAGTGGAAGCATCGTGTTCTCCATTGTCTTGATTCCACTTCGGAAAGAAAGAACCAGGCATCCCCCATTCTTTATATACTGTTCCAGATTGGTTTTCTGTGAATCACTTACCATAATCAAAGCTGGTGCAATAACAAGCTTGTAACAGGAAATATCATCATCCGGCGAAACAAACTCTACTGGAATCCCCAAATTGTAAAAGGCTCTGTAATAATCCAGCAGCAGTTGATCGTACTGAAAGCCTTCTACATGTTGATGCACCTTATGACTCCATTCGCAATCAAAAGATTTCATGATGGCGACCTTTACAACAGGCATCAGTAGGCCGAGCTTCTGGTTAAGGCGTTCGATTTCAGCTCCCGTCCGGCGGATTTCCTGAACTCTACGGTTTGATTTTCCATCATGTGAAAGAATTCCATTCCAGTACTCCTCCGTTCCGAAAAGACAGGACCTCCATCGGAAGAACAAGACGATCTCTGCTCCATTTGCAAACGAGGAATATGTCCAAAGGCGTAACTGACCTGGTTCAGGAACAGAACCAAGTTTTGACCATCCTATCGCAGCTGCCTGCTGTTCCATCACCCAGAAGGGTTTGTGTTTATAGCTCCGAACAAGTGCATGATCCCTGGACACACCTGCGTCTTCTGCAATCCCCCACTGGAAATTCAGATAATTATCCCATGCAGCATAATCGAGTGTTTTACTAAGTTTAAAGTAGTCGATTCCTGTTCCGCTGTTCACCCCAGCATCAAGCATATTGGTCGTGACCGGGTAATCACTGTATCTTCTGATTACATCAATCTGTTCATTCATAAAAGATATGACAGAATCGGATGAAAAACGGTCAAAATCCAAAACCAGAGACGGATTCTGCCCTTGTGTTCCTTCCGGATCCGCCGCATAGCAAGCCCCTTCATACGGAACGATTACCTGTGAAAAATCATTGTATGTTTCACTCCAGAATACACTGCCATAAGTTCGATTTAATCGATCAATCGTCTTGTACTTTTCTCTTAAGTAACTCTGAAATTTTATCTGGCACTTTTCGCAGTAGCATCTCGTTGTGTTGGCCCAACCCAGCTCATTATCAATCTGCCAGCCTTCGATTGCCGGATGATGGCCATAACGCTCTGCTATCCTCGTGACAAGTTTCCGCACCTTGCTCCTATAAAGTTCGCTATTAAACAATAATGTTTCCTCGTGCCGAATGGACGAACTCTCCCCCTTTTGTCTTTTTGGTAAAGGTCGTCACCATATTTGTCGCACATCCACTTGGGTGGTGTTGCTGAAGGTGTCCCCAACACTACTTTCATATCATATTTCTGTAGCACTTCCAGAATATGATCCATCCATTTAAACTGATAGACTCCTTCCTCCGGTTCGTAAAGTGACCAATCAAATTCACCAATACGGACAACTTTAATTCCACACTCATGCATCATTTCAAGGTCGGTTTTCCACCGTTCCTTATCCCAATGCTCAGGGTAATAGTCCGTCCCGATTCTCATTGCTTCTAGTTCCTTTCACAGAGATGCCATCCAATGCTTACTTAATATCTGAATTTGAGTTTCTGAAGGTCTTGGTCTTTACTGCTATCGCCCACATAGGCGATATAGTCAATATCCTCCGTCACAAAATCGTCATCCTGCTCAGAAAAATATGCCATGTTCTCTTTCGATACTGATAACTCAACTTTCTTTGTTTCCCCTGGTTCAAGTTCCACTCGCTCAAAATCACGCAGCACTTTCTTGGGGCGGTCAACCTTGCTTCCCTCACATCCTACATAAAGTTGGATGACATCTGCACCGGCTCTGCTTCCAGTATTTGTGACATCCATCATGATCTTTGCCTTTTGTCCAAACACAACGAGTTGTGGCTCTCCAATACGAAATGTTGTATAAGACATTCCATATCCATATGGATATAACACTTCCTTGTTTTCCTTATCCATCTTTTCGTATCCGTGATAATACTCGTAGGTAATTTTTGTACAATCAGGAGCAAAATACGGGTAATCCTCCTCATTATATGCGACTGTGTACGGAAGTTTTCCGCTCGGATTGACGTCCCCAAATAGGATTTCAGCCAACACTGTTCCACCTTCCATTCCTCCATAGAATGGAAGCAGAATTGCAGGGACTTGTTTTTCCCACTCATTAATGAGAATTGCACTGCTGCCAATCAATGAAACAACTGTATTGCTGCATATTCCAGACACTGCGTTGATGATATCAATGTCTCTTTTGTGGAGCCTCATGGATTTTCTGTCACCACCCGCAGTCGCTTCTGTTTCGACTTTCGAAGAAAGAAACTCTCCCTCATCACTGTGTACATATCCGGCAACAATAATGACTGCATCCACATCAGCTGCCTGTTTTTTTGCAAGCTCAAGGTCATCGCCTTTATTATAAAGAACCAATGCATCTGGCATTCTCTTCATAATTCCAGCCAGTGGAGTTACCGCATAGTATGGATGAACCATTGAAGATCCATGATCTCCGATATTCTGTGCATTTCCCAATTCCCCTAAAACAAGAATTTTCTTTGTCTTCTCAGGATCAAGCGGAAGAACTTGCCGATCATTCTTCAGAAGAACTGCAGCCTCCCTGGCTGCTTTTTTTGCGATAGCAATATGTTCATCGCTGGCGATTACATTCCTTGTGTACTCCTGTGGATCCTTTCTGGTCTCATAATAGAGGATTGTCCTCAAGATATAGCTGACGGCCTCATCGATATCTTTACCTGTAAGCTTTCCTTCCTCAATTGCCTTGGGGATCTCATTCTCATAGTATGCAATACAAGGCATCTCTACATTCAGTCCTGCTTTGACAGACTCTACAGCACGCCCCTTGTGAAGTGCCCATAAAAAATCAGAAAGTGCGAATCCTTCAAACCCCCAGCGTTCACGAAGTGTATCTCGAAGTAAATAAGAATTCTCCGAACAATACTTCCCCATCACACTGTTATATGCGCACATAACAGAAGCTGCTCCTTCCTCTATACATTTTTTAAAATGAGGCAGATACACCTCATGAAGCGTGCGTCTGTCAACCTGAACATCTGCCGTGAATCTCGCATTCTCAATGCTATTCAATGCGAAATGCTTGATACACGCCATTACGTTCTGGCTCTGGACACCTTTAACAAGAGCAGCCCCCATCTCCCCAATATGCCAGCTATCCTCTCCATATGTTTCCTGAGCCCTTCCCCATCGTGGATTTCGAAGGAGGTTTATGCACACTCCTCCATAGTAATTCCCGCCGACAGCACGAACTTCAGCACCAATACATTTTCCTATTTCTTCCTCAAGTTTCCTGTCGAATGTAGCTCCGCGTGCAATCGATACAGGAAAGCACGTTGCAGATCCGGCAACAACACCTCTTGGCCCGTCCACAAACCGAAGGCTCGGTATTCCAAGACGGTCAATCGCCATCGTTGGATACGGATCATGGTTATAATGTACAATTTCAAACAGATCATATAGCAGCTTTTCTTCCGTGATTTGTCCGGACATCACTCCTATTTTTTCCTTCAACGTCAGCTGAGGAATCACCTTATTCTCGACATAATCACGAATTTCCAGCTTACTGCAATTTTCTGTTAAACATGTATTTTTAACAGTCTCTCTCATAGCCCTGTCTCCTAACAATATATGCTCTTGTTCTGATTTACTTCCGTTTCGCATACTTTCTCATATCAACAATGACAGCAAGCAAAATTATCAATCCCTTTACGATATACTGCCAATACATATTGACCCCAATAAAAGAGAGGCCATAATTGATCACTGTAAAAATCAAAACACCTATAACAATACCGCCAACAGAACCAACTCCACCTGACATTGAAACTCCGCCTACAACACAGGAAGCAATGGCGTCCATCTCATATCCATTACCAGTTGTATTAGATGCGCTTCCAATACGACCTACTTCCAAGACTGCTGCAATCGCATACATAACTGCTGCGAGAGAGTATGTTTCTATAAGCACCTTCTTTACATTGACTCCTGAAACCTGTGCAGCTTCTGGGTTTCCACCCACTGCATAGATATATTTGCCAAACTTTGTCTTGTTCCAAAGGATCCACACAAACACAATCGCTGCAATCGCAATAATCGTCAGATATGGTAGTCTAAATGATCCAAATCGTACTCCTCCAGTACACAATTTTGTCAATCTAGGTGTAATACCGCCAATTGGCTGCGCTCCATATGGTTCACGGTCAAAATAGATGGAGGATGCTCCATACAGAACCAACTGCATAGCCAAAGTAGCTATGATTGCCGGAACTTTCAGCTGTGCAACACAGATACCTGAGATCATTCCCAGCAACGCGCAAAGTGCAACAACAAGGAGCAGCGGAACAATAATCGGAAGCTCCTTAAGATGAGGATACATTCTGTATGCGTAACCTACATCCTGAAGCATAGATGCAGAAATAACTGCCGCAAGACCAATCATCCGGCCTGTTGAAAGATCGCATCCCCTTACAAGCAATACCATGCCAGCTCCAAGCGCAATGATGATACGTGTTGAAGACTGCGCCAGTATATTACTGAAATTTGATACCGACAAAAAACGAGGTTCAATGCAGATAATAACAACAATTAGAACCAGAAGTACTACATAGATAATCTTTTCCGTAAACAGCTTCCGGATCAGATCACTGACTGAAGATTTTGATTTCATCACTTCACTCCTCCTGCTGAAACATATTTAGCTGAAGCTTCCATCAACGTTACCTGGTCTGCTTCACTAGATTCGAAGAGCCCAGCCTGCCGTCCGTTGCTCATCACCAGAATTCTGTCACATACTCCTAAGAGTTCCGGCATCTCCGAGCTGACCATGATGATGCTTTTCCCCTCTGCTACCAGGTCATTCATAATCTGATAGATTTCATATTTGGCTCCTACGTCAATTCCTCTTGTAGGTTCATCCAGAAGAAGGATCTCCGGATCTGTAAGAAGCCACTTCCCAAAAATCACTTTCTGCTGATTTCCCCCTGAGAGCGTACCGATTTTTGTCTTACCCCCTGGAGTTTTCACATGTAGCTTATCTATTTCTTTGTTGACTGCCTTCTGTATGCTCTTGTCACTCAGAAAGCCATGTTTCATATATGGGTTCAGATTGGCAATCGTCATATTGAAATACACACTCAGATCTGCAAAGATCCCGTCACGTCTTCTTTCTTCTGTAAGCATGGCAAAACCATGTTTCATTGCTTTTTCAGGTGTTCCGTTGTCAATCTCTTTTCCATCTAGTCGGATGCTTCCATCTCCCTTGGAACGAATTCCAAACAGAGTCTCAAGTATCTCAGTTCTCCCTGCCCCAACAAGACCTGCTATTCCAAGAATCTCACCTTTTCTCAGTGTAAAATTCACATCCTTGAACTTTGGTGTCATGCTGGAGAGACCTGAAACTGTTAGTCGTGTTTCCCCTGGCTTTGCCGTTCTTTTCGGATAGCGCTCCTTTAGCTCACGTCCAACCATTAGCCGAATAATTTTATCCGTGTCCAAATTATGTACAGATTCGGTCGCTACCCATTTGCCATCCCGCATAATGGTCACTTCATCTGAAATCTGCATAATCTCTTCCATCTTATGAGAAATATAGATAATGCTGACTCCTTTATCCTTCAGCATTCCAATTATTTTAAAAAGGTGGGCTACCTCATCTTCCGTCAGAGACGATGTTGGCTCGTCCATTACGACTATTTTTGCATTGTATGAAACTGCTTTTGCAATTTCTAGCATCTGGCGATCCGCAACCTGAAGAGATCCTGTTATAGTCTTCGGATCCACCTTAATGTCCAGATCATCCAGTATTTTTTTCGTATCATCATACATCTTCTGATGATCTACAAAGACTCCCTTCATCGGAAATCTTCCTAACCAGATATTTTCCATAACGCTTCTGTCGAGGACCTGATTCAATTCCTGATGCACCATCGATACATGGTTTCGAAGCGCCTCAGCCGGATTTTCAAAACTGACTTTGCGGCCGTCCAATATAATCTCACCTTCATCCAGAGAATATATACCAAACAGACAATTCATCAATGTTGATTTTCCGGCACCATTCTCTCCCATCAGAGAGTGAACTGTTCCTGGCCTTACTTTCAACGTAACATGATCCAGCGCTTTCACGCCTGGAAATGTTTTCGTGATATCTTTCATCTCAAGAATGTACTCGTTTCCCATAAGCGTCCTTACTTTATTCAATCTGATATTCAATCATATCTATTTACAAGTACATTGGTATGTGAAATATTATGTTCACACACCAATGTATACACGTCCTCGTAAAATGCTTACTGAGCCTCGGTTTCCGCTTCTGTTGACACCGCGTGACCTTCATATGTTGCAGCTGCTTCATCAACATTCTCTACAGTGACCGGCTTGTATGGTACACGAACTGCTTTTGAGCCATCGGTATCAAACTTGAATCCAGTTCCATCAAGCGGTTCTTTTCCATTGATCAGATTCTGCGCAATCTCAACAATCAATGTGCCCTGAGTGCTTGCATCCTGAAGTACAGAACCCATCATTTCTCCGCTTCTGATCTTTTCGAGAGCTTCAGGAAGTGCATCAATTCCAATGACCGGAATGTATTTTTCACTTTCTGTTCCATTTTCATTAAATCCAGCAGCTTCGATTGACTGAAGTGCTCCGAGTGCCATCGCATCATTCGCACAATTAATGAACTCAATTTCATCTCCATACTTGGAAATCCATGCATCCATCTTTTCTTTGGCCTTCGCAGTATCCCACATACCGGTATCCTCTTCGAGAACATCGAGTTCGATCCCTGCATCCTCGATTGCTTTTTTAACATAATCCGCTCTCGGCTGGCTCGCTGTATGTCCTGGATCCCCCATCAGATCGATAAACTGAATCTTTCCATCCCCATTCTTGTCTGCTTCCGGATGTGCTTTCCAGTATTTTGCGATCATCTCGCCCTCAATCGTTGCTCCATAATCACCACCGGTAGATGTTACCTGATACAGATTGTCATAAGAATCCACAACGTTCTTATCTGTAATTTCTTTATTGAAAAAGATAACCGGGATGTTTCCAGCATCCTGGACTTTTTGAATAATCGCAGGAGCCGCCGTCGTATCAACAACTGAAACCGCAATTGCCTTAGCTCCTTTTGCTATTGCTGTATCAATCTGATTCAACTGAGTAGACTGATCAAGCTGGCCATCATCAATATTAACCTTAAATTTTCCATCGCTGGCTTTAACAATTGCTTTCCCAATGTACGAATTAAAGTTGTCGGTAGAAGAATAAATACCAGCCCCCAATATCGGAAGATCTTCTGCCATCGCCGGTACAGCAATCAGTCCAGCCGCCATCATTCCACATAGTGCAACACTAACAATTTTCTTCATTTTGTCCTCCTTTTTGTATTCATACGAATACATGTTTGTTGTTTTGATGAAGTTACTGTATCAATTTCAGTCTTCTTTGTGCAACTTACTGTTTATAGAAATTGGGGGGCATTTTTTAGGAATCCCACATTTATGCTTTCTACAATTTGCCTCTCTTACATTAAGTGTTAAAATCAATGAGACGGACTAAATCGCAAAAATAAAGGGAGGCATCCCATGCTTAGGGTTGTAATCGCTGACGATGAAGTAAAAATCATACAGTTGATCGAATTGTTGGTTGATTGGCACTCGTTTGATATGCAGATCGTAGCTCGGGTTAAAGACGGTCAGAAGGCACTTGATCTGATCCTGAAAGAAAAACCAGATATTGTCATCACAGACATTCGTATGCCTTCTCTCAATGGTATTGAGCTGGTTGAACGGGTACACGAAACAGATTTGCATCCATATTTTGTGATCATCAGTGGCTTCAGTGAATTTGAATACGCTCAGAAAGGGATTCAGTTAGGCGTCGAAGACTACCTTCTAAAACCCTTGAAAAAAAAGGATCTGGAATCAGTTCTGCACAAAATCCAGGAGAAACATCAGAAAACAAGTCAAACGGACGCAGAGAAAGACAGTCTGATTGATCAACTGAAAGAAAGCCAGAAACGCGTAAAAAGTAGTTTTCTGACTGATGTACTGATCCAGCATCTGTCATCCCCGCTTATGATGACCCCTGATCAGCTCGGCAAGGAATATGGTTGCCAATTGACCAGTCCGAATATGCGTTGCCTGGTTACCCATATCTACACAGACAATATTCGAAACACTTCAAAAAGTAATGAGCAGGTGTCTTTTATTCTCCCAAAGATTCTGGAGATTCTGGAAAGCCTTCTCAACCCACTTTGTGATGAGGTTATTAGCATCATTGGAAATTACGAAGTCATCACCCTTATTGGCTATCCTGCAAAAGATCCACAATTGATCTATGAGGCTTTGGGAAAATTAAAAAACAGTTTTGTCAATTATAGAAGCATATATTCATCTCTGTATGGAGTCATTGGAATCAGCAAACCATTCACAAGTATACGGATGCTTGTTGAAGGTTATCAGGATGCCGAAAGAATGCTCTTCGGGAGATTTAATAGAGAAGGTACTATTCTCCTTCTGTCTCAGGATTGCGGAATCGCTCCAAAATATCCAGGGATCGCCCCTTCCTACCGCAAGGCAGTCTCAAATAAAATCGAGCTTCTGGATGCTGAAGGATTCTGCAATGCTGCTGAGAAGTATTTTGATTACATAAGACATGTATCAGATAACGCCTCCGCTGTTCAGAATGCCTGGTCTTCATTGTGTGAAACTGTAATATATGGCATCCGGCTATTCCCCGACGTGCCTGAAGATATCTCTGCAACTGCAGAGGAGCTTTCTCTTGCTATTGAACGCATCTACTCTCTCGAGTCATTAAGAGAATTGTTCATACAATCTACCTGTAAAATCATTGAACAATTCACAAGGGTCAAACAAGCTCTCGAAGACAAACCAATCCGAGATGCGAAAAAATATATACAGGAGAACTATAGTGAACCGATCACTTTGGAAACCGTCAGCCATGAAGTTGGTTTCAATCCGGCATATCTTTCAACAGTATTTAAAAAATCCACCGGACAAAATTTCTTAGATTATGTTAAAGAAGTCCGGATTGAGAAAGCGAAAGACATGCTGGTCAGAACTAGCATGTCCCCTGCTGCAATTGCATCTGCTGTTGGATATACAGATCTGAAATACTTCACACGGCTCTTTCACAAAGCAACGAATCTGACTTTAAACGATTACAGAAAGATGTACGGGTAATACAAAATATGTGCAAAAAAAGAACATTGTTTTACAAGATGCAAATGCTTCTACTTCTTTCACTATTCTCCATGCTTAGTGTATTAGTCTGTATACTGGCCGTTTTTGCATCTGTCCATCTGGATTTTATCGTACAAATCATTCTTGTATGTTTTCTGGCTTGTACAATTTGGATTCTGATTTATGACATAGTTGTTATATTTCCAGAATATCACTACTATAAAAAGCTGTGCAGACGATTCCGCGATGGGGAAATCTATCAGGATTATATTGATCATATTGGCGGGCTGTTTCCAATTCTGAAAGACGATATTAAACGGCTGGATATGCTTCTTGACCGCCAGAGCACAATGCAGCTTTCCACAAAACAGGCAGAATTCCTTGCTTTGCAAAATCAAATTAACCCGCACTTTCTCTACAATACACTAGACTCTATCCGGGGTGACGCTCTTGCCGCCGGGGTGGAATCTATTGCAAACGTCGCAGAAGCGCTTTCTACCTTTTTCAGGTATACGATCACAGAGACTCGCAATCTCGTTACAATTGCGGAAGAATTGGAAAATGTCAACAATTATTTTACCATCCAGCAATACCGATTTGGAGACAAGCTTTCTATGAACATTGAAATAGAGGATGATTCTCAGTTGATCCTCAGTATGCAATGCCCGAAACTCTTTTTGCAGCCGATCATTGAGAACTCGATTCTCCACGGGCTTGAAGGAAAAACAGATAATGGAGTTTTGACGATCCACATAGAACTTGTCGATCAGGATCTTCATATTGATGTTGTCGATAACGGCTCTGGTATTCCAGAGGATATTCTTGATGAATTAAATCGGAGTCTGGGACGGATTTCTGTAGGTGCCATCGTTGAGCCTCCACAAGGCAAACACAGCGGAATTGCACTCAAGAATGTTTGCCGGCGCATTAAACTTCTTTTTGGAGAGCAATATGGTATTCACATCAGCAGCATTGTTGATATCGGGACGAAAATTGAAGTCGTTCTGCCTTCCACTGTAATATCGTCTCCGGCAGCAATCAACAAGCAGTCAGCGTAGGAAACTATATATGAAACATATATTGTTCAAAACGGAACATTCATCTGTATATCTGTCCGGGGTAAAACTCCTGAACAATTTTAATATGCAGATATATCAAGGCTGCACACTGGGAATTATCTGCAGCAACGCAACCGAAGAACAGGTGCTGCTCCATATGTTTTCCGGGCAATGTCAGATTGAAGGGGGCCTGTTCTTTTCGGGCTGCTCCGACACGGATATGCCTGAATACAAAAAGTTTCATAATATGTTCTTTGTAGTCGGGAACCATATGAACTTGATCAAGAATTTATCAATCCCTGAAAATATCTGTATCTTTTCTGATCTGAATCCCATGATTCATTCAGCAGAATACCGGACGCACACCGAGCAGCTTTTCAAAGAATTTAATATTGATATTCCAGTAGACCAGCAGGTAGCGGATCTCGAACCCTGGGAACAACTGCTGATCGTCCTGATCAAAGCTTACAATGAACATAGGAAGATCATCGTTCTCAACAATATTACAGATTTCATCACGGATACAGAATTCCAAGTCATTGATTCAGTCATACAGAAAATGGTTCGGGATAAGTTCTCATTTGTTCTGATCGACTCTCTGGAAAGCCGAATATTCAATTCCGCAAGTGAAATTCTGGTCATTAAGGGCGGGACTTCTGTCGCATGTTTCTCCTCTGATTTTATTGACCGGAGAGCCTTTTACAAGTACATGCTTCCCCAGAGAAAACAAGGCCAAGAAAACTCTTATATACAACACAATTTTGACGATGAAGATAGTTATTCTGAACCTCAACCTTTTCTTTCCTTCAATCAAATCTCCACGAATATCCTTCATGATGTATCATTTGATGTATTTAAAGGAGAACTCATCAAAATTCTATGTCTCGACGAGATAACCCTTAGAGGCTTCCGCTCACTTATCTTCGGAGAATCCCAAGTAAAATCAGGAAAGATAATCATTGGAGACACACAGCATCAGATCAAAGATATTGTACATGCGATGAAGCAGGGAATCTGCTGGTGCCCGGAAAGTCCTTATAAGAATGCCATTGTTCCCTCTATGTCTCTACGTGACAATATGATGCTTCCATTGTCTCGCAAAGTAAACCACATCTGGTTCAAAAGCGATTTCTCAAAAAATATAGATCAGTTTCTTCATAATTATGAAAAAATCGATTCTCCATCTGCCCCTGCCAGTCGATTTTCTCCTGAAACGCTTCAGGAAATTGCCTATGCCAGGTTCCTGATCAGTGCACCGAAAGTCCTTTTTGTCGAAAAGCCGTTTATTGAAACGGATCTGCAGATGCGTGAGACTACAAGGAAAATGTTAAATCTTCTGACCCGACGCGGGATAACGATTATCCTCCTATTTTCATCTATTTCTTCACTCAGACTAATGTCAGGCGATGAAATATACATCCAAAACGGCAGGATGATATCAGAAGACGAATTGTACCAAATATTCTATGGGAGCTAAGATGTGAGAGAGCATTTTACTTTTTGGGGTGAGTAGACCGTGATTAGAGGATATCGTATATCCGTATATGGTTCACAGCATTTTATCTGCTATTGCCTCAGATGATGTTTTTTAACATCAGCATTCCGCCCCATACCTCCATAAGTTTCTCCAAAAAGAATATTCATAATATTTTTGACAGAGCCTCCTTCAAAGGTCCTTCATCTTCCCCGCTTAACCAAATTACATCGGAATACTTCTCAGCCGGTGTGCAAAGGAAACTCGTAATGAAGGTCGCCTTCGCATTGCGTTCAACGCCAGAGTAAAGAAAGCTCAGGTTTGTGCAAATGATGGTGTTGACTTCGTTGGATAACGTACAATAAGTTTCGCAAATTCAATTGAATAAAAATAGACATAGTCTATTGCCGTCGGTAAAATTAAGTTACCACACAAAATCCACCAAGGAGACAATGACTATGTCTGATAACATTATACAGTTAAATGAAGACCTGATAAAGCATGATCTTAAGGATCTTGTCCACAGCAGTGTTGAAGAAACGCTGATTGCCCTGCTCGATCATGAAGCGGATGAACTTGTCAACGCTTCAAAGTATGAACGTACAGAAAATCGTAATGGCTACCGCTCAGGTCATTATGAAAGAAACTTCACCACCACTGCAGGAGATGTGAAATTAAAGGTGCCTAAATTGAAAGGTATCCAGTTTGAGACAGCCATCACCGAACGCTATAAACGCCGGGAATGTTCCGTCGAAGAAGCCTTGATCGAAATGTATCTGGCCGGGATATCCGTCCGCCGCGTGGAGGATATCACAGAAGCCCTTTGGGGAACCAAGGTATCTCCAGGAACGATCAGTAACCTCAACCAGAAGGCTTACGAACACATCGAAACCTGGCGCAGCCGAAAATTGGCCGGTGAATACGCATACGTTTATTTTGACGGTATTTCCCTGAAACGCAGCTGGGGCGGCGAAGTGCAGAACGTGTCCGTCCTTGTTGCTATCGGCGTATCTGCAGACGGGTATCGCGAGATCATCGGAGCTACAGAAGGCATGAAGGAAGATTTTGAAAGCTGGCATAACTTCTTTATCTGGCTTAAAGAGCGGGGGCTTACAGGCATCAGGCTAATCGTTGGTGATAAGTGCCTTGGTATGCTGGAATCCATTACCGATGTATTTCCGGAAGCGAAATATCAGCGATGCACAGTACATTTCTACCGGAATGTCTTCAGTGTAGTCCCCCGGGGCAGGATGCGGGAAGTATCCTTAATGCTGAAAGCCATCCACGCGCAGGAAAACAAAAAGGCAGCACGCGAAAAGGCAGCCGCCGTTGCTGCGAAACTTCGTGAAATGAAGCTCTCCGCAGCCGCAAAGAAAATAGAGGACGGTGTAGATGAAACGCTGACCTATATGGACTTTCCTACAGAACATTGGACCCGTATTTGTGCGCGGTAAGCTGATTTTACAGCCATCTAAAAAAGTGGTTGACATTCACACTTAAGTCCATTGTCCCTGAGATACTCTTTGTACCAGTATCACAGGGTCTTCCGCTCCGGGTAGCCGAGCTCCTGTATGACTGCGGCTGCGCTTTTGTCGTATTGGATGTAGAGCCGAACGGCCCTGATCCGATCATCATAGGAATACATGTGCGAACCTCCTTCCGGTCATTGTCGAAGTCCAGATTTTTGTCCGCACCCCCCCAAAAAAATATAAAATTATTATTACTCAGATATCAAATGGATTTTCTGAACCATCTATGTTCTCTGTGGAATCTGAATTTTTGCTTGCTTCATCATTAACTGTTATCTTTCCCATCCGAACCAAATAATAGTAATGTTCTTCTTGAACTATGTCACTTTCATCCGGCCCATTTTCCGTTCATAGGCAGATTTACAATTCATGTCTGGTAAGTCTTGAAAGATCTTATTTGTGTTATATGCCTCCACAAGATCTTGATTCAATTCCAATTCTGATTGAGAGAGTTTAAGAATATACTTTCTGATTTTACCCTCATAATCGCCTTCGATTGATTTAATGTAAGAAATATACCCCTCGATCTTATTCTTATCGCTATAATCACCGGTAGCAATAGCTCGATGAATCATGGCACGAACATTTCGTTTCATATCTTTAGGGCTTTTTACAAGTTTATCATTTATGGTAATTCCAAGAACTTCTTTTCTTTTGCTCTTACCCACAAAATTTGTTTTCTCATTGTTCAGATGAAAACCTTCGTCTTCAACGATATCTTTGATTACGTTATAAGCTTTATGAAGGAGATCACGATCATCTGAAGAAAACATCAAATCGTCTGCATATCGCGTATAAACAATATTATTTTTATTGCAATATCCAGCAATTCTTCTATCAAGTTTACGACAAATCAAATTTGATAGATATGCTGAAGTTGGAGCACCTTGTGGAAGTATGCCCTCCCACGTGCATATATTTGCAAGGTAATTAGAAACACTGGTCGGATAGCCAATCTCTCTAAATTGGTAGAAAACTTGTGTTCTTTTGATTGATGGATAAAAGTCTTGGATGTCAAGTTTCAAAAGATATATGTTATAATGATGCTTGTTCGCAACTTCAAGCTGTGGAGAAACCTTAGATATCCCTTTTTTATGAATAAATCCATAGCTATATTCTGAACATTTTATCTTATACAAAATTCTTTTAAGGACCCAACGTTGAGCCGTTTTTAACGAAGCTACAGGGGCATCAATCCTCCGTTCTTTTCCATTTTTCTTCTTTTTAAAGAATGATTTATACTTTCCGTCAGCATCCTCTTTTGTAAGCCAATATACCAATTTTCTGCTTAAGCGCAGTTGATCAGCAAGGTCGTAAAAATCCTCAATTATTGGCATATCCAACGAACGCATAAAAGTTTTCTTATCATTAGGTATATTTTCAGCGACCATAAATATTACCTATATTTCAAGGTCATCCTATTTCATGAATATAAAAGACAAATCTTAATCAAATAATCTTTACGATACAATCTATATATCAAACACCGGCACTAAAATCCTACCCTGAAATGTATTTGATTTAAATCAATGGAGGGGAAGCACTTATGTGCTTTCACTACGTTGATTTGAACCAACTTAGACCTTAACGTGATTCTCAAGAGAGCGAACCGCTCCCCATACGCAAAGTAACACACTTACGTGTATCGCTCGTAACGTCTAGGATTACAGTGCCAGTGAATGAATCAAAGTCATAAAACAATACATGCCATGAAATACTATTCGAAAAGTTAGTCTGTGTAATCAGAGGCTCATGATGTAATATAATCAAACCATATTCACATTGTAGCGAGTTTCTCATGCATCACTCGAAGACGAAGGCCGTCTATGTCGTGATAACTCTTTGATTTAAAAAGCATGCCTAATATCTGATAAGCTTTAATGAGTCCCTTCTTTGTAAGTCGATAATTTGACCCAACTTTTTCAATCCACGAATTCTTAAATAGATACTTCACAGATGAGCGTGCTAAAACATCCTCATATGTCTTATCAATACTCTTACCCTTATTTCCAAGACACTTCCTATAAGAAAACTTTATAACTTTTAGAAGTGCAAGATTATCATATGTTTCATAAAAAAACAGTATTAGAATCTCAAAATATACCATTCCAGTCAGCTGATCAATATCCTTAAACGGCACATATGATCCATTTTCAAGTTTATCAAAGCGTTTATATAGGCTATTATAAATATGTGCGTTTGTCTTTGCCAAATCATTGTTAAAGTAAACTACACTTCCCGGATAATGCTTAGACATGTAACTTATTGGGCCTTGCGTAATAAAGCTATGCTGCCTTTTATATTTCTCTTGCTGCAAAATCAGCAATCTTTGAGCAGTTTTTTCATTATTTGCAAAAGCACCTAATTCTGCAAATGAGCCTGGACTCTCTGGGATAATGAGAACAAGATCACAATTATCCACAAGAACATTTTCCATAGTAAGCAAATCGTATTCTTTGCGGTTTAGCAATTCCATAAATAAATCTTCCGGATAAAGTATGTTGTAAATATCACGCGTTGAAGATTTCAATGAATTGCGGAACTCATCTCGTTTTGATTTATGCTGTTTTCCTGTTCGTTTATCCCTCCAAGAAGCCCCACCACAGAGGAATATATCAAATTGTTTATAACTGATATTCTTAAAAATCTCATTATAGATTATTGAAATATATTTATCGGTCATCTAATATAAAATCTCATTAAAGGGAAGGCTTCAGGCATGATTGTAAGCAAATAAACTTGCCTTCGAAAACCATTTTTTACAGTTACATGTTTAAAAAACATCCCGGCTCTTGTACTCCACCCTTAAATTACCAGTATCCGGATTCAAGTCCCGGCTTTAAAAGCCGTTCTTCCATCACCGTTCGTCCGGAATCACGGTCTTTTGATCACGGAATATTCAATAATCAAATAAAAGCTTGTTCACCAATTGCGAAAAGAACAGTAAGTTTTTGCACTTTTCTATTTTCGTCCATTTTTCAAGATTACCTTTTTTCATTCCTATCCCCCCATATTTAAAAATAGGAATCTGTATCTGAATGAATTGACTAATATACTCTAATTGAATTAAACGTCTCCAAGGAACAATAGTGGTAAATAATCTCTGGTAATCTTTTTGGCTCTAAACGAGGCATGATTTTCACTTCTTTATATTCGAAATGTCTTCTTTATAACTGGTCCGAATCAGAGAACACTATGCCACTATCACCAGCCGCTTTCTGAAGATCAGCAGATCCCTGATTAATGCTTTGGAATCTTTTAATTTTTTCCTCTTCGGGAACCTGTTGGTAATAATTAAGCATCTTTCGCGTAGACTCAGCTGATAGGTTCCTTTGAATCAACTCATTATTCAACCGAACATTTTCCGCTTGCGCTGTAGTCAGCTTCGACTCAGCCTCCGCTTTTTGTGTTTCAGCATTAATCTTTCGACTTTCAGCCAATGTTTTTTCGGCTTCAGCTTCAGCCAGTTTCGCTTCCGCATTTATTTTTCTTGTCTCAGCTTCTGTTTTAGCTACATCAGCAATAACCTGGGGTTTATTCCAAATTGAGTCGAAAAAATTGTTGACAGCAGTGATTATTGCCGCAACACCGCTATAATCTTTTCCGCCTTTTCCCTTTGCACGTCCTTGACTTAATATAATAAAGAAAATTGTGGCCGTAAGAAAATTTGGCAAGGAATGCAATAACGGAATAAGGACCTCCATAAATCCCGGAGAACCTACAGCCGTTTTCAAAGTCAATTGATCACTGATATCTTGTTCTGAATACAAGCGAGACGTATTATCCAAGATATCACTTATTGAGCGTTGAATAGCTAAATTTTCCTTAAAGCCAAATCCACCAGGTGACCTTTTCTGCAAAGTGAAGTGGGCCACACCATCTTGAATAAAGCAAGGAAAAAGATTTCTAAAAATGAACTCAGAAAAATCTGTAATATCTGATATCGTTTGTTGACCGCGGAGGGCCCTTGTCAAGTATAAATCATGCTCTATATCAACCTGCTTAAACCATTTAACATGACGCTGATGTGAAAACTCACACTCTGAATAATTGCTAATTTCATTATTTTCATCGTATACCGGCTGATGACGGAACTCTCCTTCAAAGCCCTCCAGTTTACCAATAGCGATCTGTTTTGTTCCCTCAGTAGGAATTACAACCCAATCGCCTTCCTTCATAGTAGTATAAAATGTGATAATCTGGTTCAGAACAAGACCTGGTCGCTTTTCATCAGGATACTCATCGCTAATATAAGTTTTTAAATCTTCACGATCAGCATTCTCATTTAGAACAAGATCCTTCTTAATCTTATTCCAACCGATTGCAATATAACTGTTTGTATAAAAGTCAAAATAGTATGTACCGCCTTGAGTTCGAAAGAACCATATTTTCTCGGACCCATCAATAATCGGAATATGAAATTGTTCTTCGTAAAGTTTCAAGAATGCTTCGTTATCCATATGGCCCGCCTTTCATTAAATCATAGCTTTTCAAAGGAAGTAGCACATACCAAATTTTAGTCATTCAATTTACGGCTTATTGATAATCACACTGTGATGATCTTACCTTTACCAGACAATTTACCAATAACCACAGGATTTTGATCAAGACCTCTCTACTCTTTATACGCCTTGTAATACTTCTCTATTTCCCAATCTTTGGCCTTGCGGGCGTTATAAGTCTGTACTTCTTATTCGGCCTTGCGGTGAAGGGCACAACGATAGATAATATTGGAATTAAGGAGACCGTAGATCTTGTATCTGTCTTCATCGATTGAATGCGGCTCGTCGTAGAAGACTGGATTAGAATGATCACGGAAAATACGCTTCGCCTTCTGGAACGACAGGTTGTGATTGATAATGCTTAAATGGTTCTTATATGGGTCCCAGGTGAATTTCACTGTCTATTATTAATTATATCCTCAGGGAATTCAAGACATGTGAAAGTTTTTCTGTAAAAAGCCTTCTATGATGGTGA
>ERZ791624.298-NODE-298-length-36098-cov-2.076714_pt1 | contig 36098 bp, 43 predicted proteins | sample MGYA00510058_ERZ791624 | MGnify/ENA primary metagenome ERZ791624 (study PRJEB30046, sample SAMN00715158) | human gut metagenome | study: EMG produced TPA metagenomics assembly of the A metagenome-wide association study of gut microbiota in type 2...
TTTTTGCATATGGTGTTGAAAAATGACGATTCCTGTGATACAATCTTGAAGATTTAGGATAAAATAAGAGAACAAAGAAAGGGAGATTGTATGAAAGCATTTCTGATATTAGAAGATGGCCATGTATTTACAGGAACCAGCATTGGTTCTGCAAGGGAAGTCATCAGCGAGATCGTTTTTAATACTTCCATGACCGGTTATCTGGAAGTAATGACAGATCCTTCTTACGCAGGACAGGCGGTGTGTATGACTATCCGCTGATCGGAAACTACGGAATTACACCGGATATGGAATCCGCCAGACCGTGGCCGGACGGATATATTGTAAGAGAGCTTTCACGTATGCCGAGCAATTTCCGCTGTCAGGGAAGCATTCAGGATTTCCTGACAAAGCATGATATTCCGGGAATTGCAGGAATTGATACCCGTGCGCTTACCAAGATTCTCCGTGAAAAGGGAACCATGAACGGAATGATCACGACAAACGAAAATTATAATCTGGATGAAATTCTTCCAAAACTGAAAGAATATACAACCGGAAATGTTGTGGATAAAGTTACCTGCAGCGAGAAGAACGTATTAAAGGGAAGCGGAAAGAAAGTTGCACTGATGGATTTCGGTGCGAAGAACAACATCGCAAAATCATTAAATGCCCGTGGCTGTGAGGTGACGGTTTATCCGGCACACACATCGGCGGAGGAAATTCTCGGAGCCAATCCGGATGGCATTATGCTCAGCAACGGACCTGGAGATCCGAAAGAGTGCACAGCGATTATTGAAGAATTAAAGAAACTGTATGCAAGTGACGTACCGATCTTTGCCATCTGTCTCGGTCATCAGCTCATGGCACTGGCAAACGGAGCGGATACACACAAGATGAAATACGGACACCGTGGTGGAAACCATCCGGTGAAAGATTTGTCAACCGGCCGTGTTTACATTTCTTCCCAGAACCATGGGTATGTGGTAGATACCGATACCCTTGATCCGAAGGTTGCAAAGCCTGCATTCGTCAATGTCAATGACGGAACCAACGAAGGTTTGGAATATGTCGGAAAGAATATTTTCACCGTGCAGTTCCATCCGGAAGCATGCCCGGGACCACAGGACTCTTCGTACCTGTTTGACCGCTTTATTCAGATGATGGGAGGGAATCAGTAATGCCAAGAAATAAAGACATCAAAAAAGTATTAGTAATCGGTTCGGGACCAATCGTCATCGGACAGGCAGCCGAGTTTGACTACGCAGGAACACAGGCATGCCGTTCCTTAAAGGAAGAAGGCGTGGAGGTATGTCTGGTAAACTCCAACCCTGCCACCATTATGACCGACAAGCAGATTGCGGATCAGGTATACATTGAGCCTCTGACACTTCCGGTTCTTGAAAAAATTATTTTAAAGGAAAAACCGGACAGCATCCTTCCAACACTCGGTGGACAGGCTGGATTAAATCTGGGTATGGAACTGGCAGAGTCCGGCTTTTTAGAAGAGCACGGAGTAAAACTGATTGGTACAACCGCAGAGACCATTTTTAAGGCAGAGGATCGTCAGGCATTTAAGGATACCATGGAAAAAATCGGTGAGCCTTGTGCAGCTTCCCAGGTTGTAAATACCGTAGAAGACGGTATTAAGTTCACCAACACGATCGGATATCCGGTTGTGCTCCGCCCGGCATTCACCCTCGGCGGAAGCGGTGGCGGTATCGCCCATAACGAGCAGGAACTGGTCGATATCTTAAGCAACGGACTCCGTTTAAGCCGTGTCGGTGAGGTACTGGTTGAGCGCTGTATCGCAGGATGGAAGGAAGTCGAGTACGAAGTAATGCGTGATGCGAACGGAAACTGCATCACCGTATGTAACATGGAAAACATCGATCCGGTTGGTGTGCATACCGGAGATTCCATCGTAGTGGCACCTTCCCAGACACTCGGGGATAAAGAGTACCAGATGCTTCGTAGTTCTGCATTAAACATCATCAATGAGTTAAAAATCACCGGTGGGTGTAACGTGCAGTATGCATTGAATCCGGATTCTTTTGAGTACTGTGTCATCGAGGTAAACCCTCGTGTATCCCGTTCTTCCGCTCTTGCCTCTAAGGCAACCGGATATCCGATCGCAAAGGTTACCGCAAAGATTGCATTAGGCTATACACTTGATGAGATCAAGAATGCCATCACACAGAAGACCTATGCAAGTTTCGAGCCGATGCTTGACTACTGTGTAGTGAAGATTCCGAGACTTCCGTTTGATAAATTCCTCACTGCAAAGAGAACGTTAAGTACACAGATGAAAGCAACCGGAGAGGTTATGAGTATCTGTGATAACTTCGAGGGCGCACTGATGAAAGCCATCCGTTCCCTGGAGCAGCATGTGGACAGCCTTATGTCCTATGATTTTACCGGACTGTCCGATGAGGAGTTAGAGACACAGCTTCATGTGGTGGATGACCGCAGAATCTGGGTGATCGCAGAGGCACTGCGCCGCGGCGTTTCCTATGATCATATTTATGAAATTACCAAGATCGACCGCTGGTTTATCGATAAGCTGGCAATCCTGGTAGAGATGGAGCAGCGCTTAAAGAGTGAGGAGCTGACCGTAGATCTGTTAAAAGAAGCAAAGAGAATCGAGTTCCCGGACAACGTCATCGCAGAGCTTACCGGAAAGACCGAGGAAGAGATTAAACAGATGCGTTATGCAAACGGTATCGTTGCAGCATATAAGATGGTGGATACCTGTGCCGCAGAGTTCGCCGCAGAGACACCGTATTACTACAGTGTTTACGGAAGTGAGAACGAGGCTGCAGAGACCACACCGCAGAAAAAGGTTCTGGTTCTTGGTTCCGGTCCGATCCGTATCGGTCAGGGTATCGAGTTTGATTTCTGTTCCGTACATTGTACCTGGGCATTTGCAAAGGAAGGCTGGGAGACTGTCATTATCAACAACAACCCGGAGACCGTTTCCACCGACTTTGATATTGCAGACAAGCTGTATTTTGAACCGTTGACCGCAGAGGATGTCGAGTCCATCGTAAATATTGAGAAACCGGACGGAGCTGTTGTACAGTTCGGTGGACAGACAGCGATCAAACTGACAGAGGCGCTTATGAAGATGGGCGTTCCGATTCTTGGAACCAAGGCAGAGGATGTCGATGCCGCAGAGGATCGTGAGCTTTTTGATGAGATTCTGGAGAAGACTCATATTCCGAGAGCAGCCGGTGGAACCGTATTCACCGCAGAGGAAGCCAAAGAAGTTGCAAACCGTCTTGGTTATCCGGTTCTTGTCCGTCCTTCCTATGTACTTGGTGGACAGGGAATGAAGATTGCGTTTAACGATGAGGAGATCGAGGAATTCATCGGAATCATCAACCGTATCGCGCAGGATCATCCAATCCTTGTAGATAAATATTTACAGGGTAAGGAGATCGAGGTCGATGCTGTATGTGACGGAACGGATATTCTTATCCCTGGTATTATGGAGCATATCGAGCGTACCGGTGTGCACTCCGGAGACAGTATTTCCGTATATCCGGCTCCAACGATCAGTGATAAGGTAAAGGATACCATCGTAGAGTATACAAAGCGTCTGGCACAGGCACTGCATGTGGTCGGTCTGATCAATATCCAGTTCATCGCCATGAATGAGGAAGTATATGTCATCGAGGTAAATCCGCGTTCCTCAAGAACCGTGCCGTACATCAGTAAGGTGACGGGTATTCCGATCGTCGATCTGGCAACGAAGGTTATCATCGGAAATACGATCCGTGGTCTGGGCTATGAGCCGGGACTTGCACCAGTGGCAGATTATATCGCCATCAAGATGCCGGTATTCTCCTTTGAGAAACTGCGTGGGGCAGAGATCAGCCTTGGACCGGAGATGAAGTCTACCGGTGAGTGTCTGGGTATCGCAAAGACATTCAATGAGGCACTGTACAAAGCATTCCTTGGAGCAGGTGTACAGCTTCCGAAATACAAGCAGATGATTATGACGGTAAAGGATGCGGATAAGCCGGAGGCTGTCGGTGTGGCAAAGCGTTTTGCGGCACTCGGCTACAAAATCTACGCAACACGAAGCACTGCAAAGTATCTGCAGGAGCACGGTGTCAATGCACTGCGTGTCAATAAGATTTCGCAGGAGTCACCAAATGTAATGGATCTGATCCTTGGTCACAAGATCGACCTTGTCATCGATACACCGACACAGGGTAACGGTGATAAGACAAGAGACGGATTCTTAATCCGCCGTAATGCGATTGAGACCGGTGTGTACTGTATTACCGCTATGGATACAGCCAATGCGCTGGCACGTTCTTTAGAGACCGCTCACGGGGAACTGACTCCGGTAGATATTGCAACGGTTAAGAATATGTAAGATAAATAAAAGCAGCCCCTGTGCCTATTGGTGAGGGACTGTTTTTACAGAAGTTCATCCCGCCGGAAACGGCGGGATTTTTGCATGTGAAAGATTATTTGTCCAGATGCTGTTCGATAAGAACCAGAATCACATAGGCAATCAGGGAATAGAGAACAAATAAGACACATTGGTTTACGAAAAAACCAATATCAGCCGGATCACGGAACTGATGAATAAACTGGTTTATCCCCAACAGAGGACAGATACATCCGACAGGTACCACAATTTTCCGGAGAAAGTGAATGATTTCCTGTTTATGTCGCTTTCCGCTCAATAAAACAAGGGAGCAACAGATTCCGATGTAAATGAGGAGTGTTGGAACATCCCAAAGCTCCAACATATCCGGCGAAAATACATGCGTAAATATTGCAAGCAGCCCAGTCAGGAGCAACAGAATAACACCCGCTGCAAAGGGAAGGATGGTAGAGCGCTGTTGTTTTTGATTGTCTTCTAAAAGGTTCATCATATTTTCCTCCGCTTTCATAGAATAGATTTCCGGTGTTAGTTTTTCACCGGAGAGAAGTTCATTGACATTGATATCAAGAGAAGCACAAAGTTCGTTTAAAATCGAGGTGTCGGGAACGCTGTTTCCGTTTTCCCATTTAGATATGGTTTTATCACTGACGCCGATCCGGTCACCGAGATCTTTCTGTGTAAATCCTTTGGCTTTTCTGGATTGTTGTATAAATTCGCCAATATTATTTTGTGACATAGTGGAACCTCCTTCGTAAGAGACAGTTGCTGCAGCATCTGTCTGTTTTCAGTATAGAAGAAACGTGCAGAGAATACAATCTATGAGTTGGAGAGTTGGAGGTTCGTTGTCTCAGAGAAAGAGAAGGACGGTTCTGTCGAAAGAATTCTCCCAAAAGGAGAATCTGAAAGAAATGGCTTTCAAAAAGGAATCACTCATTTTATAATAGAATGAACAGACAAGAGAGGATACAAAATATGGACAAGAAAAATGAATATCAGGATGAGGGATTAAAGGGCAATGAAAGAATAGAAGATGCAATTTTTGCGCTTCAGAAAGAAGCCACACAGGAGCAGCTTGCACATACGTTGACGGTGATCCGGCGGCGGATGAAAGAGGGAGGACAACTGATCGTTGCAGTGGAACCGGACCCGGCACAGGCACAAATGAAGTTACAGACAGTGAGAACTCCGGACGGTAAAATCTGGTGGTCGGCATTTACCAGCTTTGAGGAAGAATTAAAAGGTGCAGATCAGGTGAAGTCGACATTTTTATCAGAGATCGGCAGGATGTTTGAAGCAGCACTTACTGTGCCGGAGATCGCAGGGATTATTATCAATCCCTGGAACCGGACAATCATGTTGGATAAACATCTGATCCGGATTATTATGCCGGACTGAAAATTTTCATATTTTTCGTAACTATATGCAATACGATTCGAAAAGAACAGTGATACTATCGGGGAAACAGTATGTTCAGACCAATGAGAAGAAAGAAAAAGGGAATCAGCACAGAGACAGCAAAACAATTATTGCTTCATGAGCGGCCCAACAGTCGGATCAATATAGAGCTTACCGATCCGGAGGCGGATGTGACATTTTCTCGTATGAGACAAAATTAAGGAGGTATACAATGAGGATGATGGTCATGATAATCTATCTATTATTTTTAATATGCATGATCGTTTATTATGGAAAAATGATGTATAGAAATTATCAAAAAGAACTTCCTTTAGGATATGGGCAAAATAAAATCGTGTATTTTATGATCCTGCTATGTATCATAATCGGTCAATACACCATTCCTTCTGCCTGGGGACGACTGAGTGTAATTTTAATATTCGGAGTTGCATTCTTTTTGATCTATGCAATGATTGGTCTCCATAATAGAAAGAATCATTCCGGAGAATTATTTCGCTTATATCAAAAAGAAGTCACCACAGCAAAGAGGTGTATCATCATAGGCACAGGAGTTGTTGTAGTTGCTTTATTTTTGGTCTGTTTTATAAAAAAATAAACTAAATCGGCCTCCGGATGACAAGCCTCCCCGCTTTTCTTAAGCGGCATCCATCTGCCCGTGCATCTGCTGCACCAGCGCCCGTGCTATGGAAAGCCCAAGTCCGGTTGGTCATGGTAATGCCCGGCGTGATCCGGTGTCTTTTGAGCACCGCATACATTGCGGCAATGCTTCCCTCTAAAATGCGATTTACCGACACTTCCTGCAAGGATTGTGCCAAAGGCACAGACAGGACAACCGAATATCGGAACAGTTCTTCCGTCAGTTGTGTCATCACCTTGTGCGTTCCCGGATGATGGCAACATACTGGCGGGAGACAGCAGATAACGGTTCCTTTTCCAAAAGTTCCAGGTAGCCGCAGATGGCAGTCAGCGGTGTGCGCAGATCGTGGGAAATGCTGGTGATTTTCGGATACAGAAGAGGTACGCAGATGCCTGGCAAAAGGAAGATGCGTGGATACTTCAGATTTTCTTAAGGATATCTTAGAATTTCATACACAGGACGTTCACAGTTGGCTGATAACCTGTAACAAGCAAAAAGAAAGGAATGAAAGGGAATGAAACTACAAAAGAAAGCAGCCGTACAGCTGCTGCTCCTTGCAGCAGCAATGCTTATGGTTTGTTATGGCGCGATGCGTGGGGAGGCAGCCACGGTACTCTCCAAAGCAATTAAATTATGTCTGGAGTGTGTTGGCATTGGATAAAAAAAAGCATAAGGCATCACATATTCTTGCACATGTCCGTGGGTGGATTCAGGCTGTGGCAACGATTCTTACGAATATTCATCTGCCGAATTTTTTTAAGGGAGAGATCTACCGTGGTAATGCAAAGACGGTCTGTGTGCCGGGACTAAACTGCTATTCCTGTCCAGCAGCAGCGGGAGCGTGTCCGATTGGGGCCTTTCAGGCCGTGGTTGGTTCATCAAAATTTAAGTTTTCATATTATATAACCGGTTTCCTGATTCTGGCAGGGGTTCTGCTGGGACGGTTTGTGTGTGGTTTTTTGTGTCCGTTTGGATGGTTCCAGGAACTTTTGCATAAGATTCCATTTAAAAAAATATCCACCCGGAAGTTAAAGCCGCTTCGGTTTATCAAATATGGAATTCTTTTGGTTTTCGTTATTCTGCTTCCTATATTGGTGACGAACCAGCTGGGAATGGGGGACCCATTTTTTTGCAAATACCTCTGTCCACAGGGAGTATTAGAGGGGGCACTTCCGCTTTCGGTTGCAAATGCAGGCATCCGTGCGGCATTGGGAAAGCTGTTTACATGGAAGGCCGGAATACTGGTTGCGGTCGTGTTGTTAAGCCTTATGTTTTATCGCCCGTTCTGCAAATGGATCTGTCCGCTTGGCGCAGTCTATGCGCTTTTTAATAAAGTATCTCTTTTACAGATGCATATAGATACCGGTAAATGTGTATCTTGCGGCAAATGTGCCGGTGTCTGTAAAATGGATGTGGATGTGGTCAGGCATCCAAATCATACGGAATGTATACGTTGCGGAGCCTGCGTGAAAGAATGTCCGGTGGAAGCAATCAGTTATAAGTATGGATTTGCGGAAAAATCAAAAAAGAAGAAGGAGAATAATTAAAATGAAAAAACTTACAGGAATATTACTGGTTATGACTATGGTATTTGGACTTACTGCTTGTGGCAATGCCTCGAAAAAAGGAAGCAATGTGACGGAAACACAGGCACAGTCTGCGGAAGATACAGGGGCTGGTAATGCAGAACTCAACAAACTGTACGAAAAGGAAAATGCCATTATTGCGAAACATCAGGAATTGTGGAATACGGTTTTTAATAACATTGACAAAGACAAAGCTGCAGACGCAGGAGAACAAAATTATGGAACGTTTCTGGAGACACAGCTGGATCATGTGAAGGATCAGTTTTCGGAGGCAGACCTGAAAAAGCTGGATAAGGATATCGAAGAGATTAAGAAAATCGAGGATCAGGTAACGGAACTTACCGCGCAGATGGGAACAGAAAATTCCGGCGCCCAAAGCGCGAATGCAGAAACATCCGTCTTTCCGTCTTTTCAGGCGAAGGATCTGGATGGAAATAAGGTGGACAGCAGCATTTTTTCACAGAATGCGGTAACGGTTGTTAATTTCTGGTTTAATGGATGCACGCCATGTGTGGAGGAACTTCCGGCACTCAACAAATTAAATGAAGAACTGAAGGCAAAGGGCGGTCAGGTCATTGGCGTAAACACGGATTCACTTGATGGTAATAAAGAGGGAATTGCGGAAGCAAAAAGCATCCTGAAAAAACAGGGGGCAGACTATACCAACCTTTCCCTTGATTCGGACAGTGAGGCCGGTAAATACGCAACAAATATTATGGCATTTCCAACGACAGTTCTCGTTGACCGTAATGGCAACATTGTGGAGATCCGATCATGGGCGGAATCACGAGTGATGAAGTTTACAAAAAGGTGACAGCTGCGATTGACCAGATCTTAGAGAAGGATAAGCAGTAAGATGGATACGGATAGTGTGGTAACTTTAAAAGGAGAATCCCATGGAATATGAACACATTGTCCATTCGTTTGAGCCGGTGTACGACAAAGCTTCCGAAATTCTCATATTAGGAACCCTGCCGTCCGTCAAATCAAGGGAAAACAATTTTTATTACGGGCACAAACAGAACCGTTTCTGGAAAGTGCTTGCAACACTTTTAAAGGAGCCGGTTCCGGATACAATTGAGGAGAAAAAAGCAATGCTTCTTGCCCACCGGATTGCCCTGTGGGATGTGATCCAAAGCTGTGACATCAAAGGCTCAAGTGACAGCAGTATTAAAAATGTACAGCCGACGGATATTGGCATGATTCTGGAAAAAACGAACATAACACGTATTTATGCAAACGGAAACAAGGCAGGCCAGCTTTATAAAAGATACCAGTTTCCGGTCACGGGAAGGGAAGCAACGGTGCTTCCATCCACAAGTCCGGCAAATGCCGCGTGGTCGCTGGAACGGCTGTGTGAGGCGTGGCATGTGATTCTGGAACAATGATAACAGAGCCTTTTATAAAAAATTTAAAAAGCCATCTTTGTAAAGAAAGATGGCTTTTTTTAGTACAAATCAACGGCAAAGTGACGGAATGACAAAGAAAAAATATGAAAAAATTGAACAAATAACGGAAAAATATGAAAATTTTTAATGTGAATCAAAAAATATTCTATAGTTTATGAGATGAAAACCTCTTATACTAGCATTACAAACAAAACAAGAAGGGGGAAATTCTTATGAAAAAGAAAATTGTTGCAATTATGATGATGGCAGTATTGGCACTTTCGACTGCTGCATGCGGAGCCGATGGGGGAAACAACGGCGGTGGCACACAGGCAGGCAATAAAGGGGGAGGCACTTCTACCTCAACTGTCGCAAATAAGGATAAACCTTTGGTATGGTTTAACCGTCAGCCGTCAAACAGTTCTACAGGAGAGCTTGATATGACAGCACTCAATTTTAACAAAGATACTTATTATGTAGGGTTTGATGCAAATCAGGGTGCAGAACTTCAGGGTACCATGGTAAAAGATTACATCGAGAAAAATATTGACAAGATTGACCGTAACGGAGATGGCGTGATCGGCTATGTTTTAGCAATCGGTGATATCGGTCACAATGATTCCATTGCCCGTACAAGAGGTGTCAGAAAAGCACTTGGAACAGCAGTGGATAAAAACGGCGAGGCAGACAGTGCACCGGCAGGAACCAATACCGATGGAAAAGCATCACAGGTTCAGGACGGAAGCATTGAAGTAGGTGGAAAAACCTATGTGATCCGTGAACTTGCTTCCCAGGAAATGAAAAACTCAGCAGGTGCTACATGGGATGCAGCAACAGCCGGCAATGCGATTGGTACATGGTCATCTTCTTTCGGGGATTCCATTGATGTCGTTGTATCCAACAATGATGGAATGGGAATGTCAATGTTTAATGCATGGTCAAAGGATAACGGTGTACCGACATTCGGATATGATGCAAACAGCGATGCAGTTGCAGCAATTGCAGAAGGCTACGGTGGAACGATCAGCCAGCATGCAGACGTACAGGCATACCTGACACTGCGTGTTCTTAGAAATGCACTGGATGGTGTAGATATTGACACGGGTATCGGAACCGCAGACGATGCAGGAAATGTATTAAGCAATGATGTTTATGTATACAAAGAAGATGAGAGATCTTACTACTCCCTGAACGTGGCAGTAACCGCTGATAACTACAAAGATTTTACAGATTCTACCGTTGTATGGGAACCGGTATCCAAGCAGTTAGATGCATCTGCCCATCCGACAAAGAAGGTATGGCTGAATATTTACAATGCTTCTGATAACTTCCTGAGTTCTACTTATCAGCCGCTGTTACAGAAGTATGATGACCTTTTAAATCTGGATGTTGAGTACATTGGCGGTGACGGACAGACAGAGTCTAATATCACAAACCGTCTGGGCAATCCGGGACAGTACGATGCTTTTGCTATCAACATGGTGAAAACAGATAATGCAGCTTCTTACACAGCTCTTTTAAATCAGTAAAACAACTTAACTTCGGGGGGAGAAATACTGGTTCTCTCCCCGAAAACAAAAGGATAGGAGCGGATAGTATGGGGGATCAGAGCAAAGATATTATCTTATCGATACGTGGCATGAGTAAATCATTTGGCCGCAACAGAGTACTTGATCATATCAACCTTGATGTGAGAAAAGGAACAGTTATGGGACTTATGGGAGAAAATGGTGCCGGTAAGTCAACAATGATGAAATGTCTTTTTGGAACTTATCAGAAAGACGAAGGAACTATATACCTTGACGGAAAAGAAGTGAATTTTTCCGGTCCGAAGGATGCACTTGAAAATGGGATTGCAATGGTGCATCAGGAGTTAAACCAGTGTCTGGAGAGAAATGTTGTGGATAATCTCTTTCTTGGCAGATACCCGGTAAATTCCCTTGGGATGATCGATGAGGGAAGAATGAAAAATGAAGCCTCGGAATTATTCCGGAAACTGGGAATGACGGTGAATCTGGATCAGCCGATGAGAAATATGTCCGTTTCCCAGCGGCAGATGTGTGAAATTGCAAAGGCGATCTCATATAATTCGAAAGTAATCGTATTGGATGAGCCAACATCATCACTTACCGTACAGGAAGTGGATAAACTTTTTGATATGATGCGGATGCTTCGTGACCAGGGCATCTCCCTTATTTATATTTCCCATAAAATGGATGAAATATTTGAGATCTGTGATGATATTTCCGTACTCCGGGATGGAAATCTGGTCATGACAAAAAGTGCAAAAGAAACAAATATGAATGAACTGATTACTGCAATGGTAGGCCGTGTGCTGGAAAACCGTTTTCCACCGGTGGATAATCAGCCGAAAGATGTTATTTTATCAATCCAGCATTTGTCCACAAAATATGAGCCGTATTTACAGGATGTTACATTTGATGTCCGTGAAGGGGAGATTTTTGGCTTATATGGCCTTGTGGGAGCCGGACGGACAGAATTGCTGGAAACCATATTCGGTATCCGCACAAGAGCCGCAGGCCGTGTTTATCTGAACCATAAGCTTATGAATTTCAGCTGTGCAAAAGAGGCAATGGATTATGGATTCGCGCTTATTACGGAAGAACGGAAGGCAAATGGATTATTCCTGAAAGGGAATCTTACATTTAATACAACCATTGCAAATCTTAATGCATATAAAAAAGGCGCGGCACTTTCAGAACCGAAAATGACAAAGGCTACCGCAAATGAAATTAAAGTCATGCATACCAAATGTCTGGGACCAAACGATATGATTTCAAGTCTTTCCGGAGGAAACCAGCAGAAGGTTATTTTTGGAAAGTGGCTCGAGCGTGAACCGAAGGTGTTTATGATGGATGAACCGACAAGAGGAATTGATGTCGGCGCAAAATATGAAATTTATGACCTGATCATACAGATGGCAAACAGGGAAAGACCATTATCGTGGTTTCTTCTGAGATGCCGGAAATCCTTGGTATTACAAACCGGATCGGTGTCATGTCGAACGGACGGCTTGCGGGCATTGTCAATACAAAGGAAACGAATCAGGAAGAATTACTTCGCCTCAGCGCGAAATATTTATAGGCAGGGGGGACAGATATGGCAAATAGCAAGATTCTTACAGCGGAGCAGGAAAAAACACTGCGTCAGCCGATTGAGGAATATGTCGGAAAAATACAAAAAGAGATTGATGAACTCAGAAAAGATGGTACGGCAAAAGTCATTATGTACCAGGGCAGGATCGAAAACGTAAAAAGAGATAAAACACTTTCCAAAGGGGAAAAAGATTCTGAGATTGCATCCTGCCAGAAGGAGCTTGAACAGGCAAAAGCGGTAGAGGCACAGAACAAAGACCAGATCGCAAAACTGATCGGGAAAGCAGAAAATTATCTCAAAAATAATTTTGACAAGTATTATAATGCAGTTAAGGCAAGTTGTATAGCGGAAAAGGAACAGGCACTGCAGGAGCATCAGCAGAGACTTGCAAAGATTGAAAAGGAACACAAAGAAACTCTGGCAAAGACTTCCGCCCAGGCCGAGGTCAAAGAAGAAAATTATGTATATAAGAACCGTGTTTCCAATGAAAAGATTGAACTGGAAAAAGAGTATCAGAGGATTAAAGACCGGAAGCATGATGCGTACAGTTACAAGTATCATCTGATTGATCTGCTCCGGTTGTCCAAATTTACATTTGCAGAAAATCAGGCACAGAAATGGGAAAATTATAAGTATACATTTAACCGGAGAACATTCCTTTTACAGAATGGACTCTACATCGCGATCATTCTTATTTTTGTTGCGTTATGTATCATAACTCCAATCAAAAAAGGAACGCCGCTTCTTACGTATAATAATATTTTAAATATTCTCCAGCAGGCATCGCCTAGAATGTTTTTAGCACTTGGAGTTGCAGGTCTGATCCTTCTTACAGGAACGGATCTTTCCGTTGGACGAATGGTTGGTATGGGAATGACAACCGCAACCATTATCATGCATCAGGGTGTAAATACAGGTGGTGTGTTCGGACACATCTTTGATTTTACGAAAGTACCGACACCGGCAAGAGTCGTTCTTGCACTGGTAGCATGTATTATATTATGTACGTTCTTTACAAGTATAGCCGGATTTTTTACAGCGAAATTCAAGATGCATCCGTTTATATCGACTATGGCAAACATGCTTGTCATTTTTGGACTGGTAACCTATGCGACAAAAGGTGTTTCCTTCGGAGCGATCGAGCCGACCATTCCAAATATGGTAATTCCAAAAGTCAATGGATTCCCGACCATCATTCTCTGGGCAGTTGCAGCAATTGTCATTGTATGGTTTATCTGGAACAAAACAACCTTTGGTAAAAATCTTTATGCAGTCGGAGGAAATCCGGAGGCAGCAGCTGTTTCAGGAATTTCTGTCTTTGCAGTAACACTTGGTGCATTTATTATGGCAGGTATCCTTTACGGATTTGGTTCCTGGCTTGAATGTACCCGAATGGTAGGATCTGGTTCTGCCGCTTATGGACAGGGCTGGGATATGGATGCCATTGCAGCCTGCGTTGTCGGTGGTGTATCATTTACCGGTGGTATTGGTAAGATTTCCGGTGTTGTTACCGGTGTATGTATCTTTACAGCATTAACATACTCCCTCACAATCCTGGGTATTGATACCAACCTCCAGTTCGTATTCTCGGGTATTATCATCCTTGTTGCAGTAACACTGGATTGTCTGAAATACGTTCAGAAAAAATAAAACATATACTCTCCTCTATAATGAAAAAGCAGGGATGCCGGTGATGCATGAAACATGCAGGGCATCTCTGTTTTATGTTGGAAAGGTTTTACTTTATCTGGACAAATTGCTATAATAAATAAAATAACATGGGGGAAGAGGTATGTATACATTATTGCTGGTGGATGATGAAGAAGAAGTCATTGAAGCCATCGTTAAAAAAGTTAAATGGGAGGAACTCGGCTTTCAGGTTGCCGGGCATGCAAACAACGGATTTAAAGCAATGGATATGCTTGAAGAAATGCAGCCGGATGTTGTTATGACGGACATCCGGATGCCATATATGGACGGACTGGAATTGTGTGCACATATAAAAGCAAAGTATCCGGCAACAAAAATTCTGCTTTTTACCGGGTTTGATGATTTTGAATATGCAAAAGAAGCCGTGCATCTTGAAATTGAGGAATATATTTTAAAGCCGCTCAATGCTGTGGAAATAACAGAAGTGTTTGAGCGTCTGAAAGAGAAACTGGACTATGAGATCAGTGAAAAAAGAAATACGGATCTTTTGAAAAAATATTATGCGGATTCCCTTCCAATGCTGCAGGCGAATTTGTATACAACGCTTATTGAAGGACGTATTCCGGAAGAGGAGATGCCGCATTATTTTAAGGATTACCAGATTGCTTTTACAGGCCCGTGGTATTGCTGCCTGATCATACACACATCGGCAAGCCAGATTCCGGAGGGCATGGATATACGGCTGCTTTCGGTATCGGTAGACCGGCAGGCAGGGGAGAACCTTGGGGAAAAATGGAACGCGAAGCGTTTTCGCTATCTTGGGGATACCATTATGATTATGCAGTTAAAAAGTGAGGAAGAAATTTCAGAACTGACGGATGCCTGTGACCGTTTCTGTAAATATATCCATCATATTATGGGGGCAAAAGTAACCATAGGGATCGGTCAGGTATGCGGGCACATCGCAAAGATTGCAGCATCCTATCAAAGTGCCAGGGAAGCGGTTTCCTATCGTGTTTTATATGGAAGCAACCGGGCAATAAATTTAAAAGAGATTGTTCCGCAGAGAAAAATCCAAAGGGATGCCGGAGAGAAAACAGAACTGTCCAATGTGTTTAAAAAGATCTGCCTTGGAGAAAATGAAGATATTGCAAATGCCATAGAAGTTTACGTGCAGCATAATTTCCATGATCTGAAATCATTGGAAAAATATCATGTGGCGGTTATGGAACTTATTGGTGAACTGTATCATTTTATGGTCAACAATGAAATGGATACCACAAAAATACAGGGAGGCATCAGTTCTTTGTATAATGAACTGTGTAATTTGGAACCGCAGGTTTTGCAGAAATGGCTTTTAAAATTCTGCTGTATGCTGCATGATGACATGGCAGATGCCCGGTATCATTCCAAGAAATCCCTGATCGGGAGGGCAAAAGAATATGTGCACGACAATTATCAGCAGGAAGATTTAGGGCTTGACGATATCTGTAAAGAACTGGGCGTGTCAAATTCTTATTTTTCAAGCATGTTCAAAAAAGAAACAGGGAATTCTTTTGTCGGATACCTGACGGAATACCGTATGGATAAGGCGGCACGCATGCTTGTGGAAACCGCGGAAAAAAGTTATATGATTGCAAAGAGTGTGGGATATTCCGATCCAAATTACTTCAGTTATGTGTTTAAAAGACAGTTTGGGGTATCCCCTTCAAAATACAGGACAGCATATGAAAAAAATGAAAAATAAACCGGGAGATATCCAGTCAACCATCATGGTTGCATTTTCTGTAATATCAACCTTAATTATGGTCTGTATGGGCATGATGGTATATTGGAGATTTTCGGGGATCACACAGCAGAATATTGTGGATAATAACCGAAAGATTATGGATCAGACGGTGGATTCCATAGAAAATTATCTTGTGAATATGAGGCAGGTATCGGATGCCGCATATTATGATGTTATAAAGGAAAACGATATCCGGGAACAGAACGAATCCATCCACAAAGGGTTAAATCTTTTATATGAGGCAAATAAAGAGAACTTAAGGAGCATTGCTATATATAATGGATACGGAAGCCTTATGGCAGCAGAGCCGGTTGTTGCCCAGAAAGAAGAACCGGATGTGACCAGACAGGGATGGTTTATGCAGGCAAAAACACGTATGGAGAATATCCATTTTTCCACACCCCATGTCCAGAATTTATTTGATGACGGTACCTGTCGGTATTACTGGGTGATTTCTTCCAGCCGTGTCGTGGAACTTACGAATGGGACAGATACACAGTTGGGAGTGCTGCTTGTGGATATGGACTATTCCGGGATTTCACGTATGATGGAACGGATCAATACGTCAGGAAAAGGACAGTATTTTTATCTGTGTGATGGTGAGGGAAATATTATTTATCATCCGCATCAGGCAAGAATTGACAATGGCATGAATACAGAAAGCAGCGTAAAGGCAGCTTTGTCCAAAGAAAAAATTTACGATGAATATTTGGAAAAAAACCACAGAAAAGTTATGGTGGATGCAATCAGTTATACAGGATGGCGCCTGGTCTGTGTTATGCCATATGAAATATTTACAAATAAGATGGCCGATGTAAAGCAGTTTGTCCTGCTTATTTTACTGCTTATGGCAATGATGCTTGTATTTGTAAACCGTATCATTTCCGTGCGGATATCGCGGCCGATTATGAAACTGGATCACTCGGTGCGTGAATATCAGGAAGGAAAAGAAGAAAAGATTGCAATCGGAGGCTCAACAGAGATCCGGCATCTGGGACAATCCATTCAGGAATCCTACCGGCAGAATTCCGAACTGATGAAAAAAGTCATATGGGAACAGAATGAAAGAAGAAAAAGCGAATTTGATGTGCTGCAAAGCCAGATCAACCCGCATTTTTTATACAATACATTAGACTCCATCACCTGGATGATAGAGAGCGGTAAAAATGAGGAAGCTGCCTTTATGATCACGCAGCTGGCAAAGCTTTTCCGGATCAGCCTTTCAAAAGGACATACGGTTATCCGCATAAGGGATGAACTGCAGCACGCGCAAAGTTATGTTAATATACAAAAAGTGCGGTATAAAAACAAGTTTGAAGTTGTATTTGATATCCGTCCGATATTCTGGATGATTGTATCGTGAAACTTGTGCTGCAGCCGATCCTTGAAAATGCGATCAATTACGGCGTAAGGGAGATGGATGACTGCGGAAAAATCCTCATTCGCGGATGGAAAGAACAAGAAAATATCTTTATGCAGGTATCGGATAACGGAATGGGGATTCCGGAAGAGGAGATTGACCTGTTATTAAAGGATACAAACCGTGTACATAAAAAAGGCTCCGGAGTCGGGCTTGTAAATGTAAATAACCGGCTCCGGTTATTGTTTGGAGAACCATACGGACTTCAGATAGAAAGTGAACTGGATGAGGGAACGACAGTGACAGTTATCATCCCTGAGATTGTTTTCAGTGAGGAAAACTGCAGGAAATTTGAGGAACACCATATGCCGGAGGATTCTTAAAATGAAACATGGGAAAAAATCATTTATGATAATAGAGGCAGTACTGGGAATTCTCGTGATTCTGGTTCTCGGCTTTATCATCTATAAGCAAAACGGCCATGAACCGGCAACAATCGCGGTGATCATACCGGATGTGGATGAGAGCGAGTGGTCAGCGTTTAAATACGGACTGAAAATGGCAGCACGGGAATATGATGCAGATGTTGTGATCATCAGTAAGGACAATATGGAAACCGCCAATGATGAGATTGAGATTATGAATCAGGAAATTGTAAAAGGAGCAGATGCGGTGATCGTAAAACCGATTGCAAACCGGGATGGGCAGCAAAAGCTAAAACAGCTGGAAAAAAGTGTTCCTATAATGGCCGTGGGAGATACATTTATCGAAGAACTGTCCGGATTGCATACAATAGAACCTGATCATTACCATATGGGTGCGGATCTTGCCCAAAAGCTTCTGGAAAATTACCGTGGAAATCTGATCGGGAAGAAGATTGGGATCTATTCGCAGCATGCCACTTCAGAAGCAGTGATAAAAAGAATGAAGGGGATTTGTGATACATTAAAGGGGAGTGGCGCAGAAATTTTATGGTCTGTATCAAAAGAAAATGATTCGAAAGAGAAAATCAATTTACAGACACAAAGAAGAGTGGATATCGTGATGGCTTTGGATAATGCAAGCTTTGTGGAAGCCGGGGAGGCGGCAAAGGATAATGACCTGTATGGGGCGGTACTCTATGGAATTGGAAATCAACGGAGGCAGTTTATTATCTGGATGCAGGATGGGCACAATGTCTGGTTGCTCCGGATGAGTTTGACGCAGGCTATGAAAGCGTTGCAGAGCTTATTAAAAAACGACATAATTTTTTCTATAAAATGAAAGACCGGCAGATTACATATACCGTTCTCACACGGGAAAATCTTTTTTCGGAGGAGAACCGGAATCTGCTGTTTACAATCAGCCGGTAAAATCAGGGGTTATCATGGATAAAAGAAAAATAAAAAACGCTATGGCATTAATTGGTCTGATGGGATTTCTTTTGTATGGTGCATGTGGAAGCGAAAAAAAGGAAATACCGAAACAGATTTATATTGGGGTCGCATGTTATGACCAGAGAGATACCTTTCTGGGGGAACTTCTGGAGAATTTTAAAAGGGAATGCAGGACACTGGAAAAAAGGGGATATGATATCAGTCTGACTATTATGGATGCTGCAAATTCGCAAAGAACGCAGGACGATCAGGTGCAGGAAATGATCGGCAATGGTTGTGATATTCTGTGCGTCAACCTGGCAGACCGGACGGATCCGTCACAGATCATTACAGCCGCGCAGGAACACGATATTCCCATTATATTTTTTAACAGGGAACCGGTGGAAGAAGACCTGATGCAGTGGGATCAGTTATACTATGTCGGAGCAGAAGCAAAACAATCCGGACAGATGCAGGGACAGCTTGCAGCAGCTTATATCAAAGAACATCCGGATGTGGACCGCAATCATGATGGGAAAATCCAGTATGTGATACTTGAGGGGGAAATGGGGCATCAGGATGCCATTATTAGAACGGAAAGCGTTGCGGAGAGCCTGAAAGAACAGGGGATTGCACTGGAAAAACTGAGTTATCAGATTGCAAACTGGAATCGTGTGCAGGCACAGAACCGTATGATGCAGCTGATCGGACAATATAACAACCGGATGGAAGTTGTTCTTGCCAATAATGATGCAATGGCACTCGGTGCTATGGATGCTTATGAAAAGCTCGGGTATACGGAAACAAACCGGCCGGTATTTTTTGGAATAGATGGGACAAAAGAAGGGCTTGAAGCGGTAAAAGACGGAACACTTGCAGCAACCGTATATAATGATAAAGAAGGGCAGGCAGCAGCAATGGCAAACCTTGCATTTTCGATTGCTACAGAGGATGAAAATAATCCAAATCCGTTTAAAAATTATAAATATATATATCGCGCATATCAGAAAGTTACAAAAGAAAATGTGCAGACATTTCTGGAGAAAGAAGAATAAGGTACGCGATCCCCAAAAAGGAGAAACAGACATGAATAACTGGGAAAGAATGAAAGCCGGCAGACTCTACAATGCCGACAGCAAAGATCTGGAAAAATACCATTCGTTTGGGATGGAAACCTGTGATAAATTCAACCGCACACCGCTGTGGATGAAAAAAAGAAAGCAGCGTCTGCTGGAAAAAATGATTCCATCCGTTCCTCCCGGATGAGCGCCTGCCGCAGCAGTATCCGGATGGTTTCCATGACCTTGAGTATGCAAAGCCGATCCACATCGGAAGCGGAAGTTGGATCTGTTCGAGCGCGACGATCTGTGGTGGGGTGACCATCGGGAAAAACTGTATCGTTGCGGCTGGAGCGGTCGTAAACCGTGATGTGCCGGATGACTGCATCGTGGCGGGGGTTCCGGCAAAGGTACTGCGGAAACTGGATGAGCAGGACCGGATACATGTGTGGGATACTTACATGAAAACGAAGTGCCGTTGTCGGAGCGGGAAAGCGGGAGAAGTAGATCATGAATTCGTGGATGGATCTTGCAATGCGCGTACAGAGTATTGCGCAGGCAGGGATTGATGACCACACCTAATTCTCAGTGTGCATTAAATGCTCTTGCCATTGACAACCCTATTGAGTATGCCAGGTTGGCTTTGACGGGTGAGATGCAAGATTGGGTGAATGCGGAAGATAATCTAGAAGTATGGTAATTTTATGGGTGGATTGCTATGTATGGCAGTCCACCCATAAAATCTTTAGAAAAACATAAGTGGAATATAAGAATTGTGCGTGCTAAAATAAATAGTGAGAAAATTGAATTGGAGGTAATTATGGCTTTTGATTTTAAAAAAGAATACAAAGAGCCAGAAAATATAACCTGTTAGTCGTATAGATTCATAGCTTTAGGTGCATATAAAATTGTAAAAAAGTATTGACTCCGACGTTACGTAATAGTTTATGCTTAGAACACCAAGTTAAAGATAGGAGGAAATATTAATGATGACAGTGCATGAAGTGAGCAAGCTTGCCGGAGTGAGTATACGCACTCTACAATATTATGACAAGATTGGTCTTTTACATCCGACGGGATACACCGATGCAGGCTACAGACTGTATGATGATGCAGATTTGGAACGCCTTCAACACATCCTCAATTGTAATCCAAGATTCCATACCAGCTATCTTGGATAAGTGTAAAAGTTAATAGCTATCAGTGTAAAAGAAAGGTATGGATTTTCTTTTACAAATGAATTGAGACTGACTGGATAGTTGGTCTCTTTTCTGTTATGCTTTGATTTCTGGCGGCTGGAAAGGAGTCACCATGTCAAAGTTTTTATCTTATGAAGATCGAATGATTATTGCTCAACGCCTTCAGGAGAATGCATCCTTTGGGGCAATTGGCAAAGAGTTAGGAAAGGACCGTACAACCATTGCCAAGGAGATTAAAAAGTATTCCTATGACAAGAAAAGCGGTCGTCCCGGATATCCGTATAATCCTTGTAAATTCCGTGCTACATGCAAAGCAAAAAGGATTTGCGGAACAAGCTGTACACACCAATCTGCTTACAAATGCAGCCTGTGCTCTGAATGCACCTTACATTGTTCTGATTTTGTAGAAGATGTCTGTTCTGTCAAAAATAAGCCGCCTTATGTTTGTAATGGCTGCCGTCAGCTGCCGAAATGCACGTTATTAAAACGTATTTATAATCCGTCAGATGCACACGAGAGAGCACACTATGCTATTTCGGAAGCCAGAACCGGTATCATGTCCAACGAAGATGATATTGCAAGAATCAATCGGATCATCAGCCCTTTGGTTCAAAACGGGCAATCACTTCATCAGATCTATCTGGATCATGTAGACGAACTGATGTGTAGTGAAAAGACATTGTATAACTACGTGGATGCCCAGCTCTTTGATATCAGGAACATTGATCTGCCCCGTAAAGTGAAATACCGTCCCCGTTATAAGAAGCCTGAATTTAAAGTTGACAGGGGCTGCCGTATTGAACGAAGCTACGCTGATTTTCAAAAATATCTGGGAGCGCACCCAGAAACGACCATTGTACAAATGGATAGCGTGATTGGTCGTGTGGGAGGAAAATGTCTTCTTACCATACACTTTGTAGAAAGCAGTCTCATGCTGGCTTTTTTGCGGGACGCAAATACATCAGCTTCTGTAATAGAGATCATAAACGTATTTGATGAAGTCCTTGGGACAAAAACATTTAATAGCTTGTTTCCGGTTATTCTGACAGATAACGGAAGTGAGTTTTCAAATCCAAAGGAAATCGAAAAACGTAGCACCATTCCATGCAATAGAACAAAGATATTTTATTGCGATCCAAGTGCTCCTTATCAAAAAGGAGCTGTGAAGTCAACCATGAATTGATACGTCGTATCCTGCCAAAAGGAAGCAGTTTTGATGAGCTGACACAACAGGATATTACTCTGATGATGAACCATATCAATTCTTATAAAAGAAAAAAGCTGAACAACCGTAGCCCATACGAAACATTCAGCTTTTACTATGGAGAAGATGTGCTTAAGAAACTGGGATGCTCACCGATTGCCGCCGAGAACATCATCTTAAAGCCTAAACTTCTCAAAAAGTAACAAATAAATTTGCTAAGTGCCGCCAGAATAGAACAACTCTATCCAATCAAAACAGGGATGGATTCTCCGAATACAAAAATTTCGAGAGGGAATTGATCTCTGGTTGTCGTACGCAAATTTATTGCTGAACATATTATATCATATCGTAATAGAAATGAACATTCGGGAATCTTGCTTACAAACCGGGACTTTCATTTACAAACCGGGAATCTCGGTTACAAAACAGGACTTTCATTTACAAACGGGGATTATTGGGTTACAAATGGGATTCTCGGGTTACTATTTACCCGCCTTCAACACATACTACTGTTTCGTGAATTAGAGTTTCCACTTAAGGACATCAGGGCAATTATAAATAGTCCGGATTTTGATAGAAGCAAAGCCTTGGAGCAACAGATAGAGCTGCTTAGGCTTAAAAAGGAACATATTGAGAACTTGATGAACTTTGCACTTGGAATAAAATTATTAGGAGTGAAACATATGGACTTTAAAGCTTTTGATAGAAGTAAGTTGGATGATATTCAAGACAGGCAAAGGAATTATACGGTAGCACACCGGAATACAAAGAAATGGAAGAAAAGCAGAAGAATCGTACCGAGGAAGATGAGAAAATCTTAGCAGATAGATTCATGCTTTTATTTAAGGAGGCTGGAAAAATAAAAAATAGTGACCCGGCATCCGATGACGCACAGAATCTTGTAAAAAGAATACAGGATTATATTACGGAAAACTTATATACTTGACAAATAAGATTCTGCGTGGACTAGGAAAAATGTATTCAGGTGGCGGAGACGTTACAACAAATATTGATGTTTATGGTGGAAAGGGTACAGCAAATTTTGTATCAGATGCAATAGAGATATATTGTGATAATGCAGAAAAAAAATAAAGGAACAAGGTGCCTGACACAATAAAATTATTGTGTTGCTGCTTGTGACAGCTTTTGCACTTCAGATGTTTGGATGCGGTTCCAAACAGGAGGCATCTTCCGAAACCGGGACGCATCTGAACATTGCCATTCAGCCGGTTCCCGGCTATGTATCGCTTTACGTTTTGCGGGATAAAGGGTGGCTTACCGATGCATTAAAAGAGGATGCAGTAGACATCAACTTTACGGAGTTTGAATCTGGACCACCGGAAAATAAATCGTTCGCGGCCGGGCAGCAGGACATCGGAGTAATGGGAAATGTGCCTTCGATTTCAGGGATTGCAGCCGGACAGAACCGTTCTATCATTGGAAGTTCCTATAATGGGGAGCAGGCAACGGCACTGACGCAGGGACAGGTGGATGCTGTCACGACCTGGGAACCATCCATCACCAAAATTCAAAGCAGTGGGGACACACAGATTTTAGCAGATGGAACGGACCTATTCAAAGGAGAAAATACGATTGTGGCGGATCTGCAGAAAACTGCCGATTTCTTATATGAAAGTGGAACGATTTCACAGCAACTGCAGATCAAAGATTCTGTTGTAAAGCCGTAGAGGGATTTTATAAGTTCAATTCAAATGACGATTTTTACGGTTCACGCAACACCTGAATACTTTGTTGTTCAGGCACTGAGTGAACAGTAACGTAACCATTGCAATTACATTCGCAATCTGATAGGATAAACACGGAAAAGAGGTGCAGATCATGCAGATTTCAAGCAGATTTACAATGGCAATTCATATGTTTACCTGTATAGATACATTTACAGATCAGAAGATGACGAGTGATTTTATGGCGGGCAGCATTGGTACGAATCCGGTCATAATACGAAAAATATTGCAGCAGTTAAAGGCAGCAGGGCTGATTGAGGTGTCAAGAGGAACCGGTGGAGTTACGATTACCAGACCTTTGGAGCAGATTACTTTTCTCGATATATACAAAGCGGTAGAGTGTACGCCGGAGGAACAATTGTTTCATTTTCATGAGAATCCGAACCCGAACTGTCCGGTAGGGAAAAATATTCACCGTGTTTTGGATAACCGATTGCTGGAGGTGCAAAAGGCAATGGAAGAAAAACTTTCCCAGATAACGCTTGCGGATGTGAAAAACGATGTTGCCTCATGTATAGAAAAAGAGCAGTAGAAAGGAAGCTTCAGATGATAAGTCTGGGGCTTTTATTTTATAGGAAAAAATCAGATGTAACCAAAAAAGCTACAAAAATTCTGATGTAACCATTGACGTTACATTAAAACCATGTTATAGTACAACCATCAGATGTAACAACAAGAGTTACAACAGAACAATTCAGGAGGTACTATTTTATGCAGAAAGTAGTAGAATTTTTACAGGCAAACCCAGTACAGTATTTAGCAACCGTAGGACGTGACGGAAAGGCAAAGTGCCGTCCATTCATGTTCTGCTTTGAGCAGGATGGAAAGCTCTGGTTCTGCACAAACAACACAAAGGATGTTTACAAAGATATGCTTGCGAATCCGGAAATCGAAGTATCCGTTTCTTCTCCAGAGTATGCATGGATCCGTCTTCATGGCAAGGCTGTATTTGAAGACAACATGAGTGTCAAGGAAGGCTGCATGAACAATCCAATCGTTAAGGGACAGTATCAGACCGCAGATAACCCGATTTTTGAGGTATTTTACCTTGAAAATCCTCACGGTGTGATCGCTGATTTCTCAGGAAATCCACCTTACGAATTCTAATTTTTATGAAACCCTGACATGTAGCACCAGCCCTCGCTTTTCGCGGGGGTTGCTGTTTAATAAAGGAGAAGTTTTGAAATGGCACATATGGATTATTTAAAGTTTTTGGTTGAAGAAATTCACTCCACCACAGTTGCAACAATCGGTTCAGACGGACATCCGCAGACAAGAATTATTGATATGATGTACTACGATGCGGATGGGGTATATTTTCTTACTGCAAAAGGAAAAGCATTTTACGAACAGCTTATGGAGCAGCAGTATGTGGCAATATCGGCGACAAAAGACAAGCGTGCAGTATCGCTTCGCGGAAACGTGAAAAATATCGGAAAGAAGAATCTTACTCTCATGTTTGAGAAAAATCCCTACATGAAAGAAATCTATCCGGGGGATACGTGGGAAGCACTCGAAGTATTTCAGTTGTATGAAGCGCAGGGGGAATACTTTGATATCAGCAATCCGTCAAAGATCGTAAGAGATACGATCCTGATAGGGAAAGGAGAGAAAATCCAAACCGGTTATTTCGTGGGACAAAAATGTATTGGCTGTAAACTCTGTTATTCTGTTTGTCCACAGAAATGCATTGACGTGTCTGGGAAGCCGGTTGTAATCGATCAGAATCATTGTCTTCATTGTGGAAGATGTGCAGAAATTTGTCCGAAGCAGTGCATTCAGAAAAGAGGTTAAGTATGATCTTTAAAAAAATCAGAAAAGGGCATGTAGACTGGAATAAATTTTTATGCGGGATTCCGGCAAAGGATTATGTGTTTCAAAAGGATGCATATGAGGATCAGATCAAAAATGCAGCAAAACTCCTAAAGGATGCCGATGCGGTGATCATCGGTGCCGGTGCGGGAGCTTCCACGGCGGCAGGACTTGCGTATGGTGGAAAGCGGTTTCGGGAAAACTTTGCGGAATTCATCGGAAAATATGGTGGTCAGTATATGACCGATATGTATGCAGCGGGTTTTTATCCATTTCCTTCGGAGGAAGCAAGATGGGGCTACTGGTCCAAACATGCGCTGATCAACCGGTTTGATCCACCGGCATTGCCGCTGTATCAGGAATTGTTTGCCATGGTGCAGGATAAGGAGTATTTTGTACTTACCACGAATGTCGATCATCAGTTTTACAAAGCAGGATTTTCGGCAGACCGGATTTTTGCAACACAGGGCGATTATGGAGAAATTCAGTGTCAGCGCGGCTGTCATCCAAAGGTGTATGATGCAAAAGAACTGTTTGAAAAGATGGATGCTGCCAGAAAAGACTGTCTGATCCCATCCGAACTTGTGCCCAAATGTCCGGTATGCGGAGGAAAAATGGCAATGCATCTGCGCTGTGATAGTTACTTCGTAGAAGATGAGGCATGGCATGAGGCTGCCGACAGATATGCGGATTTTCTGGAACAGAACAAAGATAAAAAGGTTGTACTTTTAGAACTTGGAGTCGGATTCAACACACCAATTATTATCCGGTTTCCGTTTGAGAAAATGGTACGTGAAAATAAGTCATACAGCCTGATTCGATTGAATAAAGATGAGGCGGTAGTGCCGGAAAGCTTTAAAGAGCGCGCAATTGGGATCGGCGGTGATATGGCAAAGGCAATTACTGCGATAAGAGGGAGTGTATTATGACACAGGAAGAAAGAAGATGCTGCCTGATTCAATATCTTCTGAAAGAGGAAATCCGTTTTCGGAAGCAAAAGATTCCTAAAGATAAACAGAGACAGGAGAATTTGCTCCGTTCCCTGATGAATACCAGATTGCCAAAACCAATCCCGGCAGATTTCTTAAGGATTCAGGACGAATATCTTATCGAAAGAAACAGGGAGCGAGGGATCACAGACATTGCAGACCTGACACCGGTAGCATCTGATCCAAGGCTTTATATCTGGCAGGGAGATATCACAACCTTAAAATGCGATGCAATTGTCAATGCCTGTAATTCGCAGATGCTTGGATGTTTTTCCCCGATGCATGCCTGTATTGACAATTTTATCCACACATATGCAGGGATGGAACTTCGCCTGAAAATGTATGAAATTATGAAAAAGCAGGGACATGAAGAAGAAACCGGAAAGGCAAAGATTACGTCCGGTTATAATCTTCCGGCAAAATATATTCTTCACACCGTAGGACCGATCATACAGTGGGAGGTTACAGGAAAAGAGGAAGAATTGCTGGCAAGCTGCTACAGAGAATGTCTCAAGCTGGCGGCGGACACGGGAGCAGAGTCCGTAGCTTTTTGTTGTCTGTCAACGGGGGTGTTTCGTTTTCCACAGCAAAGGGCGGCAGAAATCGCTACCGAGACGGTAAAGAATTATATCAATGAGGACAGCAGAATAAAAAAAGTCATATTTAACGTATTCAAGGACGATGATCTGAGAATCTATCATGCACTAATTGGATAAATCGTGTTAGAATAAAACTGTCACGTAAGACAGAAAGGAAATTATTCTATGGAAAAGAAAACCGGTTACGATGCAGTTGTATTTGATATGGACGGTGTGATTTTTGATTCTGAGCGGGCTGTGATGCAGTGCTGGAAGGAGCTTGCAGATAAATACCAGATTCCAGATATTGAGAAGGCGGTGCTTTCCTGTACGGGGACGACGATGAAACGGACGCGGGAGATTATGCTGGAAATTTATGGGGAGGATTTTCCGTATGATATTTATGCGAAAGAGTCCTCTGCTATCTACCACAGCAGATATGATGACGGCAGGCTCCCGATGAAGCCGGGGGTTGTGGAACTGCTCACCTTTTTAAAAGAAGATGGAAAGAAGATTGCGCTGGCATCTTCGACACGCAGACAGACCGTGACAAACCAGTTAAAGGATGCTGGAATTTTGGATTTTTTTGACAAAGTGATCTGCGGGGATATGGTGGAGCACAGCAAACCGGCACCGGACATTTTCTTAAAGGCCTGTGCAGAACTTGGGGTTGAACCGGAGCGCGCGTATGCGATTGAGGATTCCTACAATGGGATTCGTGCGGCACATGCAGGACATTTGCTTCCGATCATGGTTCCGGATCTGCTGCCTGCAAATGAAGAAATGCAGGAAAAAGCAGCGGTGGTGTTACCGGATCTATTCGAAGTGATTGCCTATTTGAAGGGAGAGGGAGCATGTTAATCGAGCAGTTTGATACATTTTTTTAGCCAGTCAATCATCATTTCCTCGCGCATAATAGCACCTAAGAGAACCAGATAGTCACCAAACTTCAGTTTCCTGTATTGCAAAAGTTTGTTATACTAAAGGAAATAAAAAAGAGGGAGATAAACATGAATAACTGGGAACGAATGAAAGCCGGCAGACTTTACAATGCCGACAGCAAAGATCTGGAACAATATCATAAATTTGGCATGGAAACCTGTGATAAATTCAACCGCACTCCGCTGTGGATGAAAAAAAGAAAACAGCGTTTGTTAGAAAAACTGATTCCATCTGCAAAGGATGGAGGAGCAGCCATTTTTGCCCCATTTTATTGTGAATATGGCGTCAATATCCATTTTGGAAAAGGCTGTTTTGTCAACTATAAATGTACATTTTTGGACTGTGCGCCGATTACGCTGGAGGATGGTGTGTGGGTAGGCGCAAATGTGACCATTGCAACCCCGTGTCATCCGTTTCTTTCCGATGAGCGGCTGCCGCAGCAGTATCCGGATGGTTTTCATGACCTGGAGTATGCAAAGCCCATCCATATCGGAAGCGGAAGCTGGATTTGTTCGAGTGTAACGATCTGTGGCGGGGTGACCATCGGAAAAAACTGTATTGTAGCGGCAGGGGCAGTCGTAACCCGCGATGTTCCGGATAACTGTATTGTGGCAGGTGTTCCGGCAAAAGTTTTGCGCAAACTGGATGAGCAGGATCGGATGCAGGTGTGGGATACTTACATGAAAAATGAAGTCCCGATGTCGGAGCGGGAAAGAGGGAGAAAGTAATTGCAAGTGTACATAAAGAATGCTACACTGATATCTATGAGGTGATGAAGGTATGGATGCAGTAACAATAATGACAGCTGTCAATAATTTAAATATGGTAAATACCCTCAATATGCTGGCAGTTCAGGATGAGAATTCGTTTATTGTGACAGAGAATGGAAAGGAATGTGAAATTATGAGTGGTTCAATTTTAGATACTTATATAGGAAAAGATTGTGCGGTAAGTTTATTTAATGATATGGGTGGTATCAAAGGAAAACTGATGGACGTGGATGCGCAGTGGGTGAAGATCGAGACACCGAAAAAGGGAACACAGTTTATCAACCGTAACATGATCCGCAGTGTTAATTTTGAAAATAAGTAGTAGTATTTCAGAAGCCATTTTCGCAGGAGAGAATGGCTTCTTTTTCAAAGACAAGGAGGAGCGGGGATGAAGATAACGGCAAAAGTGTATTATCACCTTCCGGGCTTGTTTGAATTTTATGAACTATACCGCGTGTTTCTTCCGTTATATCGGGAGCACAGGGACTGGTTTTATGACTGGTGTGAAATCGGTTCGATCTATGGAGCTCCGGCAGATTGTATCTGGGGCGGCGGACGTGCCGGTTTTGGAGAGAATGATCCGAAAGAAGTTCTGGCACTGATGCAGGAGTATGGAATATCCGCGCGGCTGACCTTCAGCAACTCTCTTTTAAAAGAGAAGCATCTTTCTGACCGGAAATGCAATGCGCTCTGTGCTTTACTGGAAGAAAATAAAGATGTGCAAAACGGTGTGATTGTCCATTCGGATCTGCTGTTGGAATATCTGAAAAAACATTATCCGCACCTTTATTTTGTTTCGTCCACCACAAAAGTAATCACGGATTTTAAGCAGCTGGTAGAGGAAATACGACGTGAAGATTTCCGGTATGTTGTTCCTGATTTTCGCTTAAATAAAGCCTATGACCGATGGAAGACACTGTCTTGGCAAGAAAAAGACAAGGTGGAGTTTTTGTGCAATGAATGCTGCTGGTTTGGCTGTAAGGACAGGAAAGCCTGTTATGAAGCGGTCAGCCGCAAGAATCTTGGAGAAAATAGGGAACATCACTGTACGGCACCGGAATCTGAGCAGGGATATTGCTTTTCCAAAGCCATGCAAAATCCGGGATTTATTGGAATAGAGGCAATCCAAAATGTTTACTTTCCAATGGGATTTTCTAATTTTAAGATCGAGGGACGGGGACTTGGAAGTGCACTGATTTTAGAGTTTCTGCTATATTACATGACAAAGCCACAATATCAGCTGCATGTCCGGGAAGAAATTTATCTGGATAACATGCTGGATTTGTTTTGAAAAATGTGCTAAAATTACTTGTTATCTGGAACAAAGGAGAGATACAGGAGAATGAAAGTATTATTTACGATTCTAGTAACATTTTTTGCAGGTATGGGAGCCGGACTTGGAACCGGTTTTGCCGGGATGAGTGCGGCAGCGGTTATCAGCCCGATGCTTATCACATTTCTTGGGATGGAGCCGTATATGGCGGTCGGGATTGCGCTGTCTTCTGATGTACTTGCCAGTGCAGTGTCTGCGTATACCTATGGAAAAAATAAGAATCTTGATGTGAAAAATGGTCTGATCATGATGGTTAGTGTCCTTGCATTTACCGTGGTTGGAAGCTATGTTTCAAGCCTTGTACCATCTGCCACAATGGGAAATTTTTCTGTCTTTATGACATTTTTGCTTGGTATCAAATTTATTGTTCGCCCGGTTATGACAACCAAAGAGACCATGCAGGGGGTATCCGCACAAAAGCGTGCCATCCAGTCGGTCATAAGCGGTATCTGTATCGGATTTATCTGTGGATTTGTCGGTGCTGGCGGTGGCATGATGATGCTTCTTATCCTGACTTCTGTACTTGGGTATGAACTGAAGACAGCGGTCGGAACCAGTGTATTTATTATGGCATTTACTGCGTTTACGGGAGCAGCTTCCCATTTTGTTATTGGTGGAAAACCGGACGGGCTGGTGTTTACGCTGTGTGTGATTTTTACCCTGATCTGGGCGAGAATTGCTGCGGTATTTGCAAATAAAGCCACACCGAAAACGCTGAACCGTGTGACGGGTGTGATTCTTGTTATTCTTGGAATCGTAGTATTTTTATTTTCACTTTGGGGATAGAAGAAATGCCTGGATCAAAAAATGATGCAGGCATTTCTTCTATTAAAAAATCAGTCCACCAAGGTAAGCGATGATGCAGCAGGCGATCGCAACCGGGAAAAGTCCGAGTCCTTTCCATGCCATAAAGATGCCGGCAATTAGAGCAAGCGCTCCTGCAAGCGGTGTGGCTGTGGCATCAATGATTGCCGGAAAGGTCATAACCGCGAGTGTGACATAGGGTACATAATACAGGAAAGAACGGATAAACCGGTTTTTGATCGGCTTGCGGATCAGCGTCAGCGGAAGCACGCGGATCAGATAACTGGTGATCGCTACGATTGCAATGTAGATATAAATATTTCCACTCATACATCTGCCCCCTGTTCTTTTTGTGCGTCAGCATTTTCCGGAGTGATCTCCGTCTGCGGAGGGAAACGCCATGCGGCGATTCCTGCGATGATCAGTGTCAGGATGATCGTGCGCGTTCCGCTGGAAATGTCACGGATAACCGGGAGACGGCTGCACAGGTAACTTGCTGCAAAACTGATGATGATCAACACCAGCACGACTTTGTCTTTTCTGGCAGGTGGGATGATGATTGCCAGAAACATACCAAACAAAGAAACGCTGAGTGCTTTTACCATATCACCCGGCAGCAGATTGCCGGCGATGACACCGGCGGCGGTCCGATGGACCAGCCCGGAAGTGCGACAAGAAAGGCACCGTAACTGTAGTAGGGATTGAGATATCCGGGGCGCCCGATGGCAATGCCAAACAGCTCGTCCGTCAGGTCAAATGCGACAAGAAACCGGTGAATCATCGGCGTATCCGGTGAAAACCGCTGGCTCATGGCGCAGCTCATCAGAAGATAGCGTGCATTGGCGATGATTGTCATCAGACACAGTTCAATATATGTGGCACCGGCACCGATCAGAGTAAATGCGATGTATTCGCCGGCCGATGCATTTTCCAGAAAGCTGGTCACGAACCCCTGAAGCGGAGTCAGACCAGCCTGTTTTGCAGAAATACCTAAAGAGAAAGAAACAGCGAGGTATCCAAGTCCGATGGGAATGCCATCGCGAAATCCTTCCCGGAAAGCTTTTGTATCCATAAAATCCCCTTTTGTAACTATCAGATAATGTAAAACCAGGATTCATCCTGTTCTTTGTGGTGAAGCGATTCATCACCACTGTGGTAGATCAGTTCCTGGTTGCGGACACTGACCTTGGTGCCTTTTTTAATGGACTGGGTAATAAATGAGTTACCACCTATTACAACCCCCTCCTCAATGACAGTTTCCCCACCGAGGATGGAAGCACCGGAGTAGATTGTTACATTGTCGCCGATGGTTGGATGACGACGCACATCGCGCAGTTTCTGACCGCCTTTGGTGGAAAGGGCACCAAGTGTAACGCCCTGATACAGTTTGACATGGCAGCCGATAATGGTTGTTTCACCGATCACGATGCCGGTACCGTGGTCAATAAAGAAATATTTGCCGATGGTTGCACCCGGATGGATGTCGATACCGGTTTTGCTGTGCGCCTGTTCCGTCATCATACGCGGGATAAGCGGAACACCCAGCAGAAACAGCTCATGTGCCAGACGGTATACGGTGATGGCATAAAGTCCCGGATAGGAAAATACGATCTCATCTTTGCTGCGGGCAGCAGGATCACCGTCATAGGCAGCCTGCAGATCTGTCTCCAGGTATTCACGGACTTTTGGAATCCGCCGCATAAAAGAAACGGTTGCATTCTGTGCAAACTCTTCAATGGCTTCCTGGCAGTCATTGCATTCGTGGGTATATTTTAATACGACACAGATCTGTTTGTTCAGGTGGAACATGACATCTTCGATCATGGTGGAAACGGTGTGCTTTACGTTGTAGATCTTGTGCGTCTTGTCGCGGAAAAATCCCGGATAGACAATGGAAAACAGACTGTCAAGGATATCCATGATCTCGGCTTTGTCGGGCTGGTTGTAGATATCCATCTTGTCAACCGCACGCCCTTTTTTGTAATCTTCGAGGATATCGTCAAGGATTCCTCCAACTTCCTGTTCAATGATATTTTTCATAAAAGAATTCACTCCTTTTCTTTTCCTTTTAACTGTACGAGGATGATTGCCGAAAACATCAGCACACATCCGATCAGCTCACGGCTGCTCAGCCGCTCCTGCAAAATAAGAAATCCCGCCAGCAGGGAGAAAACAGATTCCATGCTCATAAGAATAGAGGCCGCTGCGGGAGGAAGACCGCGCTGTGCGAAAAACTGTAAGGTGTAGGCGATGCCGTTGGAACAGACACCGGCATATAAAATCGGCAGCCATGCGGCAAGAAGCAGATGCATCTGCGGATGCTCCAGCAAAAGCGCCGGGACAAGGGAACAGATGCCGCAGGCAAAAAATTCAATACACGCCAGCATCACATTGTCCGCGATCGGTGCAAAATAATCGACGGCAAGGATCTGTAAAGAAAATGCCAGTGCACAGCAGAGTGTATAGAAATCTCCGCGCTGTAAATGCGTGATTCCATCGGTCATGCACAAAAAGTACAGACCGCAGACCGACAACAGGATTGAAATCCAGATGCGGGCAGAGGTCTTTTTCCGGAAAAAGATGCCGATGATTGGAACAAGTACAATATACATGGCGGTAATAAACCCGCTTTTTCCGACCGTTGTGTACTGAATGCCAATCTGTTGCAGATTGGTTGCGATACAAAGTAAAATGCCGCAAATGATTCCGCCGGGCAATGCCGCTTTCCAGCACAGACGCCGCTGACGGCCGGATTGTCCCGCCGCATGTCCCCGGTAAAAAATCACGGGAAGCAACACCACACCGCCGATCAGTGACCGTGCAGTGGTGAAAGTAAACGGTTTCACGTAGTCCATTCCCACGCTCTGTGCGACAAAGGCGAATCCCCAGATCGCAGCAGTTAAGAGAAGCAGAAGGGAATGCTTAATGGTATTTTGATTCATAAAAATTCCTTTGTTATCTGAGGTAATAAAAAGCCAGATGCAATGTGCGATTCTCAAAGAGATACCGCAAAGCACAGGCTTTCTACTTATTATAGAGTATTCAACATATTTGTTCAAGTGCAAATAAAAACACAAAACCTTTTGCGGATTTATTACAATATCATAGTGTAAGAGAGAAATCCCTGGGACGTCTTTGGGAAACAGAAAGGAATCACAACGTGACAAAGCAAAAGTTTGACGAATTTATCCTTGCGCATGGGCGGGACATCCTGTGGTTTTGCAGGATGACAACCGGAAATGCACAGGAAGGCGAGGAACTGTATCAGGATACCATGCTTACGTTACTGGAACAGATAGAAAAACTGGACGAAGCGAACAATACCAAAAGTTATGCTCTGTCCGTGGCAGTCCGTCTTTACAAAAACCGCAGAAGAAAATTTGCGTGGCGGATGCGGATTGCACCGCAGGAAAGTTACGAGGAACATCTGCAAAATGGCGGGAAAACACCGGAACATAAAGAAACCAATCCGGAGGCACAGATTCTGCAGGAGGAAACCATACAGGAAGTGCAAAAAATGGTGCAGCAGCTTCCGGAAAAATACCGGCTGGTGGTCTATCTGTATTATTCGGCGGACATGAAACTGACGGAGATTGCGGAGTGCCTGCATCTGTCGGTAAATACCGTAAAGACCCGCCTGCGCAAAGCAAAACTTCTTTTAAAGGAAAAATTGGAGGTAATCGGATATGAACGATGAACAGTTGGATGAGATTTTAAGAAACGCCCTTACACCGCAGCGGGAAATCAAAGAGGAGGAAATTTTACTGAAGAAACGCAGAAGGGAGGAAAAGACAATGAAAAACAGGAAAATTAAAATGGCAGGAATCGCAGGAACGGTAGCGGCGGCACTGGCACTTGCCTGCATTCTTCCACAGACCTCGTTTGCCGAGCAGATCAAAAAGATGTTTCAGGGCTATTGGGGACAGCAGAGTGAATTGACCGATTATGTCACAAGAGGCGTATTCAGCGATCAGGATGAACATATGCTGTTTTCCGTGGAGGAAGTGCTCTCGGACGAAGTGGCTGTGAGTGTGGTTGTGCGCTATGAGGCAAAGGATGAGGCCGGCGAAAAATGGCTGGCAACCGAAGGTCCGGCGGGAACGGAAAGCTACGATGAGAATGGAAATCTTTTTCCGGACAGGCAGTTGTATCTACTGTGGGGAAAGAAAGATGATTACCGTAGCTTAACAAGCAGTGCACAACTGATCCGGGGACAGAGTGATGAAAAAGTACAGTATTTTGTGCTGAATCTAAGCTATGGAGAGTGGTCTGCCCGTCTAAAAAAGGCGACATTGTGTTACGATCTTCCAACAAAAGATGAAAATATGACAGCGCTGGATACCAGCTGCAACGTTCCTGTTTATGAATATACATTGAAGGCAAAAGATCAAAAGCAGATCAGCCCGAAGTACTATGAGCCAAAGCGGATGCGGCTGACGCAGCTGAGTGTTGTCATCTATGGAACAACTACCGAGTATTATAGAAAAATGCAGAAGGATGCAGAATGGCCATTTGGCTTAGAAAGATGGGGGAAGGATCAGGAAAGCGTGGGAGAAGATCTTGGAAAAACCTCTTTGATTTATAAGGATGGAACGCGCAACTGGAATATTGCAGATCCTTATATAATTGATAGCATTAAGGATTCAAGGGCAAAGAAAACCTATTCGGACTGCAATGCAGTGTTACAGTCAGGAACTTTCTACAGGGTAACTTCGTATCTTGGGTTACAGGTGGCGAATAAAATTGATCCACAAGAGGCCAGTGAGATTGTTATGCGAACGAAGAACCGGGAAGTGACGTATGAACTGATCAAAGAAGAGTGATGGAAACTTCTTTTGATAAATTGCTGGTTAACTGCGTGGTCTGGGGCCTTTTGTTTTTCAGAGGGACGGATTTGCGGGGACTGTTCTAAATATAAGTTTTTTCGATGCGACGGAAGAAGGGGGGACATTCTCTTTCTACAGAAAAATTTATAAGTTATT
>ERZ791624.300-NODE-300-length-35945-cov-2.179716_pt1 | contig 35945 bp, 29 predicted proteins | sample MGYA00510058_ERZ791624 | MGnify/ENA primary metagenome ERZ791624 (study PRJEB30046, sample SAMN00715158) | human gut metagenome | study: EMG produced TPA metagenomics assembly of the A metagenome-wide association study of gut microbiota in type 2...
ACGATATGAGATACTGTATCCGGATTTTTTATGGTTAAACTTGTTTTCCCCTTTAATATCCGTTACAATCAAACATGGAGAGACGGCGGCAATATATTAAGATATGCATGTTATTCTGTTCTGTCAGGAAAGGAGATGGGACATGGATAACGAATTAATATATTCCGCTGATGCGACATATCAGAAAGCACAGTATGATGCCAGTGCCAAGCGCTTGCTTGGACAGAAGATCATATTGGCGCATATACTGATCAGGGTAGTAGAAGAATTTAAAGGTATGGATGCAGATACGGTTGCTTCGCTGATCGAGGGCAAACCGTATATCAGTCAGGTTCCGGTAGAACCGGGATTAACGAACAAAGAAACGGTGGATGCCAGAACCGGTGAACGGATTGTCGGACTGAATACAGAAAGTTCCGAAATTGATGAGGGAAAGATATATTTTGATATTATCTTCTATGTACGGATGCGGGATGGACTGGCGAAAATGATCATTAATTTGGAAGCCCAGAAGAATGAACCGACAAAGTATTTTATCTTAAATCGGGCAATCTTCTATACGGCAAGACTGGTGTCATCCCAGAAAGAGCGGGAATTTACAGGTTCTGATTATAACGAGATTAAGCAGGTGTATTCGATCTGGATCTGTATGAATATGAAAGAGAACAGTCTGAGTCATATTCATATGGTAAAGGATGATTTACTTGGTGAACAGGACTGGAAGGGCAATCTGGATATTTCAAATATCGTGATGATTGGTCTGGCAAAGGAGATTCCACCAAAGGAAGAAAGATATGAACTGCATCGATTGCTTGGAGCGTTACTATCGCAGACAATGACAGCAGAACAAAAATTGAAGCTTATGAAACAGGAGTATGACATACCGGTAGACAGACACGGTATAAGAGATGGGGTGAAGATCATGTGCAATCTGAGTGAAGGCGTAGAGGAAATGGGATATGCCAAGGGCGAAGCCGCTGGCAAAATCATTGGAAGATCTGAAGGAAGATTAGAAGGAAAATCTGAAGAAAGAGCTGATATTATCCTGAAAATGCATAAGAAAGGCTATTCCTTAGAGCAGATCATGGATGTAACCGAAATGAGTGAAGCTGAAATCAAGGCAATTATAGGATAAGAACATAAGCAGAACAGATAACATGTATATTTTAGTAGAAGTCCGGATATGGCAGAAATGCTGTATCCGGACTTTTAAATTTGTAAAATGGTGCAAAATATCTAAAAAATGAAAAATGTTTTGTGGACTATTGACAGTCGTTTTTTTTTTTTTATAATGTTTATGCTTTTTTACAGACATCGGGGAATTATGCACAAAAATGAAGAAAAAGCAATGTAACTTATAGGAGATCATAGTGTAAGAGAAAAGGAGATCAGAAAAATGAAAACAAAGCAAATGAAAAAACGAATTATGAGCATGATACTTGCTCTGGTGATCGGTATCTGCTGTATCGTACCGGCAGCACCGGCAATGAAAACAGAGGCAGCATCATTAAAGAGTGTGGCAAAGAAGGTTACATTTGGTGAATATAACAATGTAACTATAAATGGCACACAGGAAACTGTATTAAAGGTCGTATTAAAGTCAAAAGGTAAATTCTACCTTACAGCACCATCGACAAATAGTTTGGAGAATGTACATGCAGAACTGTATAATTCCAATATGTCGAAGCTCGGAGAGTATGAACGTTTTTTCAGCCTTGGTGATATTTCAAATGATGAGTTTGGAGTTGAGGAGTTGAAAGCCGGTACGTATTATATCCGTCTTTATGCAATATCTGTGGATGATTCCAATCCTGTACAGACAGCCGCATATTTTACAAGATTTGAGCCGACAAAGAAGCCAAGTATTGATATCTGCATTACATTAAAAAGGAAAAAATCAATTCAGTTAGGTGCGATCTTCAATAACTGTTCCAAGCAGAAACTGGCTTGGCAGTCTTCTAAGAAAAAGGTTGCAACTGTTACATCTAAGGGTAAGGTAACAGCAAAGAAGAAAGGTACCGCAATCATTTCATCTTCACACCGAATGGTGAGGAATCCCGAATCAAAGTTATAGTAAAGTAAAGACTGGAACTTAATAATTATGAAGACCTTGGAGAGTTTCTCTAAAAACTATAATTATGTAATACAAGGAGAGATGCTTATGAATAAGATGAAAAAGATTCTGGCAGTGCTGTGCATTGCCATAGCAGTTGTTATGTGTCTTCCAAATCTGAAATTCCTGTCGAGGGCTGGTTTTGGGGATTATTTTGATTCTGTAAAAGTTGAATATGGCGGAAGTGTTACGCTGATACCGGATCTGAGCCGGTTGCCATCTGATTTTGAAATTGGTCAGGTTAAATGGTGGACAGGTGAATATGATAGCGATATAAATGGGTATACATGTACATTAAAGAATGTGACAAAGACAGATAGTTATAGTTATGTTGTTGCATCTATTCAAAATAAGGATAACACAAAGACTTTAGATTATGTTTTTACTATTTCGACCGGATCAGGTCCTACTGTGTCAATAGTCGGTGATCGTGGACGAAAGGTAACTTATGGTAAGTCTGCTTCCTTAGAAGTAAAAGCAGGTAACGGGCAGGGCAAGCTTACATATAAGTGGTTTAAGCAGGAAGCCGATTCTAATAAGTTTACAGTATTATCATCAACAGGTAATAAGATCACAACCGATAAGATTACAAAAAATGCATATTATTACTGCAGGGTAGTGGATGAGGCTGGAAGTGTCAGTTCGGAGTATTTTACAATCAATGTTGATAACAAGTTATCTGCAAAGGCGGTTGGAGACAGCTCGATTATTGCGTCTCCGAATGAAAAACTGACCTTGAAGGTAAAGGCAAGCTGTAAAGCAGGCAAGTTAACCTATAAATGGACAAAATCGGCATATAATATGAATGGTACGAAAGAAGTCGGAACCGGAGCTTCCATAACCTGTAAAGCACCAAAGCGCATCTCCGGACAAACTACATCTGTGAGCTATACCTGTATGGTTACCGATGAGTGTGGAAATGAAGTGTCAATAACATTCAGTGTCTATGTAATCGGAAAACAGTTTAAGAAGCTTGATTCAAATAAGATTTATATCATAGGCGGAAATGCCGATCTTGATATGAAGAAGCTTGTGGAAAAGAAATATCCGGAATATAAGAAAAAGGTGGAGTATATCAATCTGAATACGGGTATCTCGAGTCCGGAATATTATGCAACGGTGATGGCTATACTCGAAAAAAATCCAAATGTTACGATCATGGTTGCAATGGATACTGCTGTAACAGATAAGTTCCTGTCTACCGGGGTATTTACAGATATGGATAAGCTGGGACTGACCGAAGCATACAGCCAGTCTTATCCTTATACCAGAAAAGCAGGAACCTATAAAGGAAAGCTTACAGCTGTAGCTCCATATGTAGCACCGGGAACCTTTATGTATGATCCGGACATTGCAAAGAAAGTCCTTGGAACTTCTGATCCGGATCAGGTGCAGAAGATGGTCGGTACTGCAGACGGTTATCTGAAGGTTGCGGCGAAAATGAAGAAAGCCGGTTATTATATGACTTCGGGTGCATCACGATGTGATGAGGAAGGAACTGTTAAAATCCAATATGGAATGCTGCATCAGATGGCAGGGGATCAGTATGCTTGGTTTAATAGTGATGATTGGGATGATAATAAGACCTATATGTTATCTGCAGCAGACAAGAAGATTGCAAAGAAGATAGCAGCCGGAACAGATGAAAACGGATATGATACAGGAATAGGTATGTGGACAACGGAATGGGTGAACGATATGAATTCCGGCAAGGTGTTCGGCTGGTTCTCCTGCTCATGGGCAGCCAATATTCTATAGTATTTGACAAGCCGATGGCAGTGTGTCAGGGACCGATCTCCTATTGCTGGGGCGGAACCTATTTCGCGGTAAAGGGTGGCAAGAAGGATGAGACTGCAGCACAGTTCTTAAAATTAGTATGCTGTGATCCGGATGTGATGAGCACCTTTGATGCTTTTGATACCTTTTGCTTTCCGAACAATACAGTTGCCATGAAGAATCTGATCAAGAAGGGAAAGAATCCGAAAGATCTTAATGGAGAGCAGGTCGCTATGAAGGGCAAGCAGAATCTGTATGAAGCATATGATAAGATGGCAAGAAGTATCAATGGTGGTTCTTATAAGATCTCAAAACCAAAGGTATCCCTTATCAGCAATGGTATCGTGAAAGGTTCTGACGGAAAGTATTACTATGTCAAGAAAGGTTGATCCAGTCAGCAGAGACCGGCTTCTTCAAGGTAGGCAAGAAGACCTACTACATCAAGAAAGGTGTTATGCAGAATAAGAAGACCGGATTTGTAAAGTATGGCAAGAAGAACTACTATGTAAGGAAGGGCGTTTGCAGTACAAAGAATGAATTCGTAAAGGTGGGCAAGAAGACTTATTATCTGAATAAGGGCGTGAAGAATACCAAGACCGGATTTGTAAAAGTAGGCAAGGCAACTTATTATGTAAAGAACGGTCTGAAGACAAGCAAGACCGCATTCATCAAGAATGGTAAGAAAGAATGTTATGTCAAGAATGGTGTATGGAAGAAATCTTATACCGGCAATGTCACCTATAGAAATCACGTTTACTATGTGAAGAAGGGTGTAAAAGTGAAGAAAGTAAGATAGTTATTCGTGGCAGGCGCAAATAATAATCTGTTTATTTGTGCCTGTCATGATTTTTACATTGATAAAAACGATTAAGGAGAAATAGGAGGAAAATGAAAAACAGAATAAAACAAATTGTGATTTGGGGCATGGTGGTGGCTTGTATTATTTGCAGTGTAAATATTCAAACGACTACTGTAGATGCGAGTACGACAAAAAAAGTTTCAATCAGCAAATCATCTTTAAAATTAAAGACGAAAGTGAAATACAAGCTAAAGGTTAACGGAACAACAAAAAAGGTTGTATGGAAAAGTTCGAATAAAAAGGTAGCAAAAGTATCGCAGTCGGGGTTAGTTAAAGCTATAAAGCCCGGAAAGACTGTTGTATCGGCAAAGGTAGGGAAAAAGACCTATAAGTGTACCGTGAGAGTATATACAGGTACATTTAAGCACAAACACAAATATAAGGAAATAATAAAAGTTGATGCGACATTTTTGATATTAGATCCGGCTATAGTTACATCGGACGAATTTGATACTGCTGGGGCAAATTTTGGATACAAAGAAGGTGATTGTCTGGGGGAAGTACTTACTGTTCAGGATATACCGGATTTCTATTTTAGTTATGATAATGGTGGAGGAACCATTTATAAGGGTATATATTGCCGGGGAAAGCTGATAGATAAGACTCATTTTAGGAGAGATACATTGAAAAATGATGGTTTTGATAATGTCGGTAATGTATCACTTGTTACCGGCAACAATAGCAGAATTATCGATCTGACTAAGTTGGAATGGTATTGTATTCATAATGAGACAACCTCCTATAATGAATGTGTTTATTGCGGAGAGACCGGGCATGTTAATTATGGCCATGATGCCCATAAGGAAGTATCCATTGATAATGAATCTGAGAAAAAATACTATAATCCTAATTGCACATGTAGAAAATTTGCAGCAAAGCAATATGGCAGATGCTTTCTGCTTCCTGTAAAATCTGTAAGGGAAGAACCCCCTTATGTTATAACATCTTATGGTAAACTCAAGATCAAATTCAGCAGATGCAAACACAAAAACGGACTTGACTATTATTATTCAACTGATATAGAAGAAGAAAAAAGATATAAGTGTCGTGATTGTGGGGCAGTACTTAGCGAATCAGATTTGAAATAAGATTAAAAGATCCGGATATGGCAGAAATGCTGTATCTGGATTTTTTTATTTTTTTTTTTAAAACTTTTTTGTAAGCTGACCTGTCTGCTATAGTAGATGCTTTCGTTATGAAAAAAGGTGCGACTATTTATAGAAAGAAAAAGTAAAATGTGCAAAATATCTAAAAAGCAAGAATATTTTTGTAGACTATTGACATCCGTTTTTTTTTTTTTATAATATTTGTGCTTTTTTACAGACATCAATGAGGTTTACATAAGTATAAGAAAAGCAATGTAACCGATAGAAGGCATAGTGTATAAGAGAAAAGGAGAGAGATGGATGAAAAAGAATAAGATGAAAGAACGCATCATGTGTCTTGTATTAGCCGTGATGCTGGGTATCAGCGGTATCATACCTACGGCACCGGTATTAAAGACGGAGGCAGCATCATTATCAGCGGCGGATGATTCCCAGACAGTGATAGGATGTCATAGATTGCATGATACATCTTATGCTGCGGTACAGGTAGGCAATAAGATTTATTATTCAAGTGACAGAACGGGTTATATCTTTTGCTATGATGTCAAGAAAAAGACAAACAAGAAGTTGGCAAAGCTGCCAAAACAGGTAAGAAATAAGAATACATATTATTCCAATAAGAATTATGCCAATATCAGCAACATGTTTTACTATAAAGGATATCTTTATTGTGGTTTAAAGGATGATCTTATGTGTTATGGCATTATTCGCGTAAATGTGAAAAATGGAAAGGTGAAAAAATTATTTTTTGAGCGTTCATCAATCAGCGTTTCGCCGGAGCCGGGTTTTGAGTTTTCCATTTATAAGAATAAGATATATTATGCATATTCAAATGGCACTTCAAACTATAATTATTATTTTGCATCTATGAATCTGGATGGCTCTCATAAAAAAGTAATCAGCCAAAAAGCGCTTACGAAAGTGTGTCGAAATGTAAAGGACAGCCGCATGATTGTTTATAGAGATGCGGTGTATGTCTATAACAACTTTGATGTTTTCTACAAAATAAATAAAAAAGGGAAAAAGACAAAGATCAAGAATCTGCCGAAAACATATATGAAGGTTAAGGTCAGCACATCCGGCTGCGTAATTGACGGTGAGAAAGCACAGTATAAGGGATATGAATATGACTCAATGGGATCTTTTGGCCTGTTAAACAAAAAGAATATTGCGACAGGAGAAGAAAAGGCCATTAATTCCAGCTCAAGCGAGAGAAGAAGCTATATTGTGCTTGGAGACTATATTCTGTTAAGAAAGAATAAAGCAAAGAAGAAACTGGGTGAATGTAAAATCACCCTTCAGCTTCTTAATAATAAAGGTAAGAAAATCAAAGATCTGTATAGCTACAATGTAAATTATAATGAGTAATATATCACAATTTTAAAAGCAAAGGAGAGATGATTATGAAAAAAATGAAGAAACTACTGGCGCTTATGTGCATCGCTATAGCTGCACTCATATGGCTGCCGGGACTAAAGTTTCCGGTAGAGGCGGGAAGTATTGATTACGAGGAGATGGTGTTGGTAGAATCCGGAGGAGATGTCACCTTATCAATAATCTCAGTAAGTTAAATCTACCGGCAGGTTTTGAGGTGGGTAGTTGTAACTGGATTACAGATGGTGAAACTGTCAGTGCAGATGGTGGAACTGTCAGTGCAGATGGATTGTCATATACATTGAGAAATGTTACAAAATCCCAGTTTGTTTATGTATCTATATCCGACAAGAATAGTAGAGATGGAAAATTTTGTGAATTTTATATTTATGTAAATTTTCAAATATAACAGCTAAAGCAGTTGGCAATAATACGGTGATAGCGAACTCAGGAGAGAAAGTAACACTAAAGGTATCCGCAAGCAGTGATCAGGGGAAACTTACATATACATGGTATAAAGGACAGTCATACGGAGGAGATGTAGGACAGTTAGGCCATAAAGCATCTTATACCTGTACGGCGCCGGTAAACAAAACAAAAAAGCTGAAGACTGAGGATTATCACTGTGTGATTTCTGATGAAACGGGTAATTCAAGCACAGTTTCCTTTACTGTATGTGTAAACAGTACAGCCAAAGAGAGCAAATTAAAGACAAATAAGGTCTATATTCTGACAGGGGATAGTCAGGTGGAACAGGTGATAAAGGCGGTTAATAAGAAATATCCGTCTTATACAAAGAATATCGAAGTGATCAAATATGAAGTTGGCGGAGAATCAGCTGAATATTATGCATTAGTACAGCAGAAGCTTGCAAACAATCCCGAAGCTACGTTTATCGTTTTGATGTATTCATCAAAGCTGGATGTACTTTTATCTACAGGAGTATTTACAGATCTGGACAAGCTTGGACTTACAGATGCTTACAGCCAGTCTTATCCATATACCAGAAAAGCAGGAACCTATAAGGGCAAGCTTGTAGCGATGACACCGGAAGCAACACCGGGAGCATTTATGTTTGATCCGGATATTGCACAGAAGGTTCTTGGAACTTCAGATCCTGAAAAGGTTCAGAAGATGATCGGAACAGCTGATGGCTATCTGTCTGTTGCTGCAAAAATGAAAGAGGCCGGTTACTATATGACCTCCGGAGCATCAAAAAATACAATGAGTGGTTGTGAGGGTATTCTCAATGACATGATAGGGGATACATCGTATTCTTACGAGGATAATAGCAAGGTATTTATGTTATCTGAAGCAGATAAGAAGACTGTGGAAAAGATCGCGAAGGCGACCCGTAGAAATGGATATGATACAGGAAGCTCGATGTGGACCAGTGCTTGGGTGGCTGATATGACATCCGGTAAGGTATTTGGCTGGTTCTCCGGCACCTGGGGACAGTATAGCATGACATTTGACAAGCCGATGGCTGCCTGTCAGGGACCATTTGCCTATAGCTGGGGTGGTACATACTACGCAATTAAGAGCGGCAAGCAGGATGAAGCAGCAGTGCAGTTCCTAAAAGCCTTATGCTGCGATCCTTCTGTAATGAGTTCTCTGGGCGACCTTCCAAATAATACCGTTGCAGCTCAGAAGGTGATCAGTAAGGGTAAGAATCCTGCAGCTATGAAAAATAATCAGAATATTTATAAAGTATTCGATAAGATGGCAAGAAGCATCAATGGTGGTTCTTATAAGATCTCAAAACCAAAGGTGTCCCTTACAAGTAATGGCATTGTAAAGGGATCTGACGGAAAATATTACTATGTAAAGAAAGGTCTGATCCAGTCAGGCAGAAGCGGATTCATCAAAGTTGGCAAGAAGACCTATTACATCAAGAAGGGCGTAGTGCAGAATAAGAAGACCGGATTCGTGAAGAACGGCAAGAAGTACTACTATGTAAAGAAAGGTGTCTGTAGTACAAAGAATGAATTCGTAAAGGTTGGTAAGAAGACCTATTATCTGAATAAAGGCGCAAAGAACACCAAGACCGGATTTGTAAAAGTCGGTAAGGCAACTTATTACGTTAAGAAAGGTCTGAAGACTACACAGACAGCATTCATCAAGAATGGCAGACAGGAATACTATGTCAAGAATGGCGTATGGAAGAAGTCTTATACCGGAAATGTCACCTATAGAAATCATGTTTACTATGTGAAGAAGGGTGTAAAAGTAAAAAAGGTGAGATAATACATGAAGAATAGATTGAAGCAGATCATTGTCTGGTGCATGGTGGCAGCATTGCTATGCGTGAATTGCTCATTTACATCAGAAGCGAAAACAGGCAGTAAGGTTACAGTTCCAAAGACATCTATTACGTCAGTAAGATCCAGATCAGCGGGACAGGTGACAGTAAGATTTAAGAAGTCAAAAAAGGCGGGCAGCTATCAGATTCAGATCAGCACAGACAAGAAGTTTAAGAAAGGCGTAAAAAGCCAGAAAGTCAGTGCCGGGAAAAAGACTGTTACATTTAAGAAGCTGAAGCAGGGCAAAAAATATTATGTCAGAGTGCGTGTGTACCGGACTGTAAAGAAGAAAAAATATCACAGCGCATGGAGTAAAGTGAAGTCTGTTAAAGTGAAAAAGAAGACGACAAAGAAGGACTCCGGTCAGAAGAATACTGGTGATAGCAACAAGTCAGAGAACACCACGGATGTAACAGATACCCTGAGAACACAGGAGCTGCCAAGGATACAGATACCACTGGGAACACGAATTCCGGCGGACAGCAGGATGCAGGAAACGGTGGACAAGAGTCCGAGGATCAAAAAAAAGAGTGGGATGGTACAGTAGAGCTGGAAAAAATGGAATATGAACTGGGAGATGAAATAAAGGTTCATTATTCCAAACAGCCGGAATGTGCAGGAGAAATAAAGGAATATTATACTTATGGTAATCGGGGAGAATATATCGATTATACAGAAAGATATACCAAAAAGAATGAGGATGGAAATGTGGTATGTACGAGTGTCGGACATACCAGCCTGTGTATTATATTCCCTGAGACAGAACATTATAAAGAGACATGGATTGCTTTGGGAAAAGTGAGAATATACAATAATGAAGATCCACTTGGAGGATTTAATCTGTCCGGTTATAAGTACGGGGAAACCATGAAGAAAGAGGTTGGAAATACAACCGTAACGAATGGTACAGGTTCTTTTTGCGAATGGTTTGCATGTGAAGGTAATGCTGCGTGGTTAGAGGAGCATATAACCTATAAGGTATCGGATGCTACGCCGAAAGAATACAGTAATCTTATGGAATGGGCAGGCTGGAATACTTCAGAACCGGAAATAAAAGTAGAAACCTATAATCTGAAAGGAGTATATGGAGAGACAACATCTATTACAACTCCGACCACAAGTGGAAAAGTACAATTTTCCGGCAAAGCAATGTCACAGTGTAAGCTTACTGTAACAGCTGGTGCAGGTGTGCGCGTGTGCAGACTGGATGCTTACAAGGATGGCGTTTTATATGACACTATGTATGTTGCTCCGAAGCCATATGATGAAGATGGAAATCTTCTTGATGCAGAATTGTATACAAAGGTTCGGAGAAATGTAGAGGCAAAGCTGTGGACAGATGATATGTCGAATTATGATAAGCTGAAAACTCTTGCAGATTATATTTCAACGACAGCGCATTATCCGGGATATCAATGTACTCAAAAAGATGTAAATCCGACTCTGTGGGATGGATTCTCAGTCGATGGTATGGCGCTTTATTATAATATGTTCGATATGCCGGTCTTAAACCGTGCGATGGCATTGCGTGGCGGTATCATAACCTGTGTGGCTATAGATATTGTCTGTGCTGCGGCAGAGAAGGATCTGGGGCTGAATTATCTGTATGATAAAGCGACAGATACTGTTGCAGAAGGTGAGGGTGTATGGCTTACGATCGGAGATGCCAGTACCAATCCAAGCGCAGGAGCACATGAGTCTCTGGCATACAAGGATGCCGATGGCAATATCGTATATATCGATGCGCAGGGAAGAAAGGCAAGAAATTCATGCGAAGAACACGGCTGTCTGGATAAGGTCATCAGAGACTAGATCCGTGCCGGACGTGAAGAAGCGAAGAATATAGAGGCAAATATTTAATCAAATAATTAAGGAGATGGATGAAATATGAAACAATTTTTCAAATCACATGCAATTTTATTCAGTATGCTTGCAGTTCTGATCGGATGCTTAATTTATCCGAATCAGGCAGATGCAAAGACATATCAGACGCAGGATAACTATATTGGCGGTGGCGGATGTTCCGTTGTGATCAGCAATAATAAGGTATACTATTCGATCACAGAGACCGGAAGGATCTTCTGCTACGATATCAAAACGAAGAAGACAAAAACCATTGCCAAGGCAAGTGGAAAAGGATTTGGCAGCTTAAGGAAAAAGGGAAATTATCTCTATGCAGTTTATGACAATTATGGCGGTTCTGATGGATCAGATGAGTATATCGTACGTGTGTCCATTAAGACCGGTAAAAAAACAAAGCTTGCAAGAGGCCGTAATTTTGTATTTGCCGGCAAAAAGATCTACTATACAAAGACTCAGCATATCAAGACCGGTGATGTAGAATATGATAAGACGATCGGTACATATTCCATGTCACTTACCGGAAAGAATAAAAAGAAAGCAAAGTCTGTCGTATTGAATACAGAGCGTGATGGAAGAACTCCGATCAAGACCTCCAAGGGTTCTCTGACCTCCCGGGGCAAGACGATAGGTAGTTTATATTTCCCACAGGCGATAGATTACAAGACCTCAAAAGGCAAGAAAACCGAGATTTATAATGTGCTGAAAGATAAGAATGCGACCAGTACTTCAACGGTTTCTTATTATACGTTGCAGGGCGACTACATCGTGTATAAGAAATATGATAAAAAGGGATATTCCAAACTGGTTCTTGTGAAAAAGAACGGAAAAGGAGCAAAGGTTATATATTCAGCACCTTCTGTAAGCGGCTGGTAAAATGAAAATACAGGCGTTACAGCCGGTCGGTGTCAGGTGAGGGTCAGAACTTATAGCGTCAGATAGACAGTTAGAGCTTATGGCATCAGATGGACGATGTTGTATTTAGCATACGGCATCAGATACAGATAATAGAATTTATTTGTATCTGGTGCCGTTTTTTTACGCATTGTGATGGTAAAAAATGCGGATTAATGCTACAATAAAACGAATGGGGAAACGCTTTGGCAGATACGAATGAAAAGGCTGAATGAGATCATACGAGAGGAAACGAAAAAATGAACAAACGAAACCGGTTAAAAACCATTCGGCCGCAGAATGAACGTGCGGCAAGAGCATTCCGTAAGAAGCAGAACATGAAGGTAGAGCTGAATAAAAAGTGGCTGCCTGTTGTCTATGTGGTGATGCTCGGTATCTGTATTTTACTGAATGTGACAAATGATAGTCTGGATCCGGCAAATGTGCTGATCAGTGTCTGTATGTTTGGAATTGTGGGAGCGATATTTGTCTATGCATATAAGCATTTGAAGCATATCGACCAGATGGGGGAAGATTTTCGTATAGCCATCAGCTATATCAAGGGCGACTATGCAAAAGAAAAGAAGCTTCTTTGGGATCTGTATCGTACCGAGACCCGGTATGGTATCTTTAATGAGGAACATCTGAGAAATTCCTATGTAGATTATGTGGAAGAAATGAAACGTCTGGAGCAGGATGAAGAAGGAAAATATGCCTGTGACATCGAAGATTTTATAAATTATCAGTTGATCGATGATGCAGTAGAAAAGGGTCGTCTGAATCTGGTGCCGGGTGCCATGACCGGACTTGGTATTCTTGGTACCTTTATCGGTCTGTCAATCGGACTTCAGGCATTTAATACAGGTTCAGCAGAGGAGATTACGAACAGTATCGGACCTCTGATGGATGGTATCAAGGTTGCGTTCCATACATCTATCTATGGTATGATCTTTTCCCTGACATTTAATCTGATCTTTAAGACGGTTCTGGAACAGGCATATCACAAGCTGGATGAATTTGTAGCAGAGTTCAAACGGTATGTACGTCCGGATGCGACTTACGATAACGGTAATTTGGAACTGGATTTCCAGAAGAAACAGTTGGAAGCAACGATAGCAACACAGAAGGCAATCGAAGAAACACTTGCATATCTGAAGTCCATGCATGAAGATATCGAAGATATCCGTATCCTGACAAAGGATCAGAATGATATCTTCCGTGGCAGATTGAACCGCCCGAGGGCGATCGAGCAGAGCAGCAGGGAGGGATAAGGCATGAGCAAGAAACGAAGAAGACCGGAGGAAGAAGAAACCTCCTACTGGCTGTCTTATTCCGATATGATGGCTGCGCTCCTTCTGATCTTTATCCTGATCATTTCCTTTACACTGATGCAGTCTAAGAGCCAGTATGAGAGTAAACAGGCAGAGCTTGATAAACAGCAGGAGATCATCAAAGAGCAGGAACAGCTCTTAAAAGACCAGCAGGAGGAGCTTGACCGTATCGCAGGCATCCGAAGTGGTCTGGTGGCGGCACTCCGTGATGAGTTCGCAGACAGTTCGTTAAATGTCAAGGTAGACGAGAAAACGGGTGCGATCACCTTTGATGCAAGCGTTTTGTTTGATGTAGCAGACAGTGATCTGAAGGAAGAAGGAAAGACCTTCTTAAAGGAATTTCTTCCCAAATACTGTAAAGTGCTGCTGGATGAAAAATATCGTGATTATGTATCGGAGATTATTATAGAAGGTCATACAGATACGAATGGATCTTATATTTATAATCTTGAACTTTCCCAGCAGAGAGCCTTTTCTGTTGCAAAGTATTGCCTGACCGAGAGTAACGGGATCATAAGCTCCACAGATGTTGAACTGCTTCGAAGTGTGCTGACGGCAAATGGAAAGTCCTACAGCAATCCGATCTATAAGGAGGATGGATCTGTCGATCTGGAAGCATCCAGACGAGTAGAGATCCTGTTCCGGCTTCAGGATGAAGAAATGATCGCCGAGATGATGGATATTCTGAAAGAGAAATAGATTTTTGAAAGAGAAACAGACCAACACTTGCGGTTTTAAAAACGAGATGGTACAATGAGCATTGCGATGGGATGTGTTTGTACATACCAGCATAATGCGAAACCGACATTGAACGACAGGTGAAATGGTACAATGAGCATTACGGCGGTACATATTTATATGATATGTACTAAATGGATAGATTGTCTTTTGAAAGGAAAACGAGATGAAAAGAGTAGTTGTAACAGGAATGGGCGCTGTAACCCCGATTGGAAATAACGTAGAAGAATTCTGGGATGGCATTAAGAAGAATAAAGTAGGTATTGGCGAGATTACAAAATTTGATGTATCCGAATATAAATGCAAAATGGGTGCTGAAGTAAAAGATTTTGATCCGAAACAATATATGGATCCAAAGGCAGCCAGAAGAATGGAGCCGTTCTGCCAGTATGCAGTTGCAGCTACAGGCGAAGCAATCAGGAACGCGGGTATTGATCTTGAGAAAGAAGATCTGACAAGATTCGGAACCTGTATCGGTAACGGACTTGGCGGTGTAGCTACGATCGAAAAGGAACATGCCAAGGTTATGAATGGTAAGGCAAACCGTGTCAGTGTAATGATGGTTCCTATGATGATCTCGAATATGGCAGCCGGAAATGTAGCGATCGCATATGGCTTAAAGGGCAAATGTACAGATGTTGTAACAGCATGTGCGACAGGAACAAACAGCATTGGCGAGGCATATCGTTATATTCAGGTCGGAGATGCAGATGTGATGGTAGCCGGAGGCGCTGAATCACCGATCTGTGAGACAAATGTTTCAGGATTTATCTCCATGACAGCACTTTCAAGTGCAACGGAAGCAGATCGTGCGTCGATTCCGTTTGACAAAGACAGATGTGGATTCGTTATCGGTGAAGGAGCTGGAGTCGTAGTTCTGGAATCTCTGGAGCATGCGCAGGCAAGAGGAGCAAAGATCCTTGCCGAGGTTGTCGGATATGGTTCCACCTGTGATGCATTTCACATTACATCCCCTGCCGAGGATGGAGAGGGTGCAGCAAGAGCCATGACACTCGCGATCAATGAGGCTGGCATTACACCGGCAGACGTTGATTATATCAATGCACACGGAACAAGTACCCACCACAATGATCTCTATGAGACAAGAGCCATTAAGAAAGCATTTGGTGAGGATGCATATAATGTAAATATCAATTCTACAAAATCCATGATCGGTCATTTATTTGGCGCGGCCGGAGCAGTTGAATTTATTACATGCGTAAAATCTATCGAAGATGGATATATTCACCCAACAGTTGGTCTTCGTGAGACAGAAGGCGAGATCGACCTGAATTATACAAAGGGTGAGGGCGTTCATAAGGACATTACATATGCGCTGAGCAATTCTCTTGGATTTGGCGGACACAATGCAAGTATCCTTGTAAAGAAATGGGAAGAATAAGATCCAGACAAAAACAGATATAAAAGAATTACACATCATAAATAATGTGAGCAAAAGTATTTGCACGAAAAAGTGTAAATTTACATGGAAAAGTGAAAATTTACATCAAAAAGTGAAAAAACGTATTGACATATTCCTTGTGTTATGGTAAAGTATCTCTCGATGAACTGCCGAAGACAGTAGGTGCCGGATGGCATAAGTTGAAAAACACCTACCGAGGAATATATCGTTAATATTATTTTAACTATATGCTCTCTGTCTTATCGACAGAGAGCTTTTCTTATTTTAGCAGAAGATGCTTTCTGTTAACTATGTGCAGTCATTAGTAAAACAAGGAGGCGCATTATGGCAAAGGTAGAGATTAAGAAGCCAGTAGTTGAAGAAATCAAAGCTAACTTAGATGGTGCTCAGACAGCAGTTGTAGTTGACTACCGTGGACTTACAGTTGAGCAGGACACACAGCTTCGTAAGCAGTTAAGAGAAGCTGGGGTTGTTTATAAGGTATACAAGAACACCATGATCAACTTCGCTATTGAAGGCACAGAGTTCGAGGGACTGAAGCCATGTCTCGAAGGACCTACCGGATTAGCTATCTGTAAGACAGATGCTACAGCAGCAGCCAGAATCTTGGCTAACTTCGCAAAGACTGCTCCGGCACTTGAGCTTAAGGGTGGCGTTGTAGAAGGTACATTCTACGATGCAGCAGGTATCGCAGTTATTGCAAACATTCCTTCAAGAGAAGTACTTATTTCCAAATTCCTTGGAAGTATCCAGTCACCTATTGCAAACTTCGCTCGTGTTATCAAGCAGATTGCAGAACAGAAGGAAGCTTAATTATTTGTGCATACAGGCACATCGGCTTCTATTTAATAGAAGCAGCAATTATTAAACTATATTATATTAATGGAGGAAATAATAATGACAACTCAGGAAATTATTGAAGTAATCAAAGGTTTATCAGTATTAGAATTAAATGACTTAGTTAAAGCATGTGAGGAAGAATTCGGCGTATCAGCAGCAGCAGGTGTTGTTGTAGCAGCAGCAGGCGGAGACGCTCCAGCAGCAGAAGAGAAGGATTCATTCGATATCGAACTTACAGAAGTTGGTCCTAACAAGGTTAAGGTTATCAAGGTTGTTCGTGAGATCACAGGTCTTGGCTTAAAGGAAGCTAAGGATGCTGTTGATGGCGCTCCAAAGGTTATCAAAGAGGGAGCTTCAAAGGACGAGGCTGAGGAAGCTAAGACTAAGTTAGAGGCTGAAGGCGCTAAGGTTACATTAAAGTAATTTTATTCCTTGTATTTATGAATATCTTTCGACCTGGCGGGAGAATTACCTGCCAGGTCGTTTTTGTCAAAGTTCCGGCGAACTGATCACTTTTTATCAATAAGAACGGGTTCGTCCGAAGATACGGTTTTAAGATTCTGATCACAGATACAAATATCTATACAATGATGAAAAATTACTTGCTTATAAGGGGTGATTTTTTGAATGCATAGAGTGAGAATGCACTCATGGTATAGCCGAATTTATGTATCTGTTCTATAAAATAAAATGCCGTTGCATATTGTTTTTAGAAAATGCAAACAGGCGCATAAATATGAATAAAAGTTCATATACAATTCTTTTATAAAAAATTCCAAATATTTCTTGACATATACCTTGAAAATGTGATACAGTGTAGGATGTCTATACTATGGGTTGGTTTGCGTTCAAACCAGACATATAATGACACGGCTAATATATTTCGGTTAAATGTAAGCATTTCAACAGAATATACGCTTAAAAATAAATTCCAAGGGGTGAATGTGTCGATGGAAAAAAACAGAATTAGTCCTGTTCAATCTGGTAAAGGTATCCGAATGAGTTATTCCAGACAGAAAGATGTCCTGGAGATGCCTAACTTTATCGAAGTTCAGAAAAACTCATACCAGTGGTTCCTTACCGATGGTCTGAAGGAGGCATTTAAAGATATCTCTCCTATTACTGACTATACAGGACAGCTTAGTCTTGAGTTTGTAGATTTCCAGTTATGTAGAGATGATGTGAAGTACTCAATCGAAGAGTGCAAGGAAAGAGATGCAACATATGCTGCACCGCTTAAAGTAAAAGTAAGACTCCATGCAAATGACGCAAAGGAAATGTCAGAACATGAGATTTTCATGGGTGATCTTCCTCTTATGACCGAGACAGGTACATTTGTGATCAACGGTGCAGAGCGAGTTATCGTAAGCCAGTTGGTGCGTTCACCTGGTATCTACTATGATATTGCACATGATAAGATTGGTAAGAAGCTGTACTCCTGTACAGTTATCCCAAACCGTGGTGCATGGTTAGAGTACGAAACAGATTCGAATGATGTTTTCTATGTTCGTGTAGATAGAACCAGAAAGGTGCCTATCACAGTACTTATCCGTTCACTGGGAATCGGAACAAATGCAGAGATTATCGATCTGTTTGGCGAAGAACCAAAGATTTTAGCAAGTATTGAAAAGGATCCTTCTGAGACATATCAGGATGGTCTTCTTGAGTTGTACAAAAAAATAAGACCGGGTGAGCCTCTTGCAGTAGAGAGTGCAGAGAACCTGATCAATGCAATGTTCTTTGATCCAAGACGTTATGATCTTGCAAAGGTTGGACGTTATAAGTTCAATAAGAAGCTGGCATTCCAGAACAGAATCACAGGTCAGATACTTGCAGAGGATGCGATCGATCCGGCAACCGGTGAAGTGATCGCAGAAGCAGGCACGACACTTACAAGAGCACAGGCAAAGGATATCCAGGATGCTGCTGTACCATATGTTATGATCCAGACAGAAGAACGTAACGTAAAGGTGCTTTCAAATATGGTAGTAGATCTGTCCAAGTATGTTGGATTTGATCCTGCTGAAGTAGGTATCCATGAGGGTGTATACTATCCTGTCCTTGAAACCCTTTTAAATGAATATTCAGACGAAGAAGAATTAAAGGCAGCTATCGCAAGAGATGCATCTGACCTTGTTCCAAAGCATATAACAAAAGAAGACATTATCGCTTCAATTAACTACAACATTCACCTTGAATATGGTATTGGAACAAAGGATGATATCGATCACCTTGGTAACAGACGTATCCGTGCAGTCGGAGAACTTCTTCAGAATCAGTATAGAATCGGTCTTTCCAGACTGGAAAGAGTTGTAAGAGAGAGAATGACGACTCAGGACGTAGAGACGATCACTCCACAGTCTCTGATCAACATCAAGCCTGTAACAGCAGCAGTTAAGGAATTCTTCGGAAGTTCCCAGTTGTCACAGTTCATGGATCAGAACAACCCATTGTCTGAGCTGACTCATAAGAGAAGATTATCAGCCCTTGGTCCCGGTGGTCTGTCACGAGACAGAGCAGGATTCGAGGTTCGAGATGTACACTATACTCATTATGGTAGAATGTGTCCTATCGAGACTCCTGAAGGTCCTAACATCGGTCTGATCAACTCTCTGGCTACTTATGCAAGAATCAATGAGTATGGTTTTGTAGAAGCACCATACAGAAAACTGGATAAATCAGATCCTGCAAACCCTGTAGTTACAGATGAGGTTATTTATCTGACGGCAGATGAAGAAGATAATTACAGAGTTGCACAGGCAAATGAACCTCTGGATGCAGATGGTCATTTCGTAAATAACAACGTATCAGGAAGATACAGAGAGGATACAACAGAGTTCCCGAAATCAAGAGTTGATCTGATGGACGTTTCTCCTAAGATGGTATTCTCAGTTGCTACATCCATGATTCCTTTCCTTGAGAACGATGATGCAAACCGTGCTCTGATGGGATCTAACATGCAGCGTCAGGCAGTTCCGCTTATGCTTACCGAATCAGCCGTTGTAGGTACCGGTATGGAAGCAAAGGCAGCCGTTGACTCAGGTGTATGTATCGTTGCAAAGAGAGATGGTGTAGTTGAATATTCCACAAGTAAGGAAATCTGTATTAAGGCAGATGAAGATGGAACAAAGGATATCTACCACGTTATCAAGTTCGCACGAAGCAATCAGGGTAACTGTATGAACCAGAGACCTATCGTATTCAAGGGCGAGCATGTTAAGGCTGGAGAGGTTATCGCAGACGGACCATCTACTTCAGGTGGAGAGATCGCACTTGGAAAGAACCCTCTGATCGGTTTCATGACCTGGGAAGGTTACAACTACGAGGATGCTGTTCTTTTAAGTGAAAGACTTGTAAAAGATGATGTATATACATCTATTCATATTGAGGAGTACGAATGCGAAGCAAGAGATACCAAGCTCGGACCGGAAGAGATCACAAGAGATCTTGCGGGATTGTCCAATGATGCATTAAAGGATCTGGATGAGAATGGTATTATCCGTATCGGTGCTGAGGTTCGTGCCGGAGATATCCTTGTCGGTAAGGTTACTCCTAAGGGAGAGACAGAGCTGACAGCAGAGGAAAGACTCCTTCGTGCCATCTTTGGTGAGAAGGCAAGAGAAGTAAGAGATACTTCCCTTAAGGTTCCTCATGGAGCATTTGGTGTCATCATGGATACCAAGATCTTCACAAGAGAAAACGGTGATGAACTTTCACCGGGTGTTAATAAATCAGTCAGAGTATACATTGCTCAGAAGAGAAAGATCCAGGTAGGAGATAAGATGGCCGGTCGTCATGGTAACAAGGGTGTAATTTCCCGTGTACTTCCGGTAGAAGATATGCCATTCCTTCCAAATGGTCGTCCGCTCGATATCGTGTTGAACCCACTGGGCGTTCCTTCACGTATGAATATCGGACAGGTTCTTGAAATCCATCTTGGTCTTGCTTCACAGGTTCTCGGATTCAAGGTTTCAACTCCTGTGTTTGATGGTGCAGACGAGTTTGATATCATGGATACTCTTGAGATGGCGAATGATTATGCAAATACCGAGTGGGAAGATTTCTATGAGAAATATAAAGACTCTGTTTCGGAAGAAGTAATGAATTACCTCTATGAGAACAGAGACCACAGAGAAGAATGGAAGGGCGTTCCAATCGACAGAACCGGTAAGGTACAGCTTCGTGACGGTAGAACCGGTGAAGAATTTGACAGCCCTGTAACAATCGGTTACATGCATTATCTTAAGCTCCACCATCTGGTTGATGATAAGATCCATGCACGTTCAACCGGTCCGTACTCATTAGTTACACAGCAGCCTCTGGGTGGTAAAGCTCAGTTCGGTGGACAGCGTTTCGGAGAGATGGAGGTTTGGGCACTGGAAGCATACGGTGCATCATATACATTACAGGAAATCCTGACTGTTAAGTCGGATGATGTAATCGGACGTGTTAAGACATATGAAGCGATCATTAAGGGTGAGAATATTCCTACACCTGGTATCCCTGAGTCATTCAAGGTACTGCTGAAGGAATTCCAGTCACTTGGTCTCGATGTCAGAGTTGTAAAAGACGATATGACAGAGGTTGATCTCGGTGAGACGATCGAAGCGTATGACGAGAATGTTAAGAGCATGATCGATGATGATAAACGGGAAGCTGATGGACGTGAATTTGAAGAAGCGGGCTTCAGCGGAACAGATGAAAATGATGAGCTGACATCATTATCAGACGGAGAATATCTGGATGATTACAATGACGACTATGATGGCAACTCGGATGATGAATTTTAGAAAGGAGATTTTGTAAGATGCCAGAATTTAACATGGAAACTCCAGAACAGGAACAGGCTTTAAGCTTTGACGCAATTAGAATCGGACTTGCATCTCCTGAAAAAATCAGAGAATGGTCACATGGTGAGGTTAAGAAACCTGAGACTATCAACTACAGAACATTAAAACCGGAAAAAGACGGTTTGTTCTGCGAGAGAATATTTGGACCTAGCAAGGACTGGGAATGTCATTGCGGTAAATATAAGAAGATCAGATATAAAGGTATTATCTGTGATCGATGCGGTGTAGAGGTTACAAAGGCCAGCGTTCGTAGAGAGCGTATGGGTCATATCGAGCTTGCAGCACCGGTATCCCATATCTGGTATTTCAAAGGTATTCCTAGCCGTATGGGACTGATCCTTGATATTTCTCCAAGAGTACTTGAAAAGGTATTATACTTTGCATCTTATATCGTTCTTGATCCAAAGGACACACCGCTTACTTATAAGCAGGTTCTGACAGAGCAGGAATACAGAAAGGCTGAAGAGGACTTCGGATACGGCTCCTTCCGTGCAGGAATGGGTGCTGAGTCCATTCAGGAGCTCTTAAGAGCAATCGATCTGGATAAAGAAAGCGAAGAATTAAAGGCTGAGCTTAAGAATTCAAGCGGACAGAAGAGAGCCAGAATCATCAAGAGACTGGAAGTTGTTGAAGCATTCCGTAATTCTGAGAATAAGCCGGAGTGGATGATCATGGATGTTATTCCGGTTATCCCACCGGATATCAGACCTATGGTTCAGTTGGATGGCGGCAGATTTGCTACATCTGACCTGAATGACTTATATAGAAGAATTATCAACAGAAATAACCGCTTAAGAAGACTTCTTGATCTGACGCTCCTGACATCATTGTCAGAAACGAGAAGAGGATGCTTCAGGAAGCTGTTGATGCGTTAATTGATAATGGTAGAAGAGGCCGTCCTGTAACAGGTCCGGGTAACAGAGCATTAAAGTCTCTGTCCGATATGTTAAAGGGTAAGCAGGGACGTTTCCGTCAGAACCTTCTTGGTAAGCGTGTTGACTATTCAGGACGTTCCGTTATCGTAGTAGGACCGGAACTTAAGATCTATCAGTGTGGTCTTCCAAAGGAAATGGCTATCGAATTATTCAAGCCGTTTGTTATGAAAGAACTGACAGCCAGCGGCAGAGCGAATAACATTAAAGCTGCTAAGAAGATGGTAGAAAAGCTTGAGCCGGAAGTTTGGGATGTACTTGAGGATGTAATCAAAGAGCATCCGGTTATGTTAAACCGTGCCCCTACACTGCACAGACTTGGTATTCAGGCGTTCGAGCCAATCCTTGTAGAAGGTAAGGCAATTAAGCTTCATCCGCTGGTATGTACCGCGTTCAACGCCGATTTCGACGGTGACCAGATGGCTGTGCATCTTCCTCTGTCCGTAGAAGCTCAGGCAGAATGCCGTTTTATGCTGTTATCACCAAACAACCTGCTGAAGCCGTCTGATGGTGGTCCGGTAGCCGTTCCTTCCCAGGATATGGTCCTCGGAGTATACTATCTGACTATGCACAAACTGGCAGATTATAAGGATAAAAAAGATGCAGTTGCTGTTTCTGATAAAGTGTATAACGATATTGAGGAATTAAAGAAAGCAACCACACCGGACCCGAAGACAGGAAAGAGTGAGATCGGATTGTATGATCTGATCTGGTTTGAAGATACAACAGACAATAACCGTCGGGTATTATGTAAGCCAATGGATCTGTTCGGATATCATTACGGAAGCATGAATCAGGCATTGCTTGCGTATGAGAATGGAGAGATTACACTTCATCAGAATATTTATGTATACCGTAAGGCAACTATGGCTGACGGAACAGAAGTATCCGGATTTATCAAGACAACACTTGGTCTTCTGATTTTCAATGAGATCATTCCGCAGGATCTGGGATTTGTAGACCGCAGTATCCCGGAGAATGCTTTGAAGCTGGAAATTGATTTCCATGTTGGAAAGAAACAGATCAAACAGATTCTGGAGAAGGTTATTAATATTCATGGTGCGACAAAGACTGCCGAAGTACTGGATGATGTCAAGGCAATGGGTTATGGATATTCCACAAGAGCTGCCATGACCGTATCAATTTCCGATATGACAGTGCCACCACAGAAGCCACAGATGATCGAGCAGGCACAGAATACGGTAGACCGGATCACACGTCAGTATAAGCGTGGTCTTATCACAGAAGAAGAGCGTTATAAGGAAGTTGTAGAGACCTGGAAAGAGACGGATGATGAGCTGACAACAGCACTTCTTACCGGACTTGACAAGTACAACAACATCTTCATGATGGCCGATTCCGGAGCCCGTGGTTCTGATAAACAGATCAAGCAGCTGGCCGGTATGCGTGGATTGATGGCCGATACAACCGGTAGAACCATCGAACTGCCAATCAAGTCAAACTTCCGTGAAGGTCTGGACGTACTGGAGTACTTCATGTCAGCGCATGGAGCACGTAAAGGTTGTCCGATACCGCACTTCGTACGGCCGATTCCGGATACCTGACCAGACGTCTGGTTGATGTATCCCAGCATATGATCGTTCGTGAGTCTGACTGTTGTGCAGGAACAAACCGTGAGATTCCGGGAATGATCGTTAAGGCATTTATGGAAGGCAAGGAGGAAATCGAAAGTCTGGAAGAACGTATTACCGGACGTTTCTCCTGTGAGACAATCTGTGACAAAGATGGAAACGTTATTGTTAAAGCAAACCATATGATTACACCTCGCCGTGCAGCGGATGTTGTGAATAAGGGTGTTGATGAGAACGGAAATCCGATCACCAGTGTGAAGATCCGTACTATTCTTACCTGCCGTTCCCACATGGGAGTCTGTGCGAAATGTTACGGTGCCAACATGGCAACCGGTCAGGCGGTACAGGTTGGTGAAGCAATTGGTATTATCGCCGCACAGTCCATCGGTGAGCCTGGTACACAGCTTACCATGAGAACATTCCATACCGGTGGTGTAGCCGGTAACGATATTACACAGGGTCTTCCTCGTGTAGAGGAAATTTTCGAGGCACGTAAGCCAAAGGGACTTGCAATTATTACAGAGTTCGGCGGTGTTGCTACCATTAAGGATACCAAGAAGAAGCGTGAAGTCATCGTTACAGATCCGGAATCCGGGGATACAAAGACTTACCTGATTCCTTATGGATCACGTATTAAGATCATGGATGGTGCCGTACTTGAAGCCGGTGATGAACTGACCGAAGGTTCTGTAAATCCACATGATATCTTAAAAATCAAAGGTGTGCGTGCCGTACAGGATTACATGCTTCGTGAAGTACAGCGTGTATATCGTCTGCAGGGTGTAGAAATCAACGATAAGCATATTGAGGTTATCGTTCGACAGATGTTACAGAAGATCCGCGTAGAAGAGAATGGAGATTCCGATCTTCTTCCGGGCAGCATGGTAGATTCTCTTGATTTCCTTGAACTGAACGAAAAGCTTGAGGAAGAAGGCAAGGAACAGGCAGTTGGTTCCCAGGTATTACTTGGTATCACAAAAGCATCCCTTGCAACAAATTCATTCCTGTCAGCTGCATCCTTCCAGGAGACCACGAAGGTTCTTACGGAAGCAGCAATCAAGGGCAAGATTGATCCGTTGATCGGTATGAAAGAGAACGTTATCATCGGTAAGCTGATTCCGGCAGGTACCGGTATGAAGAGATACCGCAATATCAAACTGGACAGTGATGTGAACGAAGAAGAAGAGTTCTCATTTGACGATCTGGAAGATTTCACTATGGAAGAAGAAGAGGAAATGATCCCGACAGTAACCGTTCCGGATGGAACAGATCTGTCAGCCGTTTCCGGAACTGATGAGGATTCATCGGAAGAATAAATTACAGCACAGATAATAGAATCTGTGAAGATACAAAAGAGGGAGAGCAAATCTCCCTCTTTTTCATGTATTTTTTAAAAGTGGGTTGACAAGCACAACAGAAATTTATATAATATTTTAGCGTGCATTGTGGTATGATGCATGCTTGAAGAATAATACAGGAGGTGAAAATAATGCCAACATTTAACCAGTTAGTAAGAAAAGGACGTCAGACTACTGTAAAGAAGTCTACAGCACCTGCACTTCAGAGAAGCTTTAACTCTCTGCAGAAGAAGCCAATCAATACTTCTTCTCCACAGAAGAGAGGTGTTTGTACTGCTGTTAAGACAGCAACTCCTAAGAAGCCTAACTCAGCTCTTCGTAAGATCGCCAGAGTTCGTCTTTCCAACGGAATCGAAGTAACATCTTATATCCCAGGTGAAGGACACAACTTACAGGAGCATAGTGTTGTTCTGATCCGTGGTGGTCGTGTTAAGGATTTACCTGGTACACGTTACCATATCATCCGTGGTACATTAGATACCGCTGGTGTTGCGAACAGAAAGCAGGCCCGTTCTAAGTACGGCGCTAAGAAACCAAAGGCAGCTAAATAATAAACAGATTATTTGGCAGACAATGGGTCACAAACAGAGCTAAATAGGTTTAGTGTTGGGATTATTGTTGTATTCGCTACCGGATATAACCTACTCATTATATAGCCCGCACGAACACATTAGAGAGACACATGTGAGTACCGTTGAATTAATTAAAAATGATTAAGGAGGGAAGTAACGTGCCACGTAAAGGACATACTCAGAAAAGAGACGTTCTGGCAGATCCAATGTACAACAATAAAGTGGTTACCAAGCTTATCAACAACATTATGTTAGATGGTAAGAAAGGTGTTGCACAGAAGATCGTATACGGCGCTTTTGCTAAAGTAGAAGAGAAGACAGGAAAGCCAGCAATCGAGGTATTCGAGGAGGCTATGAACAACGTTATGCCAGCTCTTGAAGTTAAGGCAAGACGTATCGGTGGAGCTACCTATCAGGTACCTATCGAGGTTCGCCCGGATCGTCGTCAGGCATTAGCTCTTCGTTGGTTAACAACTTTCTCACGTGCTAGAGGTGAGAAGACTCAGGAAGAGAGACTGGCAAACGAGATCATGGATGCTGCAAACAATACTGGTGCAGCAGTTAAGAGAAAAGAAGATATGCACAAGATGGCAGAGGCAAACAAGGCCTTCGCACATTACAGATTCTAATTGGAAATCTAATAGGAGGAAAAAACCTTGGCTGGAAGAGAATATCCACTTGAGAGAACCAGAAATATCGGAATTATGGCTCATATCGATGCTGGTAAGACAACATTAACAGAGCGTATTCTGTATTATACTGGTGTTAACTATAAAATCGGTGATACTCATGAAGGTACTGCTACCATGGACTGGATGGAGCAGGAGCAGGAAAGAGGTATCACAATTACTTCAGCCGCTACAACATGTCACTGGACAGAAGAAGAGTTCACAAAGCCGAAAAAGGGCGCTCTTGAGCATCGTATCAACATCATCGATACTCCTGGACACGTAGACTTTACAGTAGAGGTTGAGCGTTCACTCCGTGTATTGGACGGCGCCGTTGGTGTCTTCTGTGCAAAGGGTGGTGTTGAGCCTCAGTCAGAGAACGTTGGCGTCAGGCTGATACCTACAATGTACCTCGTATGGCATTCATCAATAAGATGGATATCTTAGGTGCAAACTTTTACGGAGCTGTAGATCAGATCCGTGAGAGATTAGGAAAGAACGCAATCGTTCTTCAGTTACCAATCGGTAAAGAAGATGATTTCAAGGGAATCATTGATCTGTTCGAGATGAAAGCATATATCTACAACGATGAGAAGGGTGATAACATCACTGTTACAGATGATCTTGGAGATATGGCTGATCAGGCAGCAGAGTATCGTACAGAACTCATTGAGAAGATCTGTGAGTTAGATGACGATTTAATGATGCAGTACCTTGAGGGCGAAGAGCCATCCGTTGATGATATGAAGAAGGTTCTTCGTAAAGGAACATGTGAATGTACGGCAGTGCCTGTTTGCTGTGGTTCTGCATACAGAAACAAGGGTGTTCAGAAGTTACTGGATGCTATTATCGAATATATGCCAGCTCCAACAGACATCCCTGCAATCAAGGGTGTTGATCTGGATGGCAACGAGATCGAGAGACATTCATCTGATGATGAGCCTTTCGCAGCTCTTGCATTCAAGATTATGGCAGATCCATTCGTAGGAAAACTTGCTTACTTCCGTGTTTATTCCGGAACATGTAAGTCTGGTTCTTACGTGTTAAATGCAACAAAGGATAAGAAGGAACGTGTTGGACGTATTCTTCAGATGCATGCAAACAAGAGACAGGAGTTAGACATTGTTTACTCCGGTGATATCGCAGCAGCAGTTGGATTTAAGTTCACTACTACCGGTGATACCATCTGTGATGACCAGCATCCGATCATCCTTGAGTCGATGGTGTTCCCGGAACCGGTTATCGAGCTTGCAATCGAGCCGAAGACAAAAGCCGGACAGACCAAGCTTGGAGAAGCGCTTGAAAAGCTTGCGGAGGAGGATCCGACGTTCCGTCAGCATACAAATGAGCAGACGGGGCAGACCATCATCGCCGGCATGGGTGAGCTCCATCTGAACATCATTGTCGACAGACTGCTTCGCGAGTACAACGTTGAGGCGAATGTCGGTGCCCCGATGGTTGCCTATAAGGAAACCATTACAAAGGAATGCGACATTGACAGCAAGTATGTCCGTCAGTCCGGTGGTAAAGGACAGTATGGACATGCGAAGGTCCGCTTCAAGCCGATGGATCCGAACGGAGAGGAAACCTACAAGTTCATCAACAGCACCGTCGGTGGTTCGATCCCGAAGGAATATATCCCGTCTGTCGATGAAGGTATTCAGGATGCGATGAAGGCTGGTGCGCTTGGCGGATATCCGGTGATCGGTGTTCAGGCAGAGGTTTATGACGGATCCTATCATGAGGTTGACTCCTCTGAGATGGCATTCCACATTGCAGGATCGATGGCATTCAAGCAGGCCGAGCAGAAGGGCGAGGTGCTCCTCGAACCGATCATGAAGGTCGAGGTTTCCACTCCGGAGGAATATATGGGAGATGTCATCGGCGACATCAACTCCAGACGTGGAAGAATCGAAGGCATGGATGATATCGGCGGCGGAAAGATGGTCCGCGGATATGTTCCGCTGGCAGAGATGTTTGGATATGCAACCGATCTTCGTTCGAAGACCCAGGGACGTGGAAACTATTCCATGTTCTTCGATCACTATGATCCGGTCCCGAAGAACATTCAGGAGAAGGTTCTTAAGGATCAGGGAAAGTGATCATCGCCTGAACCTACAAAGTACTTGCAAAAAGCACAAGTCTGAAATATAATTAATTCCAGACTTGTGTTTATAAGACGATGCCGATCTTCGGCACAGTCGAGCCGGATATCGGCACAGTTTAAGGAGGATTTAGAGATGGCAAAGCAGAAGTTTGACAGAAGCAAGCCGCATGTAAACATTGGTACCATCGGACATGTCGACCATGGTAAAACAACCCTGACCGCAGCAATCACAGCTGTCCTTGCAAAGAGGGTTCCGGGTAACGCATTCGAAGCATTCGATCAGATCGATAAGGCTCCGGAGGAAAGAGAGCGTGGTATCACGATCTCTACCGCTCATGTCGAGTATCAGACTGAGAAGAGACATTATGCTCATGTTGACTGCCCAGGCCATGCTGACTATGTCAAGAACATGATCACGGGTGCAGCTCAGATGGATGGCGCAATCCTTGTTGTTGCTGCAACAGATGGTGTTATGGCTCAGACGAAGGAGCATATCCTTCTTGCCCGCCAGGTTGGTGTCCCGAAGATCATTGTCTTCCTGAACAAGTGCGATATGATTGATGACCCGGAGCTGCTTGAGCTGGTCGAGATGGAAGTTACCGAGGAGCTTGAGAAGGAAGGCTTCGAGGATTGCCCGATCGTAAAGGGTTCTGCATTCCAGGCTCTTCAGGATCAGGATGCAAAGGCAGTTCTTGCAAACGGAGATCCGCTTGACCCTGACAACCCGGACAAGACCTGGGGCGACTGCATCATGGATCTGATGAATACGGTTGATGATTATATCCCGACTCCTACCCGTGACAACGACAAGCCGTTCCTGATGCCGGTTGAGGATGTCTTCACCATTTCCGGACGTGGTACAGTCGCTACTGGCCGTGTCGAGCGTGGTGAGATCAGACTGAATGATCCGGTTGAGATTGTCGGTATTAAGGACGAGCCTGAAAAGTCCGTCGTCACTGGCCTTGAGATGTTCCACAAGACCCTTGACTTTGCAGAGGCTGGTGATAATGTTGGTATCCTGCTTCGTGGTATCGACAGAACTGCAATCGAGAGAGGACAGGTTATCTGCAAGCCGGGTTCTGTTCACACCCACAAGAAGTTCACCGCTCAGGTCTACGTTCTGACCAAGGATGAGGGCGGCCGCCATACACCGTTCTTCAACAACTATCGTCCGCAGTTCTATTTCAGAACAACCGACGTCACGGGTGTCATCTCCCTTCCGGAGGGAACTGAGATGTGCATGCCGGGCGATAACGTCGAGATGAGCATCGAGCTCATTCACACCATCGCTATGGAGCAGGGTGATACTTTCGCTATCCGTGAAGGTGGCCGCACTGTTGGATCCGGACGTGTTGTTTCCATCGTGGAGTAATTTCTGAGATTACAAAGATGGAAGTCCCTGGAATGTAATTCTTCAGAAAAGAGTTGCATAATCTGTGGGGCATGTTATACTGGAATATGTGCGAGTAATCGCAAGGGGAGCCCGGTTTTCCGGGCTTCCTATATGGGGCATTAGCGCAGTTGGGAGCGCGCTACATTCGCATTGTAGAGGTCGTGAGTTCGAATCTCATATGCTCCATGACAGGACATCCATGTTTGTGGATGTCCTTTTTTTAAATAAGATGATACGAGCGTCAAAAGTCCAGCCACCACTTGCATTCAGGCATGCGTGGTGACGGACTATTAACACGGTAATCATGATATTCGCAAAAATATCCCGTCATGACATGAACGGACGAGAATAACCTGATAAAAAAGGATTGACAGCCGAACAGTTTCGCAGTATTCTACGTACAACTTAAAAACAATAAACCGATGAAGCGGAGATAAAGCCGGATATGCTGGCACAGAGAGTCTGCTGTGGTGGAATGCAGATACAAAACAGTTCGGAGCTGCGATTGCAGCAGATGACAGCGTTATGTCATCTAAATGGCCCGCAGAGGGAGCAGAGAACAAGAAGCGTTCAGTTTCTTTAGTATCGTGCTACGTAAGGCTTACGTCAGTAGCCAGAGATATGTTGGTATCTCGTAGAGTGTATGGATATTTTTATATATCCATAAAGCAGGGTGGCACCGCGATTCAATCGTCCCTGACAGATTTCAAGTGGAATCTGTCAGGGATTTTTTTATTGAAAGTGAGTTTACCGTGCGCCTGCAACAGGCACATGTGCGCAGATGGCCATGGGTATGAGCGGTGACAACAGGAGCGAACAGGAAGTCCAGGAGGAGAGGGTTATGAATCAGACAAGCATCGACGAGGCTAGGCGGCGTGCTTCGCTTGGAGATTTCAAAAGAGTACCAATCACACGTGAACTGCTTTCGGATATTCGGACTCCTGTGGAGACGCTGAAGGCGCTCATGAATGTATCAGAGCACTGTTTCATGCTCGAAAGCTGTGAGGACGCAAGACGATGGGGCCGATATACATTTCTTGGATATGACCCTTCTATGGAACTCTCCTGTAAGGATCATGAACTGACGATCCGCTCGGGCGGTGATATCCATGTAACAATCGGACATCCCGGAGATGTTATTCGAAAAGTCATACAGGATAACAGGTCGCCTCAGATTGAGGGACTTCCTTCACTGACTGGAGGACTGATCGGGTATTTTTCTTATGAGTACCTGCAGTACGGAGAACCGGAGCTCCGGCTGGCTGCAGAAGACAATGAGCACTTTGATGATGTAAATCTGATGCTTTTCGATAAACTGATCTGCTACGATCATCTGAAACAGAAGATGCTGCTCATCGTCAACATCCGGACTGCCGATCTTGAGACGGAATATAACAAGGCTGTCCTCTTACTGGAAGAGATGGAGAAACTTGTTCGGTTCGGGAAGTCTAAAAGGATTCAGAAGGGACACTTGAAAGAACCACTGAGGCCGAAACTCTCTAAGGATGAGTATTCAAAGAAAGTGGAGGAAATCAAGCATTATATTCACGAGGGCGATATCTTCCAGCTTGTATTTTCCAATCCGATGCAGGCAGCGTATGCAGGCAGCCTTTTCAATACCTACCGAATCCTGAGAACGACAAATCCTTCTCCGTATATGTTTTACTTTTCCGGAAATGATGTAGAGATTGCCGGTGCATCCCCAGAAACACTTGTGAAGGTCACTGATGGAGAAGTCAGAACGTTCCCTCTGGCAGGGACAAGAAGAAGGGGACGTACAACTGAGGAGGATGAGCAGCTTGAACGGGAGCTCCTCGCGGATGAGAAGGAGCGTGCGGAGCACAATATGCTGGTCGATCTTGGAAGAAATGATCTTGGGCGCCTGTGCAGGTTTGGCAGCGTCCGTGTGGAGCGTTACATGGACATCCTCCGGTATTCCAAGGTGATGCACATAGGCTCAGAAGTCAGCGGGGTGCTGCGAGATGACGTATCGGCAATTGATACAGTTGATTCGGTTCTGCCTGCAGGAACCCTTTCAGGAGCGCCGAAGTTCCGTGCCTGCGAGCTGATCAGCCAGCTTGAAGGAGACAGGCGCGGGCTTTACGGCGGCGCTGTCGGGTATGTTGATTTCAGCGGAAATCTGGATGTCTGCATCGCTATCCGGCTGGCCTACAAAAAAAACGGAAAAGTATTTGTCAGGTCCGGTGCCGGAATTGTCGCAGACAGCATTCCGGAGCAGGAGTACCAGGAGTGCATGAATAAAGCCTCTGCAGTCATCGATGCCATCCGAATGGCAGAGGAGGTGGAAGAATGATTCTTCTGATCGATAACTTTGATAGTTTTAGTTACAACCTCTACCAGATGCTGGGCAGTCTGGCTCCAGACATCAGAGTTGTCCGGAACAACGCTGTCACGATCCCGGATATCAGGAATATGGCACCATCCGGAATCGTCCTTTCTCCCGGCCCTGGAAGACCGGAGGAGTCAGGCATATGCCCTGAGGTGGTTAGAAAACTGGGTGGGACCTGCCCGATCCTGGGTGTCTGTCTGGGAGAACAGGCGATCGCAGTCGCATGTGGCGGAATGGTCGGGTATGCAAAGCAAATTGTCCATGGCAAACAGTCAGTGGTTCGGATCAACGTTCAGAGCCCGCTCTTCAAAGGAATGCCGGTGCATATAAAGGTTGCGCGATACCATTCACTTGCGGTCGAGGAAAGTTCTCTGTCCGGAACAGGGCTCACCGTAACGGGAAAGTCGGAGGATGGAGAAGTGATGGCCATAGAGGACGGAAACAAAAACCTCTACGGGCTGCAGTTTCATCCTGAGAGCGTCATGACACCTCAGGGAGGACAGATCCTGAAGAATTTTATGGATATTTGCGGAATGTAATCGAATGATGGGCTGAGGAGGACGAAATGATTAAGGAAGCCATTATGAAGATTGTAAACAAAGGAGATCTGACGTACGAAGAAGCGTACAGTGTCATGAAAGAAATCATGACAGGACAGACAACGGCGACCCAGAATGCGGCATTTCTGGCAGCATTATCCACGAAAAGCACCAGGGCTGAAACAATTGATGAAATATCGGGCTGTGCAGTTGCGATGCGCGAGCAGGCGACCCCTGTACCGCATCCGGGAATGAAGGTTCTGGAAATTGTCGGAACAGGAGGGGACGGGGCGCATACGTTTAACATCTCGACGACAAGTGCGTTTGTGGTCGCTGCCGGTGGGGTGAAGGTTGCGAAACATGGAAATCGTGCGGCATCCTCTCTCTGCGGGACGGCGGATTGCCAGGAAGCACTCGGGGCAAATATTCATCAGGATCCTGCAAAGGCTCTGAATCTGCTTCAGAAGGTGGGCATGTGTTTCCTGTTTGCCCAGCAGTACCACAGTGCAATGAAATACGTCGGGCCGATCCGGAAGGAGCTCGGATTCAGAACGGTGTTTAATATTCTTGGGCCGATCACCAATCCGGCGAATCCCGACTACTTCCTTCTGGGGGTATATGACGAATATCTGGTTGAGCCTGTTGCAAAGGTGCTTGACCGGATGGGCGTGAAGAATGCGCTTGTGGTCCACGGACAGGATGGACTGGACGAGGTATCTGCTTCAGCACCGACAACTGTCTGTGAGTTGAAAGATGGTTATTACAGGACAAGTGTCATCACACCAGAGGAGCTGGGACTTGTGAGGGGAAAGAAGGAAGAGCTGGTTGGAGGAACTCCTCAGGAGAATGCAGAGATCACAAGAGGAATCCTCAATGGAAGCATTCAGGGAACAAAACGAAGCAGTGTTCTTCTCAATGCGGGACTTTCTTTATATGTCGCAGGGACTGTTGGAACAATGGCAGAAGGTGTCAAGAAGGCAGAGAAGCTCATTGATTCCGGCGAAGCATACAGAAAGATGGAAAGCTATATCAAGGAATCCGTGAGCTGAGGATGAAAGGGCTGCACTGATGGAAAATATACTGAAGCAGCTGGCCGATTATGCAAAATACCGGACAGAAGAAGAGAAAAAAAGGATTCCGCTGGAAGAAGTACGCCGGCAGGCAGAGGATATGGAAAACGATACTGGCTTTCCATTTGAGAAGGCAATCGGAAAGCATGGGATGTCCATGATTTGTGAGATCAAGCGGGCCTCACCGTCAAAGGGAATGATTGCACCGGATTTTCCATACCGTGAAATTGCACTGGATTATGAGGATGCCGGGGCGTCAGCCATTTCCTGCCTGACAGAGCCAAAGTGGTTTCTTGGAAATGACCGATATCTGCGTGAGATCTCAAGTCAGGTTCGAATTCCGGTTTTGAGAAAGGATTTTACCGTGGATCCGTACATGATCTTCAGGGCGAAAATCCTGGGCGCTTCCGCTGTTCTCCTGATTTGTGCCATTCTGGAGACGGAGCAGATCCGGTCTTATATTCAGGTTGCAGACAGCCTTGGTCTTTCTGCTCTTGTGGAAGCGCACGATGCGTCTGAGATCAGCCGGGCGATCGATGCAGGCGCACGGATTGTAGGGGTAAATAACAGAGATCTGCGGAACTTTACAGTGGATATCGACAATTCCTCGAGACTCCGGAAGATGGTTCCAAAGGATGTGCTGTTTGTGTCGGAGAGCGGGATCAGGACAGCGGAAGATGTGGCCCGGATTTACCGAAACGGGACGGATGCAGTTCTGATCGGGGAGACACTGATGAGAAGCCCGGACAGAAAGGCTGTGCTTCGGGAACTGAAGAGTCTTTGCCAGACAGGAAATGAAAGGGCAGGATGATGCACAATGAGCGGAACGAAGATCAAGATCTGCGGCTTGAGGTCAGAGGAGGATATCCGCATCGTAAACCTGTGTCAGCCGGAATACGCAGGCTTTATCTGTTCCAGCCGGTTCCGGCGGTATGTCCCGGCTGACACGCTGGGAAAGCTTTCAAAGCTGCTGCATCCGAGGATCAGGAGGGTTGGCGTGTTTGTGGATCAGCCTGTGGAGCTGATTGCGGAGATTGTCCGCAGGCAGCTGATTGATATCGTCCAGCTCCATGGGCGCGAGGATGAGCGTTATATCTCAGGCCTGAGGCAATTGATTCCTTCGGAAATCCGAGTCATGAAGGCCTTTCAGATTCACTCGGCGGCAGATATCTATCAGGCCGAGGCAAGTGCGGCGGATGATGTACTGCTGGACGGCGGACAGGGGAGCGGGCAGGCATTTGACTGGGGAAACATTCAGAATATGGACAGGCCGTTCTTTCTTGCAGGTGGGCTGAATACAGAGAATGTTGAGGAGGCGGTCAGACTGCTGCACCCTTATGCGGTAGATGTCAGCAGCGGGGTCGAAACAGACGGTCGCAAGGATGAGGAAAAGGTCAGACAGCTGGTCAGCAGGGTCAGGGAGATGAATGTGTGATGATGTCGGATATAAACCTGTAAGATAAAACGAGTGTCAGAAGAACGATGCAGGCTTGCCAGCGGACAGAGACAGGAGGCAGTCATGACAAATCCGAATGGAAGGTTTGGAGAATATGGCGGGCAGTATGTGCCCGAGACACTGATGAATGAGTTGATTCATCTGGAGGAGGAATATAATTATTATAAGAAGGAACCCGGTTTTTGTGCTGAACTGGAGGATCTTCTGAACAACTATGCCGGAAGGCCGTCGAGGCTTTATTTCGCGGAAAAGATGACAAAGGATCTGGGAGGCGCGAAGATTTATCTGAAGCGGGAAGATCTGAATCATACCGGGGCGCACAAGATCAATAATTGCCTGGGGCAGGTTTTGCTTGCTAAGAAGATGGGCAAGACGCGGGTCATCGCGGAGACAGGTGCCGGTCAGCATGGCGTCGCAACCACCACCAGAGCCGCGTTAAGA
>ERZ791624.301-NODE-301-length-35720-cov-3.977681_pt1 | contig 35720 bp, 38 predicted proteins | sample MGYA00510058_ERZ791624 | MGnify/ENA primary metagenome ERZ791624 (study PRJEB30046, sample SAMN00715158) | human gut metagenome | study: EMG produced TPA metagenomics assembly of the A metagenome-wide association study of gut microbiota in type 2...
ACTCGTAACCCTAAACGACACTTACCCGGGGCGATAGAGCATCGCCCCCTACAACTCATTGATAATATATTCTTTACTCTTTGGTATTTAAAACCAATAAACATCTTCTATCACTTATTGCTATAAAACCGATCTTGTTCCCATCTCATTACATTTGTCTGAATATATTATGAAATATTGTTTCCATCCTTGTAGTTTCTTATAATGTGATCATAATAACTTCTCTGCCACATGAAATCTATTCCTCTACTCTTAGCAAATAATGTTACCGACCTCTTAAATCCAGCAATAACAGTACCCAACAATGGGGTTTTATTTGTGCCATTCTTTTCAAAAATACTCACAATTAAATGTATATGATTTGGCATTATAACATATAAGGGTACATCAACTGAATCAAAATGATTAGGTAAGTCTTCTATGCATTGTTTGCACCATTCACCTACAATACTATAATAAATTGCTCCATTAGCTATGTTACCAAAAACACACCTCATATTTTGCACACAAATTGTGACAAAATAATCTCCACAATCATAGTCATGAAATTCTGCTCGTAACTTTTTTCGTATTGGATAATACATAATTTTTTTTGTAAAAATACTTGATAAAAAACTTTTTACAAAATAATTTTTGAATTTGAACAAGTATATTAGTCAAAAATCCAAAACCTCAAACAAATTGGCACCACCTGATTTTCAATATGTCATAACAAACAACAACACACTACCCGCCCAAAATCATCAAAGACATTTATTTCCCTCATTGGCTAAACGGTAACCAATACTCATAACCCTAAACGACACTTACCCGGGGCGATAGAGCATCACCCCCTACATTTTCCCGATATTCAACCCATTAATCACTCAACTGTAGGGGTCGAAGTCCTTTCGACCCGACCAGAATCATCAAACATTTGCCATTGCTCTCACCTTTCACTATCTTTGTATAAACTATAATAATGGAACTACAAAACAAATACAATTCTGTTGACATCACTAAAATGCTTATGGCTTTTTTTGTGGTTGCTTCACATACCAACTCTGTTTGTCCTGCTGAATATCCCCCAATAATGAATTATATTTTTGAAACCGTAGTCCCATTTTTCTTCGTCGTTAGCGGGTTCTTTCTTCAAAACAAAATAATCAGGAAAAATGACACTTTTGGAGTTCTTAAAAGCAACTTCAAGAAAAATTTCAGATTATATACCCTTTGGCTTCTAATATACTCTCCTATAGTTATCAATAGATACTGCTATAACGACCGCGGTTTCTTTGGAGATACTGCAGCATATTTGCACTCTATACTTATACTTGGTGATACTGACTTTGCATGGCCTCTATGGTATATGCTTGCCTTACTTGTTGCTGTAGCACTTATCTACGGATTAAAGAAATTGGGCTTTTCTCTTATAAAAATCTGGATTATTTCAATGATATTTATGCTCATAGGATACTTGTTTAAACATGGAATTGACTCACAAGACCCGACAATAAACAAAATATGCAACTGGCACGCATCTATTTTCCACTACCACGACCGAAACGGACTTTATAGAGGTTTCGCTATGGTTGTTACTGGCATGCTGTTAAGACAATATTACAACAAAATAAACAAAGGGATAATTACTGGCTTATCGTGCATTTGCGTCGCATTTACACTAATACACTTCGATATGCCATTCCATCAGTTCTTCTCAGGAACAGGAATATTCCTTCTTGCTACATCAATCAAACTGAAGGACAATCCACTGTGGGCCAAACTCAGGTCTCACAGCACCTGGATTTACTTTATGCACATGTATATAATATATGCACTCGCCCTCACATTTGCACCTAAAATCACAACTCTTCCGCTAATAGTTGCAACCGTATTTGCCATATTTACCACAACATGGGCTATTGCTGCTATCATCAACTATATCCGCAATAAAAAGGCACACTGGTTAAGCAACCTTATTGAATAAAAAACAGGTTACGAATGAACGTAACCTGCTTAACTTTATAATAAAGAATTACATTTTACTTATTGTTTGCAAATTCTTTGCTGACAATATTTTGCCCGGATTTTATGCACTCATTTGCAAACTCTACGCCACAACGGGCTATGCCTTCCCATGCCAATGCTGGTATGCTGTTCACCGTATCAAGGTTTACATTCTCTTCCAACATTCCGTAAACAATTCCAGCGGCAACGGCAGCATCTTTACCAAGCCTGTTTTGAGGAGGACAATCTGCAAACTCTAAAACCTTGCAAGTGCTGCTTGAAAATATCTGCATTCCATTGTTACTATCCGTAAACACGAAATTAGGGCAATAGAACTTTATATGCTCATTGTAACTTGCCAGTGCATCTGACTTGTCGAAGATAATCTCCATATCCGCCTGACGTGCTATAACCAAATCGGCATACTCAAGATTTTCAAGTATCTCTGGCATAACCCTTGTTATCCGAGTGCACAGTTCTTTATGAAATCCTGGAAGATAAACTATAACAGCCTTACGCTCCCGTGCATAATTTAACAACTCAAGCAATCCCTTTCTCGGTTTGCTGTCAATAGCAAAGTATGAGCCAAAAACTACTATGTCACCTTCTTCTATCCTTGGCCAGAGAACATTAAAACGAGTATCAGGATAACTTACATACTCGGCATAATCTTCTTTTCCATTTAAATCTCTAAATATAAGAGAAACTTGTGATTTTCCGTCTGTAAATCGGTCTATCGAACCAGTTCCTACATTGTTGGATTTAAGAAAGTCAACAACCATATCGCCAATCTTATCATTAGCGCATTCGCTGACATATTCAACATGAATACCGCAACGCCCAAGCGATGACGCCATATTAGCGATGCGACCGCCGGTATATGATGCTACCGGCTTACCGTCAAGATGAACTATATCAAGCACCGACTGCCCTATTGCTATTACTTTCTTCATTTTTGAAAAATTATTACTTATCGTTTTCTCCGCGGCTCTTTTTACCGAGGTAACCACCGTGATGACGCATTGCATACATCTCCTTGGTAAATCCCGTCTCCTTCATTGAACCAACAACAAGAACATCCCCTATAACTGTCATTAAGGTAGTTGAAGTTGTTGGTGTCAACCCAAGCGGACAAACTTCCGGTGAATTCCCAGTCCAAAGAGTGACGTCGGCAATCTGAGCCAACTCGCTGCCATTATTACCAGTAATTACTATAATCTTCAAATCCGGATTCATATTTTTAGCCAAAGCGACCAGTTCTAGAATCTCTCTTGTCTTTCCCGAATTGGAAAGTAACAGCATAATGTCATTCTCTTGCATAATGCCTAAATCGCCGTGCTGCGCTTCACTCGGATGCAAGAAAACTGAAGGAATTCCAGTTGATGAAAAGGTAGTAGAAATATTCATCGCAATCTGACCAGCCTTGCCCATCCCGGAGGTTATAAGTTTGCCTTTTTTCACCCATACCTGTTCAACAATCATCTTAACGGCCTTATCATAACCGTCAGTAACAGGGATGGCGGAAATAGCCGCACTTTCCTTCTCAAGAATCTCTTGCATTGTTTTGGTAATATCTGCCATAATCTTATATTTTTTCGTTTTTGTCGTGTGCGGTAATGAGGTTTCTTCCCTCATACTCTGAAATCGCTTTTATCCAATTCTCCGACAAGTTAGTTGACGTCTGCGTAATAGGATCAAAACTAACCATAACCGTTGCACATTCGCTTTTTATCTCTCCTGTAACGGTATTGACGATACGCTGGTGCATCTTGAAACTCTTTGTAAAGATTGCCTCGACTCTCGTAATTACCGATACCGGCTCCCCAAAGAAAATTGGAGCATAAAAATTGCAGTTAACGTTGGCTATGACAACATCAACTTTTGTCCAGTCAAGTGAGCCTTTCTTGATTGTTGTAAAATAAGCCGACTTGCCAAGGTCAAAATATCCAAAGTAAACGGAGTTGTTTATGTGTCCGAGGATATCAACATCATTGAACCTCATCTGGATAGGTAGTGAGTGACGGAATGCCGGCGACTCATCCTTCTTCAAAGCGTTAAAATCATTAACCATAATCGTTAGAATTTATCTGAAAACAATGTCATCAATAACGTCTGCACCTACTGCGTCATTTAGTCGCTTTACCAATGCTACACGATTTATCATCAACTCGTTTTTCAACGGTGCAGAAGAGATTACAACGTGCAAAACCCGCTTGCTTACATACCTGCGCATCGTCAGTTTGTTAATATAAGGACCAACGACATCACCCCATGCGGCTTCCATGCGTCGCTCATTGATGCATGCATCAAGATCCTTGGGATTCAGATACTGCGAGATAATTTCACCTATGAGTTTTGGCTCTGTTTTCTTCATATACTGCAAATTTACATTTTTCCTTGCAAAAAAGTAAATCGCAAACGAAAAATATTTTGTTTCTACCACACAAAAAATGGAGACACGCTATCTAAAGCATATCTCCACTTGTAAAACTTTTGTTACTACTCTGTAATAGGATTTGTGAATTTGTGTTCTGAAATAACACCTTTCTTAGATGACAGGCTATACTTGATTATTCCGTCAAACTTTGCAGTTATTACCTGCCTATTCATCAACGCGTCGAATCGCCTGACTGCCTCAGCATCACACTCTTTTGCATCACCTTCAAGCAAAAAGTAAGCATCTCCAAATTCCGCCTTTATTGATGTCTCAATTCTCTTAACATCTTCCTTCCAGTCGGTGTTAGGAGCAGAAACATTAATTTCAGCCTTGGTGATAGTATAATAGTTTTTAAGAGGACTTATAAATTCACGCTCTGCTATTACGCCCTTTTTTGAGGACAAACTGAATACAATAACTCCGTCAAAGTTTGATGTAAATGTCTGTTTATCCATAAAATCATTGAATCGCTTGACTGCCTCTGCATCACAAACCTTAGCATCGCCCTCCAAAGAGAATCTGTAATCGCCAAATTCCACCTTGATAGCCTCCTCTATCTTTTGAACGTCCTTCATCCAGTCAAAATTAGGAGCGGTAACATCAATATTTGTCGTTGTAATTGCGTAAACGTTTTTATCAAGAGGCTCTTCGTCAGAGCATGCCGTAGCAAATCCGCCTAAAACAAGCATAAACAATGCCATCAGACTGTAGTAAATAGTTTTTTTCATATCATTTATTTTTTTATTTTTCAAAGATAACAAAAGCAACAGTTTGGCCTACTGCTTTTAATGTTTCAACACTGATATTCTCCATAGTGTCGCCAACAGTATGCCAGTGCGGAAAGAATCCGGTAGGAGTATTCGGACGGTGATCTATAATGTCAATGCACGGGATACCAACATTTATCAGTGACAGGTGATCATCAGTCATTGCACCGCCATACTGATTAATAAAATAGTTGCCGTAGCCAAGAGTACCAGCCGCAGCCCATACTTTATTCACAATATCATTTGCACTCTTAACAGAAAAATACTCACGATAGAAAGTTGCTTCTTTAGCACCGACCATATCAAGCAATATTCCGTACATTGGATATTTATATCCCTCACGATGGAGATTATTAGCCCAATATCTTGAACCCATAGCCCAAGAATCTTCATTATTGCCCTCTGAATCGCCCCAGTCCTCAGCATCAGCAAAAAGGATATCAACTCCGACCTGCGGCTCATGCTTGGATAGCAGACGGGCTATTTCAAGAATTACTCCAACTCCACTTGCTCCGTCATTTGCTCCCATTACCGGCTTCTTCTGATTGGCATGGTTATAGTCATTATCTGCCCACGGACGGCAATCCCAATGGGCAAGAAGAACAATTCTATTAGTCTTTTCCGGATAAAACTCTCCTACTATATTCCTCGATTTCAAGACTGTTCCGTCGAACGCTTTCAAATCAACCTTCTGCTCCGTCACCACCGCTCCATACTTTTTCAATTCTGCAGCAAGGTAGTCACCGCATTTGCGGTGGGCATCGGTATTAGGCACTCGCTCTCCAAAAGAGCACTGGCGGGCAACATAAGAATAAGCACTGTCTCCATCAAAGACAACCTCTGGAACGAACTCCTTAGACTGGTTATTTTCCGTCACTTTCTTAGAATTAGAGCAACTCACCAATGCAACTAACACAAAGGCGATTAGCAAAATCTGGTTATGTAATTTCATATCGCAAATTTAATCCTTTTTTCTGTTCTTAAAATAATATTGCCCCTTAGTTTTTGTCCTGCGTCCATAATTTATGGCTTTATGAGGACAATAATGATAACAAGCAAGACAATTTATGCAATCACCTCTCCATTTCGGTTTTCCGCCATCAAGAGTAATATTATTCATAGGGCATTTGTTTGAGCATAGTCCGCAACCTGAGCAACTGTCATCTGCGTAAAACATCTTGTCGCCCATAAACTTCATAAATGGAGGACGTATAACCTTTGACTTTACCCATGCAAAACCACCATGATAAGTAAAGTCACCACCTGTCTTTTCTGAAATTCGGTATGAAATTTCCTCAACATCACACGCCGCCTGACTCAACTTCTTCGCCTCAACGTCTTTTTTGTCAACATCAAATCCAGGAAGTAACACGTAAGTATTCGGCATCTGAACAGAAAACTCCGCCTTGGGAACAAGACCAATTCCACGAACGCATTCAGACCACTCTTCTGCAGTCAAACCTGTATCATCTCCACAGGTACAGACAAGATAGCAATAATTACCCTCAACATTGCCAAACCTCAACTGACTGATTCTTTGACGCAAATGCTTTGGCATGCCCCAGGAATGCACAGGAAATACAAAACCTATACTTTCTCCTTCGTTCAGGACAAATTCGCTATCACTTTCCGAAATGTCAACAGCAACATCTTGCAACCTTTTAGCAAGCAACTCAGCAATATAACGACTATTTCCAGTTGCCGAAAAATACAATATCATTTAGTGAATCGTTACAAGCGTTGCACCAAAGCCATATTCACGAAAAGAAGCATCCTGAGTCTGGCAAGCCTTATACTTGTGCTTGATTTCATCAAGGATAGACTTGCGGAGAACCCCCTCGCCCTTGCCGTGAATAAACACTATTTTCTGACCCTTGTTACGGATATTCTCATTCATAACGCGGCGAAACTCGCTCATTTGCACCTCCAACATATCTGCGTTGTCAAGCCCGGCAGTCGTTTCAAGCAATTCTGCAATATGCAAATCAACTTCTATAATCTCGCCTTTCTTGTGGCTATGCTTTTCCATAGGCTTTTTCTTTGGCTTATCTGCCTGCTTCTTCTCACGCATAGCCTGCTCAATCATACCGCTGTCAATAACCATACGGCGCTGCGGAACATCGTTTTTAACTATATCGTAAGCAATAACAGGCTTGTCAAAATATTCATTGTCATGGAAGCAATGAACTTTGTAGAACTTAGTTGCATCAATCTTACACTCCACAGTTGCAGGATTTTTAGGTTTGAACTCCTTATCCTCTTTAAACGCAACATATTGAATCGACACCCTATCCAAATCAGGCAAATCCTCATGAGTAAGTTCCTCAAGCATCACCTGTATATTCGGCTCAACAATACCATTAAAACGGCATTCCCAGTTACCATTTTCCTTACGCGCCGCATATACAACATACAAGAAATAATTACTGTCGTTAACAAGATATGCAGTAAAGTTTGAGGTATTTAGATGCTTAACCGCATCAGCCTCATAGCCAAGAACGATATTAAGCAACTCACCTTCCTTAGTTTCAACGATTTCAATATCATTTTCCGAGCGTTTAGGCTTCGATACCTCGTGCATAGCAACAGCAGGTGCCTCATACTTACTCTGCTCATTAGAACCGTACTTTTTCTTAGGAACGATACCTCCATCAGGATCCACAACAACGCATTCTCTCACCTGCACAGGCATCTCAAAGCCGTCAGAATCCTCAACGTAAGCAATATTTCCATCAATTCGTACAACCTTTCCACCACCTACGGCATTCAAAAAGCGTACTATATCTCCAACTTTCATCTTATTAATTGTTTATTAGAGAACAAAGATAGTGAAAGTCGGATACAAAAAACAAGTTTACTCGATTTTTTTGTTGAGCCGCATCCCCTCTTATCAAAAGGTAATACAAACCAAGAGGAGAAAAGCGTAGAAAAATAAGTAAACATATTTTTGCTACGCTAAACTTGAATTATCTTTCACCTGGAGGTGCAAGATAGGCTGCACCTCAACAAAACAAAAAATGCAAGCATTCTTTGTTTTGTATTCCGTTTGCACTATCTTTGTGAAAAAGGATAAAAATGAACATAACAGTATATTTGTCATCAAAGACTGATGTTAGTCCGTCTTATACCAAGGCGGTGAAAGAATTAGCACGAGGCATTGGAGAAATGGGCGACAGACTCGTTTATGGAGGGTCTAACGCAGGCCAGATGCACGTTCTTGCAGAAGAGGCAAAAGCGGCTGGCGCTACAGTAACTGGAGTTATCCCAGAAATATTCAGGGCAATTTCCGACCCAGTTGTTGACCAGATGATTTACACACTTGACCTAAGCGAAAGAAAAGCAAAACTCTATACTCTCGGAAACGTTTTCGTGGCACTTCCTGGCGGAATCGGCACTCTTGATGAAATTATGAGCGTACTCGCCGAAATGACTATTTCGAAGAATTATACAAAAACTATTTTCCTCGTGAATATCGACGGGCTTTATAATCCGTTTTTGAAGCAATTGGAGGAGTTTGTTCGCCAAAATCTCGCGGAGCGTGCTGCTGTTGACTGTGTTGTCGCGGTAAACTCAGCAAAAGAATGTATTGATAAAATTAAAGAAATGAAGTTATGATAAAGAAAAGCAATGTATATACCCAAACGGGTGATAAGGGTATGACTTCCCTCGTTGGAGGAAAGCGCGTAAGCAAAGACGATGTTAGGATTGAAGCATACGGAACTGTTGACGAGTTGAACTCATTTATCGGCGTTCTCGACAATCTCCATAACATACCTGGAGAGATGAAATCAATATTCAGAATTGTTCAGAACAAACTTTTCAATATAGGTTCATATCTGGCAACAGAAGCCCCATCTGGCACAAGAATGTCAATAAACGGACTAACACAAGCAGATGTTGAAAAAATCGAAAACGCAATAGATTCTCTGGATTCAGAATTGCCACCGATGCGAAACTTCGTTTTGCCTGGCGGTAGCAGAATTTCTTCATTTGCACATGTTTGCAGAACAGTATGTCGCAGATGCGAGCGAAGAATTATCGCTCTCGAAAACACAGGCGCTTACGTTGACCCATTGGTGATTGCATACGTAAACCGTTTGAGCGATTTCTTCTTTGTTTTGGCTCGTTTTAATAACATTCACAACCAAATTGAAGAAATTTTTTGGGATAAAGATTGCTAATCTCAATTAAAATTGTATTTTTGCGAAAAAATTGTACGGATTAAATTTAAGACTATGTATTGGACATTAGAATTAGCATCTAAACTTGAAGACGCACCATGGCCGGCAACGAAAGAAGAACTTATTGACTATGCTGTGCGTTCCGGTGCACCTCTCGAAGTTATCGAGAACCTTCAGGAAATGGAAGACGAGGGCGACGTATATGAATGTATAGAAGACATTTGGCCAGACTATCCAAGCAACGAAGACTTCTTCTTCAATGAGGACGAGTATTAAGACTCAAATTTACACGCAACATACTGATTACCAGCCATATAAGCAATTAGAATTTGTTTGTATGGCTGGTGTTTTATGGTCTAAAATAGCCGAATTTGTTTGTGTAAAATACAACATTTGCCCCGATTTTTCCGTTTTGTTTGTATATAATTCACTACCTTTGCAGACATGTGGGAATATCGTAAAAATACAAACAAATAACGGCCTATGGGAAGGACAAAGAGATTATACCCATTAGGAAAATACCGTCTCAGGACACCAAAAAATCCGGATAAGAACAAGGCTTATCCGGTGGACATAGAATATACTTGGAACCGTAAGGTGATCCGACGCACTACCAATATCTTCGTGAAGATTGCAGACTGGAACCAGAATCTTCACGCCGGGCGCGGTGGTGTTCGCCCATCCTACGGCTCGGAGTCCAAGCGCATCAACAGTGTATTACTTGCCAGAGTAGAAAGGACAGATTCTTTACTTGCCGAATTTGCCCAAAACAATCCGCATCAAATAACGGAAGAAGTCATAGATGGCTTCCTTCTTGAAAAGCCTGTTGCCGTAAGGAAAGATAACGGTAAGGACTTTGTTGAGTTCGTTACTGACAGGCTGGATTCCGAATATTCCCGAAACCGTATCGGCCGTAGTCGCTATGAAAACGGGAAAAGCGGCATGAATATGTTTAAGGAGTTTCTGCGTTCCAAAGAACGTGGAACATATAAATCCGATGGAATCTATCTTGGAGAGATTTCTATTGAGCTGCTTGAAGAATATATAGAATGGCGTCGTGAAATAAAACAGAATAGCGACCACACCATCAACCATGCTCTGACCCCTATTCTCAAAGCCTGTGCTTATGCCGCAGAACTACATATAATAGATGCGGCATTAAATGCGAGAATACAAGACATGCGTATTGCAGTCAAGCCTAATCTATCCGGTGATGAGTCTTCTTATGATGGCAAGAGCCTTTCGCAAGAAGAATTGGCAAAGTTGATAGAATACTACCATCATTGTAAGGAACCCCGTCGTAAGGAATATATCGAAATGTTTCTTTTCGCCTTTCACGCTTGCGGTCTTCGAGTCGTAGATATTATGACGCTTCAATGGACTAATGTCGATTTGAAGAAAAAAGAATTAAGAAAGGTCATGATTAAGACAGGGAAACGCCATATAATTCCGTTGTCTGACCCGGCTATTGAATTACTTGAAGCATGGAAAGAGAAAAACGGGGATTCCAAATTTGTATTCAACCTTGTAAAAGAGAATCTGGATATAGATGATGATGAGGCATTATATAAAGTCAGAAATACGGCGACAAGAAGTATTAACCAGTCCTTGACAGTTGTGGGAGAGGAATTGGGGCTTAATTTCCCGCTTACTATGCACGTTGCGAGGCATACATTCGCCGTCTATGCCTTGAATGAAGGACTTTCTATGTCAGTTGTCAGTCGCCTTCTCGGTCATGGAAGCACAGATATAACGGAGAAAGTGTATGCTCGTTTTCTTCCTGAAACTTTGTCCACTGAACTTAACAGACTTTCTGGTTTATCCTCGTTTAGATTATAAACATATTATTATCCATAAAAAAACAGTTGACCCGATTGTGAGTCAACTGTTTTTATTTATACGGAAGATAATGGAGTGGCAAAAGCCTCATAATGGAACCGGCTGAGGAAAAGATCTACATCGGATTGAGAGTACCAGTATTTGTCTCCGCATCTGGAATATCCAAGAAATCCTTTATCACGGAGCATTTTAAGATACTTATGTTTGATATTGAGTAATTCCATTATCGCCTGATTATCATACACCCTATTTTTAAGAGAGTTTTCACAGGGTTTTCCTTGTTTTTCGAGGATTGAGAGTATTCTGTTTAGAATATCTCTATCAGTCGATTCTCCGTTTTGCTTTGCCATAGGCATCTCTTTGGTATGTCAAATACGGAAACGTAAATTTATTGCTTTTCGAGGGTGTATCTGCCCATTGTGGTAATATAGAATCACCACGGATTGTGTATGTTCTTTTCATCTTTTAACGGGATTAGTGGGTGATTTGACCGAATACAGAGAGGGTGGCCCACATTCCGGACTGCGGGTCGCCGGTATTTATATTTCGGCTGGGATTTTGAGTAAAGCGTATGAGGCACTCGGCTGTCTTACGCTTTGAACGTGTAACCATCTATGTGGCGAAAAAGATTGCTGTCTGTCAGTGTGTTCTCAATATTTCAATGAAGTTTCCCAACATTTCCCAACTTGGAAATTTGTCTGAAACAAACTGCCATATCCCGGTTGTTTCTATATCGAATCCGATACGGTGCCGGGCTTTCCCCATGACAACCGATTGGGCATTTTCAGGATATAAGTCATGACATTTTCTGATAGGCCCTTAATCTCGCCTTATTGGATTTATCCCTGAATTTTTTAACGGCACACACCGTCATGCCAATCCGCTGTAACGGACTGGCAGACTGACCTCTATACTCTTTCAAAAGGAGTATGGATAGCCACAGCCAAATCTTAACGTGTCTTAAAAAAACAGGGAACTACCTGAGGAATACCTCAGCAGGGTTTCGGCTTATGGCGAACTTTGCGGCATAACATTAAATCCGAAAAAGAATATGATAACAAAAATGCTCAATTCCATCGCCGAGACAATCCGCGAATATCAGGCCAGACTGATGATGGCTATCGCCTTCCGTATGATGAAGTCCCTTTTTAAGAATCGTGGGCAATGAGGACGGAGGAATACAGGACACTTGTCCAACTTATCCGTGAGCTGGCATCGGAGGTCAGGAATGTCAAGACTGGACTTGACAGCAAGATTGACCATGTGGCGAAGAAGGTTACGGAGGCTTTTCAGGGCTTCGGCATCCTTGACCCGGAGGAAGAAACGTGGACGGAACAGCAGGTCTGCGAAAGATACCACGTTTCAAGACGCACGATGTACGAATATCGCAAATGTGGCATGATTGCCTATATCAAGACCGGCTCCGGCAAAAACTGCAAGGTGAAATACCGCAAAGCTGACGTGATAGAATTATTCTCCGTGCAGAACGCATGACACACCTACAACACATAAATAATCCCGCGTCACTTCGGTGGCGCAAGTAACAAACCCCAAAACACTTTTTAATTTATGGCAAAAGACCAGAACTTAGAAGAAGTGCTTATCGCCCGCAACAACGATACCGGGCAGGTAGGCGTGGTGACCGGACTCAACGAGGACGGCACACCAAAGATGACCGATGTAAAGTCGGCGAAACTCTCTGACCTCGTGAAATTTTCCAAAGGTCAGAACCCGCTGGAGGCGTTTCTTTCCAATTTCGTCCGCCAGTGCAAGAACCCCACGACTTTCGGATTCTTCCGAGTACCCGCTGACCGTTACGATACGGTAGGCACCGTAATCGGAGACCTCGCAAAAGACCCCGTGGCAAATGCCGATATGCTGAAGAACAACAAAGTTGATCTACCGCAGGCGACACAGGACAACAAACAGGAGGCTACGCAAACGACAGAACAGCCCAAGCAGTCGCCGTCAGGCTCACCGCAGGAGGAACAGCAGGCACAATCCAACGCACAGGCATCCGCAAAGGAGACCAGACACTCCGCCATCGACGAGAGCAAAATAAACTGGGCGAACCTCAAGGAGAAATGGGGTATCGACCGCGACGAGCTGGAGAAATCAGGAGACCTCCGGGAGATGCTCTACAACCGCAAGTCAAGGGTCGTCACCGTCACCCCGACATTCGCAGGAGAGAAATTTCCCATCGACGCGCGACTGTCATTCCGAACCGATGCGGACGGCAATGTCAAGGTGGTGCCGCATTTCATCCACCGTGAGCCGAAACTCGACCAGAAATTTGAGGGCTACGAGTTCAGCAAGGAGGACAAGGCGGCTCTCCGCGAGACCGGCAATCTCGGCAAGGTCGTGGAACTGACCGACAAAAACGGCGAGAAAGTGCCGTCATACGTCAGCATCGACCGCTATACCAACGAGATAGTCTCCGTCCCGGTCAAGGATGTGTTTGTCCGCGACACTGTGGGCCAGACCAAACTTACCGTCGCCGAGGTCATGCAGCTCAAAGAAGGCAAGGCACTCCCTCCGAAAGAGATAACCGACAAGAACGGCAAGACCTACAACGTGGTGCTTCAGGTGTCGGCAGACCGCAAGGGTGTGGAGTTCGTACCCGGCGCGGCCAGAAAGCAGGAACAGGCGCAGTCACAGATACAGACGCAGAGCGGCACCACGAACCAGCAGCAGTCATCGTGGCTCACGAAGGACGGCAAGATCAAGCCCCTTTCCAAATGGGCGAAAATTCCTCTCACCGAACAGCAGCAGAAGGACTACGCCGAGGGGCGCGTGGCGGAACTTACCAACCGCCTCGACGACAAGGGACAGCCATGCACGGTGTATCTATGGTTCAATCCGGAGAAACAGCGTCCTAACACATCACTCAACGACCCGCGTGTTCAGGTAGCCAATGAGTCGAAGACCCAGAAGGCAGTCAACAACGACGGTCTGACCAACGAGGCGACAAAGCATGTCGCCGAGCCTCTCCAGAAATATCAGACGGCACCCAAGAACGAAGACCAGATGCGCCAGCAGCGCAAACCGAAAGGCCCGAAGATGTAATCTTCAAAAAGCAGGGATAAGACCCTGCACCCCCGAAACGGCATCCCGGAGAGTCCGGAATCTCCGGTGCTATTTCAGGAAACCACTACATCCATAAATATCCACCCAAATTAAAAAAAGCAAAAATGAAACAGAAAAATCTCATAACCGTCGTGACAGACCATCAGATCACAGCGGACACAATAGCCAGAGCAATCGGCGCGAATGAAAAACACGAGGGTTACTACCTCGGCAACGGCTATGCCGTGACATGGACAAACGGACAGCTTGTTGAGGCTACCTTCTCGCCGCAGGAGAGTTTCGTACTCTCGACAACGATGGAGAGCCGACTTGCCTACGCCCATAACTTCAAGTTCGCCATGCGCAACTACGATGAGCTTGTCGGCTACAAGAAATCAGACGAGGACATCAGACAGCTCGACACAATCAAGGCCCTGTGGAAGATGAGCCTGACAGTCGTGAACGCCATGCGTCCCGACATTACCGGAGACCTCGACTTCCTGAGCCTCTACTACTTCATCGGCTGTCCCGTGGACACGCGCCGCGCATGGCTCCCCGTGCTGACAAAGAAAGCCATCGTCCATGCCGTGAACCACGGGCCTCAGAACCGCAAGGAATACGAGAAATGGCTGGAGGAATCCATCTACAACGCCATCGTACAGGCCGCAGAGGAAAACGCCGAACTGAAAGGGTCGCCAGCAGTAGAGGAAATATCCGTCGCCGACGCCGCCAAAGATGCGGAATGTGCCGGCGTACCCGCCCCGGCTCCCGGAGAACATCGCGAGGGAGACAACTATATCGGAGTGATTGCCGACCGCTGCCCCCTGTTCAACCTCCCGGCCCTGATGATTCAGGCTGCCTGTGAGCTGGACTATACCCACGAAAAGACAATACTGACCGCATACCGACTGTATGCCAAGAAACTCATATCATATCCCGGCGTGTTGCAGAACACTGTCCCCAGCGGAGTATGGAAAGCGATGCTCCGCAATATGGAGATGCTGCGCTACAACAGCAGGTGGGGTCGCTCGTTGCCCGAAAGCAAACCCTCCAAGTGCCACAACTTCCGCAACGGCGAGAGCGTCTATAACGGATTCGGCATCGTCACCACCGGACTGCACCCCACGGATCTCAGCCGCGACGAGGAAAAGCTATACAACCTCATAGTCAAGCGCGTCATCGACGCCTTCGCCCCCGACAACTACGGCATGGGGCGCAAGTATAAAGGCGGCAAGAAGAATAACCGCCGTTACCGCAAGGGAAAGAAGGCAAAAACGGTTAAAACCGCCTAAACCCGCTTGAAATCAAGACAGAATAACCATAACTATCCCTCCCGTGTCAGGATAATTTATTATCTTTGTGACTGATTCTGCGTCATTATGTTTTTTTGTTTCATTTTTGACGCGGATTTAGTGGTTGGACATCGGGAGGGATACCCGGTGTCCTTTTTCATTATCCTTTGGAAATAGAGGGCATCGGCAACCACTATATCCGCATCCCCCGATGAAACATAACATAGAATTGCCGGAGGCAGACTTTTTCCAAGCCTATCTCCGGGGTCATCTCATTGACCATCATTTTCCCCAGAGAAATAATAAAAAATTCATAGAAACCCGCTCGGACGACGCATACGACACATTCGTGTCGGCGCGTCTGGATGGCAAGCCCGTACCGATTGCCCGTGAGCTGGCGATGCGCACTCTCCTTGCCGGACTGTATGTGTCGCGCTACGACATAATATATAATGTGGTGGAGGAAAATCTCTGGCTGCGTCTGCCGCCGGAGTATATGCCTGACTTCGCCGTGCATCTGCTCGGCCAGAAACCTGTCAGCGACATACTCGACCGTTACGAGGTCAACGGCGATTTCCTCGACAGGGAAACCCATCAGCCGATGCTGACAGAACTGCTCGGAACAATCACCGAAATACTGGACGGCTATGGCTTATAACCGCCTCCGTAACATGCGCGACAACATCGAGGCGATAAGGCTTGCTTTACGCCTCGGTGTTGAAGGTCGCTCGGCGCAAAGTGCCGAGGAGCGCGAGATACTGCGGAAGTATGCTGGCTTCGGAGGGTTAAAGTGCATACTCAACGATGCAAACGAATTAGCAGATGCCGCCAAATGGAGCAAATCCGACATCGAATTGTTTGCACCGACAGTGGAACTGCGTCGCCTTATCCATGACTATTCAAAGGATGACAAGGAGTTTGCAAGGTATATGGACTCACTGAAAGCCTCGGTGCTGACAGCGTTTTATACCGACAACCGCATAGTGGATGCCATATCAGATGCGCTAAAATATTCCGGTGTCGAGGTGAAAAGTTTTCTGGAACCCTCCGCCGGCCAGGGTGCTTTCATCGACTCATTTCTGAGAAATGAACGTTACCCTGGTGCGGAGGTGCTGGCGTATGAGAAGGATTTGCTTACGGGTAAAATCCTTTCCGCCCTGCATCCGTCAATCCTGACCCGTATTGAGGGATTTGAGAAGATAGAGTGCGACTTCAACTGTTATTTCGATGTCGCCGCCTCGAATGTTCCTTTCGGAGATTTTGCGGTCCCGGACCCGGCGTATGCCGTGAGCAAGGAGATCGCCTACCGTCAGGCGACCAAGACCATTCACAATTATTTCTTTCTAAAAGCACTTGACCAAGTGCGCGAAGGAGGATTGGTTGCTTTCATTGCCTCACAGGGTGTGATGAACGCCGCCAGCCCTTTCGTGAGGATGGAGCTTGTGAAGCGTGCCGACCTCGTGGCGGCTCTGCGTCTGCCCAATAATACTTTCAGCGATAATGCCGGAACAGATGCCGGGTCTGACCTTATCATTCTCCAGAAGCATACAGGTAAGAAGGCGTTGTCGGCTGATGAGGAGTTTTTCATCCAGTCGGTCGTTGACCGTGGTACGAAAGTGTCTGGCAACAAGTTCTTTCAGGCGTTTCCCCAGAATGTGATATGCACTGATGCTAAAGTCGGCACAGATCAATTCGGTAAACCAGCAATCATCTACAAACATGAAGGCGGAGTCGATGGTATAGCCGAGGACTTGCGCAAGGCTCTTGATGAATCGCTGCACCTGCGTCTGAATCTGGAGCTGTATAATTCCAATGGTATAAAACCTCCCACGCCAGACCCTGTCAAGCCGACTCCGACACCGAAGCCGGAGGTAAAGCCGACACCCGAAGTAAAGCCGGAATCACCGAAACAGAAACCGCTTGCCGAGAAGATTGAACAGAAGAATGAGCCTTTGCTCAAACAGTATCAGGAGATGAAAAAGAAACATCCCGATGCCATTCTTATGTTCCGTGTCGGTGATTTCTACGAGATTTTCGGAAAAGATGCAGTTGAAGCATCGGAGATACTGGGCATTACACTGACCCGCCGGATGAACGGTATTGACAACCGAATAGAGTTGGCGGGATTTCCCCATCATGCACTTGACACTTATCTGCCTAAACTTGTGCGGGCCGGTAAACGTGTGGCTATATGTGAGCAACTTGAAGATCCGAAACTCAAAAGGACTACCAAGCAGAAAGTTGTCGAGACAGTTACGCCTAACCAGTCTCCGAAAACTGAGCCGAAACCTGTCGATCCACCGAAACCGGAACCCGCCAAAGAGATAGAGACCGACGGCAGGCCCGATTATTCGGACAATCCCGACCCGCGTCTCTTTGCCTACAATCTTTTCGGCGAGCTGGAGCCTATCGGCAAACCGAAACGGCAACCCAGACACAGCGAGGATGCTCCCAAACCAAAACCAAGGGTAGCGGTCAAAGACATTCCTGTTCAAAAATTCCGTCCTCTTTCTGAAAAGGAACTCGCATTTTACGGCTCTTTGAACTGGGAGGACAATCCTCCTATCAACGGATTCTATGAGACCATGATGTCGATTGCACACCGCCAGATGGAGGAAATGCGTCTTGAAAAGGCATCTCAGGAAGCAGCACAAGCCGCCGGAATAGCCCCCGGAGAAACTTATATCGAAAAGACCGAAGGCGATTTCATTCCCGGTGGTCGTGCCCGACAGCCGAAAGTTACGGCTATTCCTATCGAGCGCGATATGTCACCGCGTCCGTTCTCGGAGGATATTAAGTTCTTCCACAAGAATGGCTCAATGGTCGTTGCCGACGGCATGGTCGGATTTCTCTCAGATGTAAGAAAGACGGGAGCCACATTTACGCCTCTCGGTCTAAAACCTGAGCAGGAGAAGCGCGCCATGCTCTATATAACCCTGTCGGAGACATACCAACAGCTCTATAACTACGAGGCGGAGACACATGAGCCATCGGAGCATCTGCGCGAACACCTTAACCAATATTACGATGAATTTGTAGCCCGCTACGGCAACCTCAACGAGAAACAGAATGTCAAGTTCATACTGATGGACGCAAACGGTCGTGACGCACTGGCTCTGGAACGTGGCGAGAACGGTCAGTTTGTCAAGGCTGACATCTTCGACCATCCCGTTTCATTCTCTCTTGACGAGGTTACAAGCGTAGATACTCCGCTGGAGGCTCTGACCGCTTCGCTCAACAAATACGGTGAGGTGAATCTCGAATATATGTCGTCGCTGGTGGACATGGATGAGGACTCAATGGTGGAGAACCTTGCTGGACACATCTACTATAATCCGCTTGTGAGCAACTATGAGATAAAGGACCGCTTCATCGCCGGCAATGTAGTTGCCAAAGCCGAGGCTGTCAAGGCATGGATAGATAAAGAGGAAGAACGCATCAAGGGCTTCCCCGGTTACGACGGCATAGAGCCGTTCATCGCCATGTCGCAGGATTCCCTCAAAGCATTGGAGGAAGCCCGGCCCCGCCGCATCGAGTTCGATGAACTTGATTTCAACTTCGGCGAGCGATGGATTCCGACGGGCATATACTCGGCATATATGAGCCATCTGTATGAAACAGAGATTAAAATTGCGTATTCTTCCTCAATGGATGAATATTCGGCAGATGCGCCACGCAAAAACATGAAGATATGGGAGGAGTTCTGTGTCAAAGGTTATTATCGTGTCTATGACGGCATGAGCCTTCTGAAACATGCCCTGCACAATACTATCCCGGACATAAAAAAGTCAATCGGCAAGGATGAGGACGGACACGACATAAAAGTTCCTGACAACGAGGCTATCCAACTCGCCAATGCCAAAATTGACGAAATCCGCAACGGTTTCTCGGAATGGCTGGAGGCTCAAAGCCCGGAGTTCAAGGAGCGTTTGGTGGACTTGTATAACAACAAGTTCAACTGCTTCGTCAGACCTCAGTATGACGGCAGCCATCAGACTTTCCCGGATTTGAACATGAAAATTCTCGGCGACCGCTATGGAATCAGCTCGATTTATCAGTCTCAGAAGGACTGTATCTGGATGCTGAAACAGAACGTAGGTGGCATCTGCGACCACGAGGTCGGGACGGGTAAAACCCTGATAATGTGCATTGCAGCACATGAAATGAAGCGTCTGGGACTGGCTCACAAACCGATGATTATCGGTCTTAAAGCCAATGTAGCCGAGATTGCCATGACCTATCAGTCGGCTTATCCAAACGCCCGCATCCTGTTCGCCGATGAAAAGAGTTTCAAGGCTGACAACCGCATCAACTTCTTCAACCAGATTAAGAACAACGACTACGACTGCGTTATCATGTCGCACGACCAGTTCGGCAAGATACCGCAGTCGCCGGAGATGCAGCAGCAGATTCTTCAGGCGGAACTTGACACTGTTGAGGAAAACCTCGAAGTGGTGAAGCAACAAGGGCATGATGTGTCGCGTGGTATGCTCAAAGGTCTTATCAAGCGTAAGGAGAACCTGACAGCCAAGATTGCCACTATCCAATACCAGATGGAGCAGAACAAGGATGCCGTCGTTGACTTCAAGCAAATGGGTATAGATCACATATTTGTGGACGAGTCACACCAGTTCAAGAACCTTATGTTCAACACCCGACATGACCGTGTGGCGGGTCTGGGCAACAGCGAGGGAAGCCAGAGGGCACTCAATCTGTTGTATGCGATACGCACAATTCAGGAGCGTACAGGCAAGGATTTGGGTGCTACTTTTCTCAGTGGTACCACCATATCCAATAGCCTGACTAACTGTATCTGCTGTTCAAGTATCTGCGCCCGAATGAGCTTGAAAGGCAGGAGATTCGCTGCTTCGATGCGTGGGCCGCAATCTTCGCAAAGAAAACCACCGACTTCGAGTTCAATGTTACTAATCATATTGTGGCAAAAGAGCGATTTCGGTACTTTATCAAGGTGCCGGAATTAGCGGCGTTTTATAATGAAATCACGGATTATAGGACAGCGAAAGATGTCGGAGTTGACCGCCCGGAGAAGAACGAGATACTGCATAACATTCCTCCGACACCGGCACAGGAGGCTTTCATTGAGAAGCTGATGAAGTTCGCCGAAAGTGGCGATGCCACTATTCTCGGACGCGCCCCATTGAGCGAGACCGAGGAAAAAGCAAAGATGCTTATCGCTACTGATTATGCACGCAAAATGGCACTGGATATGCGTATGATTGACCCTGAATATGGCGATGATCCGAACAACAAAGCCTCACACTGCGCCCGGATGATAGCGGAATATTATCGCAAATATGATGCCCAACGTGGTACGCAGTTTGTGTTCAGCGATTTATCAACATACAAACCCGGCGAGTGGAATATCTATTCCGAAATCAAACGAAAGCTGATTGAGGACTATGGTATTCCCGCGCATGAGATACGCTTTATCCAGGAGTGTAAGACGGAGCGAAGCAGAAAGGCTGTCATTCAGGCTATGAACGATGGCGATGTCCGTGTTCTTTTCGGCTCAACAAGTATGCTCGGAACAGGCGTAAATGCCCAGAAACGAGCCGTTTGCCTTCATCATTTGGATACGCCGTGGCGACCGTCAGACCTCACTCAGAGGGATGGTAGAGCCATTCGAGCCGGCAACGAAATTGCCAAGTTATACGCTGATAATAAGGTTGATGTAATCATCTATGCCGTTGAGAAGTCTTTAGACTCTTACAAGTTCAATCTCCTTCACTGCAAGGCTACTTTCATCGACCAGCTTAAATCCGGCGCACTCGGCGCGAGAACCATCGACGAGGGTGCAATGGACGAGAAGAACGGCATGAACTTCTCGGAGTATATGGCTATTCTAAGCGGCAATACTGACCTGTTGGAGAAGGCGAAACTTGAAAAGCGCATAGCCTCGCTGGAGAGTGAGCGCAAGGCGCACAACAAGGGAATCTCCGATTCAAAGTTCAGATACCAGACCATCACCCACGACATTGCCAACAACGAGGCGGCAATCGAGAGAATGAAGGCTGATGTCGCCCGCTACGAGGCGGTAGTAATGCGAGATAAAGACGGCAATCCCCTGAACAATCTCACTATCGACACCTGCAACCTTTCCGACGAGAAGAACATGGGTATCCATCTGCAAGGGCTGGCGCAACGCACCGACACCCACGGTCAGTACAAGCGCATCGGCGAGGTCTATGGTTTCCCGATTTCCATCATCTCGGAGCGCACACTTGTTGACGGTAAGGAGGCTGTTCAGAACCGTTTTGTGGTCGAAGGCAACTACAAATACAAGTTCAACAACGGTTTCATCGCCATGTCGGACACCCATGCGGCCTGCATGAACTTCGTCAACGCTCTGGAAAAGATACCCGGCATCATCGCCCAATATGAGGAACGCACCGCCAAACTGAAAGCCGATGTTCCCCAGCTCGAAGCCATCGTCGCAAAGCCGTGGGGCAAAGAGGATGAGCTGAAGCAACTCAAATCTGACCTTGCAGCCCTCGACCGCAAAATCACCGCCGAACTTGCTCCAAAGCATGATGAGAAGGACGGTGAGGAAGTCAAGCGAGATGGACAACCACCGCAGGCCCAGCGTGTAGATGTTCCGGAGCAATCCAACTGCTCAAAGGAGTCGTTGGTTGCGGAGCCACAATCCAACTATCAAAACTCAGCTGATTTGCAACGCTCAACGCATCGCTTTGCATCTCTTTGAAAGGACAGCAGGCAGGTAATGACTTTTATTATCTGTCTGCTTTTCTGTTGTTTATAATAAGTGTTGCCCGCGTTTTCATTGGCTGTTTCCGTGAGAATGCGGATTTTTCGTGAAAAGTGAAACCGTAAATATGGGCGCGGTATAAATGCTCTTTTTTACAGCCGGGGCAGCAGTAGCAGTCAGTATCAATCATAATATATCCGTCATAACGACCGGAAACACGCTACTTCCCGCATATAGCTTCAAGAAATTTTCATGCTTTAATGGGACATTTGTCACATCGAATGTCGATTATTTTTTGTAACTTTGCGTATGGCAACACTCTATAAGATACTGATTCTGTGTGTTGGCTTTGCTCTCTCCTGTAACCTATGGGCGCAAAGTCATCTTGATCCGGTAAACGACAGCCGGGAGTTTGCGGAACGATATAGTCAGTCGTTACTCACACAGGAACGCAAGTGTGGAATAGTCGTCTTGCCTTCTTTCTCTAACAGATATGGCATTAGTTTGTCAACGAAATGTGATAGTCTGACACTTATTGAAAAACGGCCGCATGGAATTGTCTATCCTGACAGTGTGAATATCAAAGAGATTCCAGTGATAAAAGTGGCCATTGATTCTGAATTTGGCAAAAGCGTTGCCGAACTTATTGATGTTGCCGTTGAAAAGGCAATGCCAACTTTTTCTGCCGGACTGGATGGCGTGATGTATTATTTTATCGCATCAAATGGCAGCATCGGGGCAACATGGTCGCCTTCAGATGAATCATCTAATTGCGATGTGCTTGTCAATATTGTGGAAACGTTAAAAGAAGCAATACATAGCGGAGAACTCCAGAATTTTATTGATGATTGGTGGTGTTCAATCGACAAACTTCGGTTGTCATTTCAAAATGCACCAGCATTGCCTCCATTTTATTTTGATAAAGAATTCACCAACACAGACAACAATCGACCTACAATCGAATACAGCGCAAGCAGTCCTTTGACAGATGCTTTTCAGTTTAATGCCTTCATGTCGTATCCTGCGGATTGCATAGAAGACACATTAAGTGAATATCTGACACCGATTTATGGGTATAGCACAACGGATTCCATATTCATTGACTTTTGCAAGGATCTTGTAAAATGGCGGGAACAGGCATCAGCTGCCTATGTAAATGTTGTCATTAACGTTAAAGATAACGAGAAAGAGAGTTATGATGTCAAAAAATCAGGGAAGTTGGTTTACTTAAACTTTACACTCCCTCACGACAAATTAACGATAGATAATTTATTAGAACAGAACAACAATTGCATATTAAGATATATGCTTGAAAATGCGATACCGAATGACGCTATCAGACCAGCTCCAAAACATTCTGTCAAGAATTGCGAGAAAGGAGGCAAGCGATGAAACAGAGAATTGCCATAGTTGTGATAAATGTTGTTGTCGGACTGTTTGCAGTATATATTTATGCTTGTTATGTCAGAGAAACCGAGATTCAGAGTACTCAGGATAATATAACTTGTGACATAATAGAACTGGATTTGAGACATGGTTATAGACACCACCCTTCAGCAAAAATACTTTATAGAGGCAAGGAATACTATACCTCTATAACTATAAATTTAACCGATAGTTTATCCCTTGGGGAAAATAATACCGTGTTTTACTATGATGGGGTACTTGATAGAGTCTTTTGCCGTGATTCAGGTATTGAAAGAGGTGTGTATTCAGGCTTTGCCTTTTTTATTCTGTCTTTCCTGTTTTGGCTCAATCCCAAAAGTAATAAAAATAAAAAAGACTTTAGCAGAGGAGGTAAGCGATGAGAAACAAGATATTTATTATAACAATAATGTTCACCCTGTCAACTCTCGTATGCAGTGGACAGTCCTTTCTGTCAAAATATCCCAAGCTGACCAAGAAGAACCTTAGTGAATTTTTATTGGATTGGCAAATCTATTCTGATTCAGTAGCAGGCACGGTAAATTGTCATTCAGATATATGCAATGCGGTAAATGCTGAATTTGATTCGTGTTTTCATGTTGTCAGAGAATTGCAAAGCTGCGTTTCTCACTATGTCAAGAAGTCGATAAAGAAAGAATTTGGAATCATTCCTCAATATATTCCTGTTGAGTATTATCCTATTTCGCCGCCCCCCAACGACACACTTTCCTTCTTTGGGGAATATTCACAATTGCATCTTGATAAAATCGTTGAATACACCATAACACCTCGGTTGCGACCGAACGAGTTATACCTTACATCGAATATAGATGACCGCCTAATGGAATTTTTAGCAGGTAAGAGTGTAGCACATGAAAGACCGGCTAAATATCTTAAAAAGAATATTAAGGAATTAAAGAAATACCTTTGGCGTTACAATGGAGACTACAACGGGGGTGTGATTTTTAACGATTTTCCTTATGTTTATTATGTACGAGCCACAAATGATTTTATAGTATTGTATGTAAGAGATGGGTATTATACCGGCTATGAAATATGGTATATTAAGAAAGATGGTAAGTTTGAACGTGTTTCAGGCAAACATAATACTTGGATAGCATAATGAAACTATATTTCAGTGGTAAGATTATGAAAAAGTGGCAGAAAATAGCAGGCATTGTCGTTGGAGCAATTATTATATTGTTCCTTTTGGTTTATTATCTGCTAATGTTCTGCCCTCAATTATTTTGGAGCTATAAACCTGACTATGAATTTGACAAACGAATACGCAACGAAATAGTACGTAGAATAGATAACTATATAGAGCGGAACAACAGGCTTCCGGAGTCGTTATCGGAAATAGGCTTTGAGCAACTACCTGGGTTATACAAGTATCGCGGTCATTCGGTTTGTTTGATTAAATGTGCAGACTTGGATTATGTACTTGAGTATTGGGATGATGTAGCAAAGCTATGGCAATATGTGTCAGAGGATAAGAAATGGTATGATTATGCCTGTTGGGAGTTTGAACCGCCAATCAATATAGATACAATACAAGCAATCAACAAAGTGTATTACTCACCCAGAGAAAATATGCAATCGGTATTTGACAGTTTAAGAATCAACGATAACGTCACTTCAATACTGGATTACGGTACTGAGGATATGCCCGATTCGATAGCCTATGTAAGATATTACACGGCAGATACTCTGAATATGGAAGGTTGGGCCACCTATCGCGCTAACAGCCGTCCTCATTATGTGAAAGAATTTGGCAAATGGAAATATTATGATGGGAAAGGCAACTGTTATCGTAAGTTCTGGAATTATAAGAAAGAAGGGGAGCTAATATATGAAACTGACCGATAAACGATTTTGGAATTGGCGCACACTTATCGTAGTATTGATTATCTCACTACTGATTGCGATTGTCGTGTTTTTCAAAAGTTGTATGACAACTAATACTGCTGATATAGAGCGTGTGGGAAATGAAATTATCGTAATGATTGATGATTTTCAAAAAATGAATAACAGGCTACCAATTGGACTTAATGAGATAGGAACTCCTTTCATGGGAATTAATGAGACCTATGAATACAAGGGCTATATTTTCTATTATGAACCGAGAAAAGACGGTTTTTATTGGCTGACCGTTACATTCGGCCCGGACGAGAATTATTGTTACAATTCTAAAAATAAGTCCTGGATATGGGATTGTGATTCTGATCGAGTAGAAATGTACAAAAAATATGCCATTGAAAATGATTCTATTATTGAAACCCGCCGATAACTCTTTCTTTCATCCCTTCAAAAAGACAAGACCATGAAACAGAGCGATAAACCATTATGGATAACGATACAATACATTTGTGTGTTGTTCCTTACAGTATGCTTTACTGGACTTCTTGTGAGCGATTTATTCGTGTGGTTTATTGCTATATTCTTTTGGCTGTTCATTCCGGCAGTTATCGTTGCCTGCATATCTTTTATTTGTTCGCTAAGATGCAACGACAAGCATAAGAAGATACTGTTGATATTGAATGGGGTCAACATTCTCTTATTTTCATTCTTGTTTTTCAATCCGTCAAACAGATGTGATGCCGATATAATGGAATGCCATTATATCGAATATGGCGGACGCATGGAGCGAATCTATCGTAATCTTTACAATAAAATGGCTCCCGGATGTTCCGTAGAGATTGAGTTTGAGCATGGCGATGTTTCAATCTTCCATTTATCAAACGGCAATGGTGAGATGAACTCCAACTGGGATCCGAGCGAGGAAAAGATAGATTCGTTGCTCATTCAAAGCGGGCTCGACAGAAATTCTTTAACTTGGCTAATAAAAGAGTTGGACGAAATAGGCTGCATATCTATTTCCTTGCAGGCTATACCGGATGCACCTTATTGTATCGGATTCCGCCGGATAGGTATGGGAAAGTATGATTATCAGATATATCATAGACCTCTCTCTTCTGAAGAACAAAAGAAAATCAATGAATCTGATGCCTCTATTGTTTATTCTCCTTTCGTGGTGTTTGAATACGGAGGTGGAGCCATCGGTTCTCAGAATTTTGTAGGCAAAGATGAATATCTGAAAAAGAAAAAACAATTTAATTATGAAACTGACCGATAAACGATCTTGGAAGTTTGAGAAAATGATGTTGTTCTGCGGTTTCATGCTGATATTCGGAATTGATAAGATTTCAGTTTTTCCGTTCAGTTCAAGCACTTTGCGCATAGTGATATTATGGTTTTAGCGAAAATTGTATTAACTTTGTTTTGGTATAATAAGTATAGGAGTATGAAATACTATCAATTGTCATTTACTTTAGAAAAAAGTATAAGAGGTAATTATGAAATGCCTCATACTATTAGTATAGACTCCCCTAATTTTCTAAAATACATCTTAGATAATAATAAAACTATCTCGATGTATTTTGAAAATAGAAAGAACTTGTATGACGAAATGCCGGATAATCTTCGAGGTAAACTAATTAAACGAAATGGCGTGATAGACTTTATGGATTTCACACCTTCTTGCTTAAGTTTGGTTGCGGTAGTTAGCTATATAATAAAACAAATTTTTGAACATTTGAATGTTTCAAAAGACGAGTATGTATTCAAGAAAATATCTATCAAAGGTTATGCTGAAGAGTTCTATCTTTTATTTATCCCCATAATACCAGATACTGAGTTTGTTTATCCCAAATGTATATTTAAGGATATGTTTGATAATGGAAACATTAAGACATTCAATAATCGCACAGAATATTATAATGACTCTAATGATTATTGTTTGAAAAAAGTGGTATTAAAGGACATATATAAAGATTATGATTTATTGTATCCTCAAGGAGGCGGCTTCTTTTTCTCAGAACGAATAGTTAATGCTATGCAACGCGAAAACATTGTTGGATACGACCTTGTTAAAGGTGGATATTTTTATGAAGAAATAGATTTTGCCTAAAACTGCGAAATGCAAATCCAAAACGACATTTAAACAAAATACAAGAGGCCACGAATAGCAACGGAAAATAATGAAACTGACCGATAAAAAAATTTGGATAGCATGGACAAGTTTGACCATTCTGATTGTCGTATGGTGCATGATTGAGGACGAAGATAAAGCCCCGGAGTTACATGATTGTAATTCCATGGGATTATCTCATAAGATTAGTCAGGATTGTATAAAAGACACAATCTATACGACCTTTGCGGAATATGATGAAACCGTTTTGGAACATGAGCAGAAGATTATCAATCATGTGAGGCAACTGGCGGTTATAACAGCAAAAGACAGAAATAATGTATGTAAGTCAGAACTTACTTTTATCGGCTCTGTTCTCAATTCGGAGAATGACACCATAACGTTTATTAAAAAAGAAGATATTTTTGGACTACAACAAAGCCCTCATGGAAAAGGGAACATTATCGTTTATAAAAATAGGATTAGACAAGGTTATTACTCAAACTTTGACAAAGGATTTTTTGTAGAAATCAAGAACAATATGTTATTCATAAAAGATGTAAAGGACATGGATTCGGACGGGAATCCTGTCCTTGGAGACCTCAATTCAATCAGCTTCATGAAGGAGATACCCGATAGTATTTTTATTTATACAGAGAATGATTATGGAGACGAGCATATGTTAATAAGAAAGGAAGCAAGCGATGAAACTGACCGATAAACGATTTTGTATATTTGATAAGACGATATGAAGAGTTAAAAAATGGCAAAGAGACACAAAGATAGAATCGCCTCTAAATCTACAAAGATTGAGAAATCGTATTATAAATTATTTGTGCTGTATAGCATAATTTTACTTATAGGGATTTTTCTCCCACAATATTTGGGCGTATATTATTTAGAATATTCCTTCTTATACATAATTGTTTTACCAATATGTTTAATCGTAGGAATATATTTGAAATTTATCAAGAAAGTAAAGGGGGGAACTTTTTACCTAAATCTTTGGGCGACTTTCTGCATAGTGTTTTCATTTTATACTAATGCAAATGCTATTTTTGCTTATAAGCAAAAAATAAACTATTTTTCATCTGAAATAGAAAGTGTGGAATCCAGTTCATATCGCTCACCGGCATTTTTATCATTTCAAATAGACGATGGAAGTATCGCATTGATAGTTACAAATGAATATCCTGTTAAGGAAGAAATGGAACGAGGAGAAACCGTAAGAATTTCAGGGCAATATAAAAAGGGGATGCTTTCTTCTATTATGATTGTTGATTACACCGTTTATTAACAATAGTAGGAAATCATAGACCTATGCCTCTTTGTCCTTTCTCAATCTTCCAGTAATACCGACCTTCCGCGACATCGCCAAACTCATTGAGTGCATGGCGATGTTTTATTTCGTCAAAAGGCTGTCGGCTCTCCGCATAGTCACAGAGCCATGCGCCGATTGCTTTCTGCTGTTCGGTGGTCTCGCCGTAAGACTGCATCACGCTCTTGATGTCGGCGGCTTCAGAGGGAGAGAAGATTGCCGTTGCTGGATTCTTTACTTTTCATCGTTGTCAGAGGCCGTTTTTATGCGACATTCGTGAGATGATTGAGCAATGGACACGGCATAATACCCCTAATGTCAGGAATTTTAGCTAACTTTGCATTAGCATAGGCTGTTTGTCGGCCTACTTTTTAATATGGCTAAACGAAACTTTGTATCGACATATAGTCTTTTATGGGTGCTTGTAATTGCTTTTATTACAGGCTCTGTATTTTCATGCACTGACAATTCGGAGGCAGAGAAACGGTTGACGAGTGCGGAGGCACTGATGAATCAGCATCCCGATTCGGCGTTGGCTATTCTGCAAGGCATAGGCCGTTCATCCCTCAGTTCGGACAATGGGAAAGCCCGATATGCGTTGCTGATGTCGCAGGCCCTCGACAAGAACTATATCGACACAACCACCTTTGATATCCTCCAGCCCGCGATTGATTATTACACTGATAAAGGTACTCCCGATGAAAAGCTAAAGACATTCTACTATCAGGGGCGGATCTATCAGAACAAGGGCGATGAAGATAACGCCATGCTTTCTTTCATAAATGCACGGGAAATAACCGGTGTCACCGACACCCTGACACTCGCGCACCTCCTTGTGGCTCAGGGGACATTGTATTTAAGACAGTATAAGACATCGGATTTTGTGGCGAATAATCTTGAAGCCGCAAAATTATATGGGAAAATTGGCAGGCATATTCTTGAAATTGACAGCTACGCCAAAGCGTTGAACGGATATGTCATCATGGATGACAAAGCGGCGGCGGACAGTGTCATGTCGGTTTGTGTCCCTTTGATAAGAGAATTTCCTGATGGCGAAGCGTCCCTGTTTCCGGCCATGCTGGGATACACGATAGATTTTTGCTCTCCCGATGAAATAAAAACATTTTTAGACAATTACAAGGACATTGAGTTAGGACACGATGAAATTATGGATTATGCCCGTGGCTATTCAAAAATCGGAGAGTCAGACAGGGCTTTGGAATTTATTTCATCAATCAATCCGGCACCCAATACCCCAGATTCTTTGAAATATGCGACGGTGAAACTTGGCATTCTTGAAAAACAGGGGAAGTATGAGCAAGCATTGAATCTATATAAGGACTATTCCGCTATGCTTGAACGATACCAGTATGAACTTCTCACCCAAGATCTGTTGTTCGCAGACAAGAAACATCAGCTTGAGGTGGATGTTCTGCAAGAGAGAACGCAAAAGGAACGCTTCGTCTGGATTGCGCTCGGCGTCATACTGTTGCTGATAATCATATATCAGATGTGGGTGAGGAAATTGAGGATTGAGCATGAGAATGATTTGCTTAAAATCCAAACTTTGCAGCAAAACCTTTTTGAAAGCGGACAAAAACAGAACGAGGCGCAAGAAAGAATCAAAAAACTCTTTCAGACCCGTTTTCATCTTCTTGACGGACTCGCATCTTCATACTTTGAGTCAAAGGAAACCGGACAGGAACAGAAACGTATATTCGCGGAAGTGAAGGAATCCATCAACAATTTCAGCTCCGATGAAACGATTACGGAACTGACAGAAATTGTAAACGGATATAACAACGGACTTATGGATCGTTTCAAAGCCGATTTTCCGAAATTGTCCAAATCACGCTTCCGGTTCGCCCTTTATCTTTTCTGCGGATTCTCCCTGCCTTCGATCAGTATTTTCACCGGCATGGAATTAAGAAATGTCTATGTCCATAAATCTCGCCTGAAGTCGCTGATTTCCGGTAGCGATTCCCCCCACAAGGGCGAATATCTCCGATATTTTGAGTAATTCGCCCGTATGCAAGGTGATGCAAGAAAATATTTTTGACCCCTATTGATTATCAGTGACTTATAAGAGCAAATGCAAGGTGATGTAGTTTGAGGTGTCCTTGGATTGGAGTAATTTTGCATTGTAAAACATTCAAAAATTACTCATGAAAGAATCCCTTAAATACGGACTCCTGACAAGTCTTGGATATTGCGCGATTGTAGGCGTGATACACCTCGTGAGCCTATGCATAGGATACATTGCCGGAAGTATTGACAACTTCCTTTATTCATCGAGGCTCTATCTGTATTTTGCGGTAGCCGGATTGTGCGGCTCATTCATCTGCGGTTTCCTTTATCCGGTAATTCTGTCGAGATATGTATCCCGATATATGTCGGAATATCCCGATGTGCCGACTCGCTATATAAAGGAGATTAGTCGTGGGAAACTATTGTCAAACTATTATCATATCATTGCTCTGGTATGTATAATCTGCGGCGTCGGGTTCCTGCACTCGATTGACAGATTTCCCCTCTTGGTGTGCGTTCTTTTGTCTGGTGGCTTATTATTCCTGTTCTTATACATCAAGAATAAAAAACGCTATCAAAACATATAAATCACTTAAGATAAACTGTATATAATATGATAACGAGAAAACTATTATTAACCGCTGTGTTCGGAGTAGGCGCACTCCTTGTCGGGTGTAGCGATGACAATACAGTTTTCAATGAGCCGGAAGTGATCAGAGCATACGAAACTGATGCGCAGGTAATGGCTCAGTTTGTAGAAGTTGACCGAACTACTGGCACTTATGTTCTTAACCCGGATAAGAAGGTGACAGCCTCCGATTATATACTCAATCGAAGCAGGGAAGAACTTATGGCTGTTAACCAGATTAACAGAAATCGTTTCATCAAAGAAATGGAGGCTGTAAACCGCCAACTTTCGGCAGCAAAACGTTCCGGAATGGCAAGTGCCTTTGTTTACTCCACACAGACATCAAACCTCGTTATTGATGGCAATGATGATGATTCATTCCAGATCGCAAAACTTGACGATAATGCTAATTGTTTGAGTCGAGTTGCCTCTTTGACTTTAGAGAATGGCAAAAACCGGAGTACCAGTTTCTTCACTCATTCAGACATGACAATGACCGTTAATTCCGGAAGCGGCTCTATATTCTATTGTGCGCAGGTATCGCTGGGAGATCAGAGCAATGAAAATGCCGAGATTGTCTTCATATCGGGTGTAAAATCTGTTATCCCTGATCATTCCTATCTGCTTATCGCACCGGCAATACTTGACGGAAATAAAACCATAAGCGGAATAGCATTAATCGGCGATGGCAATGTAACTGTTTCTATTGCATTATGAAGCTTTTGAATTATCTTACATTGACTTTGGTTACATTCGTTCTCGTTTCATGTGAGGAACGAACCGGTTATTATACCAATGAGCAGCAAGAAATAATTGCGAAACTGACTGCGAATGAATGGAGATTGGTCTATGAACATATCCCAAACTTTGAACCTGATGAACTTCAAGAAGAAGGATGGGTATATAAATTCAATGCTAATGGCACAGGTTCATTCAAATGGATGAAATGGGAAGACGGAAGTATCAATGACGAACCTACATATTTTCATTGGACTTTCACAACTGATAATTTCAATGTTATATACATTGACAAAACGGAGAGGTTCTTTTTGATAGATAAACTGACAGCAAAAGAATTATGGGTTTATAACTCATATCAAGACCCTGTATTGTATCCAAATGCCGATGAAGTGTTTTGGAAATTTGTAGCACAATGATTTGGTTATAATTAGCATGACAGTATTAAACATAAAGAAAAGGAGAGAAATATTTATCGAATTTTGTCATTGTCGAATCCGATAGCCTTGCGACAATAAGCAAAAGCGACGAACAAATAGGTCACTTATGAATAACCGTATCATTACAACAATATACTGCGCCATTATTACAATAGCGGCAATGGCGCAGACCGAATCGCCCGACAGCGTAAAGACACGAGAACTTGACGAGGTGGTTGTCGAAGCCCAGATGCAGCGCACTAACGCTACATCTTCAACATATACCCCGAACACAAGGCAGAAATCGTCCGCGCAAAACGCCATTGACCTTTTGCGACAGCTTGCCATTCCGCAAATCAACATCAATCTTGTTGACAATGCGGTTACGACACCAAGCGGTCAGAATGTCGCGGTCTATATCAACTATATCCCTGCCTCGGCAGAGGAAATCGAGGGTATTATGACATCGGATGTGCGGCGTGTCGAATATCTCGATTTTCCTACCGACCCGCGTTTTCAGGGCAACGAGCATGTAGTCAATTTCATCATGCAGAAATACGAATACGGCGGATACACCAAAGCGACGGTAAATGAAAATTTCCTTGTGGGAAAACTATCAAGCCGTGCTTCAATATATTCAAAGTTCGCATATAAGCGCATGACCTACGATTTATATGCAGGTGCGTCAAATCACAACATCAGACATTCAGGTACGTCAACCATTGGGAACTATACCCTTGAAAACGCCGCCGGCGAACCTTACCTTATTACGCGAAACGAAATATTCGACAACTCTCATTTCAGGTATAACCAGTACCCCGTTACGTTCAGAGCCATTTACGATTCCGACAAAGTGCAGATTGCAAACACTGTCGGCTTTAACTTCGATCAGTCGCCGACGGCTGAAACATCCGGCAAGCTGTCGTTTGTACCCCGACAGGCAGAAGACTACTCATATAGCAGATACGAGCCTTACACCAGCCGTTATATTATATGGTCTGGCAATTACTATTTCATTCTGCCCCGAAATTTCCATCTTAGCGTTTCGCCCGGCATAAATTACGGACACACAAACAACAATTACCGCTATCAGACTTCAGCCACCGATGCCATAGTAAACGACTCCAAAGAAAATGTATGGCAGTTCAGAGGAAGCGCCACTCTTTACAAGATATTCACAGACAGACAAAACGGCTTCTTCCGCGCTTATTACGGTTCCACATCCAATGATGTGAGCTATTTAGGCACATCTCCTTACGACAATGATTTCCTCGACACCTATGCCGGAGCCGCACTCGGTTACAGCTTCTCCAACAATCAATGGAATGTGAGTGCTGATGTGGCTCTGCAATGGGAGAAGAACAAAATCAACGACCAGTCCGTTTCAGAGGTCTATCCTCTCGCTAATGTATCAGCCGGATTTTCTCCTTCACAGAAACATTCTTTCCGCGCATACTTCCATTTCGGCGCGAACTATCCCGGTGCAAGCGAGAAAACACCGAATATACTGCAACAGAACGAACTGATGTACTATACCGGCAATCCCGAAATCGGACTTTCCCGACAGGTTACATTCAACCTGTCTTACAACTGGATGCCGTCTAACAGATTCTCGGCTTCGGCTTTTGCCCAATACTTCGGAGAATATAACCTGTATGTGCCTGTTTACGAGCCATACGACGGTGGGAGTGCTTTGCTTCGCACTTTTGAAACTGACGGCGACTATAACCGTACTCAAATCGGAATGTCGTTTAATTACAAGCTGTTAAATGGCAATCTTCAACTTGCAGCATCGCCCTCAATTTCAATCTATCGTATGACCGGATTATTTGACATTAAACGGAGTCCGTTCACTTGCAACGCATCGGTTACTTATTATCTTGGTAATTTCTACTTTCAGGCATCGTATCAGACAAGAAACCTGACAGTGCAGGGCAATCGTGGAGTAATATATAAAGACCGTGATTTCTACCAGATACTCGCAGGATGGAGCCGGGCAAACTGGAATATCAGGGTAAGCGCGATGAATCTATTTCGCAATGACTGGCTCTGTGCTACTAATACGTTGTCAACTCCTTTATATTCAGAAACACGATTCGTTGATGGAAACAACTTTCATCGCCGTTTGAACCTTTCAGTGACATACACTTTCGGTTACGGAAAGAAGGTACAACGGGGAAACGAGGTCGGAGAACAATCAGGCGCATCTTCAGCTATTATGAAATAATCCACACCAATATTAACGGTATTAATAACATAAAAATAACTTAAAATGAGAAAAGTCGGCACATTAGCTTGTCTCATATCCAGTGTTATGAGCATTAATGCTCAAATCATTGAAGCAGGAGAATCTAATCCTATATGGGGTGTTCGTGCTGCCTTTGATGTAAATCTGCCGGGAAAGGTGCATGGCAATGTGATAGATGATCGAATGTTCCGCAATGGTACAGGTGGAACATTCGGCGCTGTCTGTAATATCTTTCTTAGAAACAAATTCTATCTTGAGCCAGCCGTTTCATTATTTTATGATACTTACTCCTATAAATATAAAGGAGTAACAATTACTGGAATAGATTTTGAAGAAAGCAATCCAACAGTATATAAGTTTGGCATCCGTATCCCGGTAGTCGTAGGATATAGCATCTACTTAACCGACCGAATTTCTATTGCTCCATTCACTGGACCGGAAATGAGCTATTCTTTTGCCGGGGCAATAAAGGTACATGACAAGGAAAAGTTGGGAATTGATGATACATCACTATTCGGAAAGTTCGGTAATCAACGCCGTTTTGAATGTGGCTGGAAAATAGGTATCGCTTTCTTTACAGGTTTGTGGAGTTTTAACCTACATTATTCATAGTGGATTCATTTCAGGTTATCAAAACAGATATGGGGACAA
>ERZ791624.305-NODE-305-length-35576-cov-3.251907_pt1 | contig 35576 bp, 36 predicted proteins | sample MGYA00510058_ERZ791624 | MGnify/ENA primary metagenome ERZ791624 (study PRJEB30046, sample SAMN00715158) | human gut metagenome | study: EMG produced TPA metagenomics assembly of the A metagenome-wide association study of gut microbiota in type 2...
CGGCTGGCGCGTTCTGTAAGGGTTTCTTCGGTTTTAATTTCTGTACAAAGGAATTCGTCACCGTGACCGGGCTGTACAGCATAGCCTCCGGCTGTTCCTCTCCTTCTTTCTGGTCAAAGAGAATTTCATCGGCAAAGCCCAGTTCTACAGCTTTGCGGGCATTGAGCCAGGTTTCATTGTCCATCATGTGGGCAATCTTCGTGCGGGCCAGGCCGCTCTTGATTTCATAGGCATTGATGATGCTTTCCTTGACCTCGCTCAACATGCCGATGGTCTTTTCCATTTCTGCCTGATCCCCATAGGCCAGGGTCGCCGGATTGTGAATCATCAGCATGGCCACCGGCGACATACAGACCTTGGTCCCAGCCATGGCAATGACGGAAGCGGCCGAAGCTGCCAGGCCATCAATCTTAACCGTGACGTTGCCCGGATAATCCATGAGCAGGTTATAAATCTGTGCGGCTGCAAAGCAGTCCCCGCCTGGGCTGTTAATCCAGAGCGTGATATCGCCGCTTCCTGCATTCAATTCATCCTTGAATGCCTTCGGTGTTACCTCATCGCCCCACCAGGTTTCGTCGGAAATCTGGCCATCCATATAGAGTGTGCGATCGCTGCCGAAAGTATCCAGTGCTTCGTTTGTCACCCACTTCCAAAATTTATGTTTCATTCGTGTCTCCCTTCTGAGCAAAAGCCCCGGCATCCTTAAGTTTTGTCATGCTGCCGTTGACAAGATATAGATTACCGCCTTCTTCATCGGGCACGGGGTTCATGTCTTCCATCTCCCGGATGTCATTCGCCGACAGCCAGCCATTCTGCCGGCCGATGCTATAACCCGTCATGCGGCTCTCGTAGTCACCGCGCATCAGGCCGTTAACATTGAACTTGAGGAAAAACTGCTTCTTTTCTTCTGGCATGAACAAGGCTTTCTGCATGGCTTGTTCCCAGCGGATGACCCACGGGTCCAAAGTGTACTTTACAAATTCCATGGACTGCTGCTCGATGTTGTTGAAAGAACTCTTCTCCAGGTCGCCAATCATGTGCGGTGGGATACGGTAGAGCCTTGCGATTTCATTGAGCTGGAACTTCCGTGTTTCCAAAAACTGTGCTTCTTCCGGCGGGATACCAATTTGCTGGTACTTCATGCCTTCTTCTAACACTGCCACCTTGTGGGCATTGGCGCTCCCTTGATAGACAGCATTCCAAGAATCTCTTACTTTCGCTGGGTCCTTGAGGACACCTGGATGTTCTAACACACCGCTGGGACTGGCACCGTTAGCAAAGAAAGATGCACCATATTCTTCACAGGCCATGGTCATGCCTACAGCATTACGAGCCATAGCAATGGGCGAATAGCCAACCAGGCCATCAAAGCCAAGACCGGGAATGTGCAGTACTTCATCTTTTCGAAGCGGCACCTGGCCATAGGACTTGATGGCCGGATTCTCGTCCGAGGTCTTTGTATAGATGTAATAAATCTGGCCGCTTTCATCACGGCAGACGGTCATCTTGTCCGGCCGTAACGGGTACAAGCCCTGTACACGCCCGAGCTTATCACGGATAATTTGGGCGTAGGCGTTACCCCAGATTAAAAGATGGCTCATTAACGTTTCGCGGAAGATGAACGACGTCATCTCCGAGTTCGGCTCATCGTGCAGGAGATGATAGAGCGGATGATCATAGACCCGTTCCTTACCTCCTGGCGTGTAACGATAAAGCTGCAGCGGCAAAGCAGCCAGCGTCTCTGACAAAATACGAACGCAGGCATAGACCGCCGTCGTCTGCATGGCCGTAAACTCATTGACGTTCTTACCGCTCGTCGACGGGCCAAAAAGAAAGCGGAAATCCGTGCCGATATAATAGTCCTGCGGTTTGTCTCTTGATTTAAAAAGTTGAGAGAGAAATGGAATATGCATTGAAACCTCCTGATTTTAGGCATAAAGAAAGCACCTGCAATTTCTCGTAGATGCTGAGGAGCAATATATTTTCAATTAGGTAAATCATTATGTAACATAATTGTGATAAAAAATCACAATCCATGTTATAATAAATCTATCATATACGTTAAAAAATAAACTCCATAATCGAAAGGCTGTGATTTGATGAAGAAATTTTTTCTTTCCTTACTAGTTATATTTTGCCTAAGTTCTCCCGTTTTTGCAGCCAGTTGGTATTATGTGGGTAGAGCGACTCCAAGTAACACTGTACTCTATATCGACAATGCTTCAGTTTACAAAAATGAATATGCAGCCGTCGTCTGGCTTAAAAAGGTGTTGCCAGACGGCAGACGCAGTATAGCACGAATGTATTTTACCCATACACCACCAACATATACACTTTTATCAGCGGTATATTACGCACCAAATGGCTCTGTAATTCGCAATGTAGAAATCCCGGCAAATAGAAGACGTACCATGTCAATTCCCCCAGATACAATGGTAGATAATGTTTGGCACCTCATTTGGAGTTACTAAAATTTGAAAGCAGAACCAGAAATTTATTAAAACGAAATAACGCCACGTTCATCATAGACGCTGCCGCTGCCTGTGCCGTTACGGATGCAACGGTCCAACGCCATGATGGACGCCACGATTCCGTCGATTTTTTCGACGGATTTTTCTTTATCCGGCTTAATGTTCCCAGCAGGATCTTGACGCATGACGACGTTTCCAGCCATCCACTTGAGGACGGGATTGCCGCCGTGAATGATGTTTCCTTCCATCAGCAGTTTGAACATTTCTTTTGACGGAGGCGACATATCTTTAAAGCCCTGGCCAAAGGGTACCATGGTAAAGCCCATGTCTTCAAGATTCTGCACCATTTGTGTGGCATTCCAGCGGTCATAAGCGATTTCCCGGATATTGTAGGTTTCGCCCAAATGCTCGATGAATTTCTCGATAAAACCGTAATGAATGACGTTTCCTTCGGTTGTCTGAATGAAGCATTGTTTCTGCCAAACATCATAAAGCACATGGTCGCGCCGGCAGCGCAGTTCTAATGTGTCTTCCGGCAGCCAGAAGAATGGCAGCAGAATATATTTCTCATCCTCGGACCGCGGTGGAAAGACCAGTACCAAGGCCGTAATGTCTGAGGTACTAGAAAGGTCGAGGCCACCGTAAACAGTCGTCCCCGCAAAGCATCGCGGTCAATCGGGAGATTTCCTTTATCATAGACATGTTCCGGAATCCAGCGGATGCTAGCCGAGGTCCAGATGTTGAGTCGCAGCTGCTTGAAGACGTTTTCTTCAGCAGGGTTTTCAATAGCGTTCTGATAGGCTTCACGAACTCGGTCGATTTGGATGGTATGGCCAAGAGAGGGATTCGCCTTATACCAGTTGGCTTCATCCGTCCAGTCCGCTTCCCCTTCCAGGCCATAGACAACAGGATAAAATGTGTAGTCTTTCTTTCGCCCTGCCATCAGATCCAGCGCCTTGGTGTGCAGTTCATAGCAAATAGAGTTTTTATCGTTGCCCGCGGTTGTGATGATGAAAAAGAGCGGCTGTTCCCGGGCGTCCCCTGAGCCTTTCGTCAGGACATCATAGAGCTTGCGGTTCGGCTGGGCATGGATTTCGTCAAAGACCAGTCCCGACACATTGAGACCATGTTTGGTCCCCGTTTCGGCAGACAGCACCTGATAGAAACCGGCGTTTCGGTAATTGATGATGCGCTTCCCTGCCGTTCTGATTTTAGAGCGGCGCGTCAGGGCGGGGCTCATTTCAACCATCTGGCGGGCAACGTCAAAAACAATAGATGCCTGGTTGCGGTCACAAGCGGCACCGTACACTTCGGCGCTCGGCTCGTTATCAGCATACAGAAGGTAAAGGGCAATGGCCGCGGCCAGCTCTGATTTCCCGTTCTTCTTTGGAATCTCTATATAAGCTGTCAGGAACTGCCGCTTCCCGTTTTCCTTGACGATGCCGAAGAGATCACGCACAATCTGTTCTTGCCACGGTAGGAGCAGGAACGGCTGCCCGGCCCATTTGCCTTTTGTATGACAGAGATTCTCGATGAAAGCAACTGCCCTGTCGGCCTTGCCTTTGTCATAATGGGAATCCGGCAGCATGAACACTGACGGCTTTATACAAACGCCAAATTACTCACCCCCTTAGAATCAATTCCATCTCATCCACTTCTCGTTCGCCACTCGTGTCTTCTCCAATCATGCGGCTCCGGGCAGACGGCGTCAGCCCGAACTGCTCGCAGAATTTTAGCATAATTTTGAGGTTGGTCTGGGCGATAGAAACTGTGGCACCTGCTGCAGGTAGCCGTTCGGCGTCGTACCATGTCGCCGTGCTGGGTAATGAATTCCTCAGCCCCTTTCCAGCGGGCGTAGGCCTGACAGTAGCCTGCAAAGGCGGCACGGTCGATTTCCGTCAGCATCCCCATCTCGGCAAGGACTTTTCCGAGCCGCTTCCATTCTTTCTTGGCGTCATCTTCCAGCCACTCCGGGCAGCGCGGCAGTTTGCCTTTGGGCATGGGTTCTTTTTTATTGAGCGGCCGATGGCCGGGATTGCCCTCCAATACTTTGAGGGCTGTCGGTTTCGGTTTTCTTCCTCGTACGGCCAAGCCATACACCTCCTTTCGGTAACGCAAAACAGCCCCGCAGGGCTGCTTCTTGTTTTAGAATTCGTTCAGTTCATCTGTCACGTTTTCGAGCCATGGCTCAATTTTTTCAAGGCTTTGGAATTCGGCACGGGGAGATCCCCAGGGGTCGTTCCGCTTGCCGCTTCCGTATTCCGTAAGCCAGAGGCTTTCGTCGGTGATGATGTACTTTCCAAGGTAATGGAACAGGTAGGCGGTGTCATCCAGGTAGTCCAGCGCTTTCTTCGCCTTTTCGGAAAGGTTTTCCGGCCAATCCAGCGCTACTGCGGTGGCTCCGTATACTCCGTCCAGGTTCTGTTTGTCGATTGCATTCAACTTTTTCATGTTTTTCCTCCTTGTGATTGTGTACCTTTGCCTTTTGGCATGTACATATATCACTCTAAAGGCCTATAATAGCAAGCAGAATCTGAGAATAAGCATCCGTTATTTTGTTTCTTTATTCAGTTTTTGAACCACATCGACTCCGTGGATCACATTGAGATGGGACCCATTGTCCCACTCCACCAGGAGGGACCCCATATCATCTACGCCGGTCACCGTGCCTTTCGTCCCCAAAGGCGGTGCCTGGGGATCGTCCATCCGGGTAAGGCGTACCCGGGTTCCGGGAGGGTATTCCTGCTGTAGAAATTCCAGCAGCTCTTTATTGGGAAACCGCATCTTTTTTCCCTCCGTTCCGGAAGGCCGCTGACCCACTGAGCTTTTCCAACAGGATCTTTCGGCAGTCCTTGTATTCCTTCCCGATGAAGCCCAGGCGCAGGAGAAAACACCGGAAGGCGTATTTCTCGTTGGGGACTTCATGTTCTTTGGCCGTGACCCGTTTGGCGTTCTTGGCAAACTGGCACAGGGCCTTCACCAGTCTGGAGTAGGCTTGGACCTTGGCGCCGTCCGCTTCGTGGAACCAGGGGAAGTTGATTTTCCCTTCGCTGCGGATGATGGTCAGGTCATCCGTCCCCAGGGCCTTTTTGAAAAGGCCGGCTTTAGAGGCCACCAGGTTTTGGAGCTTTTCAAAGTCTTCATCCGTCAAATCATCCGGAAGGGAAATGGTCAGGGTATCAATGCCGTCCGTTTCTGAAGTTTCTTTTGGTGTTACCATTTCTTCCAGGATAGCGACCTTGTTTTCTGGCCGGAATCCTTTGACTGCCAGTTCCTGAACAACCCGTTGAAAAAGCGCTGTGTCTTCACATTCCACTGTACCGTCCTTTCCGACCAGGACGCTACCGATTTGATAGGCCTTGGTAGGAAGAAACAGGTATTTCACACCTTCTCCCGTAATTTGACTGATGACATCCGCCAATTCTTTCCGTGCTGCACCTTGTTTGTTGTATTCTGCCCTCATCATATGTACCTCCTTAGGGTATTTTTGTACTGTTATTAATCACTCTAAAGGCGAATAATAGCAAGCAAAATGTAGCCCTTTTGTTCTTTATTTTTCTCCGCCCACAACTTCCTGGTAGGTGTATGTTTTCCCATTTCGCAGGACGGTCACGCTGTCCTGCTCCCCTTCGTGGGAAGCCAGGTACCGCTTCACCGCTACATCTACGAACTTGGGTTCCAGTTCTACCCCGTAGCAGATCCGGCCCAACTGGTCGCAGGCCATAAGGGTGGAAGCCGATCCCAGGAACCCATCCAAGACCACTCCGTTAATCTGGCTGCTCAGTTTAATCAGGTAAGCCAGCATAGGCACGGGTTTACTAGAAGGATGGCCAAAACCGTCTTCTTTGCTGTTCTTGATGCCGTCAAACTCAAAGACTGCTTTCTGCTTCTGGTCTCCGTACCAGTTATGTTTTCCGTCTTTCCGCCATCCGAAGATAATGGGTTCCATGTTGAACTTCCAGTCGGTGCGCATAAAGGGCGCTTTGGGCTTCTTCCAAATGAGCCCGGCACCCACTTTAAATCCCGCGTCTTCAAATGCATCGTAAAAGACTCGTGCCTTCATGGTGGCATAGAACACATAGATGGAGGCGTCCAGGGCCATGGCATCATGAAAACAGGAGAAGGCTTTCTTCAGGAATTCATACCCATCCTGGTCATTCAGGTCATCGTTCTTGATCTTCCCGGAGGTGCTTCGAAGGTTGACCAGGTACGGGGGATCCGTCAGCACCAGGTTGGGTTTCACCCCATCCATGAGCTGAGCATAAGTTTCCGGCTTGGTAGAATCCCCGCACAGGACCCGGTGCTTTCCCAGCTGCCAGAGGTCCCCGGCTTTAGAAAACACCGGCTTCTGGAGTTCTTCTTCCATGTCGAAGTCGTCTTCTTTGGCTTCGGTCTCTTCATCGAAGATATGGGCGATTTCGTCATCGCTGAAGCCTGTGAGGCTCACATCGAAATCCGCTCCCTGGAGGGATTCGATTTCCACCCGCAGCATTTCTTCGTCCCATCCGGCATCCAGGGCCATCCGGTTGTCGGCCAGGATGTAGGCTTTCTTCTGGGCTTCAGTAAGGTAGTCCACCAGGACGCAGGGCACTTCCCGGATGCCTTCTTCCCGGGCTGCCATCACCCGGCCATGGCCAGCAATGATGTTCTTGTCCTTGTCGATGATGACAGGATTTATGAACCCGAATTCCCGCAGGCTGGCCCGGAGCTTGTTAATCTGCTCCGGGGAATGGGTCCGGGCATTATTCACATAGGGGATCAGCTCATCGATGGGGATGAGCTTCATCTCTTTGGTCGTTTTTCCCATGCCTTATTTCTCCTTATAATCGCGGCAAGCCCCCTGCGGGCACCATCCAGGTCCCCACAAAGGGCTTGTCCTCGTAATGTTTTGATCTGCTGTTTGGTGAGGGAATATTCCCGCAGCCGAGATATGAATTCTCTTGCTGTCATGCTACACCTTCCGCGACCGCAGCAGCCGCTCCATCACATCATCCTGGGGCGTGTTGCCGGCAAACTCCACGGAGCAGTTTTCCTTCACCACCTGGTAGATCTGATACCAGATCTGGTTCACCTGCTTCATGTAGTTCTGGCCCATGGTCACGTATGGAGAAGCAATGGCCGCATTGGTGGTGGGGTGCTTGGCCAGAAAGCCATATTCCGAAATGGCATGTTCGCACTGGATCCACCGGGACACCGCCATGGCGTACTGGCTGATGAGCTGAGGGCTTACCAGTTTCTCGCAGTGCCGGGCTTTGAGCCACAGCCAGGTTTCCCGATAGATTTCTTCCGCCTCCAGCTTCCCGCCGTTCCGCTGCTTTTCCTTCATGTAGGCTTTGGGTTCCGGCATGTCTTCTCCGTTAAGGTCCGCTCCTTCCGGTAGGTCCATCACCTTCAGCGGCCGCTTCCCCGGATTGTCCGGCAGTTTGTCCAGCAGGGCCCTGGGTTTCCGCCCCTGGCCCACCCGCAATCCCCCTCGCATGGTTCCGTCTTTTGCTATTTTTCACACCCCCTTTTTCACCGGGTCAATACCCTTTTTGAAAACGCGTTTTTTTCGCGCGTGACCCCTCGCCCGTTCTGGCTTTCCGGGCTTCCAGAGATTCATACACCCCCTGGGTATATCACTTTGTTTCAGAGTTATCATTCTGATAGTCCACTTTTTCTTGTGGCTTTTTGGTGCCATCGATCTCCTCTTTGGGCATGAATTCTTGCGTGACAGGCTTTGCATAAAGCGATCAGGTTGTTCCAGTCGTGGGTCCCGCCTTCCGCCAGGGGCTTCTTGTGGTGGACTTCTTCCGCCACCACGTACCGGCCATTCTTCAGACACAGCTCACAGAGAGGATGGCTGGCCACGTAGGCATCCCGGATTTTCTTCCAGGTCCTGCCGTACCGTTTCTTCGTACCAGAACTTCGCTCATACTTTTCGTACCGCTTGGCGATGATCTTCTGGTGCTTCTCACAGTACCGGCCGTCCGTCAGGTTCGGGCAGCCAGGAAAAGAACAGGGCCGCTTGGGTTTTCTCGGCACAGCTGCCACCTCCTTTCTGAAGCAAAAGACTGTATAGGTTGAATTCATCCTATTTATGGGTTATAATAAAATCATCAAACTGTAAGGGGGGCATCAACAATGAATGTCAATACAGAAAATCTTGTTTCAATCACAGAAGCAAATCAGAACTTTTCCCGCGTTGCCAGAATGGTTGATGAGAAAGGTCCTGTTGTCATCCTGAAAAACAACTCTCCCCGCTATTTGCTGGTTGAGTTCAATAACGCTGAACAGGAGCAGCTTGCCGACGATGAAGATGTTCTTGCCGTTTCCAGACGGTTAATCGCCAAGAATCGGAAAGCCTATGAGGTCCTCGCCAAATGATTGTTCTTTCAAAAGATCAAATCATCAAACTTCATTCCCAGCTGATTCAAGAGACAGGGGGAACTGATGGCATCCGGGACGAAGGATTACTGGAATCCGTATTGGCCGCACCATTTCAGTCATTCTCAGGCACAGAAATTTATTCATCCATACAACAGAAAGCTGCACGTCTCGGATATGGTCTTGTAAAAAACCATGCCTTTATTGACGGCAATAAACGGATTGGTGCACATGTGATGCTGGTGTTTCTTGCTCTTAACAAGATTGAGCTCACCTATACACAGGATGAACTGTCAGATACATTTTTGAAAATTGCCTCGGGAGAGCTTTCGCAGCAAGATCTTCTTCACTGGATTATCACTCATCAAGAATAGGACCACACCTATTCTCGCAATAAAAAAGCCTTGTAGGACTCTTACATCCTGCAAGGCTTTTCTTTATTCCCTTTTCTCGTAAGTCTATCATACCATGAAGGGACTGTTGAATTCTAGTGTGTATCTACTGCATTTTCGTGCAATTCACTGCATTTTTCTTCCGCCTTCTTTAGGATCTCCTCAACGGCTGCCATCCCTTCTCCATGGACGACGTAGACCCACCGGATCCCTTTGCCCATGCTCCGGGCAATGTCCTCCCAGGAGTCGAAGTGGATGTACCGGTCCCGGAGGACCAGGCGCTGGGCTTCGTCTTCCACCTGGTCGATGACTTTCCCGATGGCATACTTCAGATCCACCAGCCGGTCGATCTCCCGGTTGATTTCCTGCTCCCGTTCCCAGATCTTTTCAATGGTCCGGACAAAGGGAGCTTCTGTGGGCCGGTTGGGGTTGTGGCTTTCTTCCAGCCCGGCTGCGGAGATCCCCATGCACAGGTTCCGCAGTTCCGCCACTTCCCGCAGATTGCTCTCTATCTTTTTATCCAGGTAAAATCCCTGTTGCAAATAATCCCTTGCGTTCATAGTTTCCCCTCCAAATCTGCCTTTACGGCTTCGATCAAGGCGGCCTGGGAACCGTCCTTCTTTTCCAGGGCTTTCAGGATTCGCTCATCGATGGTCCCTTTGGTCACAATGTGCTGGACGATGACCGTCCGGCTCTCCTGCCCCTGCCGCCAGAGCCGGGCCACCGTCTGCTGGTAGAGTTCCAGGCTCCAGGTCAGCCCGAACCAGATCAGGATGGACCCGCCCTGCTGCAGGTTGAGCCCATGGCCGGCAGAAGCCGGGTGTATGAGAGCCACCGGGATCTTCCCAGCATTCCAGTCGGCAAAGTCCTGGGAGGACTTCAGCTCCCTTGCTTCCAGCCGCTCCTGGATCCGTTCTTTGTCGTGCCGGAACCAGTAGGCCACAAGGACCGGCCGGCCGTTGGCACTTTCCACCAAATCCTCCAGGGCATCCAGCTTCCGATCATGGAGATGGATGGTCTTTCCGTCATCGGTGTAGATGGCTCCGTTGGCCATTTGTGTCAGCTTCAGCGTAAGGGAAGCCGCATTGGCCGCCGTCACCTCGCCTCCCGGCAGTTCCAGCACCAGGGACTTTTTGAAGTCATTATACCGCTTCCGCTCCGAGTCCGAAAGATTGACCTCGGTTTTCACACGTACCAAATCCGGCATCTGCAGATAGTCTGTGGCCTTCATGGATACGGTGATGTCCGAAATTTTCCGGTAGATGGCGTCCTCTGCTCCCGGCAGAGGCTTGTAGGAAAACACCACCATCCCGTTCCGTTTGTCCGGCTGGAAATAGGTGTTCCGGTACTGGCTGATGTATCTCCCCAGCCGCTCTCCCATGTCCAGGAGCCGGAACTCCGCCCACAGGTCCATAAGGCCGTTGCCGCTGGGAGTCCCCGTGAGGCCCACGATCCGTTTTACCTTGGGCCGCAGGGCCTTCATGGCCTTGAACCGCTGGGCCTGCTGGTTCTTGAAAGAAGACAGTTCATCCAGGACCACCATGTCGAAATCCAGCCGACAGTTCTTGCAAAGCCACACCAGGTTCTCCCGGTTCACGATGTAAAGGTCTGCTGGCTTCTGGAGAGCCCGCCGCCGTTCCGTCACGGACCCTACCACCACGCTGCAGGTGAGCTCCTTCAGGTGGTCCCATTTCCGGAGTTCTTCCGGCCAAGTATCTCTCGCTACTCTGAGGGGGGCCACGATCAAAACCCGGTGGACTTCAAAGGAGTCATACATCAAATCCCGAATAGCCGTCAAGGTCGTCACCGTCTTGCCGAACCTAAGCCCATATCCAGCAGGAGAGCCGTCACCGGGTGGGTCTTGATGTACTCGATGGCATAGGTCTGGTATGCATGGGGTATGAACTTCATTGGGCATCACCTCCTTCCGCGATGGTCTGCAGCAGCCCGGGGATATCTTCCAGGGCATCCAGGACGAACACCCGGAACCCCAGCTCCCGAAGCTTTTCGTGCCTTTTCACCTGCAGAACCCGTGGTTTCTTCCCCGGTGCCTTCACTTCCACAAAGGCCAGCTTCCCACCAGGAAGAAGGACCAGCCGGTCCGGCATGCCGGAAAAGGAAGGGGAAACGAACTTCACAGCCAGTCCGCCTTTCTTCCTCGTTTCCGTCACCAGCTTCAGTTCTATTTGCTTTTCACTCTTCATGATTCACCTCCGGTATCGGGTCAACAAGATTAAATGCGGCATAGGCAGCGGAGAGGAAGTTTGTAATAGGCTTCTCCTTATAGTTCCAGACGAGCTGGCCGCGGCACTTTACGCCGAGATGTTTTGGATTGCGGCGGCTGCGTCCAATGAGAATCTGCTCTCCGTGATAAGTGAGACGCCAGCCATGCGAGGTCTGCTCCCATTTGCGTCCTGGAAAACTGCGTTTCCGTTTGGAACGGTTCCGCATAAACCGTTCCCGTTCCCTGGCGGCAAGGATATCCCCTTCCATGACTCCGGCGCAGATGCAGCCAACGGCTACATCCTCAAAGTAGTCAGGATGCCCCATCACATGCACAAACCGTACCTTCCTGCAGCCGCAGAGCTCACAGGTGTGAAGCGGCGCCTCCATGTCATCTTCTCGTACATCATAAACTTCCTGGCAATGCCATCCTGAGAGCGGTGCTCCCCATTCGCGTAATATTTTCTGGCAGCGGGCAAAATAACTTTTGTCCTTTCCGTCATCAGCCATTTTTTCCTCTGATTCATCACCCATAGTGTTAAAACCCCCGTATTTTCTGGCTTCCCGGGTTTTGTCCGTTTTGTCTGTTTTGTCCCTAAATAAATATTTTTATGTTTTTTAGTAGAATAATATATAGAGTAAGTAAGTAAGTATTTTTTACTTTTTATAAGGTTTTGGACAAAAAGGACAATACCCTTAAACCCGCATGCTGCCTTCCTCCAGCTGTCCCAGAAAAGCAAGGACAAGCTCTGGACAAAAGGACAGAACCCAGTCAATGCTCCTTCAACCAGGGGTTGATGGCATATATTGGGAGTGGCGGTCTGCCTGTGCCTGAGTATTTCTGCGGTTTTTGCATGATGTACCCGTAATCCTCAAGGAAGTCCAGAACCGGCTGGATGCTGTCCACAGTCTTAAACCTCCGGCACATGCGCATAGCTTCCCGCCTGTCAAAGGCGGTGAGACGCTGCTCCCTGATTTTCTGGAGGATCAGGTTCCCGTTCTCGTACATGTCATTTTCCGGCAGGACGGAATAGGCGGCCTGTGCATGATTGAGATAATATTTCCCAAGGCGTATCGCATCCGACATGGTTTTCCCGGTGACGGACAAGGCATCCTGCACCATAAGAAAGTCATGGCTTTGGTAAACGGAAGCTCTGCAAAGGAGTCCGGACAGGCGCAGTACATTGCCGACAAGCTTTCCGGCCCAGTCAGCCATTTCTGCATAGTCGTTTGTGAGCTTCGGCTCCAGCCAGTTTGCGAATGCTTCAAGCTCCCTGTCCGCTTCCGGAGAGAGTGTGATGGTCTGCGGTTTTTCCGGATACTCATCTTCCAGGAGATTCACCACAAGCTGTTCATAGCCGCGGTAGGTTTCGTCCGTCACCGCTTTACTCCGATACTTTCTTTTTCCCACTGACGAGACTGGCATGCTGTACAGGAACCTCGCCGTAAGACCGCGTCCCCGGAATGTGGTGTTGCTCAATACGGATGAGACCACGTTCGGCTGTGCCATCAGGAGGATCGTCAGCGCCGGATCCATAATGCTTTCACTCTCGCGCCCGATACGGTCCACTCGGATCGTATCTCCGGAGTACCCCTTCAGCATGACATCGATATTGACCGTCTTCGTATAGATACCGGAGAGGGTGTCGAAGATACCTCCTTCACTGGAAATGAGAGCTGCATGGCCGTGATTTTTGGCAATGACGGCTACCAGTTTTTCAGTGGTGATGTCGTCCACATAAAGCTGCATGGGGCTTACTTCCTCAAAGTCAGCGGCCTCCTGTGCGATACGTTTCAGTTCTTCCGGTTCGGCATTTCCCTTGGCGACCTTGTCTTCGAGTGCCTTCTGCCTGCGTTCCAGGACACGTTTCTGCATCTTCCCGGCCTCCACCGTGGCGGCATTTTGCTTGTTATACTCGGTCTCGTAATCGTTGACCGGCTGCAGCATGAGATGCAGGACGGATGACTTTCTTTCGGACGGCGGGGCAATCACAATCACATACGTGTTGAGCGGCTCCACCCAGCCAGGTTTTCCCTGGATCCGGTATTTCTTCTGCAGACAGGTCGAAAGTACGGAAAGTACGATGCTCCCCGCCATATCCACAGGTGTCTGTGTGCTTTCCGCTACGGCCCTCACATAATCAGCAATCGGCTGCGGCAGCGCATCGACCGGGAAGGGAGCCATTGTGAAACGTGATAATGGCAGGGGCTCGCTCCATCCGGGATAGGGATTGTTGTATTCCTGCGGACTGACATACCCTTCGCTTTGCTGGATTTTGTTCCGGAAGAACTTCAGAGCACTTTTCCAGATGGTGTCCAGCTCTTTTTCCGGAAGCCGCGGTTCGCAATTCTCAGCCCGTTCCAGATAGGCTTTATAGGCTTTTTCCGTATCCCCATACCGCTTCAGCACCCGGCCGGCAAAGTGGGACATGGTGTTGTTCCGGTTGCCTTCCGGGATAGAACTCCCGGTATAGAAGGGAGGTTCCGTCTGGTCGGGTTCCAAAGGTCCCAGGCCGGCCAGAAAATCCGTGATGGTTTGCTTCCCTTCCTGCCATAAGATAGCTTCCGGCACCACTTCCGTGCCATACAGGAACCGGGCTGCATCCAGAGCCTGGGCGTCGAAGAAGGGAAACTCTTCCCGGATCCCCTGCTTCAGGGCCGTATAGGCTTTTTCGTCCTGCACTTCGGTGATGGGAAAATACGCATGGAACCGGGGCCGGGCTTTCCGGCCTTCCTTGGCTTTCCCGCTATTCCGGGACGGAACGATGGCCACAGCCACGTTTGGCAGCATGGCAAGGAGCTTTTCTCCCGTCACCCACTCCTTCGGATTTTCCGTATGATCATTGTCGCAGTCCATCACTGCCACATCGGAAGCCAGGAAGTTATCCCGGCTCCGGTAGTTGTCCTTATAGGCCGCACAAACGTGGTCGAAAGCAGCAGCCGTCCCCAGTTCCCTGCTGCTTGTGATGACTGCTTTATTAGGATATATGGCATTTCGTTCGTTGCCGGTACAGTCAGCCGTGTAAATCGTAAATCTCATTTTTCTGCCTCCTCGAGGGTTTCGTTAAAGAATCTCAGCCGATAGTTCTTCCATCTGGCCCGCCGTATTTCCGCATCCATGCCAGGAGATATGGTATCCCCGAACACCCACACTTCCCGGCAAAGACTCATGAGGATGTTGCCGAAATGGAGCCCTGCCTCCCGTTCCTTTGGATCCCGGTCATCCAGGAACTGGGGAAAGAGGAGATGCGGAGCCAAGGGCAAGTACCCTTCTTCGAAGGCAAAGCGGCAGTACCGCCTTGCTGCCAGGATATTTTTATCCGTTGCCCCGGAATACGGGGAACAGATATATACGAGAGGCCGGTAAGCCCGGAGTGCCTTCCGCTGGGCTTCGACAGCACTGAGGGCTCTCTGCGGAGTCGGATCCGGATAGTGTTCCTGGTTAAATTTCTCCACTGTCGCCACGCCCCTTTTCGATAAGCGGATAGTTGCCTTCAGACGTCATCAGCCGATAGATGAACAGCCGACCTTTCTGTGTCCAGTACATATAAGTGCGGTTATGGGGAATGCCATAGCTATCGGGAACACTGTATGTCTTGGTGCTGGTGTACCCCATGGGAGCGTATTTCTGGTAGAGCAGCCATATTTTTCCCTGCTTGTACTGGATTCCGTGTTCATGGAGCCAGTTATTCATATGCCGGGCAGACCATCCATAATCCTTTGCAATGACCGAAGTCGGAACCAGATCTTTGCATTGGAGGACCAGATCATAGTAGCTTGCCTTCGGCTGGAGTTCTGCGATCTGCTGCTTCTGAGCAGCTGCCAAAAGTTCCATGGATTCACGCCGTTCCCGTTCTTCCTTGAGCTTAGTAAAGACTGCAATGGCAAGGTCCGGATTATCAAGGATGGCTTCCGCAGCATACAGACCGGATCGGCGGATAGAAGGAATGACTTTGTGTGTTACCCATCTTTTAAATGCCCTGGCCTCAGGTTTCCGGCTGCTGAGAATCAGGGTGTAGAGTCCCGGCTCATTTACAACACGTTTTTCCGGATTGCCAGGAATACCCTCGGTTAAAACTAGGGTATTCTTTTCATCGTCATCCAGCCTCGAAAGGGCATCGCTGGGGTTGGCAATGCCAAGGATGCGGCACACATCGGCGGCTACGAACCATGGCTCGCCGTCCACAACAGCCGTCCGCACATCCATCCCGTTATAGATGAAGTCTTTTGTTGTAGTCATTTTGATGACCTCCTTGAAAATAAGTTTGGAATTGTTTTCCTATTCATTAGCCAGGAGAACCCGTCAAATCTGACGGTTTCCAAAAAATTCCTGTAATTTTTTCTTTGCCCGCTTCAGCTTCTGGGTGATATTGTTTTCATTGGCACCGGTTCTGGCAGCATATGCCCGGATGGATTCTCCATCGATATAGACAGCAATGACAGCTTCTGCCCATTCCGTTTTCTTGGCCAATGCGATCCTGATGGTTTGCTTGGTCTCTTCATCGCTGGCTTCGCGATCCCGTTCCACTTCATCCCGGCTTACAAGACTCATATCCGGCATTGCCTTTCCATTCCGTTTGCATCCGCTCCCAGCAACTGCACAACCGCAGGTATCAGGAGCATCTTCGATGGGATTCGCCAAGCTGATATCTTCTTCATCCCTTCCCTGATAATTCGGGAACTCACTTCTTCTGCGGTGCTCCCTGCGCCAATCGTTATAGAGGGGCTTGTTGAATTCTTCGTCCATGATTTCCTGGGCGCTGCGCCGGGTAACTTCTTTCCCTTCCTTTGCCGCCTGTTTTCTCAGTTCGTAATCCCGCTCGATCATGATCTGACAGTCACCTTCAGGGACTTCCACTACCGTGACCTCTGGCGCTTTCGATTCGTCCCAACTGTAGTGTTTGACTTTGATTTTCATTTTTGGCATCCTTTCCGTCCGTGCCAGGGGACGAAGGGATGCCAAAAAGACCTGCGGGGAATGTCCCCACAGGTCCCAAACGGCCAAAATGGCGCACGGAAACAAACGGTGGGGGCATTTCCAGTCCTGCCCACCGCATCACTGCGGTGATCCAGAACTGTCTATGCATCCCATCGTCCTCATGCGCATCTCGGACTACAGAGATTTTTTTCGAGTGCCTGAGCACTCATATGGAGGCAGGCTTGCCTGTTTCCATATCAATGTTCAAACGAATGACTGCCGGAACCGTTTTCAAACTACTGATTCAGTCTTTTGCGTTTCCTAGCTTTATGATATCGAAATGAAAAAAGGAAAAATAAAAGACCACCCGTAAAAACAGGTGGTCTAAAAATCAGACGTATAATTTTTATTTTATTCGTTTAAGCGAAGCACTTATTGCTTCTTGAATGTAATCGGGCTCTAGATCCCGGTAATTTTTGTCAAAATATTTTTGAACACTCCATCGATCGATGCCCTCAGCTATATCATATATGCACTCTCCCAGAATTGTTTTTAATGCGGGGGTGATGTTTCTATAGTTTTTAAGCGTATCAATACAAAAATAAGCTACTGCATCAAAACTGGCAAAAGTATGTCCAATCGGATGCAGAAAAATCTGATGAAGCGATTCAAATCTGTCTATCATAATAGCGTTGTATGAAACGTTCGCCACAATCTTTGAGTACACATATCTAAACTTTATATTGTTCAAACGATTTATCAGATTATCTTCTTCAAATGACAGGAGAAATTCGTCCATGGTTTTATCATAATGTCCGACTGACAGAAACCGTTCACACTTCATAGCATACTCGTTATCTGCCTTAGTCTTTGTCAGTCGATTTATTTTATCTATCATTTCCTTAATAGTATGATATCGGGCATCCAATGACGCCTCTGTCGCTATTGTGCTGACAATGCTGAGTGTATGTTTGAAATTATCAGAATCTCTCGTCATAACATAATTGACTATTCTTCCAAGAGAATATATATCTGACTGTTTATCAGCAAAGCCTAATCCTTGAAACTGACGCGGGTCACAATATTCAAGGGTGCCGTTCATAGATGTGTCAATAGTCACGTATGTTCTCCCATCCCCATCAATGGCTTTTCCGAGTCCAAAATCAGCAATAATCGGATGCCCGTCTTTAATAAAGATGTTCTTGGGTGACAAATCCCTATGAAGCACTCCGCGATTATGTACCTGATCCATAATTCCCAAAATTTCAAGAACAAGGTCTATGCGCTGCGTTTCATTTAGATTCATGTCAGCTATATAATTCTTTAAATCGGTGCTACAATATTCCATTGTGTATGAAATTTCATCAACGTTATATTCGTATCCCTCGATAATGCCACCAATGCCTTGCAGCTTATCGTGTATCAAGCGAAACTCCTGCTTAAATCTCGACACTATTCCGTCATTGTCCTTAAATTCATCCCGGAGTTTCTTGACTACAGTGTTCGTTCCTGGAACCCTGTAAACATTAGCAAATCCGCCGCTGCCAATCAAATCTGAATCATCATCAATATGGTGTAAGATAAGCCGATTGTTGAGACTCAGAAGTTCGAGATCATCTTCGAGAAGCATTTGATTAATTCTGTCTATGGCCTCCTTTCTTTTTTCCGCAACAATTGCCTGATTTGTTTCTCGCAACTCTTTATTAATATTTCTGAGTGATAACATTACAGTGAAGAATTCATTGATATTTCCCATTTCATACATGTAATTTATCGTGTCATCACACAGTGTCCATCGGGAAGGGCCAGCCACAATATTTGGGGTACCGAATCGTGTAGTATACATTTCTACCAAATTACTCCCAGACCGGTACTGATACACGGAGTCCTGATAATCTCCATTAAAGTATTCACATATATTTTTTTGAACGGATGGCGTCATCCGCAGATTCTCCTGCATTTAATCACCTCATTTCATAGGCGTTATCCTTGCGCTTGACTAATGTTTTACCAGATATATTCTCAATCTGTTTACGGAGTGTAATCATCTCTGAATCCGTGTAACGCCTCTTTGATAGATTTTCTATAGCTCTTTTGTTCATTGCTGTTCCAGCTCGCAATTGCAAATATATCTTGACGAGTGAAAAATCATCATCTTTGCAGTTCTCCAGAACCTTGGCATTACTCATATTAAAATTAGTAAAGTCGATTTCCAGGAGTCTATAGCACTGAATCATATCAGTGCTATCTTTTTCTCCCATAATATTGCGGTAAATATACGTTTCTACATCAGTCAGCTCTTCAACTTCTGTTTCCACCATAATCCCGCAAGAATACAGAAATGACATTAGATTAATAAATCCTATCATTACCTCTGCATACCGTTTTCTATCAAACCGATAGTTATCATGGCAAAACACAATTGGATTAAAATAATCCGTTTCTAAAAGATGCACAATAAATTCAAGATATGTCTTTTTCCCGATTTTATTGCTTATCCCGCTGAGGGAATCATTCTGGAATATCTTCATAATTTACCTTAACAAGCAGGTTCTTATCTTTCAGAGTGTCAGCATTGGGAGAAAATGGAAGATTCAGCAACTCCTCAAGTCTTTTAGGAGTTACTGTATTCCCATTCGTATATTTAATAACAGCGTCCGTTCCTAACAAAAAAGCAGAAAGAAGAAATTTATTTATCCTATTTTGGGTGCAAAATTGGTCTATTGAACCAAACTGCATCATTATTATCATTTGCAAACATTTCCTTCGTGTCTCCTTGACCTTGATTTTCCCATTGCTGTCCGTCTTTTTATTTATTTTGAATATACCGCTTATTACGCTGCCCATGTAAAAATTGTATGCAGCCGGACTTTTTTCTGGATGATAACCGACAAAGTCCTGTTTGACCTGCCCCAAATGCAGAAATATTTCAGGGCGTGAATTCATGAAACAGTAGTAAATGGTACTCTTGCCGCCTAGACTTTTTCCAGCCTTTTCAAGCAGAGTATTCGCTGTCTGTTCAGGTCCAAACAAACCGATATAATAAACATCCGGGACAGCCGTATTGCTACTGTATATAAGCAAATATTTTGAAGCATATTCGACCCGGAATGCGTTCGAATGAATGGCTCTCCCGTATTTCCTTTCGAAGAAGGGGCTGCTCTTTAGAACTGTAAGTGATATCCTGCCATTGATTTTGATAGGATAGTAGAAAAAATCATTTCGATTATTTTTGATGTTTTTCCGGATATCAAAGTAATGATCGTCGGTTATGTGAAACGCTTGCCTGACAATAAAAGCATCTATATCTGTTACATCGGTGCCATTGAAACTAATCTGTGAAACGCTTCCCTTACTGTTAATATGAATTTTTCCGAACGAGAGATCTATATCAGTGTCATAAGCATGAAGCAGGATTGCATTTCTGACAGCAACAGTTAATTCGTCCCGTATATCCTGAAGCAGGCTTGCCGTCTGATATGTCTCTTTTAAGTATAACGAAAATTCCACTGAGTTAGCTCCCTGTAAAATTTCTATTCTAACAGTTTAATAATTGTGTAAGTCAATGATGTTGTAGACCACTGCTTACTATTTCTGACTTTTAGCCCAGGCACTAATTTCTGAGTACTTGAATTTCCAGGACTTCCCAATCTTCTGAGCAGGAATTCCCTTCCCCTTCCGAATCCAATCACGGATAGTAGCTGGTTTCACACCAAAATACTCCGCCGCCTCATTTACATTGATCCAACGTTCTTCAATGTTCTCCGCCATGATGTCCGCGCCTTTCATTTGCTTTATTAAAATTCATGCCCGGTGAAAATCGTCACACCGAGCATTTATATATTTATATTATATCATTGAACAAATGTCTTCTTCAAGAATTTGTAATGGTTTAGCGCGGTTTGTAGCTGTTTATATCAGTATCCTTCCCAAACCGGTGCTCTACATAGCACTTATGAGAACAATACTTCCTTTTCGCATTACCATACACCTGAAAAATCTGCCCACAATGCAAGCAATGTTCTGTCCTTATCATATGATGTTTCACCAAATCCCTGTGTGAATTCCACCAAAGCATCCGGCAGTCATCGCTGCAAAATTTTTTTCCCTGCGTTTGGGGTTCTGCTCGATGGGTGCGCCACAGTACAGGCAATATCCATTCCCTACCCGCTTCGTTTTCTTTACATTTCTATGTATTTTAGGGATGAACGAGAAATAAACGTAATTCCCGCTGATTAATTCAACAGCGAAATGCCCGTCCGGAAATACCAATATGCGTTTAATGATAATAGCTAGATTCTCCATATCCGCATACGTATACCTGTAACCACCTTTAGAAATCGCATTCAGCAGTTCATCGTTTTCTTCGGCCACCTTACGGCAAAGGGCCATAACCCCTGGCCGGCATTTTATGCTTACCCATGCAATCTGGCATATCAAATTATCCAAATCTGCCTCATCAATTCGGATATTTCTACAGTAATTCCCTTTCTTGAACCGATTGCGGCACATCCACGTAACTGTATGGTACTTGTCAGTTGAATGCTCAGGCTTCGGGCCATAAAAAGCGCCGCACTTTCCACATACGAACTTACTGGTGTATAGCGAAATTCCGCTATAGAAAGCCGAGTCACGCTCCTTAATTCTTTGCTGCACATAGTTAAAAAGCCATGGAGCGATGATTGCTTCATGACCATGCCTTACATAATATTTGGGCAGTTCTCCCTGATTGACTTTCGCCTTATGCGTCAGGAAATCAACGGTAAAAGTTTTTTGCAGCAGGGCATCCCCTTTGTATTTTTCATTTTGAAGTATACTGCTCACTACAGAACCGTGCCATTGAGGCTGTCCTCCCGTTGAAGGAATCTTTTCTTCGGTCAGCTTCCTTGCTATTGTAGTTGTTCCATATCCTTGCAAAAACATTCGGTAAACTCTCCTGACTACTCTGGCCTCATCATTATTCACCACAAATCCATAATCGTAGCCCAAAAAACGCCGGTATGCTACACTATATCCGCCATCGGCGAATCTTTTTCGTTGTCCCCAAGTGACATTCTCCGAGATGGACCGACTTTCCTCCTGTGCCAGTGAGGTCATCAGCGTGATAAGAAATTCTCCTTTGCTGTCCAGTGTCCAGATATTTTCCTTCTCGAAGAATACCCCGATGCCATAATCCTTTAGTTCCCTGATTGCCCGCAAGGCATCAACCGTATTCCGGGCAAAACGGGAAACTGACTTTGTAATGATCATGTCGATTTTTCCGTCCTTACTATCTGCCATCATATTCTTGAAGGCTTCTCTGCGAAGATATGAAGTGCCAGTTATTCCATCATCCGCATAGATTCCGGCCAGCGTCCAATCAGAATGTAATGCAATCAATTTGGCATAATAATCCTTCTGTGCCTTCAGACTAGTCTTCTGTCCCTCGTGATCTGTAGATACTCTCGCATATACGGCGACTCGTTTGCACTTTATCTTCCCTTCTTCCATCATCGGCAGGGAAGGCAATTTTTCAATCTTTCTGATTGTCCTCATCCTCATTGAACCTTTCTTCCATCGACTCCATAGGAGGCTTGCACTCATCAATCAATCGATTAAGTATCCGATGATATGTCCGCTTGTCAATTTTTCCTTCATGATATATATTAGCGAATACCCACCTGGCAAGCCGGTACTCTACTTCTTTTTCTAAGTCCATAACTTTTACCTCCAGTTGACATTTAGTAATGGCTCAGAATGAGAGAAAAGTCAAGTAACTCGTGAACGGCTATCAAACAAGTGAGCGCATGTATTTAATTAGCCGTTCAAATGTTGTGCATTTTGGTTTTCGATAAATGAGGTGCAAAAAATGTGCAAATGATTTTTTCGCCGAAAAATAAAAAATGGACCCTCGAAGCAAGGTGCTTCAAAAGCCCATATATCAAGCGATTTTCAAGATTTGGGGTGCGGATAATTCTTTTATCAATACGGAAATGGCCATTTCCAGAAAGGTCAGATCTTCCGGCTTCAATTTGGCATACTCCTGGTTCAGCTGCTGCAGCTGGGATTCCACAGACGGTTCCTGTTTGGCTTCGGGAACATAATATTTCCATTTAGCCTGGAGGGACGCATCGGGATGCCCGGACAGCCAGAGCCGACCCAGAGAATTTTCCACCATGTAGCGGACGATCCAGTCCGGGGTAAACAGCTGAGTAGCTGCCGGGATATTTTCTTTGGAGATTTTGATGTTCTTTTTCAGATTGGCAAAGACTTCGTCTTTCCATTCGGAATTGTAATACTGATACAGCCAGCCAATGATCTGCACCTGGTCCTGAAAGTCTTCTTCGGGAATGTCATGGACCAGATGGTACACCACCCCATTGGGGTCGATATAGCTGAACTGCAGAAAGGCTTCACTAATTTCGTCATCGTCAGCAAAAAGCCCCGGGAGCCAGCCCCCAAGCTCCTTGCAGCGCTTGCCCAAAAGGAAGCTGAACAGGGCGTCATTCTGGTTTTTGTCTTTCCAGGCCAGGATCTGAGCCTTTTCCTCTGTGTTGAATATCAGGTCAGAGTCAAAGGGCCGGGAGACCAGGTCCGGATCCACTTTGTCTTTGACTTCCGAAGAAAGAATCCGCATATGATCCGGGAAATAGTCATTGATTTCCATATACCGGATGGCCGCCAAACGGTTGAACCAGGTGGAAGCCATTTCTTCCATCAGGGCCTGGTACGCTGTCCCATAGGGAACGGTTTTGTCCTGGAGCAGACGTTTTTCGATTTTCTTCCGGGCCGTGATGGCCTTCCCTTCCACAGCCAAAGGAGCCGAAGCCCCCACTTCAAAATACAGGACTTCTGAAGTGGAAGACGGCAGGGGCTTTTGGATGCAGGAGGGGGTGATCCCCAGCCGGCCTGCTTTCTGCTGCATTTCTTCCTTCAGGGTCACCCGGGCCCAGGTGGCAAAATTCCGAATGGCGGTTTTATTCATGACAATCTCCTTAATATCTCAGCGTGATTTCATCAGCGTTTTTCAGAGCTTCTTCCAGCTTTTGCTTCAGCTTGGCCAAATAAGCATCAATATCCTGTTCTCCCCGGAGGATGACTACGGACTGGGGCATCAGATCTCGGGCCAGGAGAGTTTTGACCTTTTTCTCCACAACAGGAGGAGTATCCGGCGTCCCAGGGGTCTTCTCTCCCTGTTTCTTCCGGTTTTCTGCTTCTTCCCGGGCTTTCTTTTTGGCCAGTTCACTATCTTCCTGGTTGAAGGTTTTCAAGAAGTGCTGGCACTGTGCCGCAGAACGGTCTTTATACCCCAGCAGTTTGGAAATGTTGTTTTCCCGTCCGGCGGACTCTTTTAACTCGTCGAAAGTCCGGGCTGCCGTGGTTTCATATTTGCCGGCATATTCTTTCCCCTGGAGGGCTTCCTGCACGGTATGGGCATCAGCCTCAATGGTCCGGACCACGTCTTCTCCCACAGGTTCCAGCACCTTCATGTAGGCATCCCGGAAAGAATCGTTGAGAGCCGGCAGATCTTTGATATTCCGATAAGGGTTGGGATTATCGACGATATCCTGGATCTGCCGGGCCAGTGCGGTCACCAGGGGAGCGTCCAGCAGATGGTCTTTGTTGTCCTTGTAAAGATGGAGGGGCGTAAGGCCGCTGTCCACGAAGATCTTCTGCTGATTTTCGTTATCCAGGAAGCTCTGGACGGGCTGCAGGTCTTCGGCCAGGTCCAGCAAATCGTCTTCTTTTTTGGCCAGGGCAGTGAAAAAGGATTCCGGCTGGGAAATTTCCAAAAGACTGTTCCACTGGTTCTTTACCTGGTCCAGCACCTTTTTCCCGGGGAATTCCGGATGCTGCAAATAGATTTTGGCAGCCTTGTTATCCAGGACACGGAGCAGGTTCTGCACACGGTCCTTGATATTCCCCATGATCCGATCCGGATCTTCGGAGGGTTCCGTATAGTTAAAGAACTCTTTGATGATGTCTTTGGCAGCTTTCAGTTCCCGGGGTTTAATGGTGGCTTTCAAACGGAACAGCAGCCGTTCCTCATTCCGTTTCCCGGTAAAATAGCTGATCAGATCCCCCGGGTCTGCGGTAAAACGGTTGATGGGTTCTTTATCGATCCGGGCAGACAGTTCTCCTTTCAGGAACAGGACGGCAGCCAGCCATTTGGTATCGGTTTCGGTATACCCATAGGGCGCTTCCCGGAAAATATCCATAAGATTCCGCAGAGAAACAGAATCGAACCCCTGGGTTTTCTCTTCCACTTTGCTTTTTACAGCTTCCAGGGCATTGGCATTGGGGATTTCTTCGGCTTCCCCGCCAAAGAGCGTCCCCTGGTTCTGCTTCTGGAACAGGTTTTTGATGTCTTCTTCTTCCCGGGGTGCGGTAATATCCTTCAGATGATAATAGACCGTTTCCAGCAGGATGGTCATGGCTTCCTGGATCCGGGCTACCGGGTCGTGGGTTTTAATGGTGGATACTAGATTCCCGTTCACATACACTTCCGCATTGCCGATGGCTTCCTTCAGGGCCTTTACCGCAATTTCTTTGCGCTGTGCCGCTTCGGACTGCTTGACGCCCCGGAGCAGGGTGGATTTGCCCTGTTGGGGATCCGCCACTTTCCGGAGGTAATCTTCAATCTGCATGGCCTGCTGCATTTCCAGATAGTAGTCGTTCTGATTGCCAGGCAGCACCAGAATGGCTTCCCGATTCTGCCCGCTGAGCATGCTCACAGACAAGGCGTCATTGGGATTGCGCTGATCATAATAGGGAGTCAGGATCCGCAGCCCCAGGGTGTTGTTTTGATTGCTGCCGAAGGGCTGGGAATCCACGGCTTTATTGAAGCCATAAGTGTACTGTCCCCGTCCCTTGCTGATTTTGAACCGGGTCTGGTCATAGATCCCATTAAAGACCACATCGCCGATTTTTGCCACCACATCCGTCTGGGAGATATTCCGGTTGCGGATGGCCCGGTCCATATCCTGTTCGTCATCGGTCAGGAAGGAATAGGTATCCTGTTTCTGGGCAATATAGAGATTTTCCCGGAGCAGCTGCAGGGCCTCCCGTACCCTGCGCCGCAGGTCCGCTTTGTCTTCGTGGATCTGGGTCACCATGAAATTGACCAGATTGTTTTCGTTGAGGGGTACCCCGTCCACATACTTCAGGAGGAACAGGACTTTCAGCACATTCACCGCAAAGCAGTCCGTTTCCCCGTTGGGATTGATTTTAGGATTCTGCATAGCCCGTTCGATGACAATCTTGTGGGTATGATCGATGACCTGATCCACATTGTCATAGAAACGGTAAAAAGGCACCAGGGCGCCCTCCTCCTGTTTCATGACGCTAACAGCCGCCTGCTGGAAGGCCCCCAGGACAGAACGCTCCCCGGTGGAAAGGCTGCGCCCGGAAGAACTGTTTTTGCGGATGGAGGTGAATACATCGGCCAGTAGGTAGAACTGGTAGGGAAGAAAGGGATATACGTCAGCAAATTCGTCTGCGTCTTGGTACTTTTTCATTTCATGAGGGGTATCCCTGAAATCCACCACATTCTGGATGGTGGTTTCCTCGGTCCCGTACAGTGCCTCCAGGGCATCGTGCCCCGTTTGGTTCTTTTTCAGGATCCGTTCCCGGATGACTTCATCGGCGTTTACGGAAGAAAGGGTCAGACGGGTGTTGAACCGTCCCTGAATCTTGGAAAAATCGTTTTTCCGTTCCTGGGCATTGTCGATATTGGCCGTCATATCATCGATGGCTTCCTGTGCGGTGACGATGACCCAGGCTTTGCCCTGGCACTTGGTCCCCAGTTCTTCCGTCAGAGTCTGGAGATTCAGCATCAAATGAGAATCCGTGCTGATGAACTGTCCGATTTCATCCACCAGGAAAACCACCCGTTTGCCGGTCCATTCACTATAGCGGCAGACCTGTTCGGCAAAATCAGAGATGGACAGTTTGGCATTCTGGGTGCTGGCTTCTTTGGCCCAGTTTTTGGCCGCGTCCGCATCCATGTAGCCCATGGCCACCAGGGCCTTTTCCACCCAGCTCCGATGGACTCTGAATTTATGCCGGTCATCCAGCCAGCTGACCCCGTTCACCTGCTGGTAGGTATCCTGGAAAAGCTGGAATTTCCCTTCCTCATCCAGAGTCCGTTCCAGTTCTGCCAGGAGAGGGATGGAGCCTTCATAGCCCAGTCTTTCGTTGAATACCCGGTTAAAAACGGTGACAATGGCATTGCTGTCGCTTTTGGCTGTGGAAGTGCTCTTGGAATCCACGTTGAACAGAACGGTCAGAGTGGGAGCGGCTGCCGCCCGTTCCATATTCCTGACCAGCTCCGGATCGGAAGCAATGGCATCTTTGGTGATGAGATATTCCATGGCTTTCTTTCCGGCCACTTCCGGTTCATCCAGGATATAGGACAAAATCTTGAGGAAATGGGATTTACCACTTCCAAAGAAGCCGGAAATCCAAACACCCATTTCATCCATGGGCTGATCGATGCTTTTCACATAATTGGCGAAGAACCGCTGGAAGTGTTTCTTCAGTTCTGCGGTGACTACGTATTCTTCCAGTTCCTGCTTCTTGTCTTCTTCTTTGTTCTGTCCTACTTTGATGACCCCGTTGATGCGCCGGTCAATGGGCTTTAAAAACATATCTTGGATTTGCATAGTACCCCATCCTTACCTTTCTACAATCGGGAAAGCCCGATAATAATTGGAATTGGCGTCACCTTTCAGTTCGCCAAAAATATTCAGTGCACTGCCCGTATATTGTCCCGGGAAGAATAAGATCACAGGGCAGTGATCCATCACCTGGTGGAGATTATTCAAAATCTTGTGAGACCGGAGTACGGGATAACATTTCCCCACCCCTGTGAGAAAGACGATGGTGTCCGGTTCCTGGGGCGTGTGATCCACAATATACTGGATGATCTGATTGTATTCTTCCTCGAACCGAAGGATATCCCCAATGGTGGTAAAGACGTATTCTGTGCCCTCTTCCTCTTCCAGCTGTTCCAGATCTTCCAGGACTCCTTCTTCCTGGAGCAGGTGCAGCATGAGCTCATAAAGATCGAACACAAACAGTTTGTAGCCGAATTTGTATTCCGTATCGGTTTCCTTCAATTCCTGTACCCGCTTACGGACATACAGTTCATCTTTCGGGTCATAATCAAAAACATAGTAACTGACTTCTCCGCTAAGCCCCTTGCTGCTGCGGAAATTCACATCCCTCAGCCGGCTTTCGAGAAGATCCATCCGTTCTGAAATGGGTTTCATATCCGTGCTCCTGTATATATTTTCTCAATATCTCCCAGGCCTTCCTGTTGGAAAAAGTTGTGAAGGGCCTGACTGATCAATGGCTTCTGGATTTGGTAGGGAGATTTTGTTCCCGTTAGAATGCCCGCTTCTTTCATAATCACCCGATAGTTGGAGCGGATATGCTTCAGGGTAGCATCCGTCCACTTGCGGGTTTTGGGATCTTCTTCCTGGATATCCCGAAAGACCCGGAAGAAATCTCTGTCGTCCAGCTGGAAATCCCCGGTCATTACCTTTTCCCGGAAGCAATCGTCCATAAAGCGGAAGAAGGTATGGTCCGTAAGAAGGACCAGCGTCAAAGCCAAGAGTTTCTGGGTTTCCAAGGGAGACTGGAGAAAGAACATATAAAAAGAAGCATCCACTGCTTTCAGCCGCCGTTCCACCACTCTCCTGATTTCCAGTGCCCGGCTGCCAGAAGTAGCGCCAAAAAAGTTCTCCTCTTCACTTTTCTGCTTCAGTTGGGCCAAAGTACCGCCATCCTGCAGAAAGGCAATGGCCTGCCGGAGTTCCGGGAACCAGAAAATTTCTTTCACCCGTGCTGGATACGGCTGATTTTTTACTGAAAGAGCGGACATTGTAAAGCTCCTTTCCTACCATATAATAAAGAGGGCTATCCTAACTTTTCCGTTAAAATAGCCCTCCCCTTTCCGATGGATTAAACATTTCTATTATATCATGCAAGAGATTGTTTTAGGGAAAAAATACAGTTCCTGCGGGTACATAATTTTCTCATACTTACATTATTATTTATACCAAAAATACTGTCCATTTTGGCGGACAGAAAAAAAGAACAGTGACGGGAGCTTCCCGCCACGGTGTTTGTCCTTTTTACGCGGACGTAAAAGTGTTTACGAATGTGAATTTGTCCCTATGAACGCCAGAGTGCCATTTTTCCCCAAGATCCGTAACATTTTAGGTGTTTTCATGTACACAATATGTATTAATGTTACATTTTGTTAACCACTATATCTTGTGGTTAGTAGTACTACAGTAGTCTTTTCCGTACACATGTTCGCTTATATGCCCAGTTCATGCGGGTTGTGGGAATAATCGCTCCGTCCTCCCATGGCACACAAACAGGATTTTTAGAGCCATTTTGAAAGTCCTCCTGAGGATACGAAAGGAAATTTTCTTACTTCCGCTGTCGTTTCTTCCTATTGTAGCAGAAAATCGGACGATTATCATTATCAAGGCAATGAAAAAGACCTTGCTGGGACGGTTACCCATCAAGGTCCACGGAACAATCTTGCGGCAGCATCATCATCCGCCATGCGCCCGTTTCACACGCTTCCAATGACCGTCTGTTACCACCAGCATGAATCCCATGAAATGATGCTGCTGCGGGCATCTTCCAGCGGGGTTCAAAATGCCTCATCTCAGGCAAGAAGCATATCGATAAGCGTGCGGATATGGACATCCATCACATCCACAGTGGGGACGGGAAGAAAAAGATCCTTAAAGGCCAGGGGCAGTTCTGTACAGCCAAGGATAATGGCTTGGACAGGGTACCTTTTCAGCGCTTCCTGACAATAGGTTTTAAAAAATTCCTGGGTACTTTCCTTTACAAGGCCAATTTCCAATTCGTTTTCAATATGGTCATTGATTTGTTCCTGGATATCTGGCTCCGGAACAAAGACACGGATACCCTGGCGTTCCAGTGGTTTTGTTACGAACGTGCCTGACATCGTCGGTTTCGTTCCCAGTAAAAGGACAGATGAAATTGCTTGTTTATTTAGCGCCTGGGCCGTCGTATCAATCATACTAATGACGGGGATGGGTGCCCGTTTCCTGATTTCATCAAGAACTGCATGAGGCGTGATTCCTGTAAGGGCCGCAAATTCACAGCCTGCCGCAGCAAGATGCTCAAATCCCTCAAGAAGATATTCACTGAGACCTCCCCAGTCATTTGAAGAGGCATACTGAAGAACGTCAAAAACGCTCAGGCTCTCTATCGTCAGATAGGGAAATTTTCCCGTTTTTTTCTCAACCTGGGAGGTAATCGTTTTGTAATAGATAAGGGTTGACTCAGGACCCGTTCCTCCAATAAGGCCTAATTTTTTCATGTTCTTTTTCCTTTTTATTGATATTTGTTAACCAATCCTGTAAAAAGTCTCTCCCTCTATAGGGGAAGGTACGTTCACAACGCATCAATCATTTATGAAGTTAGAATAAGCATAAGGGCCCATGGCATGACGGTTTTTAAGAACCATAGACGGTCCAAGACAATCATAGAAGGGCCCTTTGTGCTCAATGAAGGGAAAGATCCAGGTCCTTGATCCATTTTCTGAGGTCTTCTTCACTCACCGTCTTTTCAAATCGTCTGCCTTTTTTCCATTTGGCACCAGGAATCAGGGAAGCAAGATTTTCCTCACTTTTTTCGATACCGCTGGAACCGCTTGTGCAGAAGGGAACAATCGTCTTTCCCGTAAAATCAAGACTTTCGCTGAAGGTATCGATGCTGCGCGGCTCAATGCCCCACCAAACTGGATAGCCAAGGAAAATGACTTTCACATCTTGGAAATGTTCAGGCGTTCCCCGCAGTTTGGGTCTGGCCGAGGCATCATTTTGCTCCCTGTTGGCCCGACTGTCCTTGACAGTGTAATCAAGATCATCTTTGCTGTAGGGGATTTCCGGCGTAATTTCGTAAAGGGTGCCGCCCGTTACAGATGCAAGTTTTTGGGCCACGGCCCGCGTATTCCCCGTCTGGGAGAAATAGGCAACAAGAATGTCAGGACGCCCCTTTGGTGAAGCTATCTGCTCCGCCCCTGCCTTCTTTGTGGCCGCCTTTTCTTCGCCGCCAGCAGAAGCACAGCCGCCCATATAGACCAGAACAAAACCCATTAAGAGGATGCCTACTAGCTTCATGATTCGTTTCATGATGATTCTTCCTTTCTTATACAGAAACCGCCAAGAGTTTTTTCAGTGTGCCCTCGCCAACGCGGCCATTAAGGATCAGGCCTTCCATAAGGACCGCATGCGGGCCTGCGGCAGGTTTCAATTGTTCCAAGGTCTTGCCAAAACCACTGCCGCCGCTTGTGGCAAATAGGATGATCTTCTTGCCGCTGAAATCGTACGCCTTGAGGAAACTTGTGATGATTTTTGGCGCTTCATACCACCAAATCGGAAAGCCCAATAAAATAACATCATAGGACGCAACATTGGCGCTGTGATCCAAAAGTTCCGGTAAGGGCGCCCCCTCCTTTTTTTCCAAAGATGACCGTGAATTCGGGTCCATCCAATCGAGGTCCTTTGCCGTGTAGGGAACTTTGGGCCGGATCTCATAAAGCTCTGCATCAGCAGCCTCAGCAAGGGCTTTAGCAGCTTTTCGGGTCGTGCCAGCTGCACTGAAATAAGCAACGAGGATTTTTTTCATGGTAAGCGCCTTCCATCTCACAAAACCCTAATTGTTTCTACAAGAGGTTTTCTTGACGTATGATTCAAAAGAGGGCCGCCGCCTTCCCCTCTATAGCCTAAATCAAGGAGCAGCACAAGGTCTTCGTTTTCCGGAAGAGCTAAGGCCTTTTTGAGCTTTTCCGGATCAAAGAAATTGACCCAGCAGCTGTCGATTCCTGCATTCTTCGCCGCAAGCATCATATGGACGCCCACAATCGTGGCATCTTCGGCCCCAGAATCTCGGGCACCTCCAGGATAATGGAAGACGCTGTTCCTATCATAGGCTACAGCAAGAACGACAGGCGCCCCATAGCGGCAAGGTGTTACGCTGTCAAGGGCCGCAAGGGCCTTTGAGGAAAAAAGAACGTAAACGCGCTGAGCCTGGGCATTTTTTGCTGTCGGCGCCAAGCGTCCCGCCTCAAGGATAGACGTGAGGACACTGTCATCGATGGGCCGGCTGTCAAACTTTTTGCAGGAATACCGCTCTTTTATGAGATTCAAAAATTCCATGGTCATCGCACTCCTTTGGAATCAATCCTGACGCACTGTCAGCAAGTACAGTATGTCACGCATTTGGGACAGGGTCAAGATACCGGTCCATACCTTTTGAGCTCAGCCTTCCATGCCCAAAACGCAAAAAAATCACCCTCTCAAAAAGAAAGGGTGATTTCTTGATCAGAAGCTCCAGCGCAGTCCCACATCCCAGCTCCAGTTCTCATCATAGCTGGAACCGTCGCCCCGTTCAAGGTCGAAATAGGCCTGCAGGCTGTCATTGACTTTGTAGGCGCCGCCCAGTCCATAGGAGAACCAGGTATCGCCATAATCTTCATGGACGCGCAGCCGGTCCGTATCCACGGACATGATGGTCACATGGTTGCCGCCAAAGTCATGGTACCAGTTGGCCTTCGCATAGACCGCAAAACGCGGGCTTTCATATCCAGCCCGGGCTCCAATCCGTCCCAGGGCAGTGTTCAGGCTTTCGCCTTCCACGTGGACCCCATTCGAATCGGTGAAGGCATCGTTCCGGAAGTGTCCCAGGACAACCTGGGCCTGCGGCTCCACAAACCAGCCGTTCCCAGCCTTTTTCTTATAGCCATATTCGGCCCCGAAGGAAAAGCCCGTACTATTTGACTGACCGTCAATGAATCGGCCAAGGCCAGTATAACCAAATTCGTTTTCATACCGCGACCCTTTGAGGCTGAGGTCAAGGTACTGCCCGTTTTTCCAGACCTGCGTATCATAAAGGCCGAGGGTATAGCCCTTTTGGTCCCCTTTCCCCGATACGTAGGTTGCGTCGCCGTCAAGGTAGGCAAAGCCCACACCGATGACGTGCTCCTTTGTTTCCGTCTTCTTATGGAGCCAGTCGTATCCCACTTCGTACTCATTATACTTGGAGTCAACAAGGAAGTCGCTCACGCGGCTGAATTTCTTACCCTTGCCCCGAGCCCAGATCCCGTTATCCCTATTGTCCGTAAGGGACCCGTCCGCTTCGCCCATGCGGCGGAAGAGCGTATCCATATCACTTCTCCAAAGAAGGTAGTTGCCTCCCGTAATGCCGCCGAGGTTCCGGACCACCGTCGTGTGGTGCCCTTCGTCATTTGTCGGAGTCTTTGTGACGCCTTTGAGGTACCAATCGGTGCCGTAGCCATCGGTTACGTTATCTGTCGTGCTGTCCAGCTTCAGGTCGTAGTAGTGGAGAGCTGCTTCCGTCTCTGCGTCGCTCACAAAGGATCCCTCTTCATTGCCGACGCTCACAAGGACCGTTCCAAGAGCCCCTTCCCAGGTATTGGACGTGCTCTCAAGGTGCAGGGCCGTCGTCCCCGTATGGTCTCCCGTGACGTAGACATGGTCGTTGCCCGTGTTCGTTGTGCCATCGGCATCGAGGGATACGGTCGCACCGTCACCGGCAAAGGAATCTGCCGTCAGGGTCTCGCCCAGCGTGCCGTCCATGAGGTTAATATTTGCCCCCCTCCGCGTTCAGGGTACTGACGGTAGAAGAATCTGTCAGGTTCCACGTAGCACCGCTGCTAAGGGTAAGTGTCATCGTATCGGCATCGTCTGTCGTCTTACCTGTAAAGGTATGGCTGACAGTTGCCGCAAGAGTACCGCTATCGGAAGTCGTAAGGTCACCCGTAAGGGAGCCTGTTGTTAAGGTCAAATTGCCACTATCCGCAGCCGAGGCATCTCCCACGGCAGTTCCCGAAACAGTTGCCGAAAGCGTGCTGCCGGAACCTTTGGAAGTCAGGTTACCCTCAGAAGATCCTGCCCTAAGGCTGAGCGTACCGGCATCACTAGCCACAGCATCTCCCGTATAAGTTCCGGAGAGCGTCGCCGTAACAACGCCTTTATCCGTGGCCGTAAGGTCACCTGTAAGGGTCTTTGTCACCCCGGCGCTGCCAATCGTAAGTGCAGCCCCATTTCCCGTAGCAACAGCACCGTTCTCTAAGGTAATCGCCGAGCCATCAAGAGAGACTTTGGTATCGGGCTCCTCCTCCACTAATGAGGCAACCATACCAACAAGGGTAAGGGACTCGGTCCTGCTGCTTCCCAGGGTCATGACACCGCCCTCGACTGCCATAACTGTGTACGGATACCCTTCTAAGACAGCCTTATCTGACGTCAGCGATATTGTCGTACCATCCACTGTAAGGAAAGTCCCTGGCAAAACGTTATAGACATCCCCTTCGAGTGTCACCGTATCTCCGACAATAGTAAGTACGGATTGCTCACCATTTGACAAATGTCCAGTCATAATGACTGATTCCGTATTCTCATCACCAATGCTGCATTTGGAGCCCGCATCATTCTCAAAAATGTGAATATCGTTTGTTTCCCCATTTGTACCGATGCGGATTTCATTGCCTCTTACGGTCAGTTCAGATCCGTTAGTATCTCCCAAAATAATCTTACCCGGAATCTGAACCGTATCTGTATCATCATCACCAATATTGACATTCCCATTATAATTCACATGAATAGATACGTTGTCCTCGGCCTTCCTTGAATAGTCTTCTGACCCGCCAACGGTAATGGTATGACCGAGAACCGTTATTTCACTATAACGGTCAGCCACAAGGCCCTTTGTCTTAACAGATTCCGTGCGTGCGGACCCAATTGCCAAAGATCCACCATGATAAACCTCAGCACGGTCATTTACAACAATGGAAGACCCCTCAAGCTTCGTATTGGTGATGCCCGTTTTTGCAGGGGGCTGCCAATAACCATCATCTATCCCCCCAGTTATGATCCTGCCATTTACGGTCAAGGAATCCGTACTGTCCGAACCAATCACTAAGCTGCCGCCGCCAAAATGAGTAGGGGCGCCTTCTCCTCCTATACCACCATTATAGATACCGTCTTCTGCCGTGACGGAAATGTTTTTTCCATAAAGCTCCAGCTTGGAATCATCCCCATCAACAAAAATGGACGAATCATCGCTGCCATTTTTCACATCGATTGCAAGGGACGTTGTATGATCGCTGCCGATTCGAACGGAAGCGCCGTCTTCCACATGAATCCCCCGCGTTTCGAGGTCATAATTATAGGTGACGCCCTCTTCTCCAACGGTATTATGGGTCAGGGAAATCGTGGAACCATCGACAGTGATGCGGCTGCCAGAATCAACGGCTCCAATCGGTCCTTTTAGGGAAGTTGTATTTGCAGTCCCTATGTTAATGGTCGATCCGTTGGTTGCTGTTACCGCTGCATAATCGTCCCCTTTATTGATGCTCATTTCTTTTGCATAGAGATTCACTGTACTCTTATTCTCGGCAAGGATTTCCCCATTTGCCGTCAAGCTGTCATAAGGTGAAGAAATAGATCCAATCGTCACGGCCGATTCCCCGCTGGCATCGATCGCTCCCTTTCCATCGGCGGTTCCTGATGGGGTAAAAGTAATCGTACCGCTCCCTGTCACGGTGACCGTCGCCTTATTTGCTGCATATAGTTCGTCCAGTGTTTCATTGGAAGAAGTAACGTTGGAGATTCCTCCAGTATAAGAAATTGCAGAAGCTTCCCCTGACGATAACGCGAATAGGACAGCTGCCGATAAAAGCACCTTTTTTTTTTGGGATAAGTAAATCATCATCATTCCTCCTTGAGCAGTTCTGCCGAGATAAGAGAAAACAGATCACCAAACAAAGCGATAGGGCATCATGCAACCTGTTGTTATATGGTGTCCGTGCCCCCAAGGGAAAAAGGGGGGCTGAATAAAATGGGATTTTACCGCACCGCCTTTCCAACAAGCCTATATCTTTACAGGAGAAAGGCCTCTTTTTTACCAAAAACCCAGCAAAAAAGAAAACGCCTTTCCTTTCTCCAGACATTCCAAAAAACAATCTCGTAAGAGGACATGGCAAGTTTGGTTCATTATAGATTCTTTGTTTTATCTATTTTTTCTATTTATTCCCATATTCAACGTTATTTTACCATATAATGATTATTTTACCCTATAAGAAATAAGATTTTGTATGTGTCAACATTTTCTCGGGAGACCCCTATAAGATTGTGTTGCAGCTTAATT
>ERZ791624.307-NODE-307-length-35372-cov-2.480533_pt1 | contig 35372 bp, 29 predicted proteins | sample MGYA00510058_ERZ791624 | MGnify/ENA primary metagenome ERZ791624 (study PRJEB30046, sample SAMN00715158) | human gut metagenome | study: EMG produced TPA metagenomics assembly of the A metagenome-wide association study of gut microbiota in type 2...
TTGGTCAACTGTTATGCGCCAACTATTATCCAGACTTATGACACACCCTCTTCTTTGTTTGTATATAGCCTTTTATTTAAAACCCCAGATTCTTGATGATTTCTGCATCTACGTTTTCCACTTCCTTCTCGATTCCATCAGGGAGATTACAGAAGAAGTCGATGCCGGTTTTGTCTTCCAGCGTCTTGATGTTTACGATATAGTTGCCGAGCTTATCGCCCTTTTCAAATGCCTTGTCCTCGTGAGGGAACCAGTAGCCGAAAGCACTGTATTTGTGCTTGTTACTTTCCGTATCAAACGCTTTTTCCAATATTGCTACAAAGAAATACTTTGGTACTGGGATGTAACCTGTTGTTGCAGTATAGACCGTTTGTCTTCCGTTGATATATTCAATAATGTTTTCAGGACTGTCTATAGTACCTCCTTTTACAACAAATAGAGTATCCTTGTCATTTTTTATAGCATTGGCTTTTATCCTCAAGGCGTCCTCCATTTTAAACCATGTACCCTTTTGGTTGAAACTACCATATTGTGGTTGCATGTTGGTCAGAAAGTCTGTCTGTCTTTCCTGGGTACTGTTTAGTCTTCTGTCGCCTGATGGGCAGATGTGTCCATGATCATATCTTCCATTGCCTTTATATGGATCATAAGTGAAGTCTACCACTCCATATAGAGACTTTAAATCAGTATCAGATGGATAATCATCATCTGGTCTACCAACAATGTTTTTATTGTTTCCTGTATGGAAAGTATAGCAGCTCCATCTCTGGCTCTTCATGTTGTCATCCCATTCTGTAGAATAGTTCAACATACCTGTTGTATTATCCATGTGAACGATGGCATAGCTGGTACCATTGTTCTTGAGCTTTGGGAACTCCAGACTGCCGATAGCGTTTCTTACCACTTGTGGCATGTTGGCAGTAGCCACATTTTTGTTTGTATTGTTCTTGTCGGTTGATTCGCCACCGGTATTGCCGCCTGTGCTTCCGCCGCCCGTATTACCGCCGTTTTCAGGATAGTAGAACTGCAGGGTATCGTCAGTGCCGCAGGCAGAGAACGTCATCGCAGCAACGAGCGCGAAGATAAAAAACTTAGTATGCTTCATAATTCTCGATAATGTTTTGAAGTTAAAGATTAAGTACTTTCTATATAATAATGTATGTAGAAATCGATTGCATGAGGATAGAATAGAGAAAAAAAGTGCATTCCTACGTATATGCAACTACGCTGGAATGCACTCACTATCTTTGCGATAATAAATATATCCTTATAAAAAAGGTATATTATTACTTCTTCAATTTGCCGTAACGGTTCATGAAGCGGTCTACGCGACCCGCTGTATCAACGAGCTTGCTCTTACCTGTGTAGAATGGGTGAGATGTGCTAGAGATTTCAATCTTAACAACTGGATAAGTCTCGCCTTCGAACTCAACAGTGTCGTTAGTCTTGCATGTAGACTGAGAGAGGAACATATCGCCGTTAGACATATCCTTGAATACTACAGGACGATAATTCTCTGGATGAATACCTTTTTTCATTTTTCTTTTTTTATTTTTATTGGGTTATTAAAATTAGACGTCATGGGGATGCTCGTTGCATCATTTCGTGTCCCTTATCGGGGCATGCCCATTATAGCCTGTTATCAATTTCAGGCTGCAAAGTTACGCTTTTTTCCTGAAACCACCAAATATTTCTTCTTCTTTTTAAGAAATATTTGAGAATTAGCGCTTTACTCCGCATAAACTATCTTGATGGTCTTCACGCGAAGCTGTACACCACCGCCTGTTGTCTCTGTAAAGAGGTTGGTGTAGGTGGCTGTGGTGCCTGAGAACTCGATGGTGGCTGTGGCATTGCCCACGTAGTTGGTGCCGTTGTAGCTGTCGCAGTTCATCACAATCTGCTTAATCTTCTTGATGCCCTTGAAGATGAGCTTGTTGTTGGCATATACGCGAACGCCCTTGGTGTTGGTGTAGAACTTAGGACCATTCTCCTGACCGTTGGCATCGAAGTTTACGGTGGAACCATCTGAGAACTTCACGGTTTCTACGGCTGCCTGGTTCACCAAACCTGCTGCGTTGAGATCCAGCTCTACGCTGGCACCCGTGGTTGTGGCTGCCGCATTGCTCAATGTAACGGTGGTGCCATCGATGGTCAAGCCCTCGCCTGTGGCTGGAGTATCAGGCTTTGATGGAGTGTCTGGAGTTCCTCCTGTAGCCTCTTTCACTGAGAGATTCTTTACTTCCCATGTTCCAGATGAAGCTGCGCAGGTATAGTGGAGAGCGATAACAACATTCTTCTTGCCCTTGAAGGCTGAGAGATCGTGCTTGTAGGTTTCCCAGGTCACCCAGTCTGTGCCTTCTTTCATTGTGCCTGTAATGTCTTCCCATTTGGTTGTAGCTGGGTCACCGGTGTAATTGTCTGTGATGAGAACCTGATTCTTTACTCCCTCAACGGCTGTACCATTTTTTGTAACATAGCGGAGAATGTAAGAGAACTCCAATGTCGCGCTTTTAGATGCAGAGAGGTCGATAGCCTTAGAAACAATGTAGCTTTCTGAAGGAGTTGTTATCTTAGAGGCATTATCGTAACCTGTAGCCTTGGCATAGCCGTAAGAGTCGATAACCCATGCTGTACCCTTAATGGTCTTGGCTGTGAATGAACCGAAGCTCTTGCTGAATGTCTCATTGATGTAACCGTCGGTTGGAGTATCAGGGGTTGTAGACCCACTTGTTGGTTTACCATTGAGAGATACAAGATAGTTACCTGTATCATATTCGTTGGTTCCGTTGTAGTTCTTTGCCTTACCGCAGATAACAACCTCATCGCCTGGCTTCAGAGCATCTTCGCCTGAAAACTTTGTGCGATTTGGACCAGCATAGCCATTGTAAACATAGAACTGGTTAGCCGTAGTACCATCATCAGAAATATAATACTTCAAACTACCAAAACTGGCATCAAAGCTGCCTGCCTTAACTGATACCACCTTACCCTTGGTGTAAACTTCCTGATCTGCGCTACCGCCATTTTCGATATACTTAATGATACCGGCAATGTTGAATGGATCTGCAGCAGTACCTGTACCCTTAGGCTCGCCAGCACTTGGAGCATCAGGCTTGGTAGGCTGTGTGTAAGGTTCTGGCACATCCTCGCAGCTGCTGAATGTGAAGGCTGCCATAGCCGCCATCAAAACTGAAAATATATACTTTTTCATATTATTGTCTTTTTAAATATTGTTACTATTTTGATAATCAGTAATTACTTGATAGAGATGAGATTGCCACCCTTAATCTCTTTGGTGCCGTTATAATCAAGCAGGGTGCCTGATACAACCACCTTCTTGCCTGGTACAAGGATACCCTTGGTTTCCTCTGTCCACTTTGCACCATCGATGTTGAAGCAACGGAATACATCGAGAGTCTTGCCTTCTGTATCCTTACCGTCGTCAGAGATAACGAATGTAGCGTTACCATACGTGCCAGTATCTACATCTTTCACCTTTACGATGATACCGGTAGCATAAACCTTAGCATCGCCTGCTGTACCGGCATTGATCTTCTCCAGTGCCTGAGCCACGGTATAAGGCTTCTCCAATGTACCGCCTGTTTCTGATGCCTTCAGATCATCCGTGTTGCGAAGTACAATCTGCCAGGTGTTGCCGAATCGGGTGAAGATACCGGTGATATCGAATACACCCTGTGGAACCACCTCGTTGGCAAACTTAGAATAACCCGAGTTGCGCACTACCAGATTGCTGCTGCTGATCTTCTTGCCCGTTTTTGCATCAATCAGTTCCAGACTCGTATTGGTATCATCTGGCGCCCATACGTTTGTACCGTTGGCAGAAGCAAACTTCACTTTCTTCAGGGTCATCAACTTGCACACGTTAGCCTCCATATAGGCTGCATCAGTAAGCTTTGTCAGGTCAAACTCCTCTGGCACTACCGTGCTTGCATCCGCCTCGCCAGGGTTCAGAATCTTGAAGTGCTCGTTCCAGATGGCACGCTCTATCTTTCCTATACCCAGACTTCCGTCTGAGAGCTTGGTATTCACACCGCCAATCTGAGGCAACTTCTTGTAACTTCCGATATAGAGACCCTTCAGGTTTACGAGAATCTCCTGACCAACAGGAAGATAACCTGACAGGCCGCTTCCGTTGATGGCAATGATGATTGCGCCGGATGCATCCTGTACGCTCACCTGGTTGTAGATATTGCCACTGACATCATTGCCCGTCACTACCGCCTTGATCATCATGTCCTTCTCAATCAGCTTGTAGCCATTGTCGCTGTTGATAACCGTAGCAAACTGGGTCTTCAAATCTGCTATGCTGATCACATTCTTCTCCCTCAGGCTGTTGTTGCCCCATGGAGATGCAGGCACCTTCTCGGTCAGGTCTGGGTCAGCATAACCGTCGCCCATACACGACCCCAGAGTCAGTGCCAGGAATGCCAATGCTATGAATTTTATCTTTTTCATTGTTCTTTCTTTTTATTGTTATAGAGAAACGGGATTGCTCCCTGTTCTTTATGTTAAAGAGAAACTGCTCTTTAGAATCTGTAAGATACCTGGAACATGCCGTTGGTACCCCAGGTGTAATACTTCTTAGGATTCTTAGAGAACTGGTAGAGGCGTGGATTCTTCACGTTGCCGTTAGCATCCAGTGTATAGCTTGAACGAGAGTTCTGCTCATATCCGCCTGTTACGATGGTCTGGTTGTTCAGCAGGTTGGTAATCATGAGGTTGAAGTTGAGAGAACCCTTCTTCAGTCTCACGCTCTTGCCTATGCTCAGGTCAACCATCCATCCTCCGTGACCCTTCTCCTGGGCTACAGCATCCTCAGTCCAGCTCATACCGTCGAGTGTAGTAGGAGCAAAGATTTCAGGGAATGCCTTGTGGGCAGCCTGGCGGTTGGTCAGCACCTTCTCATATCTGTAGCTTGGAGAATAAGAGAGGTAGATGCGGTCGTAATAGTTGGCATTGAGGTTGACGAACCATCCGTTTACATGGGCATCGAGACCGATGCTTCCCACTGTGAGCGGTGTGCCACTCTCGCGCATATTCATCACGTAAGCCTTGTCCTGGTAAACCTCAGCACTCTTTGAGAGCATGTATACGGCGTTTACATTGTTGATGTTCTTTGCCTCGCTCATAGCGCCCAGAGTCTTCAGGTCGAGCCATGATGTAAGCTTGAACTTAGCGCCCACCTCTACACCATAGTATTCCTTCTTCAGTCCGGTCATGCTCACGTAGGTGAATGAATTCTCATCATCGTTGTAGAAGTTCTGCCATTCCGTAACGTTCTCCAGTCGGCTGTAGTAACCGCTCACGTTGGCACTCAGCCATGCGTTGCGATACTGGTAGCTGAATTCAGAGCTGAAGATGCGCTCGTTCTTGAGGTTAGTCACGAAGTCGTTGCTGATTTCAGGCGAAATGAAGGCTGTGTTTGCCATCGGTGCACGCAACTCGTATCCGGCTCCGATGCTGAAGGCATGACCTCTGCCCATATCCACGTTCAGGCTTCCCTTTACACCACCGTCCAGGAAGTGGCTGTGCCGCTCTTGCCCTGACTGTTGTTCGGTGCCATACCGTTGCGCATGTAGCCTCGGCGGTTCATTCCGGTATATCCGATACGTCCGCTCAGCATCGCCTTCATGTTGTAGAATTCGGCTGTATAGGTGCTCCATGCGTTTGCCTTGTTCACGTCGATGCGATAGTCGTAACCGAACTTGTCGCCCTCGTAAACCAGCTTGCCTGTGTTGTTAGGACCGGCTGTGTTCAGGTCGTACTGCACACGTGGGTCGGTCTTAGGATAATCGCCCAGGGCATAGGTGTTGATGTTGTGGAAGATGGCACCGCCCAGCATGTCTTCCAGTGTCTGATAGTGCTGGTTGGTACTCTTTCCGAGCATGATACCCGTAGCCAGGTTCGATTTCTTGGTCAGCTTGGTGTTCAGAACGGACGACAGGCTCAGGGTCAGGTTGTCGTTGTGCTTAGCCTGAACATAGTATAGCAGATCCTGTCCGTTCTTGGCTGCCTGCTGGTTGGCATAATACAGGCGGTCCCAGTTAATCTGTCGGTTCTGCTTGCTTGCCTGCCAGTAGTTTACGGCGTTGTTCCAGTTTTCCCAGGTATACATGTTGTTGCCGTTCTTGTAGTCGCCCCATACATAGTAGCTGGCTGATGGCATGTTCTTCCAGTAGTCTGGCTGTGGATTCTCTGCGTTGTTGTAGTTGAGCTTGGTGCTCTTGTACATAGAGTATTTTCCGAACACCGATGTGGTGAGCTTCATCTGGTCGTTGATTTCCCAGTCCCATGTAGCGATAGCCGAAGGGGCAAAGTCGTTCACTATGCGTGAGTTTCTCTTGTGTCCGTTCTGGTATCCCCAGTATGGGTTATACTGGTAGTCGTTTGCCAGCCAGTAAGCCTCGTCGGTAGATGCTCCCTGGGTGCTTCTTTCTGTCGGGTTACCCCATGTGGAGAAGCTCAGCGAGTGGCCGTTCATCCACTTCTTCTGTACACCGAAGAAATAGGAGAGGGCATTGTAGATGGTTCCCTCTACGTATCCCTGGTTAGCCCAGCGGTAGGTAAGACCGGCTGTAATGGCCCATCCCTTCTCGTTGAATCCGCTGGAGTAGGAGTAGAGTCCGCGCAGGGTATAGTTGCGGTTGGCAACACCTACGCTGGCATACTGGCCTTCCTGCATGCTTCCGGCACGGAAATCATAGTTGTTGGAGCCTGCCATGCCCGTCATCGAATAGCCGTTGGCTTCGAAAGGCAGGGCGAAGTCTACGTTTCTGGAGAATCGGTTCAAACCGCCGATATTGGAGAAACGGAACTGTCCGGTCTCCATATCGTTCATGGAAGCACCGTTGATATAGACATCGTTGTACTTCTGGTTGAAGGCACGGTAGCGGAAACGTGCTGGCGAGAACAGGTAACCTGCCTGACTCGCGTATACGTTGCTGGTAGAATTGAGAATGGTGACATTGGATGACATGTCATCGTCCTCGCCCAACTGTGCCTCGGAGAAGGTGAAAGCATTTTCGTCGAGTCCCTGGGCTATGTTCTGGTCAGTCTTTTCGTTCTGAGCCATAGCCAATGAACACGAGAAGAGCGCTAACATTGCTAAGTTTACTTTCTTCTGCATAGTTTATATGTATTAAGTATTAATAAACCGGCAACAGCAGTCTTTTTGAGCAGTGATGATATATGTCCCGCTAGGTCTTGTTTAGGCGATAAGGGGACTTACCGTGGTCCCTGGTCTTGTGTCTTCTGTTCCGATTCAATGTGTTTAATGCTGCAAAGTAACAAAAAGTTTTTTGAAAAATGAATTTATTTATGTTAAAAATGCATGAAATCTGAAAAAATATTCGTTTTCATGGAGATATTTCCGGTTTTTTAGGTATCTTTGCTGCCTGTTACCTCACCGCGTTAAGGTGAATATATATAATTAGGTATACATTAATAATTAATATTAGTATGAGAAAACATTTGCTCTTGCTGGCTGCCCTCCTCATGATTGGGCTGGGCGCTACGGCACAGAAAAAGAAGTCGCAGACTTCAGGCAACAGGCAGTTTCAAGTGTATGCTGTAGGTTTCTACAATCAGGAGAACCTCTTTGATACCTGCCATGATGCCGGTAAGAATGATTATGAGTATCTCCCTGCTAAGGGATGGAATGGTATGAAATATACCAATAAACTCAAGAATATGTCGCGTGCACTTGCCGACATGGGTACCGATGTGCTGCCTAACGTGGGTTGTGCCTTCATCGGTCTGGCTGAGGTTGAGAATGCCAACGTGCTGAAAGATCTCACCGCGCAGCCGCCTCTCAAGGCAAGAAACATGCAGTTCTGCCATATCGAGGGTCCCGATAAGCGAGGCATCGACTGTGCGCTGCTCTATAATCCGGCACTCTTCACGGTGAAGAACACCCGATTGGTGCCTTACGTACAGGAACTCGCCAAGGATTCTGCCTACAAGACCCGTGGTTTCCTCACCGTTCGGGTGAACTGGCGGGCGAGGATGTGGCGGTTATCGTATGCCACTGGCCAAGCCGTTTCTCCGTTTCGTTCTATCGCGAGAGCGGAGCACGCCAGACCAAGGCTGTAAAAGACAGTTTGCTGAAGTTGAACCCAGCGATGAAAGTGTTCGTGATGGGTGATATGAACGATGATCCTACCAACGCCAGCATGCACAAGGTGCTGAAGGCGAAGGCTGAAATCAGCGAGGTGGGTGCCGATGATATGTACAATCCATGGTACAACATCCTGGCCAAGGAGGGCAAGGGAACCCTGTTCTACAGTGGTTCATGGAATCTCTTCGACCAGATAGTCATCACGCCTAATCTCCTGAACAGGGATAGTAAGAACAAGGACTACAGTTCTCTGAAGTTCTGGAAGAACCACATCTTCCGCCGCGATTACCTCATCCAGCAGGAAGGTCAGTACAAGGGTGCTCCTTTGCGTACCAAGGCAGGCGGCAGATGGCTTAACGGCTACAGTGATCACCTGCCGGTAGTGATGTACCTGGTGAAGGAAAAGAAGTAGAAAATGGTTGAGAATCATCCTTTTGAGCCGTGGCTGCCCGATAATGCGCGGCTGCTGATGCTCGGCACGTTTCCGCCTGCAGAGAAGCGGTGGTGCATGCCCTGGTATTATCCCAACTTCCAGAATGATATGTGGAGGATATTCGGGATTATCTACTTCCAGGATAAGTTCCATTTCGTGGATGTAGAGAAGAAGACCTACCGCCTCGATGCTATTAAGAAATTTCTCGGGGAGAAGGGCGTCGCCATCTATGATACCGCACAGCAGGTGATACGCACCAAGAATACGGCATCCGACAAGGACCTGCAGATTGTGCAGCCCGCCAATCTCGACGGCATGCTCCGCCAGCTGCCCCATTGCAGGGCGGTGCTCACAGCCGGCCAGCTTGCCACGAAGGTATTTTCAGAACACTTTGGCATCAAGGAAAAGCCTGAGATGGGAGGCTATGCAGAATTCCAGTTCGAGGGCCGCAGACTCCGTCTGTACCGCATGCCCTCCAGTTCCCGTGCCTATCCTATGGCAGTGGAGAAGAAGGCTGAATTCTACCGCAAGATGTTTGATGAAATCTTATAGAAAGAATATGAAAGATAAAGTGACCGTTATTGGCATTGCGGGAGGCACAGGCTCCGGCAAGACTACTGTGGTGAAGAAACTCGTAGAAGTGCTGCCGCCTCATTATGTGGCTGTGGTGCCCCTCGATTCATATTATAACGATACCTCGCAGATGACCGAGGAAGAACGTCATCGGATCAACTTCGACCACCCGTCGGCATTCGATTGGAAGCTTTTGCACCAGCAGCTCGCTGATCTGCGTGCTGGCAAGGCGATAGAGCACCCACCTATAGTTATATCAAATGCAACCGTGAACCGGAAACTGTTCACGTTGACCCCAAACCGGTTGTGATCATCGAAGGCATCATGACGCTGGTGGACAAGAAGTTGAGAGACCTGATGGACCTGAAGGTGTTCGTGGATACCGATGCTGATGAGCGCCTGATACGCAACATTCAGCGTGATACCATCGACAGGGGTCGCACCGTATCGATGGTGGTAGACCGATACCTCAAGGTCCTGAAGCCGATGCACGAGCAGTTTATCGAACCCACCAAGCGCTATGCTGACATCATCATTCCGCAGGGTGGCGAAAACCTCAAGGGCATCAGTATCCTCTGCAAGTATGTAGAGGGACTGATAGAGAAATAAAAATATTTTTGCTCAAGCATTGCATTTCTTTAATGCAAAACAAAGTTTAATTATGAAACAGGGCGGCCTTCTTCGTGAGAAGAGGTCCGCCCGCTTTGTTTTTATCCCGGTCGGGCTATTCAAAAGTAGTTCAGTTTGCTAACTCAAGTAGTTCTGTCAGCGAATTCAGCCGTCTCAGTTAGCTGATTCAGCCGTCTCAATAAGCCTACGGATACGTCTGCGCTAGCCGACGCAGTAATATCCGTACCCCGACGCAGTAATATCCGTACCCCGACACAGTAATATCCGTACCCCGACGCAGTAATATCTGTATCCCGACGCAGTAATATCTGTATCCCGACGCAGTAATATCTGTGAGCCAGCGCAGCACAACGTGTGGTCCGTTTTCGCCAGGTCCCATAACCATATTCTGCAAAGATCTTCTTGCTTTTTGCAAGAAGATAAGCTGAAAAACGTGATAGATGAAGACTATTAGTGATGGATAGCGTGATGGATATTGTAAACATTTTATCCATCCATCACGCTTTCCTAAATGGATAATTCCTTTATTATCAAGTGATTAGTGTTTTAAGAAGAGAAAAAGTGAGGGATGTGAGGGATAAAACTTTAAAGATTATTCCTCTTCCTCCTTCTCAAAAGCCTCTACGAAAGGCTGGTGGAAACCCTGGAAGATGCGGAGATACTCGGCTCGCACCTCATCACTCTCCTCAAAAAGATTCAACTCGCCACGCTTGTGAGCCTTCAGCATACTGCTGTAACGGCGAATCTTACGCTTGTAGTTCCTTGCCATCAACGCATCTGCCTGAACAGGATTCTGACTGACATACGAAAAAGCACAAAGCTGCTTCATGAACATGTCGAACACCGGATTGTCATGACTCCAGTCGTCCTCACTCAGCCAGAACCACTGGAAATGATACTTCTGCTCCAGTGCCATCAGATGCTGCCCCAGCTCGTCAATCTCCATGCCCTTCTGCATCTGCTCCTCAGCAAAAGCTACCAGAGATGCCGCATCTACATTCAACTCAACCTCGTGAGACAGCGTGGTGCCCTCAATCTGAATGCGCCAACGGTGATTTCTGTTCTTGATGAGCGCAGAATTCGTGTTCATCAGCAACTCAGAAAGCTTGCCCTCGGTAGGAATCTGATCTACTACCGAAAGACGGTCGCGCTGGTTGCGAACCACCAGCTGATGGTCCTCATGGCGCAATACACACATGTAAACCAGCCTGTTGCTGTCGAGCTGAAGGGTGAAACGGTCGTTGTTGTCATCGCCCACAAATTCGTAGGTGTAGTCATCTACCTTATCCTGCGGAATGCTCAGCTCGCCATGCACCTTGTTGCCCTCGGTATCGTAGAGCGAGAAACCGATATAAGGAATCTGAAGACGGAGGACAACCGGATTGCCGCCGTCCTCAGGAATCAGGGTAACAGCCAGTCCGTCATCGCCGAAATCATCCTTGCGGCATACGAATCCGTCGCTGGTTTTCTCAGCCTTCTCCACCTTCACCTCGCCGTGGCGCCACCAGAAATCGAAGGTGATGGTCTGGTCGTCCTCAGCGGCTACACGGATGAAATCCTCGATGTCCTGACCCAGGTAAATCACCTTGGCAGGCTCAATCTCCTCATCATCATCGCCCAGCGCGCGCACCCACATCTCGCCCGGAACAGGATCATCTTCCCATTCGGCATCAGCAGGGGCTGCAGTAGACTTGAAAACGAGGAAAACCATTCTTTCTTCCTCCCTCGTGCCATCTTCGCGGCACGTGAAGCACTTCGCCTCCTTAGGGATGAAGAATGGGGTTAACAGGTACGGGTTTTTGCATAATGCGGTATACTCTACCTCGGTCCATGCCGGGAGAGCGTGTGTATTTGTCTTGTCTGTCATATTCTCTTGTTGCATATAATTCTTGAGTTGGTCCTATTTCTTTTCATCATCCGGCGTGTGTGGCAGGACGAGGGGATGTTGATCCCAAAAAACGGTTGCAAAGGTAATGCAAAATCGAGACACTACAAAATATATCACCTATTTTTTTAATTATTTTACGATTCAATATTTGGTGCTTCCAAAAAATAGTTGTAGTTTTGCATCTGAAATAATGAATAGAAAGATGAAAGTCAAGACAATACTCACGCTGGCGCTGGCCGCCACAACCCTCGCAGCATGTCACAGGGGAAAGAAACCACCACGTATGGACAATTCGAAACTCGCCATCAGCCTCTCGAAACCGGCTAAGGGCGACAGGGCTATCTATGGACTTGCCTGCCTGGGCTGCTCGGATACCGCGCTGGTGCTGCTGCCCAACGGAGGCGGCGACCCCGTAAGATACAACATTCTGGATGCCACTCGCAACCATCAGGTGTTTGGAGATATAGAGGTGGGCGACTGGGTTTGCGTGATGCCATGCGAGGAGAAGGATGAGAAGAACCGTGCCGACATGGTGATAGACCTGGACCAGCTGAAGGCCACCTGGACTTATCCGGTAATGCCGAAGCTGCGCGATGTATCGCATCTGAGTAAGCGCCAGCAGGCGAGAATCCTTGCCAATATGCCCGACAGCATCGTAGAAACCTATATGGTGCCAGTATGGCTTCACCCTAAAGCGCATGAGCGAGGCGATGGCCGTGGGCAGGGTGAGGATAAACAAGGATGTGGATGACGACAGTCCGGTAGAATATCCTGCTGTGCCTCAGTATACGGAATGGCATGCCTACAACGGCAAACTGATTCTGGTGCAGGGCCACCGCGAGCTGGATGGCGTGGTGATCAACGAGAAGACGAAGCGCGATACCTTCACCTTTGTATATATGAAGGGCGACAGTCTGGCTCTCTCAGACCGTGAGGGCCGCATCCTGGGTTTCCACCGCTCGCTCGATGCGATGAAAGCCAACGCCAAGGCCCATGCCGCAGCCGAGAAGCTGAACAGCAAGATGAAGAAGGAAATATTGAAATAAATTACATAATAAATATAAAAAAAGAGGCGAATAGGACGATTTCTCGATTTTTTTGTCTAATTTTGCACCTTGGAATTTAATTCATACATCGAATATAAAGAAAAAGAACAAGAATAATGAAGAAGAAAATTCAGTTCAGTCTCGTTTATCGAGACATGTGGCAGAGCTCTGGTAAGTTCCAGCCACGCAAGGATCAGTTGGCTAAAATTGCCCCAGTTATCATCGAAATGGGATGCTTTAGCCGAGTAGAGACTAACGGCGGTGCCTTCGAACAGGTTAACCTCCTGGCAGGTGAAAACCCTAACGATGCCGTACGCGCATTCTGCAAACCTTTCAACGAGGTGGGTATCAAGACTCACATGCTCGACCGCGGATTGAACGCTCTTCGTATGTATCCTGTGCCTGACGACGTGCGCGCCCTTATGTATAAGGTAAAGGCTAAGCAGGGTACCAACATCACACGTATCTTCGACGGACTGAACGATGTGCGCAACATCATTCCTTCTATCAAGTGGGCCAAGGAGGGCGGCATGACTCCACAGTGTGCACTCTGTATCACCAACTCTCCTGTACACACCCTGGAATATTACATGAACATCGCCGACCAGCTCATCGCTGCCGGTGCAGAGGAAATCTGCTTGAAGGATATGGCAGGTATCGGCCAGCCAGCATTCCTCGGCAAGCTCACCAAGATGATCAAGGACAAGTATCCACAGATCATCATCCAGTATCATGGCCATTCTGGTCCTGGTCTCTCTATGGCTTCTATCCTCGAGGTATGCAACAACGGTGCCGACATCATCGATACAGCCATCGAGCCATTGTCATGGGGTAAGGTTCACCCAGACGTAATCTCAGTTATCAGCATGCTGAAGAACGAGGGCTTCGAGGTGCCTGAAATCAACATGAGCGCTTATATGAAGGCGCGTGCTATGACTCAGGAGTTCATCGACGAGTGGCTCGGATATTTCATCAACCCAGGTAACAAGATCATGTCTTCACTCCTGCTCGGTTGCGGTCTCCCAGGCGGTATGATGGGTTCTATGATGGCAGACCTCGGCGGTATGCGTCAGACCATCAACAACATCCGCAAGAAGAAGGGTGAGGAAGAGTTGTCTATGGACGACCTGCTCATCAAGCTCTTCGACGAGGTAGAGTATGTATGGCCACGCGTAGGTTATCCTCCATTGGTAACACCATTCAGCCAGTACGTGAAGAACATCTCCCTGATGAACCTCCTCACCATGGAGCAGGGCAAGGGCCGCTTCGTAATGATGGACGACTCTATGTGGGGTATGATTCTCGGTAAGAGCGGTAAGATTCCTGGAACTATCGACCCAGAACTCGTAGAGCTCGCCAAGAAGCAGGGCCGCGAGTTTACCGACGTAGATGCTCACACATTGCTTACTAATGCCCTCGACGACTTCAAGAAGGAGATGGACGAGAACGGTTGGGATTACGGTCAGGACGACGAGGAACTCTTCGAGCTCGCTATGCACCCAGAGCAGTATCGCAACTACAAGAGCGGACAGGCAAAGAAGAACTTCCTGGCCGACCTTCAGAAGGCAAAGGATGCCAAGCTCGGTACAACCCTTACTCCTGCACAGCTTGCAGAGTTCAAGCATGCCAAGGCAGATGCCATCGTGGCACCAGTAGCCGGCCAGCTCTTCTGGGAATTCCAGGGCGAGGGCGAGTGCCAGCCAGCTGTAGAGCCATATATCGGCAAGGAATATAAAGAAGGTGATGCCTTCTGCTATATCCAGGCTCCTTGGGGCGAGTTTGAAACCATCCCAGCTGCATTGGGCGGCAAGCTCGTAGAAATCAATGCCAAGCAGGGCAGCAAGGTGCGCAAGGGCGATGTTATCGCTTACATCGAGCGCGAAAATAGTTAATAGTTAAAAGTTTATAGTTTATAAAGGCTGCGCCGTTGAGCAAACTTGCTTGGAGCAGGAATGCCCTATAAACTATTAACTATAATTATAAACTATAAATAGATGAATTATCAAGCTATTATTGATAAGTATTATCCTGAGGATAATGAGCTTCGGCATATCCTCATCACACATAGCCAATCTGTAGCGCGAAAAGCGCTACAGATTGTTTCGTATCATCCCGAATTGCAACTCGATGCCCAGTTCATCGAAGAAGCAGCTATGCTCCACGACCTCGGCATCTTCATGACCGATGCCCCAGGCATACAGTGTTTCGGCTCGCAGTCCTACATCTGCCATGGACGACTGGGAGCAGAAATCCTGCGCAAGGAAGGATATGAGCGACATGCCCGCGTATGTGAGCGCCATACCGGTGCAGGCATCACAGAGGCACAGATCATAGCACAGAACCTGCCCCTGCCACACCAGGATTTCCTGCCGGAAACCATGGAGGAGAAGGTGATTTGCTACGCTGATAAATTCTTCAGCAAAACTCACCTCGACCGGGAAAAAACAATTGAGAAAGCAGAAAAAAGTCTCATGAAGTTCGGGGAGGAAGGAGTAAAACGCTTCCAGCAATGGGAACGCATGTTTGAATAGAATTCTAATTTATTGAATGAGAAAACAATCGACGATAGCTATGCTGCTGCTCGCTGCCATCTCGTGTATGATGGTGGCTAACCCAGGTACGCCCGATTCGAAAAAGAAAAAGAAGAAAACGGAGAAGACGGAAACCGTGGACAGCGTGGGTGACAGTGTGTTCGTAGACTCGCTGGGCAACGAAATAAAGCCCAAGCTGAAACAGGTTGACGACACCACGCAGATGGACTCGCTGCAGAAAGCTATATGGAAACATAATAAAGTGGTGGATGACAGTATCCGCCTCGACAGTATCGCCAGAAAGAAACAGGGTGGAGTAGACGCACCGGTTAACTATCAGGCGGACGACTCCCTCGTATACGATGCCAAGAACAAGGTGGCATATCTCTACGGAAACTCCAACGTGAAGTATACCAACATGGACCTCAGTTCCGACCGCATCTCCATGGATATGGACAAGAGCAACGTGAAGGCGATGGGTACACCCGACAGTACGGCGGAGGGAGGCATCAAGGGCAAACCTGTCTTCAAGATGGGTAGCGATACCTATGATACCGATACCATCAAATTCAACTTCAAGAGCAAGAAGGCCCTTATTAATAATGTATATACAGAACAGCAAGACGGATTCCTGACCGGTATGAAGTCGAAACGCGACTCATCGGGAGTCATCTATCTGCAGCACGGAAGGTATACCACCTGCGATGATCCGCATCCCGACTTCTACATCTCGCTCTCCCGAGCCAAGGTAAGGCCGGGCAAGGATGTGGTATTCGGACCAGCCTATCTCGTGGTGTGCGATGTGCCTATGCCGCTTGCCATCCCTTACGGCTTCTTCCCGTTCACCAAGAGCTACAGCAGCGGTTTCATCATGCCAACCTACGGCGATGAAACGGCACGAGGATTCTATCTCAGAGATGGCGGATATTATTTCGCCATGAACGATAAATGGGACCTGAAGCTGCTGGGCGAGATTTATACCAAGGGATCGTGGGGACTCTCGGCAGCCAGCAACTACCGCAAGAGATACAAATACTCGGGTTCCTTCTTCTTCAGTTATCAGGATACGAAGAACGGTGACAAGGGAATGCCAGACTTTACCGAGCAGGAGAGCTTCAAACTGCAATGGAGCCACCGCCAGGACAGCAAGGCAAACCCATACAGTTCGCTTTCGGCAAGTGTGAACTTCGCCACATCGAGCTACGAACGCAATAACCTCAATTCGCTCTACAATCCGCAGACGATGACGCAGAGTACGCGAACCTCATCTGTTAACTGGAGCACCTCGTTCTCAAGCATCGGTATGACGCTCAGTTCCACCGCCAACCTCTCGCAGAACATGCGCGATTCATCCATCGCCATGACGCTGCCCGACCTCAACATCAGCATCTCCCGCTTCTATCCGTTCAGAAGAAAGAAGATGGTGGGCGATGAGAAATGGTACGAGAAGATAGCCATGAGCTATACGGGACACATCTCTAACAGCATCAATACCAAAGAGGATAAGCTGATGCACAGTTCACTCATCAAGGACTGGCGCAACGGATGGCAGCATCAGATACCGGTGAGCGCTACATTCACGCTCTTCAAATATCTCAACGTGAACCCATCGTTCAATTTCACCGACCGTATGTATACCAACAAGGTGGAGAGATCATGGGATGAAGCCAGCCAAACGGAGAAATGTGATACCATCTACGGTTTCAACAATGTGTATAACTGGAACATGAGCGTAGGTCTCTCTACCAAACTCTATGGTTTCTACATACCAAACCGCAAGCTCTTCGGAGATAAGATACAGGCTGTGCGCCACGTGTTTACGCCTACGGTTAGTTTCAGTTATGCCCCAGACTTCGGAGCTTCACGCTACGGCTACTGGGACACCTACCAGAAGACCGATGCCGACGGAAACGTATCGCTGGTGAGCTACTCGAAGTATGCCAATGCCCTCTACGGTGCGCCGGGCAAGGGTAAGAGCGGTAATATCTCGTTTACCCTGGGCAACAACATCGAGATGAAGGTGAAGAGCGATAAGGACTCTACCGGATACAAGAAACTCAGTATCATCGATGCGTTCGACATCAACATGAGTTACAATACCGCAGCCAAAGTTCGCCCTTGGAGCGATATGAACATCAAACTCAGACTGAAGTGGTGGAAGAACTATACCTTCAACATGGACGCTGTGTTTGCCACCTATGCCTACGAGCTGGACGACCAGAACAATGTTTATGTGGGTACCCATACGGAGTGGGGCAAGGGCAGGTTCGGACGATTCCAGGGTATGTCGCAGAACTTCTCGTTCACACTGAACCCGGAGAAGCTGAAGAAACTCTTTGGCGGGGGTGATGATGAGGACGACAAGAAGGACAACCAGCGCAATGATGATGACGATGAAGGTCTGGATACCGACATCGAGAGCAACGTAGACGACAGCATGGAGAAGGGTAAGACGGCAGCCAAGAAGGGCGGCAAGGCTGAAACGGATTCAGATGGTTATATGGCGTTTAAGATGCCATGGTCGCTGACCTTCGGTTATGGTGTAACGATGCGCGAGGATACGCGAAGAGAGAAGTTCAATGAGAAGACGATGCGCTATGCATACAAGTTTACCCAGACTCTGAACATGAGTGGTAACGTAAGAATCAGTGATGGCTGGAACATCAGTTTCTCATCCGGTTATGATTTTGACAACCACAAGATCAGTATGACCACCGCCAGTCTGGCTCGTGATCTTCACTGTTTTAACATGAGCTGTTCTGTGGTTCTCGCTCCATATACGAGCTACAACTTCACCTTCCGTTGTAACGCAGCCACCCTGACAGATGCGCTGAAATACGACAAGCGCAGCGGTTATTCGAACGCTGTACAATGGTACTAGATGATAATTTATAGTTGAAAGTTTATAGTTAATAGAGCTTTTCAGCTTATAGATAAAACAAAAAAAACAGGCAAAATCATTTTGCCTGTTTTTTTTGTTTTATCTTTTTTACTTTTTTACCCTTTTACTTTTTTACCTTTAAAAGCCTTCTTTTAGCCTCCGGGTGCTCAGGATAAAGGGTGAGGGCCTTGCGGTAATTCATGATGGCAGCCTCTTTCATGCCCTCTTTTTCGCACTCCTTCCCCATAATCACATACTCCGTGGCAAGGCGCTTGAGGAACTTCTGCTGCTTCTCCTTCTCTTCATCCTTCTTTCTTATTTCTTCGCACAACCGCTCGTTCTCTGCCTGAAGCTCGTTCACCCTGTTCAGCTTTTTGCGGATGAAACGCTTGGCAAGCGGCTGCTCGATGTCATAACGACTGTGGATGGCAAGGAAGAAGTTGTCGAGAGCCGACTGCATATCGCCCCTGTCAAAGGCCTTGACGGCATCATGATACTGCTTGTCGGCCTTACTCTGGGTAAGCGCTGTGTTGATGGTGCTCTGGTCGTTGTAATGACGGGCAAACTGCTTGACATCATTGCGCACGAAAACATCACTCTGACGCAACGGCTCCTGAAGACTGATGCCCTCGAGGCTGGTACAGCGGGACAAGGCAACATACGTCTGTCCGCCCGCAAAGACACCACCCGTGAAATCAATCTTCACCTGGTTGAAGGTGAGGCCCTGGCTCTTATGAACCGTTATCGCCCAAGCCAGACGGATGGGGTACTGCTCGTATCTGCCAATCTCTTCCTCCTCAATCTTTTTCTCAACCTCATTGAAATGGTATCTCATGTTGCTCCATGCCGCAGGCTCCACCATCACATCCTTGCCTTCCTCGGTGCGCACATAAATCTTGGCATCCTCATCAAAACCGATGATGGTGCCCAGCGTGCCATTCACCCACTGATGCTCGATATCATTCTTGATGAAGATAACCTGAGCCCCCGTCTTGAGGTAAAGCTCGATAGGAGTAGGGAGACTGCTCTCCGGAAACTCGCCTTGTATGTGGCCACGGAAGAGGCAAGGCTCTCCCGGAAGACGCTGGAGCTGGCTGTCGTTGATGTAATCTACCGTATCGCGGCGTGTAGAGAGGGTGATGGCAAGTTTGGAATCGCTCTCATCGAGCTGGGCTCCCACGCGCTGGTTGAGGCGCTGGAGATCCTGCATGGGCACCTGAGACGTGCGGATATGGTCGAGGATGCTGATGAAAACGGGATCGCTCTGACGGTATACCTTCTTGAGTTCGATGCTCACGAGCTTGAAGTATTCGAACACCTTGGCATCGAAGAAGAAACTGCTGCGGTAGAAGGGACTGAGCAGACGGCGGTCGTCCTCCCTCACCACAGGCTCCAGCTGGAAGATGTCGCCCACCAGAAGCAGCTGCTTGCCCCCGAAAGGCTCTCGCATGTTGCGGCAATATACCCGCAATACCTTGTCCAGGAAATCGATGATATCGGCACGAACCATACTGATCTCATCGATGATGATGAGCTCTACCTCGCGGATAATCTTTATCTTCTCTGAATTATACTTCAGGGTGTTGCGGATGTTGCGGACGGAATACATGCTGTCGTTGGGCAGCAGCGGGTGGAAAGGGAGCTTGAAAAAGCTGTGGAGCGTGCTTCCTCCGGCGTTGATGGCCGCAATGCCTGTTGGGGCAAGAATGATATGTTTCTTCTTGGTATTGGCGGCTATATAACGTAAAAAAGTAGATTTACCCGTCCCCGCCTTTCCGGTAAGGAAAAGCGAACGACGGGTAAACTGTATGATTTGGAGTGCATTCTGCAACTCCGCGTTGTCGAGATCAATCATTGTATTTAATTTATAGTTTATAATTTATAGTTTATAGCATAAGCCATATTAAATCGCCTTCTTGCTAAACGGCGTAGCCGCTATAAACTATAAATTATTAACTAAATTTAAAGATCATCGAAGTTGACAGGCTGCTCCGTTGGCTTGGCCTTCTTCTTCTCTTTCTTTTCTTCTGTGGTGGCTGTACCGTTGGCAGATTCGCTTTCAGCCTTCTTGGCAGGAACTTCGCGGATGATAGGGTTGCCTTCGTCATCGAGAACGATCTCTTCCTGGAAGGCGGTACTGTCTACCTTGGTGGTATCTACCTTTGGCTTTGGTGCATAGCTTGCACAGATGTACATATCGCGGGTGATATCGCTGTCCTGTGGCTTGTCAAACTTGCCGTGATACTGCTGGAAGGCTGGGTCGCCAAAGACACTCTGGAGGAAGTAACCGCACACAGGAAGAGCGGTTCTCGAACCCTGACCCAATGCTCCGGTGCGGAAGTGGAGACAGCGGTATTCGCCTCCTACCCAGGCACCAACTACGAGCTTAGGGCTCACACACATGAACCAGGCATCGGAGTGGTTATTGGTGGTACCAGTCTTGCCACCGAACTCGGTATCACGGTAGTTGCCTACATAGCCCCAAAGACTCTGGGATGTACCTCCCGGCTCCTTCATACCGCCCTGTAAGAGCTGCTGCATGAGGAAGGCACTCTTGTAAGGTATCACCTGCTCTGAATCGGTAGGGCCCTCGTAAACCACTTTACCGTCGTGGTCTACAATCTTGGTAACCAATACCGGGTCGTGGTGCTTGCCATTGTTAGCAATGGTGCTGTAGGCGCATGCCATCTCCAAAAGGTTGACATCGCTGGAACCGAGGGCGAGAGAAGGGGTGTCATCCAGCGGACTGTTGATACCCATCTTCTTGGCTGTCTCGATGATGCGCTTGATGCCCATCTCCTGTCCTAATCTTACAGCCACAGAGTTGATACTCTTGGCAAAGGCACTCTTCAATGGGATGCTGTCGCCCGAGAACGAACCATTGGCATTGGATGGACGCCAAATGGTCATTTCGTGCTTCTTCTTATCGTATACCTCCATAGAGATATATTCGTCGCGACGCTTGTCACAAGGGGTTAAACCCTGATTCATCGCCTCGGTATAAACAAAGAGCTTGAAGGTAGAACCAGGCTGGCGCTCGGCTGTTACCTTGTCATACTTCCAGTGGTCGAAGTCGATATCGCCCACCCATGCCTTTACTGCTCCAGTCTGTGGCTCCATGGCTACAAAGGCGCAGTGCATGAAGGTGGTCATATACTTGATGGAGTCTTCTGATGTCATGTTCATCGTGATGCTGCCCTTGTCATAATCGAATACCTTAACCGGGTGAACCCACTCCTTATAGTAATAGTTTACTGAGTCGGGATTGTTAGGGAAGCGGGCTATCAATGCCTTGTAGAATGGCTGGCGCTCGGCGATGCCCTGGATGAAGTTTGGTATCACGTTGTGGTTCTCATCCTGCCAAGGATCCTGACCCATCCAGTTGCCTTTGCCTGCCTGGGTACGGCGGATGCTCCAGTGGTTGTTGAAGTTCTGCTGTACCTGTTTCATCTGCTTGCGGGCTGCATCTTCTGCATACTTCTGCATGCGGGTATCGATGGTGGTATAAATCTTCAAACCGCTGGTATAGAGGTCGTAACCTTCGTCTTTACACCAGTCTTTCAGGTAGTTGGCTACTGCCTCACGGAAGTATTTAGCCTGTCCGTCGTAGTTTTCTTCTACCTTGAAATCGAGCTTGATAGGCTCATCTTTCAGTTCATTGTATCTGTCTTTTGAGAGATCGCCATGTGTCACCATATTATATAATACGGTGTTGCGGCGTGCAAGACTGTTCTCCGGGTTGGTGCGTGGGTTGTAGTAGGTGGTAGCCTTGAGCATGCCTACGAGCACGGCAGCCTGACCGGTGGTCAACTCCTTAGGGGTGGTGTTGAAGTAGGTCTTCGCAGCGGTTTTGATACCATAGGAATTGCTACCGAAATCTACCGTATTAGCATACATGGTGATGATTTCCTTCTTGCTGAACACCGTTTCGAGTTTAACCGCGATGATCCACTCCTTGCTCTTGATGATGAGCAGGCGGAGTATAGGAATCTTGCCCAGCAAACCGGTAGAATATTGCGAACGTACACGGAACATGTTCTTCGCCAGCTGCTGTGTGATGGTAGAAGCACCGCGCCCGTTATGATGGAGGAGTGCATCCTTGGCAGCAGCAAACACACCGATAGGATCGATACCGATGTGCTTGTAGAATCGTTCATCCTCGGTATCTACCAGTGCCTTGAAGAAATCAGGTGTTACCTCATCATATTCTACCGGAGTACGATTTTCGTTGAAATACTTGCCGATGAGCTTTCCATCAGCCGAATAGATTTCAGAGGCCTCTGAGGTCTGTGGGTCCAGGATGCCTGAGAAATAGCCAGGTGACTTGCCGAAGAGCCATAAGAAGTTGATATCTACTGCGCCCAGATACAAGATGAAGGCGACTATACAACTTGCCAAGGCAACGAGGGTCTTGGTATACCACGCTCTGCCCTGATACAATCCTTTGTACCAGGTACAGAATGCGCGAAACTTTTGCCATAACCAGGCAAAGAGAGACTTAATTTTATTCATATATGATGATATAATGATTTCGTTGTTTTACTCTTCGTTCTTCACTTCCTCTACATCCACATAAATCTCCTTTGAATTCTGTTTCTGCTGCTGGTTCTTCAGCCAGATTCTCTTGTTGTTGGAGACTTTAAAGGCGTTGAGAAGCTCTACTACTCCATAGATGAGCATACCCCAACCGATGATGAAAAGAGGAGCAGAGGCGATGGCTGAAGGCTTAATGATGGCGAGCAGACCCAGCAGAAGAAGGGCTGAAGGGAAGAGCCAGAAGAGAATGCCTACGCGTCCCATCTTAGCTGCTGAAGCCAGGTTGGCAAACTGGGTCAGAGCACCCAGAATCAGAATGAATGCCAGGATGAACATCAGCCAGGCGATAAACACCTGAGGCATCAGGGCAAGCAGCAATCCCAGGATAAGACTGCCTACACTCACAAGCGGGAATTTAGGTATCATACCCATGATAGGCTTACCATTGGAATCAGACAGAATCTGGCCCTGCATCTTCTCTGCATTGCGCTTGGCTGCCCAATAACTGGCAAGGGAGATGACACCTGAAAGGAAAAACAAAACACCGATGGCGATGGTTATCCAGGTGACGGTCTGCTCACGATATTGGATGAGCAGGACTCCTACGATGATGGCGCATACTGCGCGGAATATTGAACTGTGTATTACCTTCATACTAAAACTGATTTTGTTATTTCGGGGCAAAGTTACGAAAGAAATCCGAAACTAGCAAGAAGTTTTTTATATAAACTTAAATTATTGCTATATTTAACGCTAATTATTGCTATATTTAACGCAAATTATTTGTTGGTCTCGATAGAAAGCCGTAATTTTGTAAGCAAAATCAGAATCATGATGTCTTGGAAAGAGACTTAGTGAAAGTAAAAACTATGTCTGGAGTATAGACTTAGGAAAAGTAAAAACTCATTTTTGATATAGACGGAAAAAGTAAAGACAATGACAAAATTATATTTGGTGCGCCATGGTGAAACGGTGGATAACAAGGCGCAAATTATGCAGGGACAAACACCGGGAAAACTCAATATGAAAGGTATTGAGCAGGCTGAGGAAGTGGCCAGGAAAATGGCGGGTACACCTATCGATGTTTTCGTATCGAGCGATCTCTATCGCAGTATACAGACCTGTGAAATTATCGCCGGCTCGCATCCCGTTGTCACCACTCCCTTGCTCAGAGAGCGCGATTGGGGCGATTTTACGGGTAAATTCATCCCTGACCTGCCGAAGGACCCAAAGGATTGGCCGGACAACATAGAGACGCTGGAAAAGATGAAATCAAGAGCCCAGAATTTCCTTACCTGGCTCAAGGTTACTTATCCTGACCAGACCGTTCTTGCTGTGGGGCATGGCATCATCAACAAGGCTATCCAGAGTGTTTATTATAAACGTCCGATGAACCAGATAGAAAAAATGGCGAATGCTGAGGTCAGAGTCCTTATTCTTTAAGTGAAGAGTGAAGAATTCAATTGCTTCGCTAATCATAAAGTTCAAAGTATTAAAAGTTCTAAGTATAATTCAAAGTATCAAAGAATATGAATAAAATTGCTCTTATTACAGGCGCAACAAGCGGTATTGGTGAAGGTTGTGCACGTCGTTTTGCCCGTGGCGGCTATAACCTGATTCTTACAGGTAGAAACACGGGAAAGTTGGAAATCCTGAAGAAAGAACTCGAGGCTGAGGGCGTTGAGGTGCTTGCCTTGGCTTTCGATGTGCGTAACCGTGAAGCTGCCAAGAAAGCGGTGGATTACATCCCTGAGGAGTGGCGCAATGTGGATGTGCTTATCAATAATGCGGGACTCGCACGTGGATTGGAACCTGAATATGAGGGCGATTTTGAAGATTGGGACCAGATGATTGATACCAATATTAAGGGCCTCTTAACCATGACTCGTCTGATAGTACCTGGTATGGTGGAGCGTAATCATGGTCATGTAATCAATATAGGTAGTGTGGCGGGTGATGCTGCTTATGCTGGAGGTAATGTATATTGTGCTACCAAAGCGGCTGTAAAGGCTATTACAGACGGCTTGCGTATTGATGTGGCACATACGAAAGTGCGTGTTACTAATGTGAAACCGGGTTTGGTTGAAACAAACTTCTCTAACATCCGTTTCCATGGTGACCAGAATCGCGCAGACAACGTTTACCGCGGCATAGAGCCTCTGAACGGTGATGACGTGGCTGATGTAGCCTTCTATGCTGCAAGTGCCCCGGAACACGTGCAAATAGCTGAGGTGCTGGTTCTTGCTACGCATCAGGCTAACGGAACAGTGATACACAGAAGCTAGTTAATAGTTTACAGTTAATAGTTAATAGTTTATAGAGGCTGCGCCGTTGAGCAAGATAGCCAAAGCGGTTTATGCTATAAACTGTAAACTATTAATTATTAACTATTAATGATGTGGCAAAGCTGATTGATATCTGATTCGAATGTATCTCGATTAATCGCCTTTGCCCGCATTCCAGACTTGTAGTTATAGATGGTCTGGGTGGAGTAATGCAGCAGGGTGGCAATCTCCTGGCTGTCGGTTACACCCAGTCGCATCAGGGCAAAGATGCGAATCTCAGTGGTCAGGTCGTGCGTAGTAGGAACTTCCATTTGACATTCTGGCAGCAGAAGCTTGTTCAATTCTGTAACGAAACCCGGATACAACTCCATGAATGCCTTATCGAACCGGTTGTAGAACATCTGTGATTCCTCTTCTTCCAATTTATGGGTGTTGAGACTCTTCAGCAAATCGGCGGTCTGGTTTGCCTTGATCTTACGGCTTACCAGTTTGCGGTAATCTGATAACTTGCTGATATAAGCCGCACTGATGTCCATAAAGAGGCGCATGTAGGTCTCTCGCTTGATATTGGTCTCTACCAGCTGCTGGTTCAGTTCGGTGAGCTGTGCATTCATCTCTTTCTGCTTCTCGTTCTGTTCTTCAATCTCAGCCTTGTTTTTCTTCAGCTTGTTCTTCTGTCGGTTGTTGACTAAGGAGAGGATGAGGATGATGACCAGCGCTATGCTTACACCAATGAACCCCCAAAGAAAGCGGGTACGAGAGCGCTCGGCAGCCTGCTGGTTGGCTGAAGCGATGACTGGAAGGATGTTGGAAATCTCCATCATGCGCAGTTGGTTGTTGAAGAATTGTGCATCTTCCATCGTGTGCTGGATATATTTGGCAGCTCTCTTACTGTTGCTCGCATCCTTTTTAAAGATGTAGTAGGCTAGCTTTTGAAGCGCAACAGTTTCTTTGAGTTGGCACAATCCATCGCTCACGGATGCCTCTACGAGATATTCCTCGTAAAGGTCGAATTTGCCGGTATTTTTGTAATATCTGGCTATACCATAAGCTGACATGGCATGGATGCGGGATTTGGCTGGCGACATCTTCAGTGCCTTCAGATAATGGTTGAGCGATTCCTTGCTGGTAGGGTTGTGGAGATAGGCGTATTCGCCCATGAGATACTGATAGAAGACGTTATGCTTATTGTTTTCGTTGAAACTCTGTATCAGAAGGGTCATATAATGTTTCTTCTGGGCACGGAATTCTTCGGCATAATCTGAGTTCTTGGCGTATGATTCCCAATAGTTGTAGAGCCAGGCGTATGTGAAGTAATAGTATTGCTTCAGCTGGTATGGCATCTCATCAGGATTGAGCGATTGGAGTAAGCTTTCTGCTTTGCCATAAAATCCCCTCACCGAGAGTATGGACGCCCGGTTTATCTGGTTACGTAATATATAATAGGTGTTATGACATTTTTCTGCCAATTCAAGCCCCTGTTTCATATATGCGTATGCTGAGTCGTAGCGATAAGCACTATAGGCATGATATATGCTGTCAAGAAACAGTAGTCGGGTTTGGTCGTCTTCAGCTTCATAAGCTTGCCGCTTCAGATGTTTCAATTCCTTTTCCTTGATTCCCTGATAATATTGGTCGTTTTCAATCATCTTGTCAATACAATCCAATAAAGTCTTCTCGTCCGTTTTGCCTTGAGCAGCCAATGGCATAGTAAGCAAAAGAAGTAAATATATAAGTAGTTTCATCTTTAATGCTTCTTTATAATTATAACAAAATCGTCTTTTAAATGTTATTTTCGTCCTTTTGTCCGTTTTGTGGTGCAAAGATACAAATTTCCTTTCATATAATGCCATTTACTTTAGATAAAAATAGTTAATATATTAAAGCGTCTGATTCTTAATGACTTATCTGTTTCTTTGGTAGACTGATTTTTTACTAAAATGCTACTTAGGTATACAATTTTGAAAAAAATGATATAATTTTGCAACCGAAATCAGAAAACAGTAGTTTTTATGGTTTAATTACCACTTCAAGTCTTCTAAAAATATTTAATGATAAAGAAAATTCCTTTTGTTGATTTAGTATGTTGATTTAAATAGGAAAACAGGTTTAGTTTATATTAGGGAAAAAAGGATTGGTAATAGACTAGGCTACTTGATGATTCAAGTTTGCCCTTAAAGGCAAAGCTTATCTATTATGTTTTAGGGAAAACCGCCATGCTTTTGTGAAAAAGTGTGGCGGTCTTTGTTTAATATATGTTAGTTTCTTCTCTTTTCTTTTCTTTTTTTTGGTCAACTCAATTTTTTTTTTTACCTTTGCCACATATTTTTTATATATATATATAGGTAGTAGTAAATAGATTTCGAGAGAAAAAATCAGTTTTCTTCATGTGTAGAGGGAAATGGTAAGTAGACTTTAAAATATTATATTGAATAAAATATTAAAACAATGAATATATTAGTAACAGGCGCTAATGGTCAATTGGGACATGAAATGCAAATCTGTGCCCCAAAAAGCAATCACAAGTTTGTCTTCACCGATGTGGCTGAAGGCTATGAAAAACTGGATATCACCAATCTTGACGCTATCCGAGAAAAGGTGAGGGAGAATGATATTCAGGTAATTGTTAACTGCGCTGCTTATACCAACGTAGATAAGGCTGAAACAGATTACGATCTGGCTAATCTGCTCAACAATACTGCTGCGGGAAATTTGGCACAGGCTATGAAGGAGGTAGATGGTACTTTGATTCATGTATCTACTGACTATGTTTTTCAGGGCGACAAGAATATACCTTGCCGTGAAGATTGGGAAACGAATCCTTTGGGGGTATATGGTAAAACGAAACTTGCAGGCGAAAAGAGTATTGAAGCTACTGGATGCAAGCATATCATCATCCGTACAGCATGGCTCTACTCGCAGTGGGGTAAGAACTTCGTGAAGACCATGCAGAGTCTCACGGCAAGCCACGACACCCTGAAGGTGGTCTTCGACCAGGTGGGTACTCCAACTTATGCTGGCGACCTGGCTGCTGTCATCTCACATATCATCGAAACTGACCAGTTGGATAAGACGGGCATCTACCACTTCTCTAATGAGGGTGTCTGCTCTTGGTTTGATTTCGCTAAGATTATCTGCGAACTGAGCGGAAATACTTGCGATATACAGCCTTGCTACAGCGAGGAGTTCCCAAGCCCAGTGAAGCGTCCTCACTTCTCTGTACTTGACAAGAGTAAGCTGAAGCAGACTTTCGGATTTAAGGTGCCATACTGGACTGACAGTTTGAAGAAGTGCATCGCTGAATTGGCGGCAGCAAAATAATTATTAATTATAAATTATTAATTGAAATGAAGAATATCATTATCACGGGCGGTGCTGGTTTCATCGGCTCACACGTAGTAAGACTTTTCGTGAACAAATATCCTGAGTATCACATCATCAACCTCGACAAGTTGACATACGCAGGCAACCTGGCTAACCTCAAGGACATCGAGGACAAGCCTAACTATACTTTCGTTAAGGGTGATATCTGTGATTTCGACCTGATGTTGAAACTGATGCAGGACTACAAGGTGGATGGCATCATCCATCTCGCTGCCGAGAGCCACGTAGATAGAAGTATCAAGGATCCATTCACTTTCGCTCATACCAACGTGATGGGTACCCTGTCTCTGCTCCAGGCGGCAAAGATTTACTGGGAGAGTCTTCCTGAGGGTTACGAGGGCAAGCGCTTCTATCACATCTCTACCGATGAGGTATATGGTGCATTGCAGATGACTCACCCTGAGGGCATTCCTGCTCCTTTCACCACCAGGGCATCCAGCGGTAAGAACCATGAGGCTTACGGCGAGGAGTTCTTCCTGGAGACTACCAAGTACAATCCTCACTCTCCATATTCTGCATCCAAGGCAAGCTCAGACCACTTCGTCCGTGCTTTCCACGATACATACGGTATGCCTACCATCGTGACCAACTGCTCCAACAACTACGGTCCATACCAGTTCCCTGAGAAGTTGATTCCGCTGTTTATCAACAATATCCGTCATCGCAAGCCATTGCCAGTATATGGTAAGGGTGAGAACGTGCGCGACTGGTTGTATGTAGTAGATCATGCCCGTGCCATCGATATGATTTTCCACAAGGGTAAGATTGCCGAGACCTATAACATCGGTGGTTTCAACGAGTGGAAGAACATCGATATCATCAAGGTGGTTATCAAGACCGTGGATAGATTGCTCGGCAGAAAGGAAGGCGAGGATATGGATCTCATCACTTATGTAACAGACAGAAAGGGTCACGATATGCGTTATGCTATTGACTCTAGAAAGTTGCAGAAGGAACTCGGCTGGGAGCCATCTCTCCAGTTTGAGGAGGGTATCGAGGAGACCGTAAAATGGTATCTCGATAACCAGGAATGGATGGATAATGTAACATCGGGTGATTACCAGAAGTATTACGATAATATGTATTCAAACCGATAATAGCTTTTGGAGTAATCGGAACATGTTTTTATTGTAACCGGTGCAAGAGATTTTGTTTTGTATATTGAATCAGGAGTCCTGTATTTGTTTATAACAGCAAATGCAGGACTTTTTTGTTTTATGGCAATTAAAATGCTGTAAATATATTATTATTTCTTAATTTTTTATGCTTTATGTCGAAGAAAACTGAAAAGTAGAAAATATTTTTCTATCTTTGCAGCCTTAATGATATAAAAAAAACAGATATGAAGAAAATAATAATATCAGGCATCGTTATGGCGGTTGCTACCTTGTCGTGCCTTCCCGTTAAGGGACAGGAAAAGGTGGTTCCTTTTAAATATGGTAATATGGACCACTGGGTAATCAGGAATATCAAAGAATCAGGCATTATCGGAGGAAATCAGAAAAAAGTTTATGCCGTTGGACCTAATATGACTATCAATGGTAATATTCCTTATAGCAATAAGGGTGGTTCGCCTTGGGGTTCCTCTAATGTCCTGGCACATGTATCGGGCATCTATAAGACGAATAACTCTGTGTTTCGTGATAAACATGGTAGTGGATATTGTGCCAAACTGGTAACCCATATAGAGAAAGTAAAAGTGCTGGGACTCATCAATATCAAGGTCTTGGCTGCCGGTTCTCTCTTTCTGGGTAATGTTCGTGAACCGATAACAAGTACCAAGGATGGTCCTAAAGCCATCAACTGGGGGATACCATTCACCGCACGTCCTAAGGCTTTGCGCTTTGATTATAAGACTTCTTTTCCTAATGCAGCCAATCGTATCAAGCAGAATGGATTTAGCGGAGCCTCTACGGTTGCAGGTCGAGATCATGCTATAGCTGTGCTCTATCTGCAGAAACGGCATGAAGATGCTAAGGGAAATATAACAGCTAAACGTGTGGGTACGATGGTAGTCAGATTCGGAAAGAGTACCGATAGATGGGTGGAAGATGCTACCTATACAATCCATTATGGCGATATCCGCCACATGGCAGGTTATCAGGCTGCTACTATGGGACTGCGATCCACTGACTATGCCCGTAACAGCAAGGGTAAGAGTGTGCCGGTAAAAGAAGTAGGATGGGCGAGTGCTAACGAAAAACCTACTCATCTGATTCTTCAGTTCTCCTCATCCGATGGTGGAGCCTATATCGGAACTCCAGGCAATACCTTGTGGATTGATAATGTAGCATTAGTGTATTAAAATAATAAAATCAACAAAATGAAGCATATTCTGACAATACTTATTATGATGTTGGCATTGGGCAGCTATGCCTCTGAGCTTTCTGTAACCGATAGTATCTCATCTGCAGAGAAGGTGGATACGATGGCTTTACATGCCGGGAAATCATGGGTGAACCGGATTCTTGACTACTTTAATGATTCCAACAAAAACAAGAAGCATAAGCGTTTCGATTTTAGTGTGATAGGTGGCCCTCATTATGCCTCTGATACCAAGTTTGGATTGGGATTGGTGGCAGCAGGACTATACCGTACTGATCCGAATGACAGTATTCTTCCTCCTTCTAATGTCTCGCTTTATGGTGATGTCAGTTCTGTAGGTTTCTACATGTTGGGTGTCCGTGGTAACCATATTGCTCCTAAAGGAAGATATCGCATCGATTATCACCTTTATTTCTATTCTTTTCCCGCTGAATTTTGGGGAATAGGCTATGAGATGGGCGATAACGATGCCAATAAGAGTGACATGAAGCGTTGGCAGGCTCAGGCTGAAGTTAGCTTCCTGTTTCGTGTAGCAGATAATTTCTATATCGGACCGATGGCGAGTTATGACTATGTAATAGGTAAACATATTGAGCGTCCGGAATTACTGCAAGGCATGGATCAGCATACTTGGAATGTAGGAGCTGGCGTTTCTCTGGTATATGATAACAGAGATAATCTTACGAATCCACATCGTGGTATCTGTCTGAATATCAATCAGATGTTCAGACCTGGATTTATGGGAAATGATTATGCTTTCAGTACGACGGCATTTCGTTTTGATGCCTATCAGCAACTGGGTAAGGGAACGGTTCTTGCCGAGGACATTGGGGCTAACCTCAACTTTGGCAATCCTTCGTGGGGAATGATGGCTGAATTGGGTGGTACTCATTCCATGCGTGGCTATTATGAAGGCCGTTATCGCGATAAGCATTCTCTGGAAGCTACGGTTGAGTTGCGCCAACATGTATGGAAGCGTAATGGCATCGTAGTGTGGGTTGGAGCAGGAACCATCTTCCCGAAATTCTCGGCATTGCGCTCTAAACAGATTTTGCCGAATGCCGGTGTAGGTTATCGCTGGGAATTTAAGAAGAATGTGAATGTACGTCTGGATTATGGATTCGGTAAGTCGGGGCAGTCTGGTTTTCTCTTCAATATCAATGAAGCGTTTTAGTAATAATGCTCTTTATGTAGTTTGATAATGCTCTTTAAAGTGTTAATGAAAAAGTAGAATGAACAGTTTTACGGATATATATAATAAGGTGTCATCGGGAGCATTCCTTTACGGGTATGCTGTGGGAGCATTGTTGTTGCCTAATATAGCTCTGTGCTATACTGAATGTCTGGCTCCTTGGGCTTGTGGTGCCAATGTGTTGCTGCCTTTGGCACTCTACATGTGGTTCTTTTCGTTAACCAGATGCCCGGGTAAGATGATCTGGTGGGCTTTTCTTTTTGTTTTTTTCGCTGCCTTCCAACTGGTATTGCTTTATCTCTTCGGGACGGGAGTGATAGCGGTAGATATGTTTCTGAATCTTGTAACTACCAATCCTGGCGAGGTGAAGGAACTGCTTGATAATCTGTTGCCTGCTGTGGTGGGTGTTTTTGTGGTTTATCTTCCTTTGCTGGTTCTGGCTGTTGTCAATATCAGCAAGAAAGGGATGATAGTGGTTCAACTCCAGCATCGAGTGCGTCGTTGGGCTTTGGAGATAGCTGCTGTCGGTTTATTCTGTCTGCTGGCTTGCTATGTGGCTGTAGATGATTATCGCTTGCGCAACCAGCTTTATCCTGTTAACGTTTGCTATAATCTCTATCTTGCTTTCGAGCGTGATGCGGCTTCAGAGAATTACAGGGAGGCAAGCAGAAATTTCAGGTTTGATGCCAGGAGCGAGCACGATGCTGAGGCTCCCGAGGTGTATGTGATGGTGGTGGGAGAGACGGCGAGAGCCCACAATTTCAGTCTCTATGGCTATCCGCGCGATACCAATCCTTTGCTTTCCAAGACTCCTGGAATCATAGCTTTTCCCGATGCTACAACCCAGAGTAATACTACGCATAAGAGTGTTCCTATGCTCCTGTCGGCTGCATCAGCAGAGGATTTCGAACGTCTCTTTCATGAGAAAGGTATCCTGGCAGCTTTCAGGGAGGCGGGATTTCATACCGTATTTATCAGCAATCAGCTGCCTAATCATTCTTTTATTGATTTCCTTGGCGAACAGGCTGATGAACATTACTTCCTGAAGGAAGGTGCTTCTGCAAAAGATAATCATTATGATAGTGATTTGTTGCAGAAGTTGGATGGGATATTGCCTGCGGCAGATGCTTCTTCATCCAAGCAATACCGTTATCGGAAACTCTTCGTGGTACTTCATACTTATGGTTCTCACTTTAATTACCAAGAGCGCTATCCCCGTAATTTCGCTTTCTTTAAACCTGACAGTAAGAGCGAAGCGAAGCCAGAGAACCGGCGTGACCTGCTGAATGCATACGATAATACCATCCGGTATACCGATTATATCCTGCATGGTATCGTAGAACGTCTGCAGAAATGGGAGAAGACTCAGGCAAAGACGGATGGGGTATATAGCCAACCTACATCGGCGCTGCTCTATACCAGCGACCATGGAGAGAATATCTTTGATGATGACCGTCGCCTCTTTCTGCACGCCGCCCCGAAGGCATCTGATTATGAACTGCATGTTCCTTTCATCATCTGGACATCAGAAGGTTATGGAAAGCAATATCCGGGAATACTGAAAACTTTGTCTGGTCATCGTACCCAACAGGTACAGACGAGTCTTTCGGCTTTTCATACGATGTTGGGGATAGGAGGCATCCTGACCCGTTATCGCCAGGAAGAATATTCTGTGGCAAGTGAGAAGTATCATCCTGTGAAGTTGTTTTATCTGAATGATCATGATGAAGCGATTCCACAGGAAAATGCCAAATATTAGCATCTGATTTTAAGCGTAAACGCGCTCTTTGTGTAAAATACATGAAAAGAGTTTTCGTAAATGTCAATTATTTGCGAAAACTCTTTGTCGTATCTATAATTTGCTGTATCTTTGCACCCGGATTTAGATAATAATAAAAATACAGTTGTTATGGAACCAACTCGAAAAATCGAAAAGGTAGGCATGCGCAACCTCCGTATGGAGGATTATGATCAGCTTGCCAAGTCGTTTAAGCGTATTTACGCAGACTCAGATGTATTCTGGACAAAAGAACAGATTAAGAAACTCATTACTATCTTCCCTGAGGGTCAGGTGGTTATTATCGTTGATGATAAGATTGTGGGCTGTGCGCTCTCTATCATCGTCAATTATAATATGGTGAAGGGCGATCATACCTATGCTCAGGTTACGGGTAATGAAACCTTCAATACTCACGATCCTAATGGAAACATTCTTTACGGCATCGAGGTATTTATCCACCCTGATTATCGTGGTTTGCGCCTGGCTCGCCGTATGTATGAGTATCGTAAGGAACTCTGCGAGAAGCTCAATCTGAAGGCTATCATGTTTGGCGGTCGTATACCAAACTATCACAAGTATGCCGATAAGATGCGCCCTAAGGAGTATATCGAGCATGTAAGAAACCGTGAAATCTATGACCCGGTTCTTACCTTCCAGCTTTCCAATGATTTCCACGTGCGCCGCGTAATCCGCAACTATCTTCCTAGCGATGAGGAGAGCGAACACTGCGCCACCCTCTTGCAGTGGGATAACATCTATTATCAGCCGCCTACGGATTCTTATGTAGACCGCAAGCCAACCGTAAGAATCGGATTGGTACAGTGGCAGATGCGCCCATACGCTTCGGTGGATGACCTCTTTGAACAGGTTGAGTTCTTCGTTGATTCTGTGAGTGATTACAAGAGCGATTTCATTCTCTTCCCTGAGTATTTTAATGCGCCTTTGATGGCTCGTTTCAACGACTTGGGTGAGGCGCAGAGCATCCGAAAGATGGCGCAGTATACCGAAGAAATCCGTGACCGTTTCCGCGAGTTGGCCATCAGTTACAACATCAATATCATCACGGGTAGTATGCCTTATCTTAAGGACGATTCCCTCTATAATGTGGGCTTCCTCTGCCGCAGAGATGGTAGCGTAGACATGTACGAGAAGATTCATGTTACACCAGATGAGCAGAAGTGCTGGGGATTGAGTGGTGGTAGCCATATCCAGACCTTTGATACCGATTGCGGTAAGATTGGTATCGTCATCTGCTACGATGTGGAGTTCCCTGAGTTGTCAAGATTAATGGCTGAGGATGGCATGCAGATTCTCTTCGTTCCATTCATGACCGATACCCAGAATGCTTACTCCCGAGTAAGAGTCTGTGCACAGGCGCGTGCCATCGAGAACGAGTGCTATGTTGCCATTGCGGGTAGTGTGGGCAACTTGCCACGTGTTCACAACATGGATATCCAGTATGCCCAGAGCGCCGTGTTCACCCCTTGCGACTTTGCTTTCCCTAACGATGGCAAGCGTTCAGAGGCAACACCTAATACCGAGATGATTCTCGTATCAGATGTTGACCTGAATCTCTTGAATGAGCTTCATACCTACGGTGCTGTAAGAAATCTTCGCGACCGCCGCAAGGATCTCTACGAATTGAAACAGAAAAAGTAGGGGAAGGGAAGTGAAGAACGAAGAGTGAAGAATTCAATTGTATTGATATATAGATTATATAAAGAATGTATAAGATAGAAATCTCGGAGCGC
>ERZ791624.309-NODE-309-length-35157-cov-2.231069_pt1 | contig 35157 bp, 27 predicted proteins | sample MGYA00510058_ERZ791624 | MGnify/ENA primary metagenome ERZ791624 (study PRJEB30046, sample SAMN00715158) | human gut metagenome | study: EMG produced TPA metagenomics assembly of the A metagenome-wide association study of gut microbiota in type 2...
ACCTACGTTACCTGCGCCTACTACGGTTACTTTTGACATAATACTATATATTTAAAAAGTTGATAATTTGTTTTATCTATTTTGCGCGACAAAATTACAACGATAATCCTGATTAAAGAAATTTTTCCGTAATAATTTTAGTTAAAGAAAATACCTCATTCTATGTTACTCTGTTACGAAATGATTACTTTTGCGGCGGTTATCAATTAACACACTGAACTATGAATAAAAAAAGTCTTCTTATTGCAGCCGTGGCTATTCTGGTGATAGCTATTATTGGTATTACTTATTTGTTATTTACTGAGAAACAAGCTAACCGGGAGTTGGTACAGGAATTTCAGTTGGATAAAGAAGATCTGGAAAATGAATACACCCGTTTTGCACAACAATATGATGAGTTGAAGATGACGATCTCCAATGATTCTCTAGCTCAATTGCTGGATCAGGAACAGTTAAAGACTCAACGACTGCTCGAAGAACTTCGTACTGTGAAAAGTACGAATGCAACGGAAATTCGCCGTTTGAAAAAAGAATTGGCTACTTTGCGTAAGGTTATGATTGGTTATATTAACCAGATTGACTCTTTGAATAAATTGACGGAACAGCAGAAACTGGTTATTGCTGATGTAACTAAGAAATATAACCAGGCTTCTCAACAAATCAGTAATCTTTCTGAAGAAAAGAAGAACTTGAATAAGAAAGTGACATTGGCTGCTCAGCTCGACGCTACCAATATTCGTATAGAGCCACGTAACAAGCGCGGCAAAGTAGCGAAGAAGGTGAAGGATGTAGTGAAACTGGCTATCAGCTTTACTGTCGTGAAGAATATTACAGCCGAAAATGGCGAACGTACTATTTATATACGTATCACAAAGCCGGATAATGATGTACTGACCAAGAGCGCATCCAATACTTTCCCTTATGAAAACCGTACATTGGTTTATTCTATCAAGAAGTATATTGAATATAATGGCGAAGAACAGAATATCAATGTATTCTGGGATGTAGAAGAATTCTTATATGCCGGAAATTATCGGGTCGACATCTTCGAAGGTGGTAATTTGATAGGCTCGCAGACATTTACGCTAAACTGATAGGCTTATAAATACACTTGGTAAAACGGGTGTTTGGTTATAATAAAAAGACGTATGCAATTGCTCAGATTTATAGGAGCAATTGCATACGTCTTTTTATATTATACCTTATTTGTATAGATGTGGCTGAGTTCTACATTGATAATTTTTCTGTTATAAGTGGTGATAGTGATATTCTATTTTAGCGTAAATACGCCAAAAAATGAAATATTTGTGTCTTTTGTGTGGTGCCGCACCCTTTTTGGTGTAAAAGTCTTATTTTTTTCTTTATTCATAGACGGTTTGCGATAAATAAACTCTATACATTTGCCATTGCTCTGGCAAGAGACCATAATTTAATATGAATGAAATAACGTTTCTTAAAACTAATGCAATGGTAAATTTACAAATGAAACGAGGCAATAAATGCAATGGATTGTCTCATGAAAAACAACAAATGAAGGAGAAGAAGTTTCTATTTTCCCGCATAGTCGGTGTTCTCCTGTTAATCTTAATCTCTACATTACCGCATTCTGTTGTTTTTGCAAATACAGAAATGCCTAATAGTATTGTTCAAGCTACATTACAGAACTTAAAGGGTAAAATTGTTGATGCGACTGGAGAGCCACTTCCGGGAGCTACGGTTCAGTTAAAAGGTAGTACTAAAGGAGTAATATCTGATATGGACGGTAATTTTGAGTTTAGTAATTGCTCGGCAGGTAGTATTTTAATTGTGTCTTTTGTCGGAATGGAGACGAAAGAGATTAAATACAATGGAGAGGATTTCCTGAAAATTACATTGAAACCTAAAACAGACGAACTGGACGAAGTCACCGTTGTTGCTTTTGCAAAGCAGAAAAAGGAAAGTGTGGTAGCTTCTATCACTACGGTAAAACCTGCGGAATTAAGAGTTCCAAGTAGTAATCTTACTACTGCTCTTGCCGGTCGTGTCGCAGGTTTAATATCTTTCCAACCTAGTGGAGAACCCGGACAGGATAATGCGAATTTCTTTATTCGTGGTATTACAACTTTCGGAGCGGATGCCAAAAAAGATCCTTTAATTCTGATTGACGGGATAGAATTGACCACAGATGACCTGGCACGTCTGAATACAGATGATATTGCAGCTTTTTCTATAATGAAAGATGCGACAGCGACAGCTCTTTACGGGGCGCGTGGAGCAAATGGAGTTATTTTAGTGACTACAAAAGAGGGAAAAGAAGGAAAGGTTTCTGTCAATGCTCGTGTAGAGACCTCTTTCTCATCTCCGACAGAGCGTGTAAAGATTGCAGATCCGGTCACTTATATGCGTATGCAAAACGAGGCAATTAAGACTCGTGACCCGATGGGATTAGCCATGTATTCGGAAGAAAAAATAAGCATGACTGCTGCCGGACGTTATCCTCATTTATTTCCTGCGATCAATTGGTACGATACAATGTTGAAGGATGTGACCTCCAATCAACGAGCAAACGTCAGTTTGAGCGGTGGTGGTCCATTGGCGCGCTATTATGTTGCAGCTAATATATCCCATGACAACGGTAATATAAAAGTAGATAAAAGGAATAACTACAACAATAATATTAGTTTGATAAAATATGCCTTCCGTTCAAATATCAATCTGAATCTGACAAAATCAACGGAATTATATTTGAAATTAAGTGCTTCATTCGATGATTATAATGGTCCGATCGACGGAGGTACGGAAGTATATCGTATGGCTATGCAGGCTAATCCCGTACTATTTCAACCTTATTATGAGGCAGATGAGCAGTATTCGAACGTAAGACATATATTATATGGTAATTATGGAGACGGTAATTATGTGAATCCGTATGCACAGGTACAGAGAGGATATCGTGAGTACAGTAAGAATACGATGCTTGCCCAGTTAGGCTTTAAACAGCAACTGGATATGGTAACGGAAGGGCTTTCGGCACGAGCTTTTGTAAATATAGACCGTTATGCCGAGTTTTCCGCAAGACGTGAATGGACTCCATTTTATTATGGTATCTCAAACTATAAATTATTGGATGGAAGTTATACGTTGAAAAGATTAAAGAGTGGAAGTGATGGCTTGAACTATGCCGCAGGGGATAGGTATATTAATACAGCCTTTTATCTGGAAGCCGCATTGGAATATTCACGTATGTTCAAAGAGAAACATAGTGTAAATGGGTTGTTTGTTTATACAATGCGTGAAGCCAAACAGTCCAATCCGTACATAACCAGCTTGCAACTGTCTTTGCCCAATCGTAACATTGGTTTTGCAGGACGTATGGCTTATAATTATGATTACCGTTATATGTTGGAATTGAACTTTGGTTACAATGGCTCCGAACGTTTTGCAAAGAATAATCGTTGGGGTTTTTTCCCTTCTATTGGCGCAGGATGGATGTTATCTAACGAAAAGTTCTTTAAGCCTTTACGTAGCATATTTGACCAGTTTAAGATTAAGGCTACTTATGGTATGGCAGGTAATGATCAGATTGGTAATAATGAAGATCGTTTTATTATATGTCAGATGTAAATAACGGGGCTGACAATACAGTGAATTGGGGAGAAAGATTGGACTATAATCCTGGCGGCGGCTTTTATGTAAATCGTTATGCAAACGACCAGATTGGTTGGGAAAAATCATATAAATTGAATACAGGCATTGAGTTTACTACTACGTTTGGGTTGGGAGGAAATATAGAATATTTCCATGAGAAACGTGATAACATATTATTAGGACGTACAATTCCGTCAACGACTGGTATTACCCAAGGAGTAAAGGCCAACTTGGGCGAGGCAAAAGGTAGTGGTATTGATATGGAAATTAATTATGATAAAATTATCAACAAGGATTTCTGGCTACAAGCCCGTGGTACATTTACATACGCGGCGAGTGAAGTTTTGGTATGGGAGGAGCCGGATTATACCGATACTCCATGGGTTTCAGCTGTAGGGCAATCTATCGGACGTATTGGGGGGTATATTGCCGAACGCCTTTTTATTGATGAGGAGGAAGTCAAAAACTCTCCGGTGCAATTTGGTGACTATACAGCGGGTGATATTAAGTATAGAGATGTGAATAATGATGGTAAGATAAATGAGTTGGATAAGGTAACAATTGGTTTTCCGAATACCCCGCAGATAAATTATGGTTTTGGAGTATCAGCAGGATATAAGGGAGTGGATATTTCTTGTTTCTTTCAGGGATCGGCACGCCAGTCATTCTTGCTTAATATTCCGGAGATAACTCCGTTTCATAATATTCGCGGTGACGGATTGATTGGTGCGAATGTAATACTTCAGGATATTGCAAACAGCTACTGGTCTGAAACCAATCCTAATCCGTATGCTTTTTGGCCTCGTTTGCAGAATGGGGTTAATGAAAATAATAATCAGCCAAGTACATGGTGGTTGCAAGACGCTGGCTTCTTGCGTTTGAAATCAGTTGAAATCGGTTATACTTTTCCACAAAAAGTGTTGAAAAAACTAGGAATGAATAATTTGCGTTTATATTGTAGTGGTACAAACCTGTTGTGCTGGAGCAAATTTAAAATGTGGGATCCGGAGTTGGCTGGTAGTGGACTGAATTATCCTCTCCAGAGAGTTTTTAATGTAGGATTGAATCTTGGGTTTTAATTAAATAATACTATAGAAAATGAAATCAATTTATAAATATATAGCCGGTATATGCATGATATTATCAGTTTCATCATGTAACTATTTGGATATAATGCCTGATGATACTGTGACAGTGAACAGTATGTTTGCCGACCGTTATACTGCTGAACGTTATTTGGCGACTTGTTATCGTGGATTACCGCGCTTGGGAGAGACCAACCGGAATCCCGGATTGGTGGGAGCTATGGAAATGGTATACAATACTACTACTGATATGGTAAACAATGCTTGTATGAGATTGGCTTTGGGGCAAAACAGTGCTTCTTCCAATGTTATTGATTATTGGCAGGGGACTGACGGCTGTTATGCCTCTATCCGTGTTTGTAATGATTTTCTGGAAGGCATTGATGGAGTGACTGATTGCAGCAGTACCAGCGTGAGCGAATGAAAGCGGAAGTAAAGCTAATAAAAGCCTATCTGCATTTTTACCTGATTAAATATTATGGTCCTATTTGTCCGATGCGTGTTAATATTGCAGTGGATGAATCGACTCAAGGGGCGCGTGTATATCGTGAAAAGGTAGATGATTGCTTCTCTTACGTTCTGGAATTATTACAGGAGGTAATCGATAGCCAAGCACTTCCGGTGATTATTGCTAATAGGGCTACGGAGTTGGGGCGTTTCACGCAGGCAGCGGCTTATACATTGAAAGCAAAAGTTTTATTATATTGGGCAAGTCCATTGTTTAATGGAAATACAGATTACAATGACTTTTTAGATCATAATCAGGAACCTTTCTTCAATCAGGTTGAAGATAAGGGGCGTTGGAATTTGGCGGCAGAAGCCTGTGAGGATGCGATAAATGCCTGTACACAAGCAGGAATCCGCTTATATCAAAAAGAGGATTATGTTACATCACAGTTGCTGACGGATGAAACAAAGTTAGTCAATGCCATTCGGAATTCTGTTGCCGAACCATGGAACTGTGAGTTAATTTGGGGATGTACCCGTTCATTGTTAGATCCCGGCTTCCAGAGTTCGTGTCTTCCCAGATTGGAGGATGGAGGTACGGCTGTAACATCTGCTACTATTAGCCTTCCATTTTCCACAGTTAATGCTTTCTATACGAAAAACGGGTTGCCTGTCGAACAGGATGCAAACTATTATAAAGATGGAATGTATTTTCCTGTAAAATACTCTAAGGACAATTCTGAGTTTACAGAGCATTATGATTTTGATTATAACTATCGTTATGTGATTGAAAATGAAACTACGGCTGGAATGAATTTTGACCGTGAACCTGTTTCTATGCTTCAGTAGGTTTTGATAGAGGAGTTTGGTATGGCAATTCATATAGTGATCCGGCTGGTGACCAAAGTGAGTCGCAAGCTGCATATAGATATCCCAGAAATCGTTTTGGTGAATTTTCCTCGGTTTGGAATTCCACTTGGTATAATGTTACTGGCTATTGGGCAAAGAAACTGGTCGCTTTACGTTCCGCTTTTACAGGAAGCGATAATGTCTCTTTCTATTCTGTTCCTTTTCCGGATATGCGTTATGCAGACTTGTTGTTAATGGCGGCAGAAGCATGGAATGAAGCGGAAGAAACGCCTAACGAGAAAGTATACGATTATTTGGACCAGGTGAGAGAACGGGCTGGATTGGAAGGTATTAAAGAAACATACGCTAAATATGCAAGTGCGCAATATAAAGACTATCCTTCCCATAAATCTCAGATGCGGGATATTATTCATCGTGAACGGCAGGTGGAATTGTCATGTGAGGGATCTTACTATTGGGATACTCGTCGTTGGAAGACAGCAGAGAAAGAACTGAACTGTATTGTACAGGGCTGGAATGTTTTAAACGGAGAGACTGCGGAGGATTATTATATTCCTACTAATATATATAACCAGCAATTTACCCTCAGAGATTATTTCGCTCCGATACCGGATGGTGATATTATCAGGAATCCTCAGTTAGTTCAGAATCCATGGTGGTAATTATTAAATTATGAGTATTATGAAAAAGATATATATATTAATTACTTTGTCTTTAATGATATTGGTCTCCTGTACGGAAAAGCGCCTGGAACCAATTACAGAGAGCTTAGGGATGCCGACCGTACCGACAGAAATCAGTGTTGAACCAGTTTCCGGAGGAGTTGTCATATCATATCGTGTTCCTGATGTAGAGGATATTTTGGGTGTGAAGGCTGTTTATTCATTGGCTGACGGAAAGCAGCGCGAGGTAATTTCGTCCTATTATAACAATCAAGTTCGAATTATGGGATATGACGATATGGAAGAGCATGAAGCGGTGTTATATACAGTGAATCGTGCAATGGAATTATCAGAGCCTGTTACTGTATCTTTTACTCCCTTAGAATCTTCTATCAGTAAGGTTTCGAAAAGTATGAAGATTATACGTGATTTTGGCGGAGCTCAATACAGTTGGACGAATGACGAGCGTGAGTCAATAACGATGGAAATGCTGACTAATGATGAATCGGGTAACATGGTTGCTATGAAGATAATGACAACTGCTTCAAAAACGGGGACTTATGCTTTGAGAGGATATGATATTGACCCGCGTTGGTTTGCAGCCGTTGTGCGTGATAATTATGGGAATGTGTCAGATACGATTTATCCCCGTAATGAATCGGGTGAGAAAATGCAGATAGCTCCTTTGTATGAGCAAAAGTTGAATAAATCGGCAATGCGAGTAATGATATTAAATAATGATACACCTTTCAATGACTTTGGAGGTAGTAATGCGAATATGATTGATGATAATCTGGAGACTTTCGGACATAGTAGTAACGGAACGATGCCGGCTTCTTTCACTATTGATTTGGGAGAGCCTGTAAAACTTAGCCGTGTGGTTCTTTATCAACGCAACAATGAACCTTATGGCTGGGGAAATCCTCGGGTATTCGAAGTTTATTATTCCGGCAGTGAACCGGAACGAAGCGGGGATTGGGGACAATGGACTAAATTATTGGATTGTGAAGTAATTAAACCATCTGGTATGCCGATTGGTACCAATACAGATGAAGATATGGAGGCGCTTAAAGAAGGACATGATTTTAGTTTTGATGTTGATCAGGAGCCGGTACGATATCTTAGGTTTAAATTTATAAAAGTGTGGACCAGTTCAACCTTCTGTCATCCTGCTGAATTTACGTTTTATGGAGATCCTAATGTCGAATAAAATATTGATGATAATATGAAAAGAATATATGATAATTTGTTATTATTGTTGTTGTGTCTGTCTGGTCTCTGTTCTTGTGATGATGTGATGGATACACATAAGGCCTTTATTCAAGGTGGGGAAATTATCTATGCCCCTATGCCCGATACAATATTTTTTGTTGCCGGGAAGAATCGGGTCGAGCTAAACTATGAAATATCGAAAGCGCCGAATGTGAAATTTATGAATGTTTATTGGGATAATGGTGCGGGGTCGCTTGTGGTTCCGTTGGAACTTTCTTCCGGAACAGAAAAAGGAAAGGTAATTTTAGATGATATGGAAGAAAAGTCATACACGTTTACTGTTGAATTGCAAGATTCGTATGGACATAAATCTCTAAAGACCACAGGAATAGGCTCTTCGTATGGAGAAACATATCAGGCTAGCCTGTCTCAAAGGCGTATTAGTAGGATGGCAACAAGTGATAATGGAGGGATTATTGAGTGGAATATTGCTTCGGAAGATTTGATATATACTGAAGTGAAATATACGAATGTAGCTGGTGAAGAAGTGTTGTTGGAGATGGATGCCAATCAAAACGCTCTTGATTGTCCGGGAGCGAAACCGGGAGGAACTGTGGAATTTCGCTCTGCTTACCTTCCGGAAGAAAAATGTATTGATGTTTTCTATACGCCATGGGTACGTTCGGATGAATTGGGAATGATATTTCCGCATGTTTACACAATGGAAGAAGCCGATAGGCAAAATTGGGAACTGTTGTACTATGATAATACGGACCCCGAAGAAGGAAGGCCTGAGTATATTTTGGATAATAATCCTTCTTCCTATTGGCATTCCAATTATCGGGATGGCCAGCAGAAGCCCTATCCTTTCACCTTTGTCATAGACATGAAGGATGAACTTATGGTAGGAAAATTGGGTGCCATGTCTCGTGAGAATAACTACTATACAAAAGGCATCAGTTATTATATCTCTGACGATGACGAGTTCACCGCCGGAAATCCGGACGGAAATCAGTGGACCTATATTGGTGAGATTGAACTGTTGAAACAAAATGGAATGCAATGGAGTGAAGTCATAACCAGTACTTTGGAAAAACAGGTGAAAGGACGCTATTTAAAGATTATATGTACCAGTGGACATGGAGCATCCCATTTGGGGGCTATTGCAGAAATTACGGTACAAAAAGTAACCGCAATAGACGGGGAAGATTTGTAACTAATTGGTTGTTAAATATAAAATAAAGTATGATGAAGAAAATTCTTTTTGTGACATTGGTGTGTATATGGAGTGTAGTCTCGATGTATGCATGGGACCGGAATATCTTGATTTCGACTAAAAATACCTCGTTGCTGTTTGCAGCACAGAACGATGGAGATTTGCGGTTTGCATATTACGGTGATAAGATAACTCCGGATCAAATAAATCAAATCCACGATATATGGGCAGGTCTGAACAGACCTGCATATCCGACGTTCGGTTCGGAATATTCGTCGGCTACGGCACTTCAGGTAGTGCATCCGGATGGAAATATGACTCTGGATCTTATCGTGAAAGATGTAACGACAAAAAATGTAGAAAACGGAGAACAGACGGTAGTGACTTTAAGAGATAAACACTATCCGTTTGAAGTGAAGATGAACTATAAAGCCTATAATAACTCAGATATCATCGAGATGTGGGCGGAGATCTCCCATGCCGAAAAGAAAGCGGTTGTCTTGAAACGGTTTGATTCGGGATGTATGCCTATCCGCAGAGGAGACGTATGGATTTCTCATTTGCACGGGAGTTGGATTGCAGAATCAGATGTTACTTCCGAGCCATTGAAGCCGGGCATGAAAACAATAAAGAATATGGATGGAGCACGCAATGGTCAGGGAGACCATGCGGAGGTTATGTTCTCTCTGGATGGGCGTCCGCAGGAAAATACGGGGCGTATGATTGGAGCCGCCTTGTGTTGGAGTGGAAATTACAAACTTCGTATTGATACGGATAATAATTATTCTCATAACTTCCTGGCAGGAATCAATGATGAAGCATCCGAATATAAACTGGAACCAAAGGAAGTTTTCGTAACCCCTAAACTTGCCTTCACGTATAGTGAAGAAGGGCTGAGTGGCGTAAGCCGTAATTTTCATCGTTGGGCACGTAACGGTCAGATTCATGGTGGTAATAAGCTTCGTGACATTCTGTTGAATAGTTGGGAAGGTGTCTATTTTGACATTGACGAGCAGAAAATGGACCAGATGATGGGAGACTTTGCTGCAATGGGCGGTGAGTTGTTTGTTATGGACGACGGTTGGTTCGGTGACAAGTATCCGCGGAATAATGACCATTCTTCATTGGGCGATTGGGTGGTGAACAAACGGAAGTTGCCTAATGGAGTGGATGGTCTGATTGCGACAGCCAAGAAACATGGAATAAAATTTGGGATTTGGATTGAACCGGAGAGTGCCAATACCGTCAGTGAACTGTATGAGAAACATCCGGATTGGGTGTTGAAAGTTCCTAATCGTGATCCTCGTTATGGGCGTGGTGGTACACAGATGCTGTTGGACTTGTCCAATCCCGAAGTACAGGACTTTGTATTCCAGGTAGTTGATGATTTAATGACCAACTATCCTGATATCGCCTATATCAAATGGGATGCTAATGCGTCTTTGGTGAATTACGGATCTCCTTATTTGCCTAAGGACAAGCAATCTCATATATACATTGATTTTCATCGTGGATTGCAGAAGGCGGTAGAACGTATTCGTGCCAAATATCCGGATCTGGTGATGCAGGCTTGTGGTGGCGGCGGCGGTCGTGTTGATTATGGAGTGATGCCCGGATTCGATGAGTTTTGGGTGAGTGATAATACCGATGCGTTGCAGCGTATATTTATGCAGTGGGGTACCTCTTATTTCTATCCTTCTATGGCTATGGCACAGCATGTCAGTGCTTCTCCCAATCATCAGACGGGAAGGGTAATCCCTTTGAAATTCCGTTTTGACGTAGCTATGAGCGGTCGTCTCGGAATGGAAATTCAACCAAAGACCATGTCTGACGAGGAGAAAGAATTCTCGAAACATGCGATTGCTACTTATAAGGAAATTCGTCCGGTTGTGCAGTTCGGCGATTTATACCGCTTAATTTCTCCTTTCGATAAGCTGGGGGTTGCTTCTTTGATGTATTGTACTCCGGAGAAAGATCGTGCTGTGTTCTTTGCTTATAAAATCGAGCATTATATGAATCAGGTATTACCTCGTTTCCGTATGGCCGGACTGGATGCGAACAAGAATTATCGTATTCGTGAACTGAATTTGCCGCAAGGCGAGAATCCGTGTTATTTGCATGACAAGGTTGTAGCAGGTAGTATTCTGATGAATACAGGAATGGAAGTTCCTTTGGGGGCAGAGTATGCGAGTCGGGTGTTTGAACTCATAGAGGTTAAATAGAAGAGAGTAAGTAAATGAATGGAAAGCCTCGGACGATACTTCGTCCGGGGCTTTTTAAGTAATACCGGTTTAAGTTAGGAATAGTAGACGTATGAAATACATGATATAGGCACGAAACTGAACATACCCCGCTAAACATATCATATACAACCGCTATACATCTGTTATCCGGTAGGTATTGTTCTGTCAGGATACCGATATTGCTAATTCGCCACGGCCGTGGAGAGTATTCGTCACACCCGTGGTAATATCTCGCCACGGCTGTGGAGAGAACTCTCCACGGCTGTGGCAGACTAACTAAATCGGTACTCTAACCTAATCATACCGGTATTCCAATCTAACTATACCGGCTTCCCTTCCTATAAAGTCCCACTTAATAAACCGGCAGGCAAGTTACTTGCCTGAATATAAACTGATAGCCGTTCGGTTATTTGATTTCCAATAAATCTCCGGCTTTCATAGGTATAGTTATGATACGGTGAGTGTCAGGAACCGTTTTGATTGTTTTTCCATTGAGCAGGATTCTGTACGGCTTGTTTTTGTTTTGAGGTATTTTTATGGAGAAAGAATTTGCAGCGGTAGCTTTAACCGAAGCATAGTTGATGACAGAGTTGTTCCAGTCAGCCGAGACTTCCGCGCCACCACGGACACATAATCCTTTATAACTTCCTTTATTCCATTGTTCCGGTAAGCAAGGAAGAAACTCAATATATCCTTCATGGCTTTGGATGAGCATTTCACCGATACCGGCAGCTCCTGCTGCATTTCCGTCAAAGATGAATATGTCATAAGGTGCTCCTGCGATACCAGCCGGAGATATGCTCAACAGATTCTCACGGGCAAAATCACCAACTAAAATACCGATACTCTTATGCGCGTTAGCAGCATCTTTGAGACGGGCATAAAAACAAATCATATTTGCCCTACTCCATTCCACATCCTCCCAGCCCGGTGCGCTAAGCCTGTCTTCTATCGTTTTTCTTGCCCCTGTTGCTAATTCCGGAGTTTTTGTCAAAGATATCTGATTGAAAGGGTATAATGCGAGCAAATGGGAAGTGTGCCGGTGATTGGGACTGGCTTCTTCATAGTCTTCGTACCATTCACGGATCGCTCCGTTGGCACGTAAACGAATTGGAGGGAACTTACCCAGTGCATTCTTCAGACTATCGCTGAAGGCTTTATCTGTATTAAGTATTTGGGCAGCTTGTATGCATGAACGGAATATTTCATAAGCTAAAACGCGATCACAGGTAGGCATCATTGAGGCACATAAGGTGGTGCCCTGATAACGGAAATTATTTTCAGGAGAAATGCTGGGGCCTGTGACCAGATGACCGCTGTTCGGGTCTTCCGTCATATAGTCTAACAAAAATTCCGCATTTCCCTTTAATAAAGGATAAGCTGTCTTGGCTAGAAAATCCTTGTCCAACGTATACTCATATTGACTCCAGAGATGTGAGGCAAGCCATGAACTGGCTGTAGGAAAAAGTCCCCAGCCTATGTTGCTTGAAGGTGCGGTACATCCCCAGATATTGGCTGTTGTATGCGCTGTCCAGCCTTTGCAGCCATATACTATTTGTGCGGTTTTGGTGCCGTGTATGGATAAGTCTTTGATATAGCTGAAAAGTGGAATGTTGCATTCCGGCAGGTTTCCGATGTTGGAAATCCAATAGTTCTGTTGGGTGTTTATATCCAGATGATAATCGTTGGTCCAACTCATGTTGCATGCCAGATTGTCGTTGAAGAAACCTTGTAATGCGACGGGTAGCGGAGAGTTCTCGCGTGAAGAAGCGAGTAATAAATAACGTCCGTATTGAAAGAAAATTGCATCAAGCCCGGGATCGGTGGCGCCTGATTTGATACGTTCCCACCTTTTGTCAGTAGGCAGCTTATCGTACCGGTTGTTGCCGAGAGTCAGAGAGACGCGGTCGAACAAAGGAGAAAAGTCTTCAATGTGCCTGCGCTTGAGTTCTTTATATTCTTGTGCCTCTACCTCCTTAATTGTTTGCTCGCATAATTGCTTATATTGATCATTCTTGTAGTTGGTACGTACATCAATAATAATAGTCAGTTCATCAGCATTTTGTACGGAAAGTAGTCCCGGTTTCGTCTGAAAAGTACCTTTGGAAGCAATAACGGATATTTTACCTATAAAGGAAACCCCACCGGGACCTTGTTGGGGAAAAGATACATCTCCTTCAAAAGTTATCTGCTGATCTTTTATTTGCACAGAAGCCTCCCGTAGCAGATCAAGGGACAAGTCGGCTGTGATACTTCCTTTTTTATCGGCGGACGTGTGGAGGATTATTGCGTCGTCCGGATTGCTCGCAAAACATTCACGAGTGTATTGTATAGCTCCAACTTTATAAGAAACTGTACTCAATGCCTGATTCATATTCAATGAACGTTTATAATTGGTTATTTTCCCTTCGGGATATGTGAAACTTAGTTTCAAGTCTCCAATAGGCAAATGGGTACCGAACGAATGTAGTAGTCCTCTCAGGTTCTCCCCGGCAATCTGATTCCCTTCAACCAGTTTTCCGTCGAAGAATAATTGCCGTAACTCCTTCATCTTTTCTTTCCCGAAAGGTTGTTCTTGGTGCGGATCGTGAGCTCCGGACCACATGCTGGATTCGTTTATGGCGATAATCTCTCCCAGTACTCCACCATAAACCATAGCGCCTAAGCGTCCGTTTCCGACAGGAGTCGATTTCATCCATTCGTCCGCAGGCTGGTCATACCATAATTCTATGGGAGGATTAGAGCCTTTGGCCGATAGGATTGCCGGAAAGACGAATACTGCTATTATACAATAATTACGGATAAATGTAGATTTCATGTGCTCGATAGTTTTCATTGATACATAAATTTGTGATTGAACATACAAATGTAGCCTGTTTCGGAAAACGGTCGAATCACAGGTGCGTCAATAACTAACAAAAATGACGCAAATATAAATTTGTACCGTTTAAAATGCCTATATTTCGTGCGTTTACGTATTTTTGTACCGCAATAATATGAATGATATGAAAAAGGCACTGTTGACTTTATTATTGGTTTTATTACATTTATCTGCTATACCCAATAATTATTCTAGCTACTCTTTCTTGCATATAACAGGTGACAATGGACTGTCACAAAGCCATGTAAAGGCTATCTTGAAGGATAGTTATGGTTTTATGTGGTTCGGCACCAAGAATGGGCTGAATCGTTATGACGGTACTTCTATTTTACAGCTCGACTGTGATGACTACGTGGCAAAGAAAGGGAATCACAATATTTCAGCTCTTTTTGAAGATAAAGATAAGAAGCTATGGGTCGGGACTGACCGAGGAGTGTATTTATATGATATGATGCTGGATACATTTACTGCTTTGGACGATAAGGCTGAATCCGGTGCCAGTCTGGATAATTGGGTATCTAATATTGTAGCCGATTCTGTGGGGAATATCTGGGTGGTGATACCGGACCAGGGAGTGTTCAGATATGCCGGGAAGAAACTATACTTTTATGAGATAATAGACCGGAATAACTTTAAGAAAGAGACTCCGGATTGCATTCATGTCACCTCGAAGGGAGAAGTCTGGGTGGGAACCTGGGGCGCGGGCTTATTCCGTTATGACACAGCAAAAGATAAATTCGAGCAGTACAAGGCAGATAAAGACAATAATTCTTTGACGGCACTCTCTATCAATTCAATATGTGAAAGTGACGGTTGGCTGATAATGGCTATCCAGAATGGGCGTATTATGAAGTATCATCCCCGGCAGAACATTCTTCGTAGTCTGGATCTTGCAGATGTCAGCCATACATTTGTCAGGAATGTTTCAATGCATGGAGATGAAATCTGGGCGGGAACTCATGAAGGGGTATATATTATTAATGAGAAGAAAGGTACAGTGGTACATTTAAAGTCTAATCTCATTGAGCCTTTCAGCTTGTCTGACAATATAATATATACAATGTATGAGGATGATGAAGGTGGTATGTGGCTGGGCACTATGTTCGGGGGCGTTAATTACTTGCCTAATCGTGGGTTGATTTTTGAAAAGTATGTCCCTTTGAATACCGGGCAATCGTTGAGTTCCAAGAGAATACGCGAACTGGTTGAGGATAAGAAAGGGAATGTATGGATCGGAACAGAAGACGGAGGCGTTAATATTCTATCTAGATCCGGACAAATCACCCGGATGAAATCAAATGATAAGGAACAGCGAAACCGGACTATTCTGAATATGTCCATATATGGGGAGAACATCTATTGCGGATTGTTCAAGGAGGGACTTGATGTGATAAAACCTACCGGGGAAGTTGTTCATTACTCTGACAAGGCTCTGAATATTGAAGAGGGAAGTGTCTGGGCATTCTGTATCGACAAGAAAGGCTGCAAGTGGATAGGAACCGGTTCCGGTTTGTTTATGGCGGATAAAGATTCTTTCTTGTTTTCGAAAGTGAATGAAGTAGGATATGACTGGATTTTTGACATCTTTGAAGATCGTGAAGGTAATCTGTGGTTTGCATCTATGGGTAGTGGAGTCTGGAAACATAATCCGCAGGCGAATTCTTTTGAAAAGTATATCAATAAGGAAGGTGAGCCTAACAGTTTAAGTTCGAACTCGGTCAGCTCGGTCATGCAGGACAGCAAAGGGCGTATATGGCTCTCGACCGATAGAGGTGGCATTTGCCGGTATAATGCAGAGACGAATGATTTTACTTCTTTCTCTATAAAGGAAGGGTTGCCGGATGATGTGGCTTATGAAATATTGGAAGATGATGCTCATAACCTTTGGTTCGGGACTAATAAAGGGTTGGTGAAATTCAATCCGGAGACGAAAGATATTCATGTCTTTACTACCAAAGACGGGCTGCTGGGGAACCAGTTTAATTATAAGTCAGCTTTGAAAGTAGGCGACGGCAGGTTTTTCTTTGGAGGGATTAATGGGCTTATTGCTTTTGACCCGAATATCTCCCGGCAGCAGTTAGCTCCTCCTTCTCCTATTTATATCTCAAAGTTCAGCATTTACAATAAAGAAATAACGGTACATACTCCCAATTCTCCTTTGAAGAAGAATATTGTAGGCACGGAAGAGATAGTTTTGCCTTATAATCAGTCGAATATCAGTTTTGATATTGCTTTGCTGAGCTACTCTACCACAAAATCGAATCAGTACTATTACCGTTTGGACCCGTTGGACAAAGATTGGGTAAAGGCGATTAGCAATCAGAATATCTCGTATGCCAAACTGTCGCCGGGAAAGTATGTTTTTAGGATACAGGCCGATAATAGTAACAGTCAGTTGGCTAAACGTTCTTTGTCTATTGTTATTTTACCTCCCTGGTGGTTGTCGGTATGGGCGTATAGTTGCTACGTCTTCTTCTTCATATCTTCTATTTGGGCTTGTTTCTTTTGGTATAAGCGACGTAAGGAACGGCAAATGACGGAGAGCCAGAAACTGTTTGAAATACAGAAGGAAAAAGAACTTTACGAGTCGAAAGTAGAGTTCTTCACCGAAATTGCTCATGAGATACGTACGCCGTTGACTCTCATTAACGGTCCTTTGGAAGTGATCCGGGAGATGCATTTTGAAGATGTAAAACTGAACAAGAACCTGAATGTCATTGCGCAGAATACAAAACGTCTGTTGGATTTGGTCGCTCAACTGCTCGACTTCCAGAAGATAGGAGCGAATAAACTGAAACTCAAATTTGAAACGGTAGATGTAACGTCGTTATTGAAAGAAATCTGTGAGCGTTTTGAACCTACTATACAATACGAGAAGAAGGAGTTGTCTCTCCAAACTCCGGAGGAAGTGATGACAGCGGTCGTTGATAAGGAGTCTGTCACAAAGATAGTCAGCAATCTGCTGAATAATGCATTGAAATATGCGAAGAAAGAAATACAGGTGAAGTTGGAGAAGAAAGATGATAGTCTGACTATTCGTGTGGTAAGCGACGGGGAGAAAATTCCGGAAGATATGCGCGAACAGATATTTGCTCCTTTCTACCGAATGGAATCTAATATGCAAAAGGCGAAAGGTATTGGAATCGGGTTGTCTTTGGCTAAATCATTGGCTGCTTTGAATAAAGGGAAACTGTATTTGGAAATGGCGGACGAAGTATACAACACATTCGTGCTCGAACTTCCGCTTAGTCCGACCGGGCAGGTGGAACAACAGCAACAGGCGGTGGATACGGTGCCGGGGATATTGCCGGATGACGGTTTGGTGGAGAATGAAGAAATAGATAAATATACGATTCTGCTGGTTGAAGACAATGATGATATGTTGAACTTCATACTGGAACGATTGAAGGAGAATTTTATAGTGGAAGTGGCTCATCATGGTCGGGAAGCATTGGATATACTGAGAGATAAACGAATCGATTTAGTGATAAGCGATGTAATGATGCCGGTCATGGACGGCTGGGAACTGTGCAGGACATTGAAGTCGGATATGGAATTATGCCATATACCTATTATATTCCTGACAGCCAAGAATGACTTGGATAGTAAGATAAACGGCTTGAAAATGGGGGCTGAGGCTTATGTGGAAAAACCTTTCTCATTTAATTATCTGAAAGTTCAGATTTTGTCATTGCTGAATAACCGGAGAAAGGAACGCGAAGCATTCTCCAAACATCCTTTCTTCCCTGTGCATAACATGCAGGTGAACAAGGCTGATGAAGAGTTTATGGGCAAAGTTATTGAAATCATAAACGAGAACCTGACGGATGAGAATTTCAATGTGGAACGCATGGCAGATATCTTGTGTATGAGCCGTTCCGGACTATTGCGTAAGATAAAAATGTTGTTCAATCTTTCTCCGGTGGATTTCATCCGGTTGATACGCTTGCGGAAAGCGGCGGAACTCATTCAGACAGGACAATATCGTGTTGGAGAGATCTGTTATATGGTCGGTATCAATTCGCCCTCTTATTTTAGTAAGTTATTCTTGAAGCAGTTTGGTGTGTCGCCTAAGGATTTCGAGAAGCAAAGTCTGGGCGGGAAGGAAAAGATTGATATTGACAGCTATTTAAAAATGAAATAAATGAAGACAAAGATGTAATATTTGCGGATTTGTGGCGGATTATCCGCCTGTTTGCGTCAATAGTTATATTTTATGTTCTATTTATAGGAGGACTCTTCTTCTGCATCGTTTAAATTTGCAGTGTTTTTTAATACTGATATTATGAAGAAAGAATGTAGAAGAATGTTTCTTTGTATGTTTCTGTTATTGGCGGCCGTCCAGTTTTCGGGATGTAGCCGGTCTACTTCAGAATGTTTAAAGGTAAAAGACTGGGAGATTATTTATAATAGTCGGTCCGGGGGAGTTGATATTTATAAGAATTCATTGCCTCTTTGCGGTTCTGTTTATTCTTCTTTTAAATATCAGGAGAAGCTGATAAAGTCTTGTGATTATCCTAATCACCGGATCTCTTCCCGGAAGTATGAAGATGAGTTTGGAAAAGGGTATATATATCAGGTTGTCTGTACGGATTCTGTTCTTCCTATGCTTGTTCAGACCTTTTATATCTATCCGGATTATGACTATGTATTGACTGACTTTACAATAGAGGACGATCAGGAATTATCTTCCAACTATATGGCTCCGCTTATTATTGACTCACTGGCGAATGGCTCTTTTCTGTGGAATGCGGATAGCCGTGTCTTGAAAGTACCGTTTGATAATGATAAATGGGGACGTTATCGTTCGGTGCCCTTGCCTTTCGAACAACTAACGAGCTATGAAGTGACGGCTCTTTTCAATAATGAAGAACGGAATGGGATCATAGTCGGCTCGGTAGAGCACGATACATGGAAGACAGCAGTTTCAATAGGTAAAAGTTCGCTATATAACATGGGGAGTTTATGTTGCTATGGAGGTGTGGCAGATGAGCAGACACGAGATTCCAAACCCCATGGGAGTCTTGTGGGACGGCGTTTGAAGTCGCCCAAAGTCTTTATCGGATACTTTTCGGATTGGAGGGACGGACTGGAAGCATACGCGAATGCGAATGCTACCATAACTCCTCCCCGGAAATGGGAGGGGGCTGTTCCTTTCGGTTGGAATAGCTGGGGAGTCTTGAAGTTTGATTTGACTTATCAAAAAGCGGTAGAGGTTTCGGAATATATAAAAGACCATTTGCAAAACCGGTCTTTTGTCAGTCCGGCAGGCACAGTGTATGTAGGACTGGATTCCGGCTGGAATAGTTTCACAGAACAGCAACTGGCTTCTTTTGTGAAGATATGTAAGGATAATGGGCAGAAGGCGGGAGTATATTGGACGCCCTTTACGGATTGGGGGCGCAATCCGGAGAAAGTATTCGAAGATTGTCCCGAATACAAATACAAGGACGTGTATCTTTATGCGAATGGGGCACCACAGGAACTGGACGGAGCTTATGCACTGGATCCTACTCATCCGGCGGTAGAGGCTGCCATGAAAAACAAATCGGATTTGTTCCGCCGGGTAGGATTTGAGTATGTCAAGATGGACTTTATGACTCATGGAGCAATGGAAGCGGATCAATGGCATTGTGATACTATCCGGACAGGAATACAAGGATATAATTACGGAATGAAGCTACTGAACAAGTACTTTGGGGATATGTATATCAATTTATCTATATCTCCGGTTTTTCCTTCCCAGTATGCACAGTCACGACGGATAGCTTGTGATGCCTGGAATAAGATAAAAGATACGGAGTATACGATGAACGCCGTATCCTATGGCTGGTGGCAGGATTTGGTCTATCAATATAATGACGCCGACCATATTGTTCTGAAAGATGCGACCGAAGGGGAGAACCGCGCCCGGATAACTTCAGGGATCATTACGGGATTATATATCTTGGGAGATGATTTCAGTGTTGATGGAGACGCGTCGGCAAAGAGCAGATCTCTCAGTCTGTTGACTAGGGAAGAAATAAATAATGTTGCGACGGGAGTCGCGTTTCGTCCCGTAGAGGGGAATGGAGAGGCTTCGGAAAACCAGTTTGTGAGACTCAATGAAGACGGAAGCTGTGATTATGCAGTATTCAATTATTCTGATGAAGAAGTAGAAGGAACGGTGCCTTTGGATAGGCTCGGGTTGAAGACAAATAAAAGATATACAGTGAAAGAGCTGTGGAGAAACCGTGAAGAAGAAGTCGGAGCAAGCATGAAGTATACAATTCCGGCTAGAGATGTCTTATTATTCAGATTCTATAAATAAACTAAACACTGTCTTACTATGGTGCGATTTTCTATCTTTCTTTTAGTGATACTGATATCTGTTACCCTTTCCGCACAGAAGAAAACAATGAGCTGGGGAGATCAGGGGAACGGGACGTACGTTAATCCTATTTTGAATGCGGATTACTCTGACCCGGATGTGATTCGGGTAGGAGAGAAATATTATATGATCTGTTCCGATTTTCATTATTTGGGTATGCAGGTTCTGGAGTCGGACGATATGGTAAACTGGAAAGTGATTTCTCAAATCTATTCCCGTTTTTCCCATGATGACTGGAATCATAACAAGAGATACGGAGCCGGTTCGTGGGCACCCTCTTTACGTTTTCATGATAATAAATATTGGATGTTTGTCTGTACTCCTCATGAGGGGCTGCTGATGAGCTATGCGACAGATCCTAAAGGCCCGTGGTCGCCGCTACATGTGGTTGAGGCTGCCGAAAGGTGGGAAGATCCTTGTCCTTTGTGGGATGATAACGGAGAAGCCTATTTAGGGCGTAGTCAATGGGGAGGAGGGCCTATTATCGTTCATCGTATGAGTCCGGACGGCAGAAAATTGTTGGATGAAGGAGTCACGGTATATACCGGGCCGGTTGCAGAAGGTACTAAGTTCTATAAGATGAACGGATATTATTATATCAGTATTCCGGAAGGTGGAGTGAGCACTGGTTGGCAGACCATCTTGAGGTCAAAGAATATCTATGGACCTTATGAGAAGAAAGTTGTATTAGAACAAGGCACTACCAATGTAAACGGCCCTCATCAGGGAGCCTTGGTCGACACCCCTTCCGGTGAATGGTGGTTCTATCATTTCCAGGCGACGGAACCTCTGGGGCGCGTCGTACATCTTCAGCCGGTTTGCTGGAAGGAGGATTGGCCTATGATCGGAGTCGATATAGATATGAACGGTATCGGTGAGCCTGTGCGAACCTGGACAAAACCGGTCATAAACAAGACATCTGATCGGTTCTTACCCCAAACGGATGATGATTTCTCAACGGAAAAACTAGGATATCAATGGCAATTCAATCATAATCCGGATGATGAAAACTGGAGCATGTCTGAACGTAAAGGCTGGATGATGATTCATTCGACCAAAGCGAAGAACCTGCGTGAAGCACGTAACATGATGACGCAGAAATGTATGGGATACATCAGTGAGGCGGTAACGGAGCTTGACATCAAGCAAATAGCCGACGGACAACGTGCAGGAATATTGGGAATCGGCAATGTATTCAATGGAGCGGGGATAACACGTATCGAAGGAAAAAATTACGTATATTTGGAGCAGAATGGGGTAGCAAAGACTATTTGTGAATGGAAGGGCAACAGGATATTTCTGAAGGCTCGTTTCAATGCTCCGGAGAATCTTCATCAATTCTATTATAGTGCGAATGGAAAGGAATTTACGGCCTGCGGTGATTTATATTCGTTACATAGTGGAGACTGGAAAGGTATTCGTACAGGTATCTACTCCTATAATGTGAATGATGAGAGAGGGAAAGTGTTCTTTAATAGTTTTATTTATCACATGGATGACTTTAATTAATATAAGTAAAATGAAAAGGAGATTTGTACTATTATTACTACTGTGTATTGTTCATATAGGTGGGTATGCGAAGATTACTTTGCCAGGTTATTTTACGGATAACATGGTACTGCAACAACAAACTAAAGTTCTTATTAGCGGACAGTCTTCCGGACAGGGGGGCGTTGAACTAAGAGTGGGTTGGGATAAAAAAGTGTATAAGGCGGACATCGGTACAAGCGGTGAATGGAGTATAGAAGTGGAGACTCCCAAGGCCGGCGGCCCCTATGATATAGTTTTATCTGATGGTGAGGAGTGCTTCTTACATAATGTGCTGATTGGTGAAGTTTGGCTTTGTTCGGGGCAGTCTAACATGGAAATGCCGCTTGCCGGCTGGGGCAAGGTTATGAATTATGAGAAGGAAATAGCGGAAGCCGATTATCCGTCAATCCGGTTGTTTCAAGTTAAAAAAGAAACCTCATTGAGCCCCAGGAAGAATCTGGCTTCTACTATGGGAGGTTGGAAGGAATGCTCTCCCGCAATGATTCCGAACTTCTCGGCAGTCGGTTATTTCTTTGCACGTAACCTGTGGAAAGACTTGAACGTGCCGGTTGGAGTGATTGATTGTACGTGGGGTGGTACCCCTGCGGAAGGTTGGGCTAGCTATGATGCGATGAAAAAGATACTGGGATTTAGTAAAGAAGTGGAAAATGCTCAGGCTTTAAAGTTTAATGCAGAACTATTGAGGAAGAAATATGATGAGGATAGAAAAGAATGGCAGCAAGGCCTGAATGACTCTGACAGGGGATATTCGGGTAACCGGAGTCTTTGGACGCCAACCGGCTATCCTGATGAGAACTGGGGTGCTATGTCTCTGCCCGGATATTGGGAAAATAAAGGAATGAGTAATTTTGATGGGATTGTATGGTTTCGTAAAACGATCGACATACCGGTGGACTGGAGTGGAAAACAGTTAAAGTTAAGATTGAGTATGATTGATGACGAAGATATCACCTATTTTAATGGGATTGAGATTGCTCGTGGATATGGATATAATTCACCACGTGAATATATTGTTCCTGCTGAAGTGGTGAAAGTGGGTAAAGCGGTCATTACAGTCCGCGTTTCCGACTTTGGGGGAGAAGGTGGAATTCATGGGCAACCGGAAGATTTGTGGATTTCTTGCGGTGAAGCGGATAAGATTCCGTTGGCCGGAGAATGGAGATATAAGGTTGGGGTTTCTATGAAAGAAGTTCCGCGGGTTCCGCTATCACCGGTTGATAATGCCAGTTATCCAGCTGCAATTTACAATGCAATGGTGAATCCGCTGATACATTTTCCTGTGAAGGGAGTTATTTGGTATCAGGGAGAAGCCAACGTGGGACGTGCAGCTGAATATGCGGACTTGTTTCAGTCATTGATTCAGGACTGGCGCGATAAATGGCAGAATCCGGAGATGCCTTTTTACTTTGTTCAGCTAGCCAGTTATCTGGAACGTAAGGAGATACAGCCGGACTCGGAATGGGCCGCTTTGCGGGAAGCGCAAAATAAAGCATTGCATTTGTGTAATACAGGAATGGCAGTAGCTATTGATATTGGTGATGCTAACGACATTCATCCCAAGAATAAACAGGAAGTGGGACGCCGTCTGTCCTTACTTGCTTTGCAGAAAACGTATGGCAAAGGGAAAGTAACGGATATCATGTCCTATAAGGATTATGTCGTTGAGAATGACAAAGTCCGTTTGATATTTGAAGGTAATACGAAAGGGTTCCAACCCTCAGATCTCTTGACCGGATTTACAATTGCAGGTGCAGATCATGTGTTCTATCCGGCAAAGGCGCAGATAAAAGGGAATGAATTATTGGTTTGGTCGCCGGACGTCTCCAATCCGGTAGCTGTGCGCTATGGTTGGGCCGATAACCCGGATTGCAATTTATATGATAGAACAGGATTGCCGGTCGCTCCTTTCAGGACAGACTGTTGGTGATTGCCCTTGCTTTATTGGTGGATATGATATGGCTTTGAATCAATTCTAAATGATGCGAAACGGGAATACCCCTGTAATCTGTTTCTTATCGTCTGCCGTCCGCCCCCCACATCATTTTACTGCGAAGCGTGTCAAAGAAAATATGATTAAAGCGTTTTACTACTTTGACACTGTAATCTGCCCGGCGGATAGTGAGTTGGGTGGTTTCTTTGCACGTTTCACTTCGGCCGTCAATGGCAACGAGGAAGTTATGGCTGCGGCTTTCCACGTCCAATGTGATTTCCCAATCGTCTCGGATAACGATAGGACGGACGTTGAGGCTATGCGGAGCTACGGGAGTAATAACGACGGTGTTGGAATGGGGCACCATGATAGGACCGCCTACACTTAACGAATAGGCGGTGGAACCGGTGGGCGTGGCAATCACCACCCATCAGCCTGATAAGTGTTCAGGTATGCGCCGTTGATGGCTGTCCGGATACTAATCATAGAAGAACTGTCCCGTTTGAGAACGGCAATTTCGTTGAGGGCATAAGGGGCATCTTGCAAATGCTTGTCGTCACAGATGAGTTGAAGTACGCTTCGTTCTTCCACGCTATATCTTCCGGATTGAATTTCATCGAAGGTTTCTTCCATTTCTTCTGGAGAAATGTCTGCCAGAAATCCCAGACGTCCGGTATTAATTCCTAGAATGGGAATCCCTTTCTTTCCTACGCGGCGGGCGGCTTTCAGAAACGTTCCGTCGCCTCCGATACTGATTACCATATCGGCGGTAAAATTATCCCCGTCGAACAGATAGTCGGCATGAACATCCATTTTTAACTCTGCGGTCAGGAATTGATAAAAGTCCCTGCACATACATACTTCCGCTTTTTGTCTTCTCAACAGTTGGAATAGCCTGAGGGCATGCGAAGACTTCTTAGCTTGATAAGTATTTCCGAAAATGGCAAATTTCATAAGCGACATCATTAGTTATGGTTGCAAATTTGGCACTTTTTTCTGAGATAGCCAATCAGTTTGCGAATATTCGGTTTGGCGATATAGTAAAAGTGCCCGTAACTTCAACGGTGCTTTCACAAAATGTAATGATTTGCATAGTATTACAAATATGCGTCGGGTGGAAGGAAAGTACACAAAAGTATGCTTATTCTGTGTTTTCTTGTGGTTTTCTACTTTAAATAACCAAAAAAGAACCTATAATGCGTTTCGTATTATTAGGCAACTAATAATAATATTTGTATTTTTGCGCCAAATATTACGTAGAACTATGACTAAATTAAGTGTAAACATAAACAAGATTGCTACGCTGAGAAATGCTCGCGGAGGGAATGTGCCCGATGTAGTAAAGGTGGCGCTTGATTGTGAGTCTTTTGGCGCAGACGGCATCACTGTTCATCCCCGTCCTGACGAACGCCACATTCGTCGTTCGGATGTATATGATTTGCGTCCCCTGTTGAGGACTGAATTCAATATCGAAGGGTATCCGTCACCGGAATTTATAGATCTTGTGCTGAAGGTAAAGCCACATCAGGTCACATTGGTTCCCGATGATCCTTCACAGATCACTTCTAACTCCGGTTGGGACACGAAAGCTAATCTGGAATTTCTGACTGAAGTCCTCGATCAGTTCAACAGTGCAGGTATCCGCACTTCTGTTTTTGTAGCTGCTGATCCCGAAATGGTGGAATATGCGGCAAAAGCCGGAGCCGACCGCGTTGAACTTTATACCGAACCCTATGCGACGGATTTCCCGAAGAATCCGGAAGCAGCCATTGCCCCTTTTATCGAAGCGGCCAAAACTGCCCGTAAACTGGGTATCGGCCTGAATGCCGGACACGACCTGAGTCTTGTAAATTTAAACTATTTCTATAAAAACATTCCCTGGGTGGATGAAGTCTCTATCGGTCACGCATTGATTAGCGATGCACTGTATTTGGGACTGGAACGTACTATCCAGGAATATAAAAACTGTCTACGCTGATGAATGCAATGATCTTGTTAGCCCAAGGGGCTATGAATATGGCTGACTCGCTGGCTACCGCCAACCCCGTACTGACGGAGGTAAACGCTCCCGAAATGAATATGCTTGATATGGCTATCAAGGGTGGTTGGATTATGATTGTGCTGGGTGTGTTGTCCGTAGTCTGCTTTTACATCTTGTTCGAACGTAATTATATGATTCGCAAGGCGGGAAAAGAAGACCCTATGTTTATGGAACGTATCAAAGACTATATTCATAGTGGTGAGATCAAAGCAGCCATTAACTATTGCCGGACGATGAACACTCCTTCGGCCCGTATGATTGAGAAAGGTATCAGCCGTCTGGGACGTCCGATCAACGATGTACAGGCCGCTATTGAAAATGTGGGTAACATTGAAGTTGCGAAACTGGAAAAAGGGCTGACTGTAATGGCGACCATTTCCGGCGGTGCCCCGATGCTCGGATTCCTCGGTACGGTGACAGGTATGGTGCGCGCATTCTACGAAATGGCGAACGCCGGAAGCGGAAATATTGATATTACATTACTTTCCGGCGGTATCTACGAAGCAATGATTACTACTGTCGGCGGTCTGATTGTCGGTATTATTGCCATGTTTGCTTACAACTATCTGGTGATGCTGGTAGACCGCGTGGTAAACAAGATGGAATCTCGTACCATGGAATTTATGGACTTGCTGAACGAACCGGCTCAGAAGTGATTCATATTCCCCGAACTTATAACTTTATAATAACTCATAAACGTGGGATTAAAAAGAAGAAATAGAGTATCGCCCAATTTCAGTATGGCTTCCATGACGGATGTCATTTTCCTGTTGCTGATATTCTTTATGATAACCTCTACGGTGGTATCGCCCAATGCTATAAAGGTGTTGTTGCCGCAAGGCAAGCAGCAGACCTCGGCCAAACCGCTGACGAGAGTCATCATTGATAAAGACCTGAACTTCTATGCCGCTTTCGGTAATGAGAAGGAGAAGCCGTACGCCTTGAACGAACTGACTCCTTTCTTGCAGAGTTGTGCGGAAAAGGAGCCTGAAATGTATGTGGCGTTGTATGCGGATGAATCAGTACCTTATCGTGAAATAGTGCGGGTGCTGAACATTGCGAATGAGAATCATTTTAAGATGGTGCTGGCTACACGCCCGCCGGAAAATAAATAAGAAGAACGATGGACAGAAGAAAAAAGGGTGAATACGTAGGAGCGTTGGGTGCATTGTTGGTGCACGTGGCAGTGATTGCTCTTTTGATTCTGGTGAGCTTTACTGTCCCTCAACCGGATGAGGACGCAGGCGGAATCCCTGTAATGATGGGGAATGTGGATGCTGCGCGTGGCTTTGACGACCCATCGTTGGTCGATGTCGATGTGTTGGACGAAGAGGCCCCGGCTCCTGCTCAGACTCAGCCGGAACTCCCTTCGGAACAGGATTTGTTGACGCAGACCGAAGAAGAAACCGTCACTCTGAAACCGAAGACGGAGGAGCCCAAGAAGGAAACGGTAAAACCGAAAGAAGTAGTGAAACCGAAAAAGCCTGTGAAGAAGCCGGAGAAGACCGAGGCCGAGAAAGCGGCGGAAGCGAAACGCCTGGCTGAAGCGAAAGCGGAACGTGAACGTAAAGCTGCCGAAGAGGCCGCGAGAAAAAAAGTGGCCGGTGCTTTCGGCAAAGGTTCACAAATGACAGGGAACAAGGGAACATCAGCCGGTGGCACGGGAACGGAAGGCAGTAAGGAAGGTAATTCTTCCACCGGAGCAAAGACCGGAACGGGCGGTTACGGAACTTTTGACCTTGGCGGACGTTCTTTAGGTACGGGCAGTTTGCCCAAGCCTGCTTACAATGTGCAGGAAGAAGGACGTGTGGTGGTGAACATTACCGTGAATCCTGCAGGACAGGTTGTTGCAACCAGCATTAACCCTCAAACGAATACTGTAAACTCTGTTTTGCGGAAAGCCGCCGAAGATGCGGCCAGGAAAGCTCGTTTCAATACAGTGGACGGAGTGACCAACCAGACAGGGACAATCACTTATTATTTTAATTTGAGATAGTATCATTAACCAAAAATATAGGATTATGGGAACTGTATACGCTTTTTTTGCAGACGGGTTTGAAGAAATTGAAGCCTTTACTGCTATTGACACGCTAAGACGTGGCGGACTGAATGTGGAAATCGTATCCGTTACACCGGATGAAATTGTAGTAGGTGCACATGATGTATCTGTTCTTTGTGACATCAACTTCGATAATTGTGATTTCTTTGATGCCGAACTTCTGTTGTTGCCCGGAGGAATGCCGGGAGCAGCTACGCTTGATAAACATGAAGGATTGCGTAGATTGATTCTCGATTTCGCCGCCAAGAACAAACCGATTGCCGCTATTTGTGCTGCTCCGATGGTACTGGGCAAGCTGGGTCTGCTGAAAGGGAAGAAGGCGACTTGCTATCCTAGCTTCGAGCAATATCTGGAAGGTGCCGAATGTATCGATGCTCCGGTTGTTCGTGACGGAAATATCATTACGGGTATGGGACCGGGCGCTGCCATGGAATTTGCTTTGACTATCGTTGACTTGTTGGTAGGTAAAGAAAAAGTAGACGAGCTGGTAGAGGCGATGTGCGTTAAACGCTAAGTTGTCCATGAAGAAATATGTAATCATTGTTGCCGGTGGAAAGGGCTTGCGTATGGGGAGCGACCTCCCCAAACAGTTTCTTCCTGTCGCCGGTAAACCTGTATTGATGCATACACTGGAAGTTTTCCGGAAGTATGATGCGGCAATTCAACTTATTTTAGTCCTTCCACGGGAGCAGCAGGACTTTTGGAAGCAGCTCTGTCGGGAACACGATTTCGATGTGGAACATCGGGTGGCAGACGGAGGAGAAACTCGTTTCCATTCGGTGAAGAACGGTTTGGCATTGGTGCAGGCTCCTGGGCTGGTGGGAGTGCACGACGGTGTCCGTCCGTTTGTCTCGGTAGAAGTGATCCGTCGTTGTTATGATTTGGCAGAACAGCATAAAGCGGTGATTCCGGTTGTTGATGTAGTTGAAACGCTGCGCCATTTAACGGAAGTCGGAAGCGAGACTGTGAGCCGCAATGATTATAAATTGGTGCAGACGCCGCAAGTCTTTGACGTCGAACTGTTGAAGCAGGCTTATGAGCAGGAATTTACTCCGTTCTTTACTGATGACGCCTCGGTTGTGGAAGCAATGGGCGTACCCGTGCATCTTGCAGCAGGTAACCGTGAAAATATAAAAATAACGACTCCTTTCGACCTGAAAGTCGGGAGTGCTCTTTTGTAAATGTTTGATTTAGTCACACGCGACATAAAATTTATCTCCGGTGTAGGTCCTCAGAAGGCGGCTGTATTAAATAAGGAGTTAGGAATCTACTCCTTGCATGATTTGATTTACTATTTCCCCTACAAATACGTCGACCGGAGCCGCATCTATTACATTCACGAGATAGATGGCAATATGCCGTATATCCAACTGAAAGGTGAAATCCTTGGTTTCGAAACGATCGGTGAAGGCCGGCAGCGTCGTCTCACAGCTCATTTCTCGGATGGTACGGGAGTCGTGGACTTGGTGTGGTTTCAGGGAATAAAATACATCCTCGGCAAATACAAACTTCACGAAGAATATATCATCTTCGGCAAGCCGACCGTATTCAACGGGCGCATCAATCTAGCTCATCCCGATGTAGACAAGACGGATGACTTGAAACTTTCCTCCGTGGGACTTCAACCTTATTATAATACAACGGAGAAAATGAAGCGCAGCTTCCTCAACTCTCACGCGATTGAGAAGATGATGGCAACTGTCATTCTGCAGATACAGGAGCCTCTGCCTGAGACTCTCTCTCCCAAACTGTTGTCGGAACATCACTTGATGCCTTTGACAGAGGCTCTGCGGAATATCCATTTCCCGACTAATCCCGATTTATTACGCCGGGCGCAATATAGGCTTAAATTCGAGGAGCTCTTCTACGTACAGTTGAACATCTTGCGCTATGCCAAAGACAGGCAAAGAAGGTATCGCGGCTATATCTTTGAAAAAGTGGGCGACGTATTCAACACGTTTTATACAAAGAACCTTCCTTTCCAACTGACAGGCGCACAGAAACGAGTGCTGAAAGAAATTCGGAATGACGTGGGTAGCGGTCGGCAGATGAACCGTCTTTTGCAGGGAGATGTAGGTAGTGGGAAAACTTTAGTCGCCTTGATGAGTATGTTGCTGGCGTTGGATAACGGCTACCAAGCCTGCATGATGGCGCCTACGGAAATATTAGCGAACCAGCATTACGAAACGATTAAGGAGTTACTGTTCGGTATGGATATCCGCGTGGAACTGCTGACGGGCTCTATCAAAGGAAAAAGGAGGGAAGCCATTCTCACCGGTTTGCTGACAGGAGATGTGAAAATACTGATCGGGACCCATGCGGTTATTGAGGATACCGTTAATTTTTCTTCTCTCGGTTTTGTGGTTATTGACGAACAACACCGCTTTGGCGTGGCGCAACGTGCCCGCCTTTGGAGTAAGAATATTCAACCGCCGCACGTGCTCGTCATGACCGCCACTCCTATTCCCCGGACGTTGGCGATGACTTTATACGGTGACTTGGATGTGTCCGTCATCGACGAACTACCTCCGGGACGGAAACCGATTGCTACTGTTCACCAGTTCGACAACCGCCGGGAAAGCCTGTATCGCTCTGTACGCAAGCAGATTGAGGAAGGACGGCAGGTTTATATTGTCTATCCTTTAATAAAGGAAAGTGAGAAAATAGACTTGAAGAACCTCGAAGAAGGCTATCAGCATATCCTGGAAGAATTTCCCGAATGTACTGTATGTAAAGTGCATGGCAAAATGAAGGCTGCCGAAAAGGATGAACAAATGCAACTTTTCATTTCAGGCAAAGCGCAAATAATGGTTGCCACTACAGTGATCGAAGTCGGCGTGAACGTACCGAATGCTTCGGTGATGATTATAGAGAATGCCGAACGTTTCGGACTTTCGCAACTGCATCAGTTGCGCGGTCGGGTAGGGCGTGGCGCCGACCAGTCTTATTGTATTCTGGTGACAAATTATAAACTGACCGAAGATACTCGTAAGCGACTGGAGATAATGGTGCGCACAAATGACGGCTTTGAAATAGCGGAAGCTGATTTGAAGTTGCGCGGTCCCGGTGACTTGGAAGGGACGCAGCAGAGTGGTGTCGCCTTCGATTTGAAAATTGCGGATATTGCCCGTGACGGACAATTGCTGCAATACGTCCGTGCGATAGCCGAAGATATTGTAGAACATGATCCCGGTGCACAGAGTCCGGAGAATGAAATACTGTGGCGGCAACTCAAATCCTTGCGGAAAACGAATGTTAACTGGGCTGCCATTAGTTGAAAAACGGTTAAACATGCAGTTTATTTGCGGGAATGTGTTGCAAAACATGTTTTGCTTCTATTCTCCCTATTCATAGGGATTTAACGCCTGAATGTTTGTCTTATTTCCGGCTAATCATCTGAAAAATAGTTAATAACTCTCTTGTTGTTTCATCGGAAAATGCTACCTTTGGAGGAATTTTTTTAGTAAATGTATAGTTTAACCATTAGAAAAGTCGTATATCATGCTTGAAAAAACGCTGGTCATTTTAAAGCCTTGTACCCTCCAACGGGGATTGGTTGGTGAGATTACTCATCGTTTTGAACGTAAAGGACTGCGGTTGGCCGGCATGAAGATGATGCAACTGACTGATGAATTATTGAGCGAACATTATGCCCACTTGAGCAGCAAGCCTTTCTTTCAAAGAGTGAAAGATTCCATGATGACAGCTCCTTCATTGTTTGTTGTTTCGAAGGTGTGGATGCTATTCAAACTGTCCGTATGTTGGCGGGTCCGACAAATGGACGTCTGGCTGCCCCGGGAACTATTCGTGGGGATTACAGTATGAGCTTTCAGGAAAATATAGTTCATGCTTCTGATTCTCCGGAGACCGCAGCTATCGAGTTAACGAGATTTTTTAAACCGGAAGAAATATTCGATTACAAACAGGCGACATTTGACTACCTGTATGCAAATGACGAATATTAATTGAATTGACAAAGAACGAATGAATTTCAATTGTATTATTAAAACAGGATTGGTAGCTGTTGCGACTATGGTTAGTTTGAGCTCTTTCTCACAAGACCTGATTGCTCGTCAAGCACCGATAGACAAGAAATTAAAAACAGTAGACTCTTTGGCATTGCAAAAGCAAATCCGTGCCGAACAGTCGGAATATCCCGCCCTAAGTCTCTATCCAAACTGGAACAACCAGTATGTACACGCTTACGGAAACGCTATTATCCCTGATACTTACACGATCGACCTGACAGGTTTCCACATGCCGACTCCCAGCACGAAAATCACTTCGCCTTTCGGTCCCCGTTGGAGAAGAATGCACAACGGTCTGGACTTGAAAGTAAATATCGGTGATACTATTGTAGCAGCTTTCGACGGTAAAGTGCGTATTGTGAAATATGAGCGCAGAGGATATGGTAAGTATGTCGTTATCCGTCATGATAATGGATTGGAAACTGTATACGGACACTTGTCCAAACAACTAGTTGAAGAAAATCAGCTGGTCAAGGCCGGTGAAGTAATCGGATTAGGTGGTAATACCGGACGCTCAACCGGTTCTCATCTTCATTTTGAAACCCGTTTCCTCGGAATCGCAATCAATCCTATTTATATGTTCGACTTTCCGAAACAAGATATCGTAGCCGATACCTATACGTTCAGGAGGACTCAAGGTTCGTCGAAACGTGCCGGTTCTCATGACACGCAAGTGGCTGACGGTACAATCCGCTATCATAAAGTTAAGAGTGGTGATACTTTGTCGCGTATTGCCAAGTTGCGTGGTGTATCAGTCAGTACACTTTGTAAGTTGAATCGTATCAAACCGACTACAACTTTGCGCATCGGGCAAGTTTTGCGCTGTTCATAAACAGCATTGCTTATAAAACAGTAATACAACAATACCTTTAGAAGAGGGCACTTTAATATAATTTAGAGTGCCCTCTTTCTGTTTTCACTTAATTATTGTTACCTTTGCGCACTATTTGGAAGAAAATGAAAGATACCAAGCAACAATTTGAACATGTCATTGCGGTTTGCCGTGACTTGTTCTCTAAGAAACTTCATGATTACGGTCCGGCGTGGCGCATCTTCGTCCGTCTTCCGTAACAGATCAGATATTCATCAAAGCCAACCGTATCAGAAGTATTGAAACGAAAGGGGTGACTTTGGTAGACGAAGGCATCCGTTCTGAATTCATAGCTATTGTCAACTATGGAATTGTAGGGCTGATACAGTTGGAACTTGGTTATGCCGAAGCTGCCGATATGACCAATGAAGAGGCATTGGTGCTGTATGACAAATATGCCAAAACCTCTTTGGAGTTGATGCTTGCCAAAAACATGATTATGATGAGGCTTGGCGTAGTATGCGTATCAGTTCGTATACGGATTTAATATTGATGAAGATTTACCGGACAAAGCAGATTGAAAGCTTGTCCGGGGAGACTTTGGTTTCGGAAGGTATTGATGCCAATTATATGGATATGATTAACTATTCCGTATTCGGCTTAATTAAGATTGAATTTGGAGATTGACAAGAAACATATTGTCGGGAAAGTTTGGGTGAACCTCTGCCGTTTTCTGCTGGGGGCTTTGTTCATATTTTCCGGATTTGTGAAAGCTGTTGATCCGTTGGGTTTCTTCTATAAAATTCAAGATTACCTGACGGCTTTCGGCATGATTTCCTGGTTTCCTTCTTATGCGCCCTTGCTGGTAGGGATAGCGTTGTCTGCCATAGAGTTCAGTGTAGGTGTTTTCTTGTTTTTGGGTATACGCCGGAAGGTGGCATCTGTATTGGCATTATTGCTGATGGTTGTAATGACTCCGCTGACACTTTATCTGGCTTTGGCGAATCCGGTATCCGACTGCGGATGCTTCGGTGATGCGTGGATATTGACCAATTGGCAGACTTTCGGCAAGAACGTAGTATTGTTGGTGGCGGCAGTATCTGTATTCAAGTGGCAGGATTTACTGGTACGTTTCATTACTCCGAAGATGGAGTGGATGATTTCCATGTATACGTTTCTATTTGTGTTTGCGTTGTCCTTCTATTGCCTGGAGAATTGCCGATACTTGATTTCCGACCTTACAGAATTGGAGCGAATATCAAGGCGGGCATGGAAATTCCGGAAGGTGCTAAACCAAGCGTGTTTGAAAGCCGGTTCATTTTGGAAAAAGGAGGAAAGCGTCAGGAATTTACATTGGATAACTATCCGGACAGTACATGGACGTTTGTAGAATCGCGTACGATACTGAAGGAAAAAGGTTATGAACCTCCCATTCACGATTTTTCCATGATGAGTCTGGATACATGGGAAGATATAACGGACAGCGTACTGTCGGATAAAGGATATACGTTTCTGCTGGTTGCCCATCGGATAGAAGGAGCGGACGACAGTAACATCGACCTTATCAATGAAATATACGATTACAGTGTGGAGCATGGTTATGGCTTTTATGCCTTGACTTCATCTCCGGAAGACGAGATAGAATTGTGGCGTGACAAGACTGGAGCAGAATACCCTTTCTGCCAGACAGATGATATTACGCTGAAGACCATTATCCGTTCAAATCCCGGTTTGCTGTTGGTAAAGGACGGAACAATTTTGAATAAGTGGAGTGACAACCGGCTGCCTGATGAATATGTGCTGACCGATAGCCTGGACAAGTTGGAATTGGGCAAGCAGAAGCAGGAAAGTGACTTACAAACAATAGGCTATGTGTTGTGTGGTTCATCCTTCCTCTGATGATGGTGCTTTGTGTCGATATTTTAGTCGTAAGGCGCCGGGAGAAACAACGCCTCAGACAACAATAGTATCAAATAGTAAATAGTAAATTGTCAAATAGTAAATACATTAACCCTTTTAATAATAAAACAAAATGAGAAAAAACATTGTTGCAGGAAACTGGAAAATGAACAAAACCCTCCAAGAGGGTATTGCTCTTGCAAAAGAACTGAATGAAACATTGTT
>ERZ791624.315-NODE-315-length-34713-cov-4.095995_pt1 | contig 34713 bp, 24 predicted proteins | sample MGYA00510058_ERZ791624 | MGnify/ENA primary metagenome ERZ791624 (study PRJEB30046, sample SAMN00715158) | human gut metagenome | study: EMG produced TPA metagenomics assembly of the A metagenome-wide association study of gut microbiota in type 2...
GTTTGTATAATACATGAACAAAAAGAAGGTGCATCGCGCATTACGACACACCCTCTTTATAGGAAATGTTATTCTTATTTGAACAATTCGTTGAATTGGTCAACAGAAACAGTCTTTTCTTCAAGGTTAACTGCTTCCTTGATAGCGTTGAACAACTTGTCATCAACAGCCTTGTCGATAAGGCGGCGACGGTATTCTTCGTTCTTTAGGAAGTCTTCAGCATATTTTTCGATGTATTCTTCAGGAACGTTTGTCATACCGTATTGTGCGAATTGTTGAGCAGCAAGAACTTTTGCTTCTCTTTCGAGGTCTTCTTTCTCAACTTTCAAGCCGAAGTTAGCAACAGCCTTTTCCTTAACCAATTGCCATTGAGCAGCAGGAAGCATTTTGTCGTATTCTTCGTTGATGTTCTCTTCGGTCATCTTTTCGTTAGTCTTAACAAGCCATTTTTTCAAGAATTCAGCAGGCAACTCTAAAGCACCAACCTTTTCAGAAATTACCTTTTCAGCGTCGATAGTGAAACGGTAGTTGCTGTCTAATTTGAGTTGGTTAGCAATCATCTCGCGAAGAGCGTTGTTGTATTCTTCTTCGTTGTGAACTTTATCTTTGCCAAAAACTTGGTCAAAGTATTCCTGATTTTTTTCAGCCAATTTGAGGACTATGATTTCCTTGATTTCGAATTGGAAGTCAGAGGCAACGCCTTCAGCAGCTTCCTTATCGATATTAAGCATAGAAGCAACTTCAGCAACGCTGTCCTTAGCAGCAGCCTTAGGGTTGAAAACAACCTTATCACCAACTTTCTTGCCTAAGAATTTAGCGGCTTCGTCAGTAGTTGAAAGGTATTCCATAGAAACGATAGTTGATTCAGTGTAGATACCGCCTTCTTTAACAGCACCGTCAGCCAATTCAACAACAGAACCCTTAACCAAAGCAGTAGCATCTACTTCTTCGCCCTTTTCTTGAGAACCGAAGCGGCGTTGGAATGCTTCGTCTTGACGAGCAAGCATTTCGTCATTTACTTCGATAGTGTAGTAAGGAATAGTCATATCCTTATCAATCTTAACTTCAAATTCAGGAGCGAAGCCTACTTCGAAACTGAAAGTGTATTCCTTTGCAGAGAAGTCAACTTCTTGTGATTCGTTAGCAGATAGTGGTTCGCCAAGAATTTGCAATTTGTTGTCTTCGATATATTTGAATAACGCGTTAACAGTTTCGCGGTTGATAACGTCAGCAAGAACTTCCTTGCCGAATTTCTTTCTAAGGATTCCTTCTGGAACTTTACCAGCACGGAAACCGTCGATATGATGTTTTTGACCAATAGCCTTTAGGTCTTTTTTAACTTTGTCTTGGTAATCTGTTTCTACAAGCGACACTGTGATAATACCACTCACATTGCCGGTTTTCTCCATTGTTACGTTCATAAATCGTACTTTTGTATTTAATTACTAATTACTTATTCTATTTCTTTTCGAACTGCAAAATTACATTTATTTAAAAGTATTAGCAAATTTCGTGCCATCTTTTTGGCATTTCTGGCATTATTTTATGAATTATTCTATTATGGGTGGTAATAATTTGGCTTTTATGTAATTTAAGACTTTTGTCATAATAGATAACCAGAAATGGTCTCAAATTCTAAAAAGAACTTTTTTTGACCAAATCAGCCGATTTTTTTTAAGTTTTTACAAAAGATTTTGCTTGTATGAAAAATTATCGTACTTTAGTGGTTCATAATTTTTCAACACTATGGAAAGACAGATAGCACCATCAGAACTGATCATTAATTCCGACGGTTCTGTATTTCATCTACACGTTAAGCCGGAGATGCTGACTGATAATATTATTTTAGTGGGCGACCCTGGTAGAGTTAACCTTGTTGCATCGTTTTTCGATGAAGTTACTGCAGAGGTGTCAAGCCGTGAGTTTCATACAATCTGTGGTATGTATAAAGGCAAACCAATTATGTGTGTATCGCATGGTATTGGCCCTGATAATATCGATATTGTTGTCAATGAATTGGATGCGTTGGCAAATATAGATTTTAATACTCGCACTATTAAGAAAGATTTCCGTCAGTTGACGATGGTTAGAATTGGCACCTCTGGCTCTATTCAGGAAGATATCCCTGTAGGAAGTATGGTAATGTCACGCCGCTCTCTTGGTATCGACGGTGCGTTCCATTTCTACAAAAATTCAGAAACTGTTAGGGATATTGCAATGGAAGATGCTTTTATAGAGCAATGCAACTGGCATAAAATTTGGAATCATCCTTATATTGTTGAGGCTGATGAGGAACTTTGTGAAAGACTGAAGACTCCGGAGATGTTTAGCGGTATAACTATTACTGCCGGCGGTTTCTATGGCCCGCAGGGTCGTGAGTTGAGATTGCAGATTGCCGATGAAACTTTCAAGGAAGTTTTGCATAAGTTTAATTATAATGGGCATCGCATAACAAACTTTGAAATGGAAAGTGCAATGGTTGCTGGTTTGGCTAAGTTGATGGGCCATAAAGCGGTTACAATTTGCTCAATCATTGCTGGAAGAATGACAAACAAGGCTAATACGAACTATAAGGGTTCAATTGAGGACCTCATTAAAATTGTTCTTGAAAAGTTGTAGTTAATATTTTAAATTTAATTGATATGGCAAACAAGCGTGATTTAAAAAAGTATTTGCATGCAATGACTGAAGATCTTGCTGCTGAAACAGTGTTTATCCAGCATTTTTATGATGGCATTGATTCTGAGAAGGTAGATGCAATTCTGGATAAAATTTTAGCGTTGCAGTTGAAGTCTTTAGCAGAAGTTACTGTTTCATTTGACAAGACTTTGAAGACTTCTTTCAATGGTAATTTGAGCGAGTATAGAAAGGAAAAATACAAATACTATAGAAATTGCTATTCTGTTCTGCTCTCTGAATTTGAAGAAGGCGTTGGTGAGATTCTTAAAGAAATGAATGGTTTGCTTTCAAAGGAGCAACTTGAAGAAAATAAGAAGTTGGCTAATGCTTAATTAGCTGAATCTAATTTATAGGCTGCGCTTAATTGTTAAGTGCAGTCTTTTTTTATTATTAATTTCATAAATATCCCATATAGGACAATGATTCGAACGAAAAGAATGATTTGTTACTGCTTTTTGTAAAACAATATAACAATAAATGTTGTTATGCAAGGACAAACTCAAAATTATAAAGAAATGAAAATTACAAAAAAGATTGCAGCCGTTTTGGCTTCATTGTTTTTAGTACCATCTGTGTCTGCAGTTGCTGCTGGTTTTGATACTGGTTATAGAGGATTTGTTGACCTTGGTTATACTGTGGGTGTTGGCGATTATAGTGATGGCCGTTTTGAAATGACAACAACTCATGGATATCAGGCTTTGCCATGGCTTTTTGTCGGTGGCGGTTTTGGTGTAAACGCGTGGGGAGACGGCTTTGTATCAGTTCCTATCTTTGCAGATGCACGATTTGATATCTGTAAGGGAGTGTTTACAAATAGCCGCTTGAATCCGTTTGTTGACGTTAAAATCGGTGGTTCTGCCGGTGACGCTCAAGGTTTCTATTTCCATCCTTCAGTAGGTTTGAGATTTGCCGCTCTTGACAAACTTGGCGTATCTTTTGCTATTGGTTATACATTAAATAATGTTGAAGTCGCTGACTTTGGTCCGTGGGGTTCTATTCACGAAAACTTTGGCGGTATCAGCTTCAAGTTAGGTGTTGACTTTTAGTTAATAAATTTTATAGTCATTTAAGGTGAGTCGTAAGGCTCACTTTTTTTTGTGATAACTCTGATAGATTTTTTGATTTTTAGTTTTTGGCTGTTATATTTGTAATTATTAATAAAATTACAATACTATGGAAAAATTTAAAAAATTACTAATTGTTGCAGTATTGATTTTGTCATTCTTGCCAATGTCAGGACAAGGTATTTCAAAAGGTTATCGAGGATTTGTTGATGTTGGTTACACGATTGGAGTGGGAGATTTTGATAACGGTCGTTTTGAAATTACAACAACTCACGGATATCAAGCATTGCCTTGGCTTTTTGTTGGTGGTGGTATTGGTATTAATAGATGGAGTGGTAATTTGGATGCAACTTCAACGCCACTGTTTGGAGTGATAAGATTTGACGTGCCTTTTGGTGGCAAGTTAAGCCCTTTTGTTGATTTCAAGATTGGTGGAAATTTGGGGGATATGAGAGGTTTCTATTTCCATCCGTCGTTAGGAGGTCGCTTTTCGCTAAATGAAAAGTGCGGTCTGTCACTTGCTGTTGGTTATACTTTGCAAAAGGCTCGAGTTTATTGGCGAGATATTGAGTGGACCATAGAAAACTTTGGTGGAGTTAGCATTAAGGCAGGTTTGGATTTTTAAAATATTCGTATCTATAAGAAAAAAAGAGAATGAATCATTTTGAAACATTCTCTTTTTTGTTGTCCAGGAAGGACTCGAACCCTCACAGGCGGAACCAGAATCCGAAGTGCTACCATTACACCACTGGACAATTCCTTATTTCAGATGCAAAGGTAGTGAGTAGTTTTCGTTTGTGCAAATGTTTTCTATGATTTTTTATTGTAATTCGCCAAGTTTTGCATTATTTTATTGATGCATAGTTTGTTATATAGGAGGCAAATGTTGTTCTATGACAGCTCTTATCATTTGTCTATCCTTTTAAGTTGTGTATCCTTAAAAAAATAAGGCGTACTGGAATTGTACGCCTTATTTTTCTACAATTATAAATATCTTATTTCATTGATTCAATGTACTAGCGAAGAGCGTCATTGGTTGGGTCAAGTTCAAGATACTTTTGATAGTAAAGTTTAGCGTTTGCTTTATAAGCGTCAGCCTCTGGGTTATCCTTGCCTGTATTTGACATGTAGTAGTTTGCGTAGTACATATAGATTTCTTTGAGTGCTTCGTTTTTCTTTTCAGCCTCAAGTTCTGTGTTAGCGTTTATTATTTCTTCAGTTTTCTTGTAAGCGTCCATAGCAAGACCAGCCTTCATATTTCTTCCTTCTTTTGCAACATATAGGCGAGCCTTTCTTTGAGCGATACGGTAATCATCTGGAACCAAAGCCAATACTTCATCGATTACTGTAAGACCTTTGTTAAGTGCAGCTTCTTTTTCTTCTTCAGTTAAAGCTGTTGCAATGATATTGATGTACTTGCTTGCAAGAACGTATTTGTCGTTAGTTGAAGGATCTCCTTTGTCAACGAATTTCTGATAGCATTCAGCAGATTTAACGAAGTATTTTGCACGTTTAACAGAATCTGTTTCTTCGATACCTGCAGATTGATATGCACTACTCAAATCCTTAAGAGTTTCAAGTTTGTCCGGGTTAACGTCAACAGCTTTTTGGAATGCGTCCAATGCTTCTTCCTGTTTGCCAAGTTTTTTTAGAACGTCACCGTAAGTAGTGTAGTCGTTTGCTGAGAATAGGTTGTTTTCTCCGGTTGAAGCGAAGAAAGGAGTTGCAAATTTTTCAGCGTCAGCCCATCTTTCCAAAGCGGCAGCGTTGATGAAGCGCATACGTTTCATTAGGAATGAAGAAGGGTTCTTTTGCAGTTGTTGTTCAGCACGAGCAAGTGATTCTTCGTACTTTTTGCCAAAGTAAAGAAGAACTGCGTATCTTTCTTCGTCAGAAGCAAAGTGGTTAGGATTTTCAACCACTTTCTTGTACTCGTCAGCAGCTAAAGTCCATTGGTCGTTTTCGTAAAGTTTTTCAGCCAATTCGCGTTGAGCAAGAAGAGAGTTTGGCTTTTGGGAAACAATTTCTCTCAATTTATCAATAGAAGCACTTGGATTGATGCGGAAGTAAGTGTTTGCGTATTTTACGTAAGCGATAGTTCTTCCGCTGTCAAACATTGTAGCCATTTCGTAGTAACCAGCAGAGTCTCCGTAGTTTTGTTGGTCAGCGTAAACATCACCTTCAAACACGTAGATTGAAGCATCTTTCTTATTTGCTTTCTTTGCTTTTTTTACGAACTCGTTCCATTCCTTGTTGAATTTAACTTTGTCTGTTTTGTAGTAAGCACGAGCGATTTCGATTTTAACGGCGGCGTCTTTTTTATCTATTTTTTCTGCTTCTTTAAAGAGGTCTTCAGCAGCAGAAGTGTTGTTGGATTGAAGAGCGAGCACGCCTTTACCTACATAGTTGTATGCGTATTCTGCGTTAGCGGCAATACCTTTGTTGAACCATTCTTCAGCGGCAGCCTTGTCTCCTTTCTCAAGAGCAATACATCCAAGGTAGTAATATGCTTCAGCCTTGTTCGTTTCAGCGTCGTTAAGTGTTTTGTTAAGAACTATTTCAGCATTTTTTGCCTGGCCAACTTGATAGTATTCAACACCATCGATGTAGCCGTCTGCAAAAGCAGCGAAAGCACCGCTGCCCAAAAGTGCCAATGCCAATAAAAATTTAGATTTCATTGTTTGATGATTTTTATTTGTTATTGATTAATATAATTCTACTTTTCTCAAGGGAATGTTTGCCGGAAGTATGCCAGTACCAAGAATTATCTTTTGGCTTACAAAACCGGTCAGGAATGTAAAGAATCCGTGAGACAAACTTCCACCAGGAGCGGTTGTAATTGCGTAAATACTTCTATATAGCGGGTATTCTCCGCTGTATATATAATATTGGTATGGTTTGTAAGCAATAGGATTGTCGTCTCTCCTTATTGAAATAACCTTTATGTCTTTAACTATTTTGTTTTTTTCATCACTTGCAAGTTCTGTAACCTCTTCTTTGTTCAGTTCTTCAACGCGTTCCTTTATAGTCTGCTCATTGGTCGCTGTTCCGTCAAGGTCAGAGTTTAGCCATGTAACGCCGATAACACCAAGTGCGTTTTTGCGTTTTTTTACCGCTTCGAAAACCTCTTTGTTTGTTTTTTGGGCAAAAACGTTCTTACCGAAGTCTGCACCATTTGTAAGGGAATCTTTCATGTACTTGACAGTGCTTGAGCCTTGATTGTCGAAAACAATCATTATTTCTCCGGATTTGTTTGGTGAAATTTCGCCCCAGTCCTTGGTCTTTCCAAGCAGAATGTCACGCAGTTCGCTTTTCGACAATTCTTCGATAGGATTCGCATTATTTGCAATAATGGCAATTGCGTCAACTGCAATTTTCTGGCTTTTAACATGTCGGTTGATGCTGTTGAGGTATTCAGTTGTTTCTTTTGAAAGTTCGTGTGATGTTACAATAAAGTTAGTTTTACCTTCAACGAGAGAATCAATGGCAGCATCTTCCGGGACATAGAAAGGAATAACGGAAGCCTTAGGATATGTAAATTCAAAAACATCAACTTCCTGCTCCATGATGTTTGCAAAACTTTCGTCGCACATTATGGAGGTCATTCCGCTTGTTGTTGAATCGGTGGGCTTGTGTCTGCTGCATGAAGCAAAAGCGATTGAACAAGCCAAAACAAACAAAGTAAATTTTCCTATCCTTTTCATATTGTAAAATTTAACGGTAGTCAAGACCTTTAATTTGCCTGTATCCCCTGTATAGTCCGTATGCGATAAGCAGTCCTCCGATGGAGTAGTAAATTGCAGGGTTGCTCCACCCGAAGAAATTGAAAATCATCAGCAGACCCATTCCAAGGTAAATGAATACCATCATTATGCCAAAAAGCACTCTGATAAGTTTATGCGGTTTCTTTTTTTCGTTATCCATTTTAGTCAGGTTTTTAGTAAAAACGCGGTAATAATGTACCATGTTACACTATTCGTGACAAAAATAATAAAAAAGATTTAGAGAAAGTCCGCTTTTTGTAAATCTTAACCATAATTTCCTATATTTTTTTCAAAAATGAGGCTTGAAACGGAAAAACCAAAAGAAAAAAGGTGTAAAAGCTTGTTTTTTATCAATTGTAACAGCCAGATTTCTTAGCGAAAAAATTAGGTATGTTATAATGAAAGACACAAAAATCAAATAAAAGAATAAAAGTCGTAAAAAAATGATTGATAAATAGTTGTGGTATCTAAAAATAATTTATAACTTTGCACCCGACTATATAGCAATATAATGTCTAACGATTAAATTAACTTTAGTATTAACAATTTATTTAAATGAGCGAATTAAAAAATTCACCAATCGAAGATTTTGACTGGGATTCATACGAGAACGGTCAAGACGTAGAAGGCAAATCTCGTGAAGAGTTGGTCAAAACCTACGATGAGTCTTTGAACACAATCAAAGACAAGGAAGTAATCGAAGGTACAGTTATCTCAATCAACAAGCGTGAGGTAGTTGTTAACATTGGTTACAAATCAGACGGTATCATTCCAATGAATGAGTTCCGTTACAACCCAGACTTGAAAATCGGTGATACTGTAGAAGTATATATCGAAAATCAAGAAGATAAGAAAGGTCAATTGATTCTTTCTCACAGAAAAGCGCGTGCAGCACGCAGCTGGGATCGCGTTAACGAAGCCCTTGAAAAAGACGAAATCATTAAGGGTTACATCAAGTGCCGCACTAAGGGCGGTATGATTGTTGACGTATTTGGAATCGAAGCATTCTTGCCAGGTTCACAAATCGACGTTAAGCAAATCCGCGACTATGACGTATTCGTTGGTAAAACAATGGAATTCAAGGTCGTTAAGATTAATCAAGAATTTAAGAATGTAGTCGTTTCTCACAAGGCTCTTATCGAAGCAGAACTTGAGCAACAGAAGAAAGACATCATCGCTAAACTTGAAAAGGGTCAAGTTCTTGAAGGAACAGTTAAGAATATCACTTCTTACGGTGTATTCATCGACCTTGGTGGCGTTGACGGCTTGATTCACATTACAGACCTTTCTTGGGGCCGTGTTAACGATCCTAACGAAGTTGTTGCTCTTGATCAAAAACTCAATGTCGTTATCCTTGACTTCGATGACGAAAAGAAGAGAATTGCTCTTGGCTTGAAGCAACTTCAACCGCACCCATGGGATGCTCTTGATGAGAACCTCAAGGTTGGTGACAAGGTTAAAGGTAAAGTCGTTGTTATGGCTGACTACGGTGCATTTGTTGAAATTGCTCCGGGCGTAGAAGGTCTTATTCACGTTTCAGAAATGTCTTGGTCACAACACTTGCGTTCTGCACAAGACTTTATGAAAGTTGGTGATGACGTTGAAGCAGTTATCCTTACTCTTGACCGCAAAGAGCGCAAGATGTCACTTGGTATCAAGCAACTTAAGGCTGATCCATGGGAAAATATCGAAGGTAAATACCCAGTTGGTTCTAAGCACTCTGCAAAAGTTCGCAACTTCACTAACTTCGGTGTGTTTGTTGAATTGGAAGAAGGCGTTGACGGCTTGATTCACATTTCAGACCTTTCTTGGACTAAGAAAATCAAACACCCAAGCGAATTTACACAAATCGGTGCTGATATCGACGTTCAAGTTCTTGAAATTGACAAGGAAAACCGTCGCTTGAGCCTTGGTCACAAGCAGTTGGAAGAAAATCCTTGGGATGTTTTCGAAACAGTATTTACTGTAGGTAGCATTCACGAAGGTACTATCATCGAATTGCTCGATAAGGGTGCTGTTATCGCATTGCCTTACGGTGTTGAAGGTTTCGCTACTCCAAAGCACCTTGTTAAGGAAGATGGTTCTCAAGCACAAGTTGACGAAAAACTTGACTTCAAGGTTATTGAATTCAACAAGGAATCTAAGAGAATTATCCTTTCTCACAGCCGAATTTTCGAAGATGAAGCAAAGGCTGAAAAGGCAGAAGCAAAGAAGGCTTCAAGAAAGGCTAAAGCAGAAGAAACTGCATCAAGCACACCAATCGAAAAAACAACTCTTGGTGATATTTCTGCTCTTGCTGCTCTTAAAGAAAAAATGGAAAAGGGCGAAAAGTAAGAATCTGTTGATTGATAATCAATATTCAGTAAAAGAGGAAGCGTTAGTTTCCTCTTTTTTATTTATATGGTGGTATTTGTAGTCTTTATTTTGTAAATTTGCAATACGATTTAGCCTTTGTGGAAACTTTTATTATTAGTTATTTAATTTCTTACAGGAATTGAGTGGAAATTTTGTGTGCTGACCATTATTCTCATGCTTAGCCTATTTTAAAAAGCCTAAAGGACAAAGCGTTTCGCCATTTTATTTTCAAAAATTGCAATAAAAGCCATGCTGTTGCGTTATTAATATTATTAGGAAATAATTATGTTTGAATATATCTCAGGAGAAATTGCGGAAATAACACCTACATACGCAGTACTTGACTGTCAGGGTATTGGTTATTATCTGAATATCTCATTAAATACTTATACAGAATTGCAGAAACAGAAGAGGGCAAAGTTATATACTTATGAGGCTATTAGGGAGGATGCACATGTCCTTTATGGCTTCAAGGACAAGTCTGAGCGAGAGATGTTTCTTCAATTAATTACCGTTTCGGGTGTTGGACCTAATACTGCGAGGATGATATTGTCTTCGCTGACTGTTGATGATCTGGGAACGGTTATAGCAACAGGTAATGCTTCGATGCTTAAGTCTGTAAAAGGAATAGGTGCTAAGACTGCTCAGAGGATTATTGTTGATTTGAAGGATAAGATAAAAGTTGTGGAGTCGGCAGGTAGTTTGGTAACAGCAGGAGATAGTTCCGAAGTTTATGAAGAGTCTGTTGCAGCCTTGGTTATGCTTGGATTCCCGAAGCCTGCGGTTTTGAAAGCCGTTGGGAAAATTTTAAAGGAAAATCCTTTGTCAAAAGTTGAAGAAGTTATTAAGATGGCTTTGAAAATTTTGTAGCCTTAATGAAAAATCAGAATAAGTCGAAATATAATTTGTTGATAGTCATAGGTGTAATTGCGTCTATGATGTTCAGTTTTTTTGGATTTTCTCAGCAGAAGAAATCCGAACTTCCCCCTCCTCCGACTTTCTTCGTTGGTAAGAGTTCGGAGCCGAAGGATTCTTCGGAGTTGCCATACGAGGTGAAGAAAACCATTACACCTGGTTATGATGAGTTGCTCGAAAGCAAAAAGTCGCCTATCGACCTTCGTGACCCGTCGAATATCAAGATGGAAACGGAATATGATGTGGAGACAGGTTGCTATATTGTTCGTACAAAGTTGGGTGATAAGGAGATAACGACTCCATTTTATTTGTCGGCAGCGGATTATAATAATAAGGAAATCCGTGAGTCGATGATGGACTACTATCGCAAAAAGAACTCCGAGTTATATGAAAAGAAGGATAAGGATAAATTCAATATCTTTGATATGAAGTTTGCCCTTGGTCCTTTGGAAAAGGTTTTTGGTCCTGGTGGTGTTCAATTGAAGACTCAGGGTTCTGTGCAGGTTCAGATGGGCGTTAAGTCAAACAAAACTGACAATCCTGCGTTGCCGGCAAGTGCCCGTCGCAAGACCTATTTTGATTTTGACCAGAAAATTCAGGCTACTGTGGATGCGTCTGTGGGTGATAAGTTAAAGTTTAATATGACTTATAATACTGATGCTACTTTCGATTTTGATAGTAAAAACCTTAAACTCAAGTATGAAGGTAAGGAAGATGAAATCATCAAGAGCATAGAGGCTGGTAATGTCTCAATGACTACGGGGTCTTCGTTAATAAAGGGAAGTACCTCTCTCTTTGGTTTCAAGACAAAATTGCAATTTGGAAAATTCTCAGTAACAGCCCTTGTCTCTCAGCAAAATTCCGAGTCGCAAACGGTTAATTCCAAGGGCGGCGCACAGAAAACAAAGTTTACTATCAACGGTGATGACTACGATAAAAACCGACACTTCTTCCTTTCTCATTATTTTCGAGACAATTATGACAAGTTCGCTTCAAAATTGCCTTATGTGTCATCAGGTATTAACATTACGCGTATAGAAGTATGGATAACCAACCAGCGAGGAACATACGATGAGGCGAGAAATATTGTCGGTTTCATGGACCTGGGTGAAAATACAGTATTATCGAACAGTCACTGGGTGCCAGATATGGCAACAGCCGTTCCGCACAACAACTCCAACTCATTGATGAATGAGATAAAGGCTAATTATCCAAATGCACGTTATATAAGTTCTGTATCTTCAGCATTGGAGCCGTTAACGGCGTATGGTATAGAGGGTGGTCGTGACTATGAAAAGATAGAGAGTGCTCGTTTGCTTTCAAGCAGTGAGTATCGACTTAATGAATCGTTGGGTTATATCTCCCTTAACTCTGCTTTGAATGCAGATGAGATATTGTGCGTTGCTTATGAATATACTTATCAGGGAAAGGCTTATAAAGTTGGTGAATTTTCAAGTGATATTTCTGATTCCAGTCAATCGCTGTATCTGAAACTATTAAAGGGATCAACAGTTTCTCCTAAGTTTGCGAACTGGGATTTGATGATGAAGAACGTTTATTCATTGGGAGCATATCAAGTTCAAAAAGAAAATTTCAAGTTGAATATCAAGTATTTGAACGATACATCAGGTACTTCGGTACAATTCTTGCCGGTTGATCCTATCCGCAACGTTCCGTTGCTGCGTGTTATGAATCTTGACCGTCTTGACTCTAACAATGAAAATCATCCTGACGGTTTTTATGATTTTGTTGAGGGATATACCGTAGTTGCTTCTCAAGGAAAGATTATTTTCCCTGTTGTTGAGCCATTCGGTTCGCACCTTGAAAACGCTATTACGGATAAGGAAGAGGCAAAAAAGTATGTCTATAAGGAACTTTATGACTCAACGCAAACAGTTGCAAAGCAATTCCAGGATAAGAATAAATTCATAATGGAAGGTGAATATCAGGCATCTTCAGGTTCGCAAATTCGCCTTAATGCAATGAATGTACCTCGCGGGTCTGTAGTTGTAACAGCCGGTGGCGTTACGTTGGTGGAAAATAGTGACTATACAGTTGATTATAATATGGGTATTGTTACTATTACCAACCAAAGCATAATTGATTCAGGTGCTAATATCAGTGTTTCTCTTGAAAACCAGTCGCTTTTCAGTATGCAGAGAAAGACTTTGTTGGGCTTGGATATGAACTATGCTTTCAATAAGGATTTCAATATTGGTGGTACCTTGATGCACTTCTCTGAAAAGCCGCTTACTGAAAAGGTTAATATCGGTGATGAGTTGATAAACAATACAATTTGGGGTTTGAATCTGTCATATAACAAGAGTTTTATGTGGCTGACAAATCTTGTCAATAAGATTCCGACTGTTAATGCAACTGCTCCGTCAACGCTTAGCATTCAAGGCGAATTTGCACAGTTGATACCGCATAAAAAGAAGACCGGTTCAAATTCCGGCAGTTCTTTTATCGACGATTTTGAGACATCGCAAAATACTATTGACATCCGCTCTCCATATTCTTGGTTTATGGCATCAACGCCATACGACCCATCTTCTGATGCCTTGTTCCCAGAGGCTGCCCTTTCAAATAATATTGATTATGGCAAGAATAGGGCGTTGCTGGCATGGTACTATATCGACCGTATGTTTACCCAAAAGAATTCGTCACTTTGCCCTGCATATTTGAAAAATGACCTTGAGCAGTTGTCAAGTCCTTACGTTAGGGAGGTGACAACTCGTGAAATTTGGCCAAACAGAGAGTTGAATTACGGTGAGGCATCTGCTATTCAGACGTTGAACCTGTCATTCTATCCGACAGAGAGAGGTCCTTATAACCTTGATGCAACAAATATTGATGCTGAATTTAATCTTCTCAATCCTGAAAAGCGTTGGGGTGGTATTATGAGAAAATTGGATAATACCAATTTCGAATCATCAAATATCGAGTATATCCAGTTCTGGATGATGGATCCATTTGCCGTTGAAGATGCGACAAATGAGGGCGGTGACCTCTATTTCAATTTGGGAGAGGTCAGTGAAGATATTTTGAAGGATGGCTTTAAGGCATACGAAAACGGTAACCCTATTGATGGTAGCACGAAAAATATGCGTGAAACTGTTTGGGGTAGGGTATCAACCGAAACTTCTCTAACTTATGCTTTCGATAATACTGCTGGTGCGCGTAAGTTCCAAGATGTTGGTCTTAATGGTCTTCATACAGAGGCGGAATTCACATTCAGCACATATAGCGAATATCTTAAGCAATTGCGTGCAAAATTGTCACCAACGAAGATTGCAGAACTTGAGTTAGACCAGTTCTCGCCGTTTAATGACCCTGCCGGCGACAATTACCATTATTACCGTGGATATGACTATGATGAGCAGCAAGCGTCTATCCTTCAGCGATATAAGCACTATAACGGTGTTGAAGGCAACTCCCTTGGAGAAGATGATACAAAAGATAATCTTTATCAGTCTTCACGTAGTGTTCCTGATGTGGAAGACATCAATCAGGATAATACTTTGAACGAGTATGAGCGTTATTACCAATACCATATCTCATTGAGAAAGGAAGATATGGTTGTTGGCCAGAACTATATTACCGACAAGCAAGTTTCAACTGTGCCCTTGCGTAATGGTAAAAAGGAAGAGGTTATTTGGTATCAGTTTAAAATTCCTTTGAAGGATTACCAGAAAATAGTAGGTTCAATCTCCGATTTTTCTACAATCCGCTTTATCAGAATGTTTATGACAGGATTCAAGAAGGAAGCGCATTTGCGTTTTGCTACTCTTGAACTTGTCAGAGGCGATTGGCGATCATACGACTATGACTTAAACTCCCGAGGTGATGTTCCTGCAGAGGGCAAGTTGGATATGTCGGTAGTTAATATTGAGGAAAATTCAGGTAAGGAACCAGTTAACTATGTTCTCCCTCCTGGAGTCAACCGTATTGTTGACCCTGGACAGTCGCAAATTACGCAGTTGAATGAGCAATCCTTATCATTAAAGGTTACAGACCTTAAAGCAGGTGATGCCCGCGCAGTATATAAAAACACTACGTTGGACTTGAGATTGTACAAGAGAATTCAGATGTTTAACCACGCAGAAAGATTGATTTCCGATGTTTCAAAGAATCTTAAAGATGGTGATTTGTCTGTTTTCTTGAGATTGGGTACTGATATAAAGAACAATTACTATGAGTATGAAGTTCCAATGAAACTTACTCCGCATGTTGAAAACGGCAAAAAATATAATACATACAGTACGACAGACAGATATATTGTATGGCCGGAAGAAAACTTTATGGATATTTCAACAGAAGTATTTACGGATTTGAAGAAAGAACGCAACGTTAAGAAAAACGAGTCTGAAAGTGGCGTTTCATATACAACCCTTTATTCATCATACGACCCTAACCATGATGGTAATAAGGTGAGTGTTATCGGAAACCCTTCTCTTAGTGATGTTCGTGTTGTTATGGTCGGTGTGAGAAATAATTCAAGCACAGACAAGAGTGGAGAAATTTGGATTAACGAATTGAAGGTTACCGATTTTGATGAAGACGGAGGTTGGGCTGCAAAAGCAAATATCAATCTCGGTATCAGTGATATTGCAACAGTCAACTTTGGCGGACACATTGAAACAGTAGGTTTCGGTGGCGTTGACCAGAGCCTTGCCAACAGGCGTTTAGATGATTATAAGCAATATAATGTTGCAACTCAAGTTGACCTCGGAAGATTTTTGCCTGAGAAAGCAAAATTGAAGGCTCCAATTTACTATTCTGTTACAAAGGAGAAAAATTCACCTAAGTATAATCCTCTTGACCAGGATATTAAATTAAAAGATGCGTTGGACCTTGCAAAGGATAAGGTAGAGCGTGATTCTATTGAGAACTATGCAGTTGAGCAGTCAACAGTCAAGAGTTTCAGTATTTCTGGTTTCAATTTCGGAGTAAAGGGCAAAACGCCGATGCCTTGGGACCCGGCTAACTTTACTTTGAACTTCTCTTTCAATAAGCAGGAAAATATTTCACCTACTATTGAGTATGAACATATAAACGATTATCGAGGTAGTTTCCAGTATGCGTTCAGTCCGTACTTTAAGCCTCTCAAGCCGTTTAAGTTTATCAAGAGCAAGTCAAGGAACCTCAAGTTCTTTAAGGATTGGGAACTCAATTACCTTCCTACTTCTTTGAACTTCCTAACAAATATGACCCGCTACTATTATGAGCAGCAGTCGCGCAATGAGGCTGACGTCTCTGTTGATATCCCTGTATCGGTCAGCAAAAATTTCTATTGGGACCGTCAGTTTGCGTTAAACTGGAATTTGACAAAGTCATTCTCTGTATCGTTTACTTCAAATACAATGGCACGCATTGAGGAGGCAATGGGTCAGGTTAACAAGAAACTCTTCCCGGATAAGTACAAAGAATGGAAAGATACTGTTATGAATAGTATAAAAGGCTTTGGTACTCCGTGGAACTATGACCAGACATTTACGATGACCTATAAGGCTCCTTTCAACAAAATACCAGTCTTGGATTTCTTGTCGGCTAATGCAACATATAATGCAACCTATCAATGGGATAGAGGTGCTGAAGTTGAGGGCAGTTTTGTTGGAAACTCAATTGCGAATAATGCAGTATGGAATGTTGACGGAAAGATTAATTTCGAAAGTCTATACAATAAGAGCAAGTATTTGAAGGAAATCAATAAGAAATTTTCTGCAAGCAATAGATCTGCGGCTAATCGTAAGGCAAAGAAATATCAGCGAACTTATCAGTTGAAGGATACATTGATTGATGTTCGCCACAATTTGCGGACAAAAAAAGTTATCATTAAAGCAACTACTTTAGATGGAAAGCCTTTCCCAATCAAGACTAAGGTTGTTGACGATAACAGCATTCAGATTTTGACAACGGGAACGAAGAATATCAAGTTGACTGTTACGGAGAACCTCAAGGCTGATAAGAATTTCTGGAAAGAGTTTGCCGACCATGCAACCCGTTTTGCTATGATGGTTCGCAGTGGTAATTTCCGTTGGAGAAATACAAGAACTTCAAATATTTCCCAGTTTGTTCCGGAAGTTGGAGACTTGTTGGGCCAGTCAAAGAATTACGGACCAATGTCACCAGGCCTTGACTATGCGTTCGGATTTACTGATGAAAGTTATTTGAAGAAGGCGATGGCTCGTAACTGGCTGCTTTGTGATGAGAATCAGACAACGCCGGCAATTTTCTCAAAGACTACCGAATATACCTTTGAATTGCAGTTGGAGCCAATTCGCGGTTTGAAGATTCAGTTAACTTCGAACAGAACCGACAACCGTACAAACCAGATACAGTTTATGTATAGCAGTATGCCAACGACACGTTCTGGTAGTTTCAATATGACTACTTGTGCTATAGCAACTGCATTGAGGGGTTCTTCGGCAAAGAATGGTTACAATAGTGATGCTTTCAACAAGTTCCTTGAGTATATCCCGCAGATAGCAGGACGAGTTGAAGGAAAATATGTTGGCATGAAGTATCCGTCAGGGGGATTTATGCAGGGCTCTAATTATGCAGGAAAGCCGTATAATCCGGAAACAGGTGGCGTTCGCCAGTCAAGTGGTGACGTTATGATTCCGGCATTTATCGCTGCTTATACTGGTAAAGACCCTAATAAGGTTACTTTGTCGCCTTTCCCAAGTCTTGCCCACATGTTGCCGAACTGGAGAGTTACTTATGATGGCTTAATCAAAATAGGTAATCTGAAGAAGATTTTCAAGAGTTTCACGTTGACCCATGCTTATCAGTGTACGTATAGTGTTGGTTCATTTACCTCACATACAAATTGGGAAAGCGTTGGCGGTGACCTCGGTTTCACTCTTGATGAGTTGACGCAAAAGCCGGTGCCATCATCCCCTTATAACATCTCATCAGTTACAGTTACTGAAAAATTTGCACCACTATTGGGCGTAGCGGCTACGCTTCACAATAATTTGACCCTAAATGCCGAATATCGTGACAGCCGTACGCTTACTCTCAATTCTGATGCTGGTCAGTTGGTTGAGGCAGTGCAGAAGGCTCTTACTTTCGGAGCAGGTTATAAGATTGCCAATTTCAATAAGGTATTGAAGATTAAAGGTCAGCAGAAAGGTTTCAACAATGACTTGACTATTAATGCAGACTTCTCGTTCCAGAATACTCAGGCTTTGATTAGAAAGATTCAGGAGCGTTCAAGTCAGGCAACAAGCGGTACAAAGTCGATTGCAATAAACGTTACTGCAAATTATGCTTTGAGCAAGAGAATTACCGTTTCTGCATTCTTTGACCACCAAATCAACAAACCATTGATTTCGGCAACGGCATACCCAACAACTAACAGTAATTATGGTATTTCGGTGAACCTATCACTTGCAAGATAATTATGACTAAGGTTAATAAAAAATCCGGCTACGATGCCTTTTGGGATAAGATGAGTGGCTTTTATGCCTCTAAATCGGCGATAATTGACAGATGCGTTGTCGTTATCATGTTTTTGGTTTTGTTTGGCACGCGTCTTTACGATATATCTATCAAGAATCAAGTGCATTCTGATGAGGTCTTTTCCTTGATGATTTCAACGGGGAACAAGTATTACAATTCTTCATTACCTGATGCTGTCTATACCGGAAGCGAGTTAAAGGAAATTTTGTCTTCAGACGACAAAGGCGGTTTTGCTGGGGCAGTGTCAGATATTGCCCAGTTGTGGAAAAACAATGGAGATGCACCGCATGCGAGCCTATACTATATGGTTTTAAGGCTTGCTTTGATAGGTTATGACAGTTTTGACGCTAACGAACTGGCTTGGCGAGGTGGCCTGCTTAACTTGCTTTTCTTTGCTTTGTCTTTCTTTATAATGTACAGGCTGTTGAGAAAGATTTTTGGCAACAATTCGTTGCTTGTGTTTGCCGGTCTTGCTCTGGCGTTCGGCAACTGGCTTGCCGTAAAGAATACCCTGCTTGTTCGAGAATACCAGATGGCAGAAACGGCGATACTTGCATTTACATATATCGGCATTTCACTGATAATTGCCTTGCGAAATAGGGAAGAGATTAACTTGAAAAAGTATTTTGTAGCAATAGCCCTTTCGGTAGCGTTGGTTATGTCGCTTGGATATTTCAATGCTGTATTTGTAGGGTTTTTCGGGGTTTCTATTCTTTTTGCGGCATATAAGTATAGGCAGAAAAAACTGATATTTTGGTTACTATTGTCCGCGGTGGCAGGTATTGCTGTGGCGTATATAATGTACCCAGGGTTTTTCAATTTCCTTCTCCATGATTCCGTGCATAAGGAAAAGGCTTTTTCAAGTGTCAGAAATATCTATGGTAACGTTGTCTATAGGGATCTGGTAATGCAGTTCTTTACCCTCCCGGGAGTTATCCTTGCAGGTATAGCATTATTGGCAGCCTTGATGTGGGGAGATAGAAAGCAACTGCTCAAGAGTGGTAATTTTGCGTGGATTTCGGTGCTTGTGGTGGTTGCAATGTTTGTAATCCAGTATGCTTCGGTGCTCAAAATGCCAAGATATTATTTTCCTATAATACCTTTGCTCGTTTTGGTGGTTTTGCATGTTTTCAAGTGCTTGCCAAAGTCGATGAAAGGTTATTTTGAGTTGCTTTTTATCTTGTATTTTCCTGTTTTGAATGTTCTTTTTCCAACGCGAGTGAACTATCGCTGGAAGAATTTGCATAGCGGTTTGACCCAGGATGCCATTATCCATAAACTAAACCCGAATGAGGTTGCGCAGATTATGCCGTGTATGGAGGATTCTGTCAAATATACTATATCATCACAGGATTATGTAGATATCAGCCGCAGCAAAGAGACTTTTGTTGTAACCAAATTGGCTATAGGTATCAGCAATGATTCTATTCAGTCCATGAAGCGATTGCTTTGGGGAAGGCATATTTTCCTTTATAAGTTTAATTTCATACCGGAGGAGGAAAGAAATAATGAAGGCAAGTAGATTTGTTTTATACTGCACAATGGCGTTTTTGGCTATAGTTTCGTGTAATAAGCCAGACAAAAATGCTTTTGCAATAGATGGCGAACTGGTGAATGGCAGAACAGCAAGTAAAGCATATCTTTATTCTTTTTATGAGGAGTATGATAAGATAAAGATGCTTGACAGTGTTAATGTATCTGCTGGCAGGTTCCATTTTTCAGGAATTTGTGAAGCGCCCAGAGAGGCGTTCATAAAGTTTGATGACGGCTTTTCGTTCTCGTTTATTCTCTCACCAGACACGTTGCATGCGCAAGTAGGGCAGAATGGTTATTGCGTTACGGGGTCGCCCCAAAACGAGCGTTTGTCGAAGTTGGTAATGAAGCAGATGAATACTATAAACGAAAAGGTGGCATTACAGGCTGAGTACAACAGATTGCGGGCAGATTCTGTGTTGACAAAGACTCTTGAAGATTCAATCATTGGCAGGTATAGAGGCGTTTCTGCTGAGTTTAGAAAAGAAATTAAGGTTGCAATGGCAGATACTGCAAATCCGTTGCTTGCAAGCCAGGCACGCCGACTTTTCAGCCGTTACCTTCCGAAAGAATAAATAATAGTATTGTAGAAAATAAAACCAGCGATATTATAAATTAATATCGCTGGTTTTATTTGGTAGGGTATTACTTATTATTTCTTCACAAATTTATATGCTTTGCCGTTTATGTTAACAAAGTAGATTCCTGATTGCAGGTTTTCAACGTTTATCGCTTCATTCTCTGCAGTTGCAGTCGCTGAGATAACTTTTATACCGTCGGCAGTGAAAATATCCAAATTGTCACCTACTGTAAGCCCGTTTATGTTAAGGGTTTCAGTAGCCGGGTTAGGGTAAAGTTTCAATGAAGGAGCAGCCATGTCGCTGGTGCCGCCGTTGCCAACAGTTACCGTCATAACAGCCTGGTCGCTTGACATGTCAAGAACCATAATCTTATTTTCAAATGCACGGAAATAAACCTCGTAAACGCCGTCTGTAGGGAATTGAACGTCAAATGTAGCGGTAGCCTTTCCGTTAACGTCAATTGTTACAGGATTGCTCTCTGCTTCAAAGGTGATTCCTTTAGATTTTTCGTAGATATATGCAATAACTGTTCCCGAAACCTGGAATGAACCTTGGTTCATTATTTCAGCCTTTATTTTGCTCGGCTGGTTCGGTTCGATAGATGCTGCCATCTTTGCACTTACTGGAGAGAGAACGAGTTTCGGCATCTCATGCACAGAAGGGTAAATGTATTCGGTTCTCTCTTCAATGAACGGATTCAGTGTATCTCGTTCACCATCAGGGGTCAGTTGACGCACTTTGAAAACATATCCGCCCTCAAGAGGATAATAGTTGTATGGCTGGTTAAGATCGATTGTTGCAGATATGTCTCCTTGACCTTGGAATGGCTGAATGTCGCGGATTGTTGACAATAGGATTTCCTTGCCTCCGTCAACAGGGCAGGCATATACATTTACGCTTACTTTGCCGTCAGTTTTGTTTGCAAGAGATACAGATGAATACATTGAAATATTGTTATTCTGGTATTCTGTTATTTTTCTTAGCCTTGCTGTCTGTACTGAAGATAGGATAGGATAGCCAACTTGTGGCTTTATATCAATAAAGATGTCCTTTTCCATTTTAACCTTGTCATCTGCCGGAACGACTTTATATTTTCCACCGGGTATGCGGAACCCGTTGTCCGGGTTTGTCGGGCATATGGGACCGATTATTGCTGTGTCTGTTATATCAGTGTAAGAACTTCCAAAATTGATATTTTTCTTGCATTCGTAAACTTTGCCGTTGTCAACACTGACAAAGTTGATACGAAAACTAATATTATGATTGTTGCTTGGGTCATGAATAGCACCTGATTTCTGAATTGCCGAAACTTCAAGCCACATATCTGTTTTGCCAATAAGGTCAGATACAGGTTTAACTCCTAAGAGGAAAGTCTCTGGCACTCTTTTATTTGGTTCAGTCCATGTGAATTTTCCGTTCTTAACAACGCATGAGCGGATGCCGTTTTCATTCATCGGCATCAATTTCCAGTTCTCTTCTTTGCTGGTTTTGTAAACCAGTCTCATTTCATAATTGCCGTCCACTGGGTCGCCTTCGTATGAAACCTTGTCGTATGTGCCTGGGTTGTAGTATCCTGGATAGCAAGCATAGAGAGGTGCTGGCAGATTGTCTTCCGCCGGTTTGTATTTTATTTCTCCGTCGGCAACCAATGCAAAGCCTACATAGTATTCGTATGGACCGTAAGTGTTTGCGGTAACGCCATTGACTTCAATATAGCAAGTGTTGACCCCACAGGCTTTTGCTATAAAACCAACACATTCAGGTCTTACTTGATACGGGGCATCACCTGCCTCACGTGGAGAAATGCCTACTATCATATTGTGCTTTCGATAGTAAGAGTCATCTGAATTAGATGGCTTGCAGTATGTTATGTCATAATAACCGTCGGCTTCACCTTCCCATCCCCAGTTGATGTGCACAAAATTTTCAGAATCAATACCGTCTAAGATGAAAGCATGTGATGAAGATATTGTTGAAGCACCGTATATAATTGGCCTGCCAGCCAGTAATTCTTCTTGGATGCGTTTCATCCAAACATCGGTAGGCTGCCATTCGCGGTACATTAACTCTGCATTGTAATTGTAGTATTTGTCGAGTGCAACGTATGGAAGAGGTGCACTTGTTGAATATCCGTATTCAGCCTTGCAGGAAACGCCGCATTCATACATTAGTCGGGCTACCTCTTCTGCCTGTTCGGCTGTGTATTTACCTTCTTCATATCTGTCAAGCATCTTGCTCCAGTTGTATGTTATTTTTGTAAAGTCAACAGAAATTTCCTTTCCTGAATAACCGTCAACATACTCGATTATATCCAATCCTTTGTTGTCAGATTTCCAATAATTCAGAACTTGAGCCATTGCAGTTGCGGTGCAACCGGTAACAAGGTGTTCGCCGTTTTTTGTCGGGCAGGCGTTGTTAAATGGTTTGCCTTGTCCCCATTGGGTTTTGATAAGCGGAGCAACAGGCTTGCAAGTAGGACCGCCCCAGGAGTTTGCACCGGCCGCTTTTGCTTCCTTGATGTAAGTAAGCATTTCACGCATAGCGTCAGGCATATTGTCAAGCGATAGTTTGCCGTTGTCGCCGTAGCCAATAACCTGCATACCAGATTCGCTGTTCATCATCAGAACGAAGCAGTCAGAGTTTCTCATTTTTCCGTTGTAACTGAAGAAGTCTGCTGACAGGTCTTTTGCAGACGCTTTTTTCGCCATTTTGTCAGAAACCTTTACTGCTTCGACTGTACCGTCAGAAGGAGCGTTACCTAATCTCTCCATCAGGAAAAGACGGGCAATCTCTTCGGCAGATTCTCCATTTGACGCAAATAGATTAGGCATAAATCCTATTGCCGTCAATAAAAAGAGTAAAATAAGTTTTTTCATTGTGATAATATTGAATGTTTAATATAAATTTTAGTCATAATCGGTATGTACAAAAGTACTTTATTTCATTTTATTTGCAGTCACGGTTTTTCGTGATAAAGTGTAAAAATTTTGGTGTTTTTCGCGTATAATAAAAAAATGTAGTGCTAATATTTTCATTAGCACTACATTTCCTGATATTTTCCTATTTTACTCTTTAATGAGATGAATATTCGCCCAGTTTTTTTGGTCGATAACTGAAACTTTCTTTAATCCATATTTATTAGCCGCTTCAACAAGCATATCAACGTCTTCAAGGTAGAAACCGCTAAGGAACATAGAACCGCCACTTTTAAGTGCTGCGGCGTATTTGTCAATGTCGCCGAGGATAATGTTTCTGTTGATATTTGCAAAGACGAAGTCAAAAGCCTCCTTTTCACTAACAGTCTCTGCACCGCCAAGGCGGATTTCAATTTCCGAGTGATTGTTTAGTTTAACGTTGTCAATGGCGTTATCGTATGCCGGAGGGTCTATTTCAACGCCAATAACTTTGCTTGCACCTCTCATTGCTGCAAGAATTGCCAGTATGCCTGTTCCTGTTCCCATATCAAGGACGCTTACACCTTGCATATCTGTATTAAGAATGCGTTTAAGCATAAGTCCAGTTGTTTCGTGGTGTCCGGTGCCAAAAGCCATTCGAGGGTCTATTAGGATATTGTATTCAAGTTTTGGCACTCCTTTATGGAAAGAACTATGGATAATGCATCTGTCTTCGTATGTTATCGGTTGGAAATAGTTCTTTTCCCAAACGCTGTTCCAGTCTTGCCCGGGAACCAACTCAATAGAGTGGGAGATTTTAGCAGAAAAAGGGTATGATGCAATAACGCTGTTGATATTATCTTCGTTGAAAAGTTCTTTTTTGATAAAAGCCGTTAGCCCGTTTTCGTCAGGTACAAAACTTTCGTAACCTTCATCGCAGAGGAGCGAAGAAAGGATATCGCATTCAAAATCGAGGCAAGGCTCAAAGTCGAATCTAACTTGAATGTAATCGTTCATAATAGAAAGGTTGGGGGTATAAAACTAAAAAAGATGAAACCATCTGATTTCATCTGAGTAGCGCCTACGGGAATCGAACCCGTGTTTCAGCCGTGAGAGGGCCGCGTCCTAACCGCTAGACGAAAGCGCCCTTTTGAGTGTCCGGGATGAGACTCGAACTCACACGAGCCAATGCCCACTACCCCCTCAAAGTAGCGCGTCTACCAATTCCGCCACCCGGACTTCCATGATGTTTAGAGCGAAAAACGGGACTCGAACCCGCGACCCCAACCTTGGCAAGGTTGTGCTCTACCAACTGAGCTATTTTCGCAAATTTGCCGTTACCGGCAGTACTAACTTTTTCAATATCCTAAGCAATCGGTCTTCGTTAGAAGTGTTGTTGTTTCCCGTTTGCGAGTGCAAAGATAGAGAGAGTTTTTGATTCCACCAAATATTTTCGAAACTTTTTTTGAAGAATTTTTCACTTTTTTGAAGTGAATTGTTATAAACTCCTATGGTGTAATAAGTTAAAAAATTCGTTTCTGTAAGAAATATTTTCAAATATTCCAGTATATTCGATAGTATCAGTTGAAGCCAATTCCTTTTCAACGCCTCTCATCTTCATGCAAAGGTGCTCCGCCTGGCATACAACTATCACGCCTTCTGTCTGGAGGGCAGAGTGGAGGGATTCGCATATTTCTTTAGTAAGGCGTTCCTGCACTTGCAGTCTGCGGGCAAAAACCTCAACAAGACGAGCAACCTTGCTAAGTCCAATCATACCGTCTTTAGGAATGTATCCAATAGATATTTTTCCTATGAAAGGGAGAATATGGTGTTCGCAGAGAGAATAAAATTCAATGTCTCTAACAATAATCATTTTTGAGCCTGAATATTCAAAGATTGCTGATTTTAGCACCTTTTCAGGGTCTTTGCGGTATCCTGATGTCAGGTATGCAAGAGCCTTAGCAGCTCTCATCGGTGTTTTTTTCAAGCCTTCACGTTCAGGGTCTTCACCTATAAGTCTGATTATTTCTTTGTAATGGTCCGCAATTTTTTCAATCGTGGACAATTCCAAACCATCCAATTTATCCTTTTCAATCATTATTCGATTACATTTATTCGGTCTCTTACCACAATCATTTCGTTGGCAAGTTTAGGGAATTGTTGCTTTATCTTTGTCATAGCCTCTACAGCGTCTTCTCTTTTTGAGAAGTCGCCGACTTTCAATCTCCAGTAAGGGGCTTTGTAAACAATATAGGCTCTCATCTCAGGAAATTCGCCGGATATTTGTGAAGCGATTCTGGAAGTGTTCGACTTTGCAAGGCGAGGGTGGTTGTCGGAATATACCTGAATTCTGTAACCTCCTTTTTTCACTACAGATGTGCCTATTTTCGGCTCTTGTCTTTCTTCCAGAGTGTCGGACCATATTTTGTTTTCAAGTCCGTCGGGACGGTTTATAACTATTCTGCCTTCCGACAGAGACATTATAGTGTCGGCAAGACTGCGCATTTCGCATTCTTGTCCGTATGAGGCTGTTGAAAATAGCATAGCAACAGCCGCTATTGGGAGAAGTAAAGCCTTTTTCATATAAATACAATAGACTGCAAAGTTAATAAAAAATTTACTTGCAGTCTATTATATTAGTAATTTAGTTTACTCTAAATTAAAAAGCATCAACGATGCCCATGAATGATTCTGCTTGCAAAGCAGCACCACCGATAAGACCACCGTCAACGTTTGGCTTAGCGAAAAGTTCCTTAGCATTGCTTGGCTTGCAGCTGCCACCGTAAAGGATAGAAGTGTTTTCTGCTACTTCTTCACCGTATTTAGCAACGATAGTCTTGCGGATGAATGCGTGGATTTCTTCTGCTTGGTCAGCAGTAGCAGTTTTGCCTGTACCGATTGCCCATACTGGTTCGTAAGCAAGAACGATTTTGCCGAAGTCTTCAGCAGACAATTCGAACAAAGAACCTTCGATTTGTGCTTTTACAACGTCAAAATATGTACCGTTTTCTCTTTCTTCAAGAACTTCACCGATGCAGAAGATTGGAGTAAGGTTGTTAGCAAGAGCCAAGTTAACTTTATCCTTAAGGATTTCTGCTGTTTCGTGATAGTATTGGCGACGCTCAGAGTGGCCGAGGATAACGTATTTAGCACCTGTTGAAGCAACCATAGCAGCAGATACTTCACCTGTGTAAGCACCGCTTGCCTTGTCTGCACAGTTTTCAGCGCTCAAGCCGAGTTTGTCTGTGTCGATAACTGCGTTTACAGATGCAAGGTGTGTGAAAGGAACACCGATTACAACATCACAATTTGCTGTACGAGTCTTCAATGCCTCGTTTACTGCTTTTGCCAATTCGATACCCTCTTGAAGAGTAGTATTCATTTTCCAGTTTCCTGCAACAATATTTTTTCTCATTGTTTAGAAATTTGTGTTATTTGATAAGTTTATTATTTCTTTTGCAAAGGTAATTCTTTATTTTTGATTCTTCGACAATTGCTTTGTTAATTTAATTAATAAAGGCGACCTATTTATCAATAGAATAAATATTAATGATGATAATAGCATCAGTGTTGTGAAAACAAGGAAGTCAAATCCGTTATTATCGGTCGGGTCGAAGTCGTTTGCTGTGATTTCGTCAAATTCGAGGGACCCGAATGTTGACTTGTACATAATCTTGCCGTCGTGAAGCCATACTATAGCCGGGTTGCCGCGTGCTATTGACTTCAGTTCGCTGTCGTCCATAGTGTAAACGGGGTAGTCTGCCATAGAGAGTTCTTTCCATGCGTGTATTTCTTTGTCGCTACTGCCTGTCAGGCATATCAGGCTGAAACCTGATTCTGACACTTTCTTGTAAAATTCGTTTATCTGAAAACTGTAGGCAACGTTTATGTCGTTAATGTCATCAATGAGCATTAATAGGGCATCTCCATCATCGAGACCGATACTTCCGGAAATATCTTCGCCTGCGTCAAAGAATGATATTTTATGGCAGTCTATCGGCTTTGCCTTTTCAGCAACGGCTCTGTCAATAAATGTCCAAGTTGAGTCAGGAAGATTGTCAATGTCAAAATTACGTCTTTCTCCGTCTTTCTCGTACGTAAAGATAAATTCTGTGCTCTCGTTTACCTCTGGACATAGGCTTGAGCCGACTTTATATGGTCGAAAGTCGAGTACTGGTTGAATGTTTAGTCCGTAAATCATTATTAGAATGGCGTAAACCGATGGAAACAGAACAGTCATCCATTGAACAGCCGGGCCAAAGATGCTTGGAACACCTTTGTTCCTTTTTATAAGGAATACAAGTCCCGCGGAAATAAACAGGTTTTTAAAGAATGTCGCCCAATTGGATATTGTAAAGGCATCACCAAAGCAACCGCAGTCTTCAACGGGATTTGCAACGGCAATGTATCCTGTTAGAGGCAGCATAAACGCCATAATGACAGTTAGAAATATAACTGTGAAATTACGGAACGAGCCGAGTATTATCCACACGCCGGCGAGGAGTTCGCTAAGAGGAAGCAGGGCTGCAACCATACTAGTATAAGGCATGGCCCAACTCCATCCAAAAGCCGTAAGGTAGTCTTCTATTTTGTACTCGACTCCCCAGATATCAACGGCTTTGACAAATCCGGAAAAAATGAATATAAGACCTAAAATAATGCGTAGAGCCACTACGACAAGTGGCTCCCATTTGTATTTGTATTCGAATTTATTCTCCATATTCCAGTTTGATGAGTCCAAAAACCGAATAATTTACCATATCCATATAGTTTGCGTCTATCCCTTCAGAAACTAAGGTAACACCTTGGTTTTCCTCTATTTGACGCGTCCTGTAAAGTTTGGTAAGAATGAAGTCTGTGTAAGAAGAAATTCTCATTGCTCTCCAGGCTTCATCGTAGTCATGGTTTTTGGCAATCATCAGTTGCAATGTTTCGCTTGCAAAGTGGTCATATAGTTCTATCGCTTCGTCGTTGGTCATGTCAACGATGTCGCTGAAACCTTTTTGGAGTTGTATCATTCCAATAATACCGTAGTTGACAATAGCGATAAATTCAGGCTTTATACCTTCATTAACCATTGCATGCCCTTTTATTTCAAGAGAGCGTATTCGCTTTGCTTTGATAAATATTTGGTCTGTAATAGATTCCGGACGCATAAGTCGCCAAGAAGCTCCGTAATCGTGAAGTTTCTTGACAAACATGTCTCTGCAAACCGCCATCATATTACGAAATTGGGTGTTTGTATCGAGTGTTTCCATATAGAGTTGTTTCTACATTAAAGAAAATTTTCAACAAATTTACTAAATGTATGGCTATTTTGAAAGTAAGGCGTGGAAAAGTTGGCTTTAATTTTAATAATTTAGGATTCGGTTCGGCATAAAAAACCTAAAAACTTTGTTTTTGTTTTTTTCTGCACTCACCTTTGACTATATTTTGATAATATAGGATTCGGTTCGGCATAAAAAACCTAAAAACTTTGTTTTTGTTTTTTTTCTGCACTCACCTTTCACTATATTTGTAAGTAAAATAGAAATGTTATGGCAAAGTTAAAGATAGGAGATGAGTGGTGGACAGCACCGGCAGAAAGTGATAATGGTAATCTGATAATGGTTACAGGTCGAAGAAATGCAGATACCCTTATAGAAAAAGGCAAGTATAATGATCGTGTAGAAATTACATGGGAGTATGAGGGCGATGCGACAGGAATGCCTGATGTTGAGACTTCAACATTGATGGAAGCGGTTACGGATGCTATGGCAAAGGAGTTCGGAAAGGATTCTCTTGCCGTTATGACTGGTATCTACACTGGAGATGGAGAGCGTAACTGGGTTTTCTATACGCTTAACTTGCGTAAATTCCAATTTGTACTTAATGATGCGTTGAAGGATTTTGAACTTCTTCCTATAAAAATATATGTTGAAAAAGATCCTGAATGGCTTGAATATCTTGAAATGAAGGAGAATACAGAGATAGAATGTGACGATTAATATAATGGCATAGTTATTTGCCTAAATTCACAATTGGCAATTTCTGAAAATGATTATTTTTAAATTATCTTAAATTTGATGTCAGTACTTGCTTTTCTCAAAAAATTAATAGTAAATTAGCGGTCGTAAACGTTAAAATTAACTTTTGAAACTATTAACACGATTAATAATTTAACTTTTAAGGTATGAAACGTATTAATCACAAAGCAGCATTGGCAATTGCAGCTGTAGTAATATTGGGCGTTGCAGTTCCCACAATCTGGGCACAGTGCAAGGATAGCAATGAACAGGTAGAAGGCGAATTCATACAGACATCTACATCGCAAGGAAATTTGTCAGCCCCAACAGATTTTACGGCGGCGGCAGAGAGTACAATTAACAGCGTTGTAAGCATAAAGAGTTTTGCCACTCCGCGACAGGCAAATGTCTTTAATGATCCGTTTTTTGAATTTTTCTTTGGTCCTGGCAGTGGCCAGCGCCGTCAACAGCAGGAATCAAAGCCCCAGCAACTTGGCCTCGGTTCTGGAGTTATTATCAGTGAAGACGGATACATTGTAACAAATAACCACGTAATAGAAGGAGCGGAAAAGTTGGAGGTTACTTTAAATGGCAATAAGTCATATTCAGCTACCGTGATAGGAGCAGACCGCTCAACAGACCTCGCGCTATTGAAGATTGACGCAAAAGGCTTGAAGGCTATTAAATTCGGCGATTCAGATGCGTTGAGAGTAGGAGAGTGGGTATTGGCTGTTGGTAATCCTTTCGGCTTTACTTCAACAGTAACGGCGGGTATTGTTTCCGCAAAGGCAAGAAGTATCGGTTCTGCAACCCACAGCCGTCAAATGGGTATCGATGCGTTTATCCAGACTGATGCTGCGGTAAATCCTGGCAACAGTGGCGGAGCACTTGTAAATACAAGAGGAGAACTTGTTGGTATCAATACGGCGATTTACTCACAGACTGGTAACTATGCAGGTTATTCATTTGCTATTCCAACTTCTATTGTTAAGAAGATTATCACCGACCTTAGAAAGTACGGAACTGTTCAGCGTGCTGTATTGGGTATCACATGTGCGGAATTGACAGCGGAAATTGCTGAAAAGAATGATATTACAGCAGTAACAGAAGGTATTTATGTTAATTCTGTAGAAGACAGAAGTGCCGCTAAGGAAGCCGGTCTTGAACCAAAGGACGTTATTGTAGAAATCAATGGAGCGAAGACTCGCAACCTCGCAGAATTGAACCAGGCAATGAGTCAACTTTATCCAGGCGATAAGGTTACTGTCAAGTTCTTCAGAAATAATAAGGTTCGCACTGCTAATGTCACATTGAAGAATAACCACGGCAGCACAGCAATTACAAAGGGAACAGACTTTACAGCCCTTGGATGCGCATTCCAGAAACTTTCAGAAAAGACAAAGGCTCGCCTTGGAGTATCTTACGGAGTTCAGGTAGTAGGCGTTGAGGACGGCAAGTTCCGTGAAGCAGGCATCTCTGACGGATTTATTATTCTTGAAGTTAACAAGAAGCCTGTTAACAGTCAGGAAGATGTTGAAAATATCTACAATTCAGTAATGAATGACGCAAATGCCGATAAGGTTCTTGTTATCAAGGGTCTTGAGCAGACAGGAAGGCCGCGCTACAAAATTGTACCGCTCATTGAAGAAGAATAGAAAGGAATCAGACATAATACTGTAAGGTAAGGGTTGCCATTGCTTGGTAGCTCTTATTTGTTGTGTCTTGTTATTACGTTTTTATTAAAATTGTTCGTTTTTACTCAATTTATAGCATTTTTTCACAATTGGACTTAGAAAATACAATACTATTATGTAAATTTGTAGTTCATCTTTATAAAAATGGCACAGCATAGTACACTACAACCATTATTGGGAATGACGTTGGAAGAGTTGTCGGCACTCGTTGAAGAGTTGTCGATGCCTCGCTTTACAGCCAAGCAGATAGCACAGTGGCTGTATGAAAAACGAGTGACAACAATTGATGAAATGACGAACCTGTCAAAGGTGAATCGTGACAAGTTGAAAAAATCGTATGAAGTTGGTCGAAAGTCACCAGTTGATGTTGCCCGCAGCGTTGACGGAACGGCTAAATACCTTTTTGACGTGTGTGGCGGTCAGATGATTGAAAGTGTTTATATACCAGACAATGGCCGAGGAGGAGAAAGAGCCACCTTGTGTGTTTCTTCACAGGCAGGATGCAAGATGAATTGCCAGTTCTGTATGACAGGCAGACAGGGCTATCATGGAGATTTAACAACAAATGAGATAATCAATCAGATATTCAGTATCCCAGAGTCGGAAACGCTTACCAATATCGTTTTTATGGGAATGGGCGAGCCGATGGATAACTATGAGTCAGTATTAAAGGCAACTAAGATATTGACGGAAAAATGGGGGCTTGCTTGGAGTCCGAAGAGGATAACCGTTTCCACAATCGGCAAGATGGCAGAACTTCGCCGCCTGATTGAGGAAAGCGACGTCCATATTGCTATCAGCGTCCATAGTCCGTACCATACCGAGCGACAGAATCTAATGCCGATTGAAAAGGCATACCCTATTAAAAAGGTAATGGAAATGCTTAGCAATTATGATTTTACACATCAGCGACGCCTTTCCGTTGAATATATTATGTGGCATAACCATAATGATGACTTGCAGCATGCTAAGGCACTTGCAGAACTTATCAAGGACAGCCACGCACGCGTTAACCTTATTCGTTTCCACGCTATACCCGGTTCGCATCTCCAAACATCAGATGAGCAAAGCATGATAGAGTTCCGTGACTATCTAAACAGTCAGGGTATTCTCTGTACAATACGTAAATCTCGCGGAGAGGATATTTTTGCAGCATGTGGAATGCTTGCAGGTAAAGACCTGAAATAACCTAAAAAATAAACATAATGAAAACAATCAATCATTATCTACTTTTATTAGCCCTGTTGCTGTCAACAGGAGTGCTTTATGCAGCGGCTCCTTCAGGGTATTACAAGTCGGCAGAAGGCTTGTCAGAAAAGGCACTTTTGCAAAAATTATGTGGAATTATCAGTGCTAACTACCATGACGTTGGCTACAAAGGACTGTGGAATGTCTATGAAGATTCTGATGTTCACCCAGAAACAGGTAAGATTTGGGATATGTACTCAACAAAAGATTGGCCATTGAATTTCCCAACTTGTGGCAACTATGGAACAGTAGGTGACTGTATCAACCGTGAACACTCTTTCCCAAAGAGTTGGTTTAATGATGCTTCTCCAATGGTTTCGGATGCGTTCCATATCTATCCGACAGACGGCAAAGTAAATGGCCAGCGTAGCAACTTTCCGTATGGTGAGTGTGCAAATGGAAAGACTCTTTCTGGACCTGGAAGTATAAAAGGCCTTGGAAAACTTGGAACATCAACTTTTCCTGGATATTCTGGTACTGTGTTTGAGCCAGTAGATGAATATAAAGGAGATTTTGCCCGTTCTTATTTCTATATGGCAACTCGTTATAATGATCGCTTTGCTTCTTTTCATAGCGATATGCTTGCTGGAAATAATTACCCTTGCTATAAGACATGGGCTCTTAACCTGTTGCTTAAATGGCACCGTCAGGACCCGGTTAGCGAAAAGGAAATAACAAGAAATGATGCTGTATATAAACATCAACGTAACCGTAACCCATTTATTGACCATCCAGAACTTGTTGAATATATCTGGGGTGATTTGAAGGGTAATCCTTGGCAAGAAGGTGGTGCTGTTGTTGTTCCAACTTTGACATCACCAACAGATGGAAGCGTTATTGACTTGGGAATTACTTCAATTAATGAAAACCTTACTAAGTCAGTGACTGTAAAGGGAGTTAATCTAACAAAAGATTTGACTATTACAGTTGCAGGTGCAGGATTCTCTGTAAATGCAACAACAGTAACTGCTGCTAATGCAAACAAGGGACAGGGTGTTGTTGTCACTTATAAGTCAACAAATGATGCAACAACAAACGGAACTTTGACAATTTCAAGTGCGGAAGTTAAATCAACAGTAACTCTTAAGGCTCAGGCTGTTTCTTCAATTCCAGCCCTTCCAGCAACCGAAGTAGGCGCCAACTCTTTCGTTGCACGTTGGACAGATGTTCATAAGGATGGCGGTGACTATCAGTTGAGCGTTTATGACAGTGCAAAGAAATTGCTCGTCGGTTATCCAAAGGCAGTTAAGGCTGCGTCTGCATCATATACAGTTACAGGTCTTAATGCACTCAGCACATATTATTATGACCTCAGCCGTGGAGCATTGAAATCTAACCAAATCACAGTAAATACACCAGACGTTACACGCTCTATATCTGCTACTGTTGAAGGCGGTTCTTTGGCGTTCACTTCAGTAACAAATAAGGAGACATTGCCAATTGCTGTTGAAATTGTTACAGAAAATATTGAAGAAAACGTTACAGTTGACATTACGGGAGAATTCCAAATCAGTACTGACAAGACAAATTGGGTAAGCACATTGTCTGTTGACAAGGCTGGTGAAAGAATCTACGTTAGAATGAAGGCCTTGGCTAACGGTAACTATTCTGGACTTTTAAGTGCGCATACTTCAACAGTAGAGGGTTTTGAACTTGACGTTACAGGTACAGTATCTGATTCTAAGCCATTCTTTGAAGATTTTGAGCAACCATGTGCAAATGGTTCTGGCTATAATGAAGTTCTAAAGGAGTATCAAGGAACAGCGTGCAAATGGAATTTGCAGTATGCCGGAATTTATTCAGGAGATAGCAATGACCGAAAGGAAGGAGCACAATCCGTAAGAACAAGTAAGGATAATCGTGGTGTCACCCTTATTGAAATGGCAGAAGATAAGCCGAACGGTGCTGGTGTCGTTAAATTCCTAAGCGGTCTATATGGCGGCGATAATCCTGGTGTGATTACATTGTCATACTCAACAGATGGCGGTAAAACTTGGAACGAAGCAGGTCAATTTGATGTAACAATGCCGTTGCTTACAGAATATCAGACAACAATCAATGCAGCAGGACCTGTGCGCCTTAAGTTCGGTAAAATCGTTGATGAACTTGGCAAGCACCGTATTAATGTCGATAACGTTCAAATAACGGATTATTCAATGTCTGGTGGCGTTTCTGACATTGAGGCTGCTGACAAGGCTTGGGACGCTTACTGTAGTGCAGGTAAGTTGGTTGTAGAAACGGAAGCAGATGCCAATATCTATATCTACAACCTTGAGGCAGAAACAGTGTTCAATGGAATTATTTGCGGAACTAAAAAAATAGATTTGGCAAAGGGCGTTTACGTAGTTGTAAACGGAGAAAACAGCCGTAAGGTTATCGTTAAGTAATCGATTATAGTTAATCGCAATATTGTAAAAACAGAGTGTTCCGTTGGTTCACTCTGTTTTTTATTGTACATTTGTCTAGTCCTGCCATAGCGTTACACAAAAAAGTAACAAAAAATGAAAGAGACTA